>Ga0209979_1001989_pt1 | contig 20606 bp, 15 predicted proteins | sample AnhtaG_FD_183114 | JGI IMG/M metagenome (GOLD analysis project Ga0209979, IMG submission 183114) | Deep subsurface microbial communities from Anholt, Denmark to uncover new lineages of life (NeLLi) - Anholt_01485 metaG (SPAdes) (version 2) | ecosystem: Environmental > Aquatic > Marine > Oceanic...
GTCGGCGGCCTCCGCCTTGTCCCTGGCAACGGCCAGCTCGGCCGTCCGCTCATCCACCATCTCCTCAAGGTGCTCACGGTGTTTTCTCAATTCCTCCTCCGCCCGCTTGCGCTCTGTGATGTCCTCTCCCGAGCTGAGGATCCCCACAATACCGCCTTTCTTATTCCGAAGCACCGCATTGTGCCAGGCGATAATCCTCTCCTCGCCGCGCCTAGTCAAGATGGGGTTCTCGAAGTACTCAACTGGCTCGATCTCTCCAGCCACTAGCCTGGCAAAAACGACCCTTACTTCATGCCTGAGCCTTTCCGGGAGGCAAGTATCAAACCAGTTCTTGCCAATAATCTGCTTTTCCTCGTAGCCCAAGACCTCGCAGGCTTTGCGATTGACAAGCGTGACTTGTTGAGCAGCATCAAGGCCTACGAACATTACCCCTGCGACATCGAGATACTTCTGTGCCCTATCTCTCTCGTCGCGCAGCGCCTCGTCCATCCGCTTCCTCTGGATGCAGGGGATCAACTGGCCCGAAACGCTCACCAACCGACGCAGATCTGATTCTGAAAAAGGCTCAGCACGAGAGGCACCCAGCAGGCCGAGGACCTCACCCTCAACGACGAGAGGCACACTCACGACGGAACCTATCTCGAGCGTCTTCTGGATGCGGCCAACTAGCTTCTTCAGCACCTTGTTCTCCGTGCACTCGGCCATCAGCCTGCGGATGGCTTGCGCATCGTTGATGATCAGCGGCTTGCCTGCTTCCAGAATCTGCCGATACAAACTGCCAGCGCTCAGGCGAATCCTCATTTCTGGGATTCTCCTACCTATGATTCCTTCAATCCGCCTCACCAACGTCGGAGGAAGTGTGAGATTCTTGATAAGGAGGTATTCCTTGTCTTCACTCAGCAAGTACAGAGTGGCTCCATCAGAGGAGAGGATCTCCTTTATCCCCTCCGACAATAGGTCGATTGCTTCTTGAAGGCTGTCACCGCGATTCACGGCGCTATTGAGGGTATTGATTAGCGTTTGGTCTGCCAAGTTCTGTGTCCAGTGCCGCAACTGCGCGGTGGGTTGGTCGTCGCTCAGCAATTCGGCTGGGGAGACGTAGTAGAAGTTGTCGTAGATCGCCGTCCCCACCACGGCGATGGGGTGGGTGAGCAGCACCTGTAGCAGCACCTCCGGGGTGAAGCGCCGCGCGTCGTACTGGCAGATAGCCAGGCATCTGCTGCCAGGAAAGAAATCGTTGAGGAGGGTCTCATACTCGATCAGGCGCTCTGACCCAGGCAGTCCGCGCAGCGCCCAGCTCATCTCGCCGGTCACGCGCAGCGCGGAGTACCCTTCAGCCACCGCCGCCTCTGTCTCCGCCTCAAGTAGCGAGATCATCCCCGCTGGGTCGAACACGCCCGCCCGCATATACGCGGCGTCGCTGGTGAGGATGCTGAACTGGCCGTTGGCCACATAGCGGTCCGCATCCACCCCCACATCCCGCTAGTAGCCCACTACAGCCTCAACGGTGTGAGCATCCACGATGTAGAGCACCTTCTCGCCCCTGTCCAGACCATCTGCGAGGAAGGGGGTGACCACTGCCCGGTGCTCCTCCTCGGTATCGTAGATGCAGCAGAGGTGATCACCCGGTTCCAGATCCTGTAGAGAGTGTGGAAAAGGACGGTCAGTCATAGTTCCTTTACCTCCCCCTGCTTTGCTGGTCCTGTCTGGTGGATGTCTTATCCGATCATGTCACGCTGGCACCAAACCTCCCTGGTCACGGAAGGACCCATCGAGGAAGCTCGGGGAGCGTGATAGCCACTTCCTCAGACCTCGGAGGTTTTCCGGAAACCTCCGAGGTCTTGATGGTCAGAGTACCGCCCTCGGGCATGGCTTGGTAGCCGTTGGTGACGAGATTGTCCAGCACTTGCCCCATCGACCCCGCTACGGGCGAAGCAGAGTCCTGAAGATCGCCTATTCGCTGGCTGCTCGACCTTCTCCAGAAGGTCACAGATGAGCGATAAGAGAGCGTTCTGCCAGCAGCCCCCCGCTTTGCCAGCAGATTGGCAGGGGAGCACCTTGACCTGATCCGCGTGACCCACTCGCTCAGCAGTTCTGCGCTATGACGTCCACGCCCCGCACGGCAGGCGCAGAGCACCAAGGTCGTCTTCACCGTCCCGTAGTAGCTGAAGGAGCTGACTGCGAGATGCCTGGCCGTCTGCTACGGCGGCGGAGGCCTTGTCGGCTCAGGTGTCGCGCGCAATGGCACAAGACGCTTTCGAGACTCCATAGTCCAGTATACAGAAGTTCTCCCCAGTTGTCAATAGGACGAGGGTGCCTCCTCTCCTTGTCGCGAGGCGGTCCCCGATTGGGGCTTTGTGGGGTTGACGAACAGCGCGCATTGACTGCTTGACGTGGGCCGGCGCCGGCATAAGAGCTAGCTGTCTGCGAGATGCTGAACAGTGGCCTATAGGCTCATCTCCACTAGTACCATCTTCCTATTGCCTGATTTCCTAATGCACGGTATACTGGGGGTGGATTGACGGTAATACCTTGACAAACTAGCGGTGACAAAGGCAAACCCATCGAAAGGTGGGGACGCAAAGCCACGGGCCTAAGGTTCAAAGGGAACTACGGTAGCCGGGTTGCCTCCGACGAATAGCATGTAGAGGTGCGCGCTCTTCCAACCGAGGGCTAGGTGGCGAAGGGCGTTTTTTTGTCGCCGTGAGGGTCTCCAACATCGTGGACATTGGGTGCCTGCCCAGGCAGCCAATCAGCTTCCAAGACCTTAACAACCAAGCGGTGATAAAGGCAAACCCATCGAAAGGTGGGGACGCAAAGCCACGGGCCTAACGTTCCAAGCGGACCACGGTAGCCGGGTTGCCTCCGACGAATAGCATGTAGAGGTGCGCGCTCTTCGAACCGAGGGCCCCATGGCTGGGAGAGCGCTCTTTTCGTCCCCACCGGAAGCCCGGGTAGAAGGGGGCGAAAATGAGAATCAAGACAGTTGTAGCATCCACACTGGCAATCGCGCTGATACTCTTGGGGAGCACAATCGTTCAGCTTCCCGCCTTGGCTAATGAGCCGGATCCTGAGCCGGGGGCGTGTAGGGCAGAGCCACTCAGCGAATCTGCGCTCATCACGGGATCATCTGAGATCACCGACACCTCAACGACAGCTTCCGACCTGCTGATTGACCAGCCCATCCCATGGGGCGAGCAGCCGTCTGGCGACTGGATTGCCGGCGAAACGTCCGTCTCGCAACTCGGTGGCGTGGAACAGGACAGGCTCCTGGGCGTGCCGATGGACGTGATCGACTGGGAGCAGTCGAAGGCCGCTGAGCAGACAGCTACTCTGTCGGCAAGCTACACCTATCCTTCCGCCCTGGACTGGCGCAACTTCGGGGGTGAGGACTGGACGACGCCGGTCCGCAATCAGGGGGGATGTGGATCGTGTGTCGCTTTTGCCACCACGTCAGCCATCGAGTCCAGACTGGAAATCGCTATGGGCGACCCCGACCTCAACCCTGACCTTTCTGAAGCCCACTTGTTCTTCTGTGGATCCGGCAGTATCTGTACAAATGGCTGGTATCCCAGCGCGGCGATGGACTTCGCTCGTGACACGGGGATCGCTGATGAAGTCTGCTACCCCTACGCCGGCTACGATCAGACATGCAGTGTGTGCCCCGATTGGCAGAGTAGTGCAACGCAGATCTCGAGTTGGATTGGCCTGACGGACGTTTCCGACATGAAACAGGCACTGGCCGACCATGGCCCATTCGAGGTCACTATGTTGGTATACCTGGACTTCTACTACTACACGGAAGGAATCTATGAGCATACCTGGGGTGAGTTGCGAGGCGCCCACGCGGTGACCCTTGTGGGGTACGACGACAGCGAGGGCTACTGGATAGCGAAGAACAGTTGGGGGATGAATTGGGGCGAGAATGGGTGGTTCAGGATAGCCTATGGGGACTGCTACATCGACGGTTATGCCTATGTTCCGCTGGTGGATCAACCTACACCCACCTACCACCTTGATACAAGCGTGATCCCCGAAGAGGGTGGCACGATATTGGCTGACCCTTCCGTCTGTGTGATTGACGGCTGTGAGCAAGGGACGGAGGTGGAGCTGACTGCCACGCCCGAGGCTGGTTATGAGTTCACAGGATGGGCGGGTGACGCTTCGGGGAGCAGCGACTCGATAGTGGTCATCATTGACGGCGACATGAATGTGACCGCCAACTTCAGCTCGACCAGCGACGGTGGTGATGTGCGGATATTCATCCCATTGGTCATAGGGTAGACTCTCGATGCCGGTGGGACCAGCACCCTTGCTGGCCTCACACCGATGGACTTCACCAGTTGCGGGCCGGAAGTCTACTAATCCTCCTGAATCGTGCGGCCCTTCGAGGGGCGTGATCATCGCTCGGCTTTCTCAACACAGTGAGTTCTCCGGAAGGAGTCCTATTGGTCCCGACGACCCGCTGTCTGTGGGGTCTATCGCCAGGGGCGACCACTTGTGGTCGCCCCTTATTCGTGCCTCGTCCGGTGGGTCGGCATCTGTTGGGGCTGCTAGTGATCACTCGGCGGACTGCGACGCATGACTGGTGGCCAGGCATCTACCCCACCGGTGGCGAGGAAGGGCTTTGCGGACCATCCTAGTGCTCAACTGCCCGACTGATGGTCGGATCGGAGTGGATCACGTCGCTTGGGCGTGGGAGATCATAGATCTTGCAGCGTTCTGTGTCTATATAGGAGCGATTTGACACAAGAGCTTGTTTCTGGTATTATAATTCCTACGAGATACTAGGAATTGCACTATGAGACTTTCAGCCAAGGAACAGTACGGTCTCAGGGCCATGATAGAGCTAGGTCGTCGTTACGGCGAAGGACCTGTCTCGTTGAGCGACGTGGCACAGGCGCAGGGAGTCTCCTTTCCCTATTTGGAGCAGATAGTGCCTCTACTGAGAGAAGCGGATCTGATAGAGAGCACTCGAGGTGCCTACGGTGGGTACGCTCTTCGCCTGGCACCTCGCAAGATCACTGTCGGTGACATAGTCCGCGCTCTGGAGGACGGCCAGATCATGCCCTTGAAGTGCATCCCTGGCAGCGAGGTGGGAAATATGTGCAGCCGGCAGGAGGTGTGTACAGCTCGTGACGTCTGGAGAAAGATGCATGACGGCATTGTCCAGATCCTTGACTCCACAACGTTGGACGATTTGATGGACACAGAGTCAGCGAACTGAGAGATCTGTCTTGTGGAGAGTGAACCCGTGCCCAGACAGACGGGAAGATCGGAGGCTAGATGAGCGAAAGGAGCGTGATCTATCTCGACCACTCGGCGACGACCGCCGTAGATCCTAGAGTCGTGGAGGCCATGCTACCTTACTTCGGTGAGCGGTATGGCAACGCCTCCAGTATTCACTCTTTGGGGCGGGAGGCGCGCCAGGCTCTGGACGAAGCCCGCGCCGATGTGGCCGGGATCTTGAACTCTAGTCCTGATGAGATCATCTTCACCAGTTGTGGCACTGAGAGCGACAACCTGGCGATTCGGGGTGTTGCCCGGCTGAACCGACAACGAGGCGATCACATCATCACCTCACGCGTCGAGCACCCCGCGGTGAGCTACACCTGCGAGCAACGGGAGAAGCAGTTCGGCTTTGAGGTGACCTATGTGCCGGTGGATGAGTACGGCCGCGTGGACCCGGGGGATGTGGAACGGGCCATCACGGAGAGGACGGTGCTCATCAGTATCATGTATGCCAACAACGAGGTGGGCACCATCGAACCGATCTCCGAGATAGGGGAGATCGCGCGAAGGCACAACATACCGTTTCACAGCGATGCTGTGCAGGGCGCTGGTTCGCTCAGCCTCGACGTGAGGGAATTGAACGTCGATCTTCTCACCCTCTCGGGCCACAAGTTCTATGGACCGAAAGGGGTAGGTGTGCTATATGTGAGAGAGGGCGTGGGGCTATTGCCTATCCAGACAGGAGGGGCCCACGAGCAGAACCGGCGCGCCGGGACTGAGAACGTGCCCTACATCGTGGGTCTGGCGACGGCTTTGAAACTGGTCGAGGGGCGGCGGGAGAAGGAGAGTCGCAGGCTTACCCTATTGCGAGATCGTCTGATAGACGGCGTTCTCTCTTCTATCCCGCACTGCCGCCTGATGGGGCATCCCAGCGAGCGGCTGGCTAACAACGCCAACTTCATCTTTGAGTATGTAGAGGGAGAAGCCATACTGTTGGGCTTGGACATGCACGGCATCGCCGCCTCCAGCGGTTCGGCCTGTGCCACCGGCTCTGCAGAACCCTCTCACGTGCTGCTGGCCATGGGTGTGCCGCATGACGTAGCCCATGGCTCGGTGCGCATGACTTTGGGCCGAGAGAACACGGAACAGGACGTGGACCGCGTAGTAGAGGTGTTGCCTGGCGTAGTAGAACGTTTGCGAGCCATGTCGCCACTCTATGCGAGCTGAGCGGTCCACTGGGAGCAAGGAGGTAAGGACACGTATGTACTCTGAACTAGTGATGGAGCATTTCACCAACCCCAGGAATGTGGGGGTTATCGAGGATGCGGATGGGGTGGGCAAGATCGGCAATCCCATGTGCGGTGATGTGATGGAGATGTTCATCAAGGTGAAGGACGATCACATCGAGGACGTCAAGTTCCGCACTTTCGGTTGTGGCGCGGCCATCGCCACGAGCAGCATCGCCACGGAGATGATCAAGGGCAAGTCTCTAGACGAGGCCGTTAACCTTTCCAACAAGGCTGTTGCGGACGCCTTGGGCGGACTGCCGGCCCAGAAGATGCATTGCTCAAACCTCGCCGCCGACGCGGTCCGCGCTGCCGTCGACGACTACTGGAGCAAGCAGAAGAACGAGAAGTAGAGAAACACCGAGAGGTCTTCTCTAACGCGGAGTTGAGTCTGCCCCGGGGCCCTGGGTCTGCTGTGCGGGGCTTGCAGGATTCTGTGCCTGGGTGCCCCAAGCCGAGTAGCACCAAGTCCCGGGCCATCGCTCTGCCTCGGTGCACGAGGTTCGGAGTTGCTGCTGCTCAGTCCAGGGCCTGGTCCAGTAGGTCCCACAGGTCCAACACATCCACGAAGACGCCGACTTCGTTAGCCAGGCGGCTCGCCCCCTTCAGCAGTGTCGGCACACACGTGGGACATACGGTGACTACGTTCTCCACTCCCGCCTCTAGCGCATCTCGAATCCGGTTCTTGGCGATCTCCAGCGAGAGTCCTGGACTGGTGTCAGCCAGTCCGCCCCCTCCGCCACAGCAGGTGGAGAAGACGCGGTTGTGGTCCATTTCCACCAACTCCACACCTAGTGCCTCCAGGATAGTCCTCGGTTCCTCGAAGATGCCCAGCATGCGACCCAGGTGGCATGGATCGTGGTAGGTGGCCTTGAGATCTAGTTGGCGGGGGCTCAACGCTTCTATCCTGTCGGCAACGGCCACTATCGCGTGCTTGACGTTCAGGCCGTATTGCTCCTTGAGGGTGATCGTGCACGTGGGGCACAGGGTCAGGATCTCTTTGTTTGCATGGGGTCCGTACTTTTCGCTGAAGCGCTCCTGGACGGTTTCGAACTCCTGGCGAAAGCCCGTGGCCTCCACGATGTAGCCGCAGCAGACCTCGTCAGCTATAAGGGGGTCTATGCCGCACCGTTCCAGAACAGAGATGATGGTCTTGACCTCGACGGATCTGCTCTGATATAGACATCCCAGGTACAGAGGAACCGTGCCTTCTCTTCTTACGGGAGAGGGACGCTGAAACAGGTGTCCTTCCTCCAGAATCTTGACCGTCTTCTCCCGGTGCTCCGGGGCGCACAAGTCCTCCTCCACCATTCTCTGACGCAGAAGCGTGAAGATGTCCAAGTTGTTGAGAGCACAACGTGCCTGGCAATACCCGCAAAGGAGGCAGTCCTCAACAAGCTCCTCCACCTCCTCTGAGGGTTCAATGAGCCCTTCCAACAACCCCCTGGCGATCATCATCTTGCCTCGACTGGCATATCCTTCCAGGCCCTTGACGCGGTAGACGGGGCAGTCGGCTACGCAAAATCCGCAACGGGTACGGTTGCAGGTGTAGATCTCTGCGGCGTATTGCTCTAGGTTTGGCTTATCCATCGCGATTCGAATTTCTTGCCTGGGTTGAAAATGCCGCCCGGGTCGAAGAGCTCCTTGATACGCTGCATGTAGGTGTAGCTATCCCCATGCTCCAGCCGGCTAAAACCTCCCAGGCGGTCGCCGTCTCCGATGTAGGAACTCATCGTCCCTTCCATCTCGACCGCCATAGTGCTCATCTCCTTCACGTAGTTGTAGAAGTTGGTCACGCTCTCGTCGTTGGAATCGTCCACGAAGACGGCGAAACTTATGCTGGCTGTGGGCTTGTTCGGTGCCTCGTTGTAGACGGTCATGCCCAGGATTTCCTGTCCCCACTTGGCCGAGATCTCCAGGAACCGTTGATAGGCTTCCTCCACTCGTCCAATGGGGAGTCCCAGGTCCGCCGCTCCGAACTTCTTCTCACGCTGACTGTCAGGCCACTTCTGGTGGAAGGGGATGAACTCCAGGGTGTGTTTGGAAGCCCACCAGCCATCCACAATCTCCTGCTCTTTCACTTCCTCGGCCCCGAACTCGTCCCTCAGGATGCGCGTGGCCTTCTCCAAACTGAAGTTGACCACGTCCTCGTCGCCAGCGAAGGAAAGAAAGAGGATCGCTTCCGCCCAGTCTGGGATGTCAGGCTCGCGGTGGTACTGCTGCCGGTAGGCATGGGTGTAGAAGTGAAGCCGCTGCCGGCAGTTGAGGTGTGCACTCTCCACACCCAGACCACTAGCCAGCATCCGTTCCAGGGCTCGTATCCCGTCATTGAGCTTTCGACACACGTACCCTCGCACCAGGCGTGTCTCTGGCAGGGGGAAGACGCGCAACGTGGCTTCAGTCACCACCCCCAATGTGCCTTCCGACGCCACTACCAGGTCCAGCAGCTTGTAACCAGTGGAGGAGAAAGAAGCCTTGCGTCGCCCGATGCGAAGTGCCTCTCCTGTTCCCGTCACCATCACCACGTTGCTCAAGTAGTCAAGGATCTTGCCATAGCGCAAGCCGAAAGTGGAGTCGTTGTCGCAGGCGATGGAGGCGCCCACGGTGGAGACTCGCTTGCTCTCTGGCTGGTGGGGAAACCACAGACCGTGCCGGGCCAGCTCTTCATTGAGTGCCCAGACAGTGATGCCGGCCTGCGCAGTGACCATCATATTGGCCTCGTCCACTTCGAGTATCTGATTGAGGCTTTTGGTCTCGATCGCAATCCCGCCCTTCCAAGCTGCCACTCCGCCTCCCATGCCCGTCCCTCCCGCGAAGGGCACCACTGGGATGCGATGGCGGTAGGCTATTCTGACGATTTCTACTACTTCGTCAGTGGTCTTGGGGACGGCGACGATGTCTGGCAGGTCGGTGTGGGAACGATGGCGAGGGCTCCAATCACGGCTGTAGCAGATGCGGTGCATCTTGGCGCGAGTGACCCGCTCGCCCAGCACGCTCTTGAGGTCCTGAAAGGCTTGCTCCAGAGACGCTTGGTTCATCGTACTGGCCTTTCTGTATGGTACCGCAGTTCAGCGGGACTTGAATTGTATCACTGCTCTTGGTCGAGGACAAAGGCGCGGCGCGCCAGGAGGGTGTCCACAGGACCTGCTGGATTCTCGAAGCGTGTGGGGACTGTCGCGGCACCAGCAAGAGAGAGCGGTCTTCTCGTCCCGCCCAATGAACGGCTGTGGTGTGCACCGAAGGCTGATATTGCCGTAGCTGCACGGCACGCCGTGCGGCTGCGGACTTCGGTTGGCCTTAGGGGACAGATGCGACACCCTCTCAGGTCAGTTGCGTAGCCAACGATCCTTCGATGTGCTAGAATCGCTGAGAGGATCAGGGAGAAGTGGAAGAGATACTGGCAGAACTCAATCCAGCGCAGAGGGAAGCGGTCGAAGCCTCTGAGGGCCCCATCCTGGTTGTAGCTGGACCAGGCAGCGGCAAGACTCGGGTGCTGACCCAGCGAGTCGCGTATTTGATCAGGAAGTATGGCGTCTCCCCTTATCGCATCGTGGCGGTCACGTTCACCAACAAGGCAGCCCGGGAGATGAAAGAGCGACTCTATGAACTCCTGGGCCCTCAACTGTTGGGTCAGATCACCATCGGCACCTTCCATGCCTTCTGTGTGCGCGTTTTGCGCCGGGAGGCAGAGCACCTGCCCTACGATCGGGACTTCGTCATCTACGATAATGGCGACCAATTGACACTCGTGAAGCAGTGTCTGCGGGAACTGGATCTGGCCGAGAGCGATTTCGGTCCCCGCGCTATCCAGAATGCGATCTCGAGAGCCAAGAGCCAGCTCATCGGTCCGCAGGAGTACGTGCCCTCGAGCTACAAGCACGAGGCGACCTCGCGTGTCTATCGGCGCTATCAACGACTGCTGTTGAAGAACAATGCCTTGGATTTCGACGACCTGCTGATGGTGACTGTGCGATTGTTGCGCCAGAATCAAGAGGTGCTGGAGAAGTATCAGACGCGCTATCGTCACATTCTGGTGGATGAGTTCCAGGACACCAACGTCGCTCAGTACACAATCCTGAAGCTATTGGCAGGGAAGCATGGCAACCTCTTCGTGGTGGGGGATGAGGATCAGAGCATATACGCCTGGCGGGGCGCGGACTTCCGAAATGTGCAGAGGTTTCAGGAAGACTATCCAGATGTCCAGGTTGTTCTCTTGGAGCAGAACTACCGATCTACGCAGACTATCCTCGATACGGCGCACAGCGTCATCACCCATAATGTGCAGAGAGTGCCCAAGAAGCTATGGACCGAAAACCAGCCTGGCGTGCCGGTGACGGTCTACGAGGCCTACGATGAGGGAGAAGAGGCCCAGTATGTCCTGCACGAGATGGAGCGATTGGTGGCCGAGGATGGCTATGAACCTGGGGATCTTGCCGTGATGTACCGCACCAACGCTCAATCCAGGGCCCTGGAAGAGGTTTTCGTCCGCGCCGGGGTTCCCTACAAGCTGGTGGGAGCCACTCGCTTCTACGAGCGTCGCGAGATCAAAGATGTCTTGGCCTACCTACGCGCCATTCACAACCCTCGAGATACTATCAGCCTGGACCGCATCATCAACGTACCTCGTCGCGCCATAGGGCGAACGACATTGGAGCGACTGGAGGCGTGGGCTGACAGCAGAGGTGTGTCCCTGTTCGAAGCCCTGAGGCATCTGCGCGATGAAGAAGACGCCCCTGTGGGCGCCCGAGGGCGTCGCAGCCTCCTGGGCTTCTTGGAGATCATGGAGGAGCTGATCGCCGCCAGTGGGGAACTGAACGTGCTGGAGTTGCTAGATATGACTCTCGACAGGAGCGGCTACGCCTCCTACGTTCGCGACGGCACCGACCGTGGCGAAGAGCGTTGGGATAACATCAAAGAGCTACGCACGGTGGCGCAGGAATACGCCTCCTTGCCGGTGGAAGAAAGCCTGGTGACTTTTCTGGAGCAGGTGGCTCTGGTCTCAGAGGTGGACAATCTGGAACAGCAGGCCAAGGCTCCCTGCTTCCTCACTTTGCACATGGCCAAGGGACTGGAGTTCCCGGTGGTGTTCATCGTGGGCCTGGAGGAGGGGATATTGCCTCATAACCGGTCCATGGAGACCGAGGCAGAGCTAGAGGAGGAGCGACGTCTCTTTTACGTTGGTGTCACCAGGGCCGAGAGACGCCTTTTCTTGTTCCACACGTTCCGTCGCACTGTCTTTGGAAAGAAACACGAGCCGGGTAAGCCGTCCCGCTTCCTAAGGGACATACCTCCGGAGCTGTTCGAGGGCTACGAACCTGAAGGACCCCAGCAACCGCCCCAGCAGCGCAGCACGGCCGCTCAGTTGTGCCCTGGTGATCGGGTGCGGCATCGTCAGTTCGGCGAGGGGATAGTCCTCAGCAGCAAGGTTCTGGAAGACGATGAGGAAGTGACGGTGTTCTTCGACAGTCTCGGTGAGAAGAAGACGCTGATGGCGAGCTTCACTGACATGCAGACGGTCTGACAGTTCCCAGGGTCGCGGCAAGCTGGTGCTTGGCGAGTGGTGTCGCAGTGCGATGCTGCGTCAGCACCATAGGACAGACACGAAGAGTACTAGCGCGTTCCCCAATGGCGCTCGGCCGCGCCGGAGTCTCGTAGACCGCCATCTGCGGGATACTGACAGACAGCACGATGCAGGACCTCTTGTTCTGATTTGCAGTTGGAGGACAAGGTGAGATTAGCGGCGTTTGACCTGGAAATCGCGAGCGAAATCCCCGAAGGCGTTCAGAACTGGCGCAATGCTGCGCCGCCGGGCATAAGTTGTGCGGCCGTTGCCTTGGCTGATCATGAGGATAGGCCGCTGTTCTGGGTGGGAGTACCGCAGATGACACACTCGGAGTGCCGGTCAATGGTCAGAGACCTACAGAGGCTTGGCACGGACGGCTATACGTTCTTGACTTGGAACGGCTGCGGATTCGACTTCGCAGTTCTGGCGCTCGAATCTGGGATGTATGCCGAGTGCACCGAATTGGCCCTGAACCATGTTGATCTGATGATGAGAGTCACCTTTGAGAAAGGCTGGTATCTGAGTCTGCAGAAGGCCCTAAGGGGCGCGGGGCTCGAAGGCAAGTTAGAGAGCGTCATCCTGTCTGACGGCGCGGTGCTGAGTGACATGGACGGTTCGAAGGCTCCGAAGTTGTGGGCAGCCGGTGAGCATAATGCAGTGCTGCAATATCTGCGCAGTGACGTGGTTCAGTTGCTCAGGCTGGCTCACGTCATTCAGCGCAGGAACGTCATCCGATGGACGAGTGACAGGGGCAACCCCCAGGAGGTGTTTGTCGACAGGTTGTTCACCGTGCGCGAGTGCTTTGACATACCAGAGCCTGACGTATCCTGGATGACTGACCCGCCTACGCGTGAGCAATTCGTGCGATGGATGCGACTGTCCCCAATGTCCGACTCATCGCCTGTGACGTCTACCATCGCCGGACCGAGTTTCAGGTCAGGCGACCGGATCAGACACGTTCGCTTCGGCGAGGGCGTAGTGTTGAAGAGCTGGCTAGTGGGTGACTATGAGGAGGTGAAGGTCATCTTTGACAGCGTGGGGGCCAAGCGGTGTCTGGTTAGCTTCGCGGAGATGCGGAAGATCTGACCTCGATTCGACAGCCGGGCTGCACTAGGGAGTCTCGATCACTTCGAGGTCTTCCTCATAGCGAGAGGGAGAACATGCGAGGCAGAAAGCCGAGCCTGCTGCCGCCAGCGCCCTCGGAGTCAGTTGGCGGGTCGTCCATTTCGTCGGCGTAGAAGGCGAGGCCGATGACTCCTGGTCCGGTGTGGGCTCCCATGACTGGCGTGAATTCGGTGATGTAGAACTCCACACAGTTGAAACGGGATTGGATCTGTTCCGCTGTGCGCTCCGCCTCAGCTAGGGCATCGCCATGAAAGACGGAGGCATGAAGGGGGCGTTCTCCCACCTTCTCCCACATCATCTCGATCATCTTCTGCACAGCGTTGCGCCTGGTTCTGACTACGGTCAATACCCTGACTTGTGCGTGGGCCAGACTCAGGACAGGGTTGATCTTGAGCTTCGAGCCTAGCAGAGTGGCTGCCTCGCCGATGCGTCCGCCCCGATGAAGATGCTTGAGGTCGTCCAAAGTGGCGATGAGGTCCAGCCTAGGTATCAGCGCCTCGGTGGCGGCGGCGACTTGATCCACAGTCCCGCCTGCGTCAGCGGCTCGGGCCGCCTCCAGAACGATGAAGCCTTGGGCCATGGTGGCCATGCGGGAGTCGACGACACGTATGGGAACCGACGCTGCTTCTCGGGCCGCCACGCGTGCCACGTTTATCGCTCCGGTGAGATCTTCGGCAACGTGGATAGAAACGATGCCTTCCGCTTCCTTGCTCAGGCGGGCATATATCCTTACGAAGTCCGCCAGGGAGGGTTGTGACGTGGTAGGGAAGGCCTTGTCTTGGCGAAAGAGGCCATAGAACTCCGCCGGCGACAGATCCACCCCATCTCTGTAGTCCTGGCCAGCCCACACCACGTGGAAGGGCACCACGTGTATGTCGTACTTCTCCACCAGTTCCCGTGGGACGCAGGCAACACTGTCGGTGACTACGGCGATCCTAGCCATGGCTGCTCCCTTTGCTCATGATCTGACCCCAAAGGTGCCTGAGTGAGGGTTCATCTTTTCGTCAAGGCCGCCACGCTTTCTAGCGGGATTCCCTTGTAGACGCCTGACGGCGGTCTTCAAGCGCGCTTTCAGATCCTGCCCCAATGACCGCAGTCTCTCGGTTCTTGTAACCGCTTGAGACGTCTCGAGGTACGCTTCCGTCTGGCGCCTGCCTTCTTCGATCATCTCCGGAGCCTGGCTCAAGTCCCAGAGAGGGAGGCCATAGAAACCGGTCAGGGGGATGTAGTGCAGCCGTACGCCATCTGTGCCCGCCGATTCCTGCAGCTCGGCTTCAAGCTGGCGTGACAATATGTGTTTGATGCTCTGCTCTGCGATTCTGAGCAATCCGTGTATCTGCTTGCCGTGTGGAGGGGCATCCACCAAGTGAAGAGCATAGACCTCCGTTGCCCCTCTGGCCAGCGCGATTGTCACCGGGAGGTCCGCCGCGATCCCGCCGTCAACAAGCAACTCCTGCCCACAGGACCACGGCGGGAAGAATGGAGGCAGGGCAGTGCTGGCCATGAGAGCGTCCAGCAGGCGTTCCTCGGGATCTTCGCCGAAAATCCGAGCCTCACCCGTGTCCAAACGAGTGGCAACTATGTACAGCCTGATGCCTTCGAGGTCCGCGAAGCATACCGCCTTAGATGGGAGATTCTCCTCTATGAGATGCCGGAGGTCATCATTCCGGTACATACTGTCCTTACCCGTCAGAAAGCGCCAAAGCACGGTTAGCCGATTGCCCTGAAACACACGCTTCTTGTCAACCCTTTTCCAGATCTCGGCCAGTTGCAGGGCCGCGTCCTGATGTGGATTGAGGGCCAGGAAAGCCCCGTTGATCGCGCCAACTGATGAGCCCACTAACATGCTGGGTTGGATACCGTGTTCCAGGAGCACCTGAAGAGCCCCTACTTGCAGAGAGCCCCGATTGCCTCCCCCGTTTAGAACAAAGGCGATCATTTCTCCCTCTTCACGAAAGGACAGTTCATTCTCAGCAACTGCGCCCACCTCTCAGTGTTGCTTCCTGCTGATTAGTAGACGAACCAGTAGGATATGGCCGCCACCAGACTAGCGGCTCCAATGAGTATCAGGGCGATCCCGACAGCGGTCCTTGTGAATTCAGCACGGGTCATCGTGTCTCCAGTGCTATCTGATAGGGAGTTCCTGCGCTTACCAGACTAGTATACCAGATAGTGGTAGCGTGGCAGGGAAAAAGAGGTAAAAAAGAGGTAAAAGGAGGTGTAGCCTGACTCAGGCTTTTCGGAACCAGTAACCCACGCCGTACTCTGTGAGGATGTAGTGGGGGTTGTGCGGGTCTTTCTCCAGCTTGTTGCGCAAGCGGCTGATGTACACCTTGAGGTAGTGTATCTCGTCGGTATACTCGCGGCCCCAGACATGAGCCAGCAGGTTTTCGTGAGTGAGCACCTGGCCGGCGTTGCGGACGAGATGGTACAGCAGACGGTACTCAGTCCCTGTCAGAGATACCGGCTGTCCATCCACGATTACCTGTCGTCTCTCGAAATCTACGTGTATGTCGCCACTGGAGAAGGGTAGTTCGTGGGTCAGCGGCATCCCCTGAGCGCGCCTTAGCACGGCCTTGACACGAGCAATTAGCTCCAGATGCCCAAAGGGTTTGGTGACGTAGTCATCTGCACCTAGATTGAGTCCCATGGCTTTGTCTATCTCGTCCCCTTTGGCTGTGAGCATGATTACTGGCACATCGGAGAAGAGCCTCAGCTCTTTGAGGACGTCAAAGCCGGTCACCTCGGGCATCATGATGTCCAGCAGAACCAGATCTGGCTGCTCCTGCTCAAAGATGGCCAGGGCCTCTTCGCCATCGTAAGCCGGGACGGTTTCCCAGGTCGGTTCTTGCACCTGGAAGCTCATGCGCACAAGCTTGACCACATCGGTCTCGTCATCCACTATCAGGATCTTCACGTTGGATCCTCATCGAGTATGGTCTCTGGACCCCTACGCTCCTCCGCGACGTCTGCCCGCTGACGTGTAGCTTCCCTGTCCTTGGGAATAGTGACATGGAAAGTGCTGCCTTCCCCTGGAGTGCTTTCGACCCGGATGCGGCCGCCGTGCAGCTCCACCAACTCGCGAGCTATGTAGAGACCCAGGCCTACTCCGGCCGCGCTCCGGCTGTCCGTCACCACGTAGAACTTGTCAAAGATCCGCTGCTGTTCGTCCAGCGGGATCCCCGGCCCATCGTCGCTAACCGTCAGATCCAAGTGATCCTCAACCGCGGTCAGCGCCACGCGGATTCGTCCCTCCTTGGGAGCGAACTTGTGGGCGTTGGAGAGCAGGTTGGTGAGAACCTGCTCGATGCGATGACGGTCGACGGATATGACTTCAATGGCTTTCGGTGACTCTAGCTCGATGATCTGCTTTCGATTCTCTAACAGGGGTGCAAACGCCTCTACGGTCTTCTTGACTAGGCGCCGCAGATGTGTGGGTTGGAGCGAGAGACTGAGCTGGCCGGCCTCCAACCTGGTGGCGTCGAGCAGATCTTCTACCAGCGCCTCCAATCGGCCTGTGTGATGGGTGATGGTCTGGAGAAGCTCCTGTCTGACCTCGGGGACGTCTCTGTTCTCTGTGTCCTCGAGCATGTCCACCGAGGTCTTGATGCAGGTGAGGGGTGTACGCAACTCGTGCGACACGACGGAGACGAAGCTGGCCTGCAGCGCCTCCAGGGTTTGCAGCCTCTCTACCTGCTGTCGTTCCCGTTCGTAGAGGCGGGCGTTGCGGATGGCAAGAGCGGCCTCCTGGGCGAGCGCTTTGAGGAAGATCAGATCGTCCTCGGCAAAGGTCACGGATGTGTGTCTTCCCGCGACAAGTATGCCCATGGTCTGGTCGTCCAGAACCAGGGCCACAACGGCGAGCGAAGCTATCGCACCCATTTGCAGGAGGCGCTGGATGCTGGCGGGTTCGTCTGCTGGATCTTCCAATACGTACGGTGTCGGTGCATGGAGGATACGTTCCAGCAATTCTTGATCCAAGGGCAACTCCTCCCAGAGATCCTCCTTCTCCAGCCCGCTGCTGGCCGCCAGATGCAGACCTGATGTGTCGTCCCGACGAAGCAGGATGACGGTGATGTCCGCTTCCAGGAGGTGGCGGGAGGCGTCCACTACTGTCTGCAGGGTCGGCTCCAGCTCCAGGCTGGCGCTCAACTGTAGAAACAAGTCGTTGAGGGCGGACAGACGTCCCGACAAGGCCCGCTCGCTCTCAGTCTCCCGATGTTCACGACGCAACTGCTCCAGCAGCAAAGCACACAGTAAGGCCACCAGCAATAGCAGCACTACCTTGCCGGCCAGTATGAAAGCGGCGTTTGCAGTCCAAATCCCTGCCGGGTTCAAGAAGCAGGCACCCACATAGATCAATCCGAGGATGAAAGCGACGATTGTCGTAGCTACCAGATTGAGGTAGAAAGCTGCTCCTACGATGATGAAGAAGTAGAGGATGAAGAAGCCGCTGTGATACCCCCCCGTCAGATACACGGCTGCGGTAGTGAAGAGTGTGTCCAAGACGAGGACATTCAGGGTTTGGCGCAGCCATCTCACGTACCGGGCCAACAACACCAGAATGACATTGTAGGCAACGGCGATCAGGGCCATGTGCGTAATGGGGATCATCACGCCAACTTGCGAGCGGTCGAAGAAGGAAAGTAGCAAGGCCAGGGTCAAGGCCAAGAAGCGCAGGCTCAAGATCAGGCGAGAGGCCCATTCTCGAGGCGCAAGGTACTGGCTTGCCTCGCTACGTGCGTTGTCATAGGCGCTCCTGAGCCTACCGGTTTCCACGTTCGCCTCGCGGTCGCGTCAGACTAGCCAGCTGCGGTACGAACTGCTTCAATGGGAGGTCAGTTTCAAGCCCGGTATCACATCCAAGTCCCAGTTCGCTCTATCGCCGTCCTGGAGTCTGAACCAGCCCACCGCAGCGACGCACGCGGCGTTGTCCGTGCAGAGCTCCGCGGAGGGGCAGAGCACGGGGACCCCGATCCGGTCCCTCATCTGCTGGCGCAGAAGGTTGTTGGACGCCACACCTCCCGCCAAGAGGACCTGTCTCACGTCGAATTCTTGAGCGGCCGCTCTGGTCTTCTCGACCAGGACGTCCACCACCGCCGCCTGGAAGCTGGCAGCCAGGTCCGTCACCGGCAGCCCCCCGTTGTCGCTGGCGCGCCTGGCACCAGGCCCTGGATCCGCTCCGTACCCACGTACCAGATACAATACGGCCGTTTTCAGGCCACTGAAGCTGAAGTTGTAGCTGTTCTTCAGCCAGGCCCGCGGTAACTCGAAGGCGGATGGGTCTCCTTTCTCCGCGACGCGTTCGATCTCTGGCCCTCCGGGATAGCCCAGATCCAGCAGTCGCGCCACTTTGTCAAAGGCCTCGCCAGCGGCGTCGTCGAGGGTCTGGCCTAGGGACTGATACCGGCCGTGCCCGGTCATCAGTACCAGGTTGGTGTGGCCTCCCGAGGCGATGAGACAAAGTAGAGGGAACATGATCTCATCTTCTTGCTGCAACCAGTTGGCGTAGATATGTGCTTCCAGGTGATTGACACCGATCAGCGGTAGATGATTGGCCAAGGCGAGACCTTTGGCCACATTGACTCCCACGAGCAGCGAGCCCGCCAGGCCGGGTCCGTACGTCACGGCCACGCCTCCCATGGCTTTGAGTTCCAGGTCCGCCTGCGACAGAGCGCGCTCCAGTACAGGTACGATGTGGAGGATGTGCTGCCGGGAAGCGATCTCGGGAAACACTCCACCATACTGCTCGTGGATCTTGGCTTGAGAGGAGACGATGTTTGACAGGATCTCGCAGCCGTCCTTCACCACCGCGGCGGCTGTCTCGTCACACGAGGTTTCGACACCCAGGACGTAGGTCACAACAGCATTGTACCATACGGAAGGAAAGGGGGGCAAACCTGCTGAGCCGCGCTCGGCCAGGGCCTGGCGTTGCCTTCGTCTCCAAGCTGAGGGGTGCTCGCAACTGATGCAGGGGATAGCTGGACTGCTCAGTCCGTCACTTTCTGTCGCATTTGCCTGCCCCTAGGAGGTTTGCTCCCAGCAAAGGTCACTGCTCTACGTGAGGGAGCTCCGGAATCGAGGACAGTATCAGCGCGTTGGAGTTCAAGATGAGCAGTTGGCCCGTGGCCTCATTGACGACCACATCTCGCAGGCTTTGGAACAGCTCGCCCTCTTGCCTAGCGGGGCGGAACTGGCGTACGAAAGCACCTTCCTTGTCCAGTTGCACTATGCGCTGGTTGCCGGCGTCAACTACGTAAATGTACTCCGCTTCAGGGTAGGCAAAAATGGCGGTGGGATCTTGCAGATCCTGATCACTCAATCCGCTTATGGAAAAGGGTTCCTGCTGCCCACCGAGGAATCTCAGGATGGTGCCGTCTCTGAGGAGGACGTAAACGTATCCATCTATGGCCATGTCGACCGACTCGCTCAGGTCCACACTGGTATCGTGCTGGAGGTAGTCGGTAGGGGAGGAATCGTAGCTGCTTCCCGTGGGAAGATATTTCAGGATGCGGTCCTGCTCCGCATCGAGGACATACAGATAGCCTGAGTATGCCCCTATAGCGCGAGGGTCGCCCCATAGGTCGCTGTCAGCTACGGATACGGACGTGAACTCTCGGAGACCATCGAGCTGTACTAGTGAAAGCCCATTGATTAGGAGCAGAACGTTGCTGTTCTCACGACCGCTGCCAGATTCCATCCAGACGAGATCGTTCAGTTCCTGCACGGCCACGTCGCCAGGACTACTCTCGGGACCCAACAGTACAGCACCTCCCGCCGGCTGCTGGAAGCCCTCCAGGTTGTCGAGCACGTAGCTATAGAGTTGCTGAGTTCCCTCGTCCAGAACATAGACATCCTTGTTGTGTAACACCATGCGGGAGGGCTGATCGTCTGGGCCGACAAAAGGCATCTGTGCCGAGAACTCCAGACGTACCACCCGATCGATCTCATCCAGGCCCAAGTGGATCTCCTCCTGCAACGTCACCGCCTCGGCATCAGACGGTCTCATCTGGAGAGCTTGTTCCACCGCTTCTTGGGCTTTGCCGAAGTGTTCTCTGGCGACCGAAGGGGCGTAACTAGCGCGAGCCAAATCGATCTCGCCCTGGGCCTCCCCCAATACTTGGGAGAAGTGAACGGCGCGCGAATGGCTTTGAATCACCAAGCCAGTGGCGATCAGGGCCAGCACGCCGACGATGCTCAGCGCTCCAAGAAGCGGCAGAAACGCCTTGCTTCTCCCGGCGCCCACTTTTCTGACGGAGCGGACATACGTGGTTTCCATAGGCTGATGAGCAACCCCAGGCTCGGGCAGCATCCGCTTGCTCAGCGTGCCCAAGCCCTGCAGGAGAGCGGCGCAGCCAGCGCTCACCATGCGCCCGATGGTCGCGAGAATCCCGCTGGAG
>Ga0209979_1001990_pt1 | contig 20594 bp, 10 predicted proteins | sample AnhtaG_FD_183114 | JGI IMG/M metagenome (GOLD analysis project Ga0209979, IMG submission 183114) | Deep subsurface microbial communities from Anholt, Denmark to uncover new lineages of life (NeLLi) - Anholt_01485 metaG (SPAdes) (version 2) | ecosystem: Environmental > Aquatic > Marine > Oceanic...
CACCCTTCCAGCCGCTGGCTGCTGATGTACGCCTCGCACGCTTCCCGCTGCGCATCCAGGGTATTGAAATCAGAATCAAGTCCTTCCGTGGTTGACTTCCGGGTATAGACGGCACAGCGGACGACCGACGTTGAAACGAGCGTCCTGGCAGTGACAGACCGGCTGGTACCACGAAAAGTCATCGCTGTTAGCCCTTCTTATTCGGTCGAGGCGTCAGCCCGAAGAACAGGAATCCGTTCCAGATCGATCCGGTCACTTCCCGGGCAATAGCCGACAGCGACCGAAACTGTCCGCCGGCGTATTCAAAGCCGTTGTCCAGGACTTTGACATTGACCTTCTTACCCTTGTAGATCTTGGTGATGATCGTCCCGACCTTGGGGAGGCGGGGATCGGTTGCCCCAAGGGGCCGTGACCGCCGTTTCCGCGGTTGCCGCTGTTGGCTCTTGCCCTTCCGGCCGCTCTGCTTCGATCGCTTCCGCTTGGGCTGGAACTTCGAGGTCAGGGCCGATTTCTGCGGTTTGTGGGATTGTGATTGTTCAGCGGTCTCCTGCAGTTTCCTGGCGATGATGGTGTAGTGTAATTCACGTAAGCCCAACCCACCGAGTTGGTAGTAGCGTACTTCGTAACCCCATCTACCTGGAACCGGAGTTGCTTGCCCGGAAGCGGCGAATTGACACCCTCGGTTTCCTCCAAATACGCTGCCAGCTGAACGGTCATGCCCCACTTGGCCGATGCATTGTCAACATCGATGTTAGTCGGCATGCTCTCGCCCACGACTATCTGGTCTTCATTCGATGTGCTACCATTGTAGTATGAATCACCATTGAACTTTGCTCGCCAATCCTGTGAATCATCGCGAGTATTACCAAGCGAATCCATGAGTGTCTGGGTAACCGTGAACTCAACTGCGTCCTTACTAGGCGTTTCACGCACGTTATCTACCGACACATCAACAAGCTCTTCGCCTGCAGCCTTCGAGACAGCTGAAGTCCAGCAGAAGACCGCTCGTCCAGAGCCATCAGTGGTACGCTCATCGATTAGTGGCCAAGTTAGCAGGTATTTGCGCTCAAACCTCACTGATCGACCGGAAATACCCGCGTTGCCGTTATCGGTATCACGTAGCCAAACGCTGAAGCAGACCTCGTCGCCCTCACATGGGTCGTCGATGTCGGCGGAGAAATTGTATAGGTTGGAGCTTCGCTTCTGAGACGTTAAAGTTCCGGTCTCTGAAGAGGCCTCGTAGCCACATCCAGGATCGCCATCGAATGATACTGCGATGATGTAGTTATTAGGGGGTGAAGGTGTAGTGTAATTCACGTAAGCCCAACCCACCGAGTTGGTAGTAGCGTACTTCGTAACCCCATCTACCTGGAACCGGAGTTGCTTGCTCGGAAGCGGCGAATTGACACCCTCGGTTTCCTCCAAATACGCTGCCAGCTGAACGGTCATACCCCACTTGGCCGATGCATTGTCAACATCGATGTTAGTCGGCATGCTCTCGCCCACGACTATCTGGTCTTCATTCGATGTGCTACCATTGTAGTATGAATCACCATTGAACTTTGCTCGCCAATCCTGTGAATCATCGCGAGTATTACCAAGCGAATCCATGAGTGTCTGGGTAACCGTGAACTCAACTGCGTCCTTACTAGGCGTTTCACGCACGTTATCTACCGACACATCAACAAGCTCTTCGCCTGCAGCCTTCGAGACAGCTGAAGTCCAACAGAACTCAGCGTATCCGGAGCTATTGGTCGTTCGAGTGGCCATCAAAGGCCAGCTAATGCCACTCTTGCGCTCAAATCTTATCGACTTTCCCGAAATACCTGCATTGCTGTTATCCGAATCACGTAACCGCACATTGAAGCAGACCTCATCACCTTCACAGGGATCGTCAATGTCTGCGTAGAAGTTGTACAAATTGGAGTTTCGTTTCGAGGCGTTCCAATTGCCAATATCATTGGAGGAATTATAGTTGGCATCGCCTTCGAACTCGGCCTTGATATCGTATGATCCAGGATAACCCGGTGCGGTACAAGTTCGTGATGCATATCCGCTTGAATTTGTAGTGGCATAGCCGCAGTAGCTATTATTCACATAGAATTCCATGGTCTTGCCACTCAGACCACTGCCACCCGATGTCAGCCTTGCTTGGACGGTAGTACTCGCGCCCCAGACAGTGGATTCATTGTCTACCTCCGTCGATGTATTGAGTTTCGCGATAGTTACGTGCCAATCGTGGTACTCAAGGTAGTTCCAATCTGAATCGTACACTAAGGCTTTAATCCTAATGGCTCCTGAGATGTAGCGCTCGTACTCAGGATCGATGGCCAGCCAACCCGACCAGTCATTCTCGCCTGGCTGGTAGACGTTGTTCACGTACCACTCAGTATTCTTGTTTGTGGCGATGCCATCAACCTGAAACTTATGTGTTCCGACCGTGACCTGGACGTATTCATCTCGGTCGGAACCGTAGGGTGAATAGTAGGTCGTAGCGGATGCTGATCCCGCAAGCAGGATCAGAGCTAGCAGAAGAAAAGCAGACTTTGTTGCATTGAATCTGGCGAAGTCCATCGACATGACAAATCCTCCCTTCTTATAGGAATGGCCATACCCTATCAGAGGCCAAATCCTCAGTTACATTCAATAGCCAAGATGGAATATAGATTTTATTACCTGGCCGTGGAACCCGTAGTGCGGCTTTGAGCCGCAAGTTCACGGCGGCTACTTTCTTACAGGTAGGGGCGTCTGGAGCTTGGTTCTCCGACTCAGTAGGACCCTCGTCATCACTGCACGTCATTAGTGAGAAGACCAGCTGGCCTATTATTCCAACAATCAAGAATTGTTTAATGATTTGCATATCACCTTCCAAAGAAAAGACTGTACTATATCTTGTCCTACAGGTGGCAGGTGGCAAGCAGAGACGGACCAGATCATGTGTAGCATGATGAGCAAGCCACCGTATTGATACTGGACTGTCTCAACAAGTAATGATTTCAAGAGTCTTACCAAATCCATACCTCGCGTCGTGACAGCATGGAGCTGTTTGGCTCCGATGTCAAGAAAATAATGGAAAAAGGAGACGATTATTTCTTCGATTGTCAATGTTGCTACAAGGTTGAAGATCAGTCTGGCGCAGCCACTACCTGCTGCTTTGGGTCTTGCGCCGGGGGCGGAAAATGCATAGATTCATAGAAATCAATGCCGAGCAGTGCGAACGGAACCAGATGTTTCAGCAGAGATTCACAGAAGCGTATGAGCCAGAACGGGTTCGGGGGGTTAAGTCCCCGAAGTGGGAATTGACATGCATTCTGGGAGGCATATCGGTGATTTCATATTCGATGTCGAGTGAATCACCGATGAGGTGATTAGGTTTCGGAGAATCAGGACGCACAATGCCGATTAACAGAGACACAATTGATAACATAGTATATGGCCATCCATAACAGCCAAAAAAAACGGTCATACTTTGGTCACAATACCGTGTAAGTCCTTGTGCCACAACGCGATATGGGATTCGATTCCCCCACCTCCACTTGTGATATACTTACCCTTCAAAACGATTTATTATTGGGTGCCATGAGGAATTCCGGGCGGAAGATTGCCCTGTAACGGCATTTATTGGGAGTCTCAAAATGAACACTGCCTTCAAAACAATTGTCTGGCAACAGTTCGGGGCCGCGATTGACATGCTCGAAAACGCCATCGTTGCCAGTCCCGAAGAAGTATGGGGCGACCGCCCCGGCTATCACGAATTCTGGTACCTTGCTTATCACACCCTTTTCTTTCTCGACTATTACATGTCTGAGTCGTCCGAAGGGTTTGCACCCCCGATTCCCTTCACCCTCAGCGAACTCGACCCGGCCGGCGTTCTTCCCGATCGAGTATATACAAAGGATGAGCTTCTCACCTATCTGGAGCACGGCCGCAACAAGTGCAAGGCGCGGATTGAAGGCTTGACAGACCAGATGGCTCATCAACGCTGTGGATTTAAACGGCCTGACATTACTGTTGCCGAGTTACTGCTGTACAAGATGCGCCACGTCCAGCATCACGCCGCACAACTAAATCTGATCTTGCGGCAGAAAATTGATTCCGCACCCCTTTGGGTTGCTAAGGCGAAAAGCTAACGCAGAAATGAACAAACGCATGCACCCGCCGGATTGAGTATGGTATTGTGCGATCCAAGGATGCCATAAATCCGGGCCTTCATTGAAGATTTTCGAACCCTAAAGGGAGAAGACATTGACAACTATCTTGGATTATTCATCGGCGTGACGGGTAACATCACGATCTTTCGCCTCATGTTAGGCGGCAGATAATGAATTTCTGGAGGATGGATTTTCTGAAAGCGCGACATGAACGACTAAGAAGCTTATGCAGTGGGCAAGTTACCCTCTCCGGGAGCGGGTTGGCTGATCCAGGGCTTACCGTAAAAATCCTGAAAATTGGTCTCCTTCCTCAATCCAACATACAATCTCTCAAACTGGATCGAAATATGGAGGGTAGGTCAGACAGGAACTATCGCAGGACTAACTTAACAAGTGGTACAATAACCGGGGGCAGGTCAGACAAGAATATAGCGTCGGAAAGCCATTGCAGTTGGGCAGAATGTGTCTTAACTTAGAATCACCGTGTCCGATTTGTTTGACGACATACACTTTTCTAACCAAGGAGGTCCTATGAATATCGTTGAAAGAGCAAAGTCTATCATCGTGAAACCGAAACTTGAATGGCAGACTATTGCTGTTGAAGAGCCAAACATCGGGCAGCTTTTCACGGGATATATTATTCCGCTCGCTCTGATTCCGGCAATTGCGACCATCGTTGGGTTGCTGATTTTCGCAGGAGCTTTTCTTGCCTCGTATACTTGGATTATACTTACCGGGGTAATTCAGCTTGTCGGTGCCGTAATTGCCGTCTACATCACAGCCCTGGTTGTCGACGCCCTTGCTCCTCATTTTAGCTCACAGAAAAACCTCGGAAGAGCCGTCCAGCTAGTTGCTTTCTCGTACACACCGGCTTGGGTTGCAGGGATCTTTAATATCATTCCCTTTCTGGGCTGGGTGGCGATCATAGGCGGCTTTTATGGTCTGTATATACTCTATCTCGGATTCCCTCACACCATGAAGACACCACAAGACAAAGTCCTAGTCTATCTGATTGTTACAGTGGTTGTATTGATAGTCGTTTACCTTATCATCGGTTCGATTCTATCGAGCTTATTGTTTGCAATGCTCGGATTGAGCGTCCTATAGACAGCAGGTGGCCACATGTAGTCCGGCACGTACCACTCGTACAAAACGGGCAGGTGTTCTGGTCTATCTGACGTCTGAATGGGGCGACTGACATCTCTAATGAGAACACCTGGAAGGACTTCTACCAGGATGCATCGTCACTCGTCATCGACCGGGTGTCCAGCAGTGAACGCCTTCAGAGGACGTGGGACAGAAACGCAGCGAAAGTTAAGCCGTGGTTTTGTAGTCTTGGTATGTGAGAACGGAGTAACGGATGGTCACCAAGCAAGGCCAGAGCCCTGAATCTGTGGTGAAGAAAAGTACGCAGAGAACTGTGAATTACACGACATCGTCTCCAACCGCAGCCATCCGGGTTTGAAACCAAATCCGCTCCACGCGTGTGCTAGCTGAAGAGAAATGGCCGCTGCGTGTGCTACCTTAAACGAAATCCCCCTGTGTTTGTTCGATCCGCTGTCACCAACATTAGCTCGGAATATTTCCGGGGTGTATATATGTAAGTGATTGTTTGGCTGAGCATTACGCTGCTCTCAGGATTGTTTCAAAGGGTACTCCGGGCAGTCCCAGAAGCTTGAGCAGCGCATTGGCAGACCCTCCAAAGAACGGAATATCAGGGGCCAGAAACGGCTTGGCAGAGTTACGACCTGGACTGGCACTGCAAGTCACATTTGTCAATCCAACATACTGCCGGCAATGAGGCTTGACAAGTTGACTTAAATTGAGTTATAGATGGGCAGGTTGCATTCATTCAGTGCCCCCTCAGTAGTAGGATTGATCGATTACAGATTTCTGAAGGCGCGGGCATGTTCTATCCCGCGCCTTTTCAATTACACGCACGGTCTGTCACAGGAGGGTCAGTTCGTCCAAAAGGGCATCCAGGTGGTAGACTTCATCGATAACGTAGAGTACGTACCTGATGTCAACACTAATTGAGCGAGTGACCTCAGGGTTGAACAGATAATCTGCCGCGATGCCTTCATAGTTGCAGTCAAAAAGCAGGCCGACAAGACCACCCTTGCCGTCGATAACCGGACTTCCGGAGTTGCCGCCGGTGGCATCGTTGGTGGTCAGGAAATTCACCGGGACATCTTTGATCGGATCATGGACGTACGCACTGGTGCTGCCGGTGGTACGAGCTTGTTTCAATTCGTCCGGTACGATGAATGGATCCTCACCTGTCTCCTTCTTAAGCACACCGGCGACAGTAGTAAAGCAGTCGTAATCCACGCCTTCTCGGGGGCTGTATCCTTTAGTCACACCGAAGTTGATACGCATGGTTCCGTTAGCATCCGGATACAACTCATCCTGTTTCCATTCTGCATACGCACTTATCAGCTTCGGTTCCAGGCGGTTGGATGCACCTTTCAGCTTCTTCGACCGATTTCTGTAGTCTTCCCGTTCCGCATAGGTTGCTTTCGCAAACTCGATGAATGGATCATTCAGCGCCTCGAGTTCTTCAACGGACATATTGAACATCTTCATTCTGTTTTCAAGTGTGCCCATTTTCGTGTTTACAAAGGTGTATTCAAGCCAGGTTTCAAGCCGTGATTCACTATCGCTGCCTTCTGCCGCAGCGATGGTCTCGTCTATGGAAGTTATTCTGTGGCCTTCAGGAAGGGCAAGTGCCTGCTGTAAGAAATATTTCAGCAGAGCCCGGTCGCATTCAGGAACCAGATTGATCTGAACATCCTCAAGCCACTCCCAGGTGCTGATGGAGTCCCGATCCTGGTAACCCCTCTCACGCTCCATGTCATCTTTCGTCCGCTCGAGAGCCCAGCGGTAGATGGTGAAGGCAGCGTCCACATGGTCGGGCCAGCCCAGCATATCAAGCACATGGTCTTTGTCTCTCGTGAGCTGCTTTTCCTGGTACAGGCTGTCAAGGCCGGATAAAACTCCGCTGTATCGCTGATTCAGATCCGGACTGCCGGCAACAAAAGCGCTCAGGCCGGCCTCAGCCTCCAGCTTCTTTTCCAGAAGATTCCATCCCTGGAAGCCCTCCAGCATCCCGAGACTGTTCTTTAGAGAATTATTTAGGCCCTTCGAATGAGAAGCCAGCCTGACTCCGATCTCCGGATCGTCTGCAGACAATTCTTCGATGATTTTCAGGATATCTTCACAGGTCTTAATCCAGGTTGGATAACTGTGGCTGACCAATTCGTCGACTTGATACGAACTGGCGTAACGGCTGGTCCGGCCGGGGAAACCGATGATCATGGCAAAGTCACCATCCTTCAGACCGGAGGTCGAGATGGGAAGAAACACTTCAGGGTGGTACGGCACATTCTCCTCGGAGTATTCGGCTGAACCGCCATCGGGAGCGACATAGGCACGCAGAAAAGAGAAATCTCCCGTGTGACGAGGCCACATCCAGTTGTCGATATCACCGCCGTATTCCCCGATGGAAGCCGGCGGAACATATACTATGCGAACATCCCGGATTTTGAACTGTCGATACAGGATAAATTGCTTGCCGCCGAACATATGTGCGACGCGGCACTTTATATCTCCTTCCTTCTCCGCTTCTGCGATGATTTCCTTGATCACCTTGTCCATGGTCTGATATCGCAGGAAATCATCCATGTCATCGCTGATGTCCGCAAGGACACGCCCAGTAACATCCTCCGCAGACAGGGTCACCCAGACGTTGTACCCGATGGCGGGGAGTTCTTCTTCCCGCGAGGCCGCATAGAACCCGTCCCGAATAAGGTCTATCTCAGCTGTGCTCTGTTTCTGCACGGCGCCGAACGCCACGTGGTGGTTGGTGACGATCAGACCGTCTTTGGAAACAAACGAACCGCTGGCCCCGACCCGAACGACCGCCCGGCATAACCCGCCTCCGGCCGGATTGTAAATATCCTCCGGCTCCAGTTCGAGCCCGGCGGCTCTGAAGTCGTCAAACGACAACTTGTCGACGTCATACAACGGCCACATTCCCTCCTCACCGCTTGCTACTCCTGCCAACAGAATCGCAGCGAGAAGGATCAGTGTGATCGTTCCGTGTCGTGAAATCATATCGATGTCCTCCTTTGCTTGTCTACAAAATAGAGACGTTGTTCAATTTCGCAAGCCGTTTTTGCCCATCCTGGCTGCGATTGTGGGACATGGAAATCGAGGTGAGCAGTACCCCCACCGCCCGGATCGGGGATCCGATTCACTGAGCTGGGTTTCTGTCGCTCAGAAAACCGCGGCAATTCTTCAAGTCGCCAAATATGACTTCCGACTGACAACCAAGAACTGATTGCCATCAGTCAGAATGTTTCTTAACTTTCAACAGCCATGGGTTCACATTCTTTCATGACGTACAGGGCGATCACTCAGGGAAACGAGCAAATCCTTGACCTTTCAAGGAGATCTCTACATATTCAAAGTACTGAAAGGGATAAACCATGTTTCTGAAACCCTTATATGGGAAATCTCGGTTATAATAACCTGAGATGTGTCTCACAGGGTACGTCATATCACACTACACTGACTCCGCGCCGACAGGGGCGGGAAAGGAGGCTGTAATGAGTTGCAAAGTATTCCCTTCGATGGTTACCCTGGTTCTTGTCCTATTCTTGATCCTCGGACATTCGCCCGGTTTCACAGCCGAGTTTGCGGCCGAGCTGACGGTAAGCAGTTCGGACATGAATGATACCCTGAGTATCTTTGTGAAGGACTACACTTACCGACTGGAAAATTCAAGCGATGACGGCCGGATCATCCTGATCCAGAAAAAAGGGGTCACCTGGGCTTTGGAGCCGGGGAGTGACACGTTTCGCGAACTGGACCCAGCCGAGGAGGCTCTGCTGAACCCGGTTGCCGCCTGGGAGGACCTCTCCTACGAAATGAGAGGTCAGGGTGTAGGAATGGACACTGTCGCCGGTTTTGAGTGTGAGATATTTGGATACAACCGTAAGGGTGATCCGGCTATTGTATTCAAACGCTGGTATGCCTCCGAGTTGAACTTCATCATCAAGCAAGAACTGGACGATAAGAGCGGTGTCGGCCATATGGAAATTGACAACATTGTCCTCGGAGAGCTGGAAGATGCGCTCTTCGATGTCTCTCCCCTGCCTTCCGGCACTGTAGTGCCTGAGGTTGACCGGAAACCGGCGGCGATTTCGACTAAGGTTGCCGGTACGGCGCCGGTCGGGCGACGGCTCTCCGCGGGCGGAGAGCTGCGGGTGACGGTGGATCCGACCCGGTCGACACGGGTCAAGGTGAAAAACCTGGCCGAAGGAGAATCGACCTGTCGTATCGCTCTCTTTCGCGATGGGGAGGCTCTCAAGGAAACCGATGCGTCAAAGGCCAACATCTTCACTCTGACCTATAGCGGCGAACGCAAGACGGCCTTGTATGGGTCGCAACTGCACGTTGACGAGGTTGTGGTTGGAGTGGAACTGGGGGCGGTTGAAATCCGGGTTGAACCCGAACCTTCATCGTTTGACCACACGCATCTTTGCGATTTTTACCTGCCTTTCCCCGGCGGTCAGTTTGTGGTGGATACGACTCGGAGTCTTGAGATTACTCTGACCGGTGACAGTCAGGACGGTCCAATGTCGACCGGCAAGATCGTGGTCGGCACGGGAGAGTACGTCAACACCGTCTACCAGTTTGAACCGATCGAAGAAGTCCTGTTCTCTCTTGAGAACGGAGCGTCGCAGACCTGGAGCTTTCGGGCGAATAAGAAAGTCAAGGACGTGCATATCAAGATAGACGCGGGCGGTGCGCTCAAGGTGAAGATGTGGCAGCCGTAGTGAAGTCAGAGGGCCGCTGAACAAATAGAATGGAGGATACGACGGTGGCAGCATATTTCAGAAAGCTGATTCTCTTTTCTTGCCTGCTCCTAATCGGCACAGGTTCCGCACAAAGTGAGTTTTGCTGCACACGGACCGCCATCTTCGTGCCCATAGAGATGCCCCCACAGCAGGAACATGATGCCACCGGGATGATTGGTGGTGCATGGTTCAGCGCTCTTCGTGAAGGAGGCATTTTAGACTGTCCTATCCAGTATGAAGAACTCAGCTACGATGGTCGGCAGATTCTCCACAAACTGATAAACGATATCGGCGAAGTGTATGAGGTTCATCCTGATCCGGAGGCAGAAAGGGCGTTTACGAAACTACTCGACTGCGAGTACGTCTGGGAAGCCACATTGACTCTAAACAGTGTGACCAGGGAGGTCAAAGGCTGGAATGACGATCCTGACGTAAACGGACCGGGGGACTATAATCAGGGGTATGTCGAGGGCAATTGGACGCTTCATATTCAGCTCGTGAACCATCATTTTGGGGAGACTGTCAAAGAGGGGACGGTTTCGTGGGACGGCGGCGCATCCGGCTACACTTCTGACCGCGTGAATATGATAAAGGCTCTGGTGCGGAGCACGTTTTCGCCGGTCGACGATATCATCTGGGAATACGAGCACATCCCCTGGAGTTGCAATATAGAGTTGGAGGTAGACTCTATTGAGGCTGGCAAGGAAGTCACGATTGACGTAACGGAGATTCTCGACCATCAGCGCGGGACACCGAGACCGTGGCAGCGGGTGGTGATTGAGGTTGTGGAAGGGGAACTGCTTAACGGAACCCTTTGCAGTGAAGACGGCAAGAAAAGTGCGTTTCTGGTCGGCACCGGCGATCTGCATGTTCAGTACCGGGCGCCCCAGCGGTGTGAAGACAGGAAGGAAAAGATTACCGTCTATAACTCGTGTGACTGGGGGCAAGAATGGGTGAGACCGCTCCGGGTCACCAGCGAAGCTGAGAAACTGACAGAGAAGGAAGTCAAGATATACGATCGCAAGGTGGACCAGCTCACGGTCAGCCCGGAGCCGATCAAGGCCAGAGTCGGCGAGGCGGTGTCTGTGAACCTGACGGACATAGTCGATGTCGAGGGCAAACCGATGGAGCCCCATGAACGGATCATGGTACGGGTGAAAAACGGAAAAATCACAAATGGGATGACCAAAGATGCCTACAAAGTATTTGAGGTCGGCCAGGGCAGAGTGACGGTGCTATATCAGGCGCCTGACAATTTTGCGGTCGCCTCGGATACGCTCTGGATCCACAACGCCTGTGTGGAGGGGGAAGAGTTTTTCAACATTATTCCCGGCGATATGATCACTCAGAAGCCGGTCGAGATCACCGCTCCGCCTATCTATGCCCGGATCACGCGCATCCTGGAAACCACACGCGAAAGGGATGACGACTCAACTGATTCCGGCGGCATTCGCAGGGTAGTCAGAGAAAGCTTCCAGTCAACTCACCGCGCCACAAGCTACTGCACGTTTGAAGAACCGGAGACGGAATTGTATGTCAGTGGATTCGAGGTGAAACCCTGGGGCTATACTTACCCGGTGAAAGACTGCCGGGTCATGTCGAGCACTTACACAAGCAACGGGAGTGGCTACAGTGCCGTACACCATGTCACGCGGGGTTTGATGAGAGAGTCTCGTAATATAACTACAGAGTACGGAACCCCGGTGGGGATCAAGCCCCCAGCGGAGGAACTCCTCATACAATTGAGAATAGACACCGCCGCCGGGACAGGACTGATACACAGGGTCAGTGTGCCGCAATTCGATGTTACGTTCCGTGTTGAATATCATATAGAAAATACCGGGAGGATGGAGAAGGATTACGAGTTGGTTCCCACAGGATACACAGACTCACGCACGAGCGATGTTGATTTCCCCGTTCAACCGCTCATACACGAACGCGATTCATGCTATAGAGTAACCGGCGGGGATGGTCTGCACAGCATGACCGGGCAGTGCACGGAAACCCGGAAAAGCACCTATGTCACCGAGAAAGAAACGTTCCAGTGGGCCGTCTACGTCAAAAAGGAGTAGGTGCCAGCCGGCAAAAGCAATTATTCCTGCGGGCCACCCGGCCGGGCAAAGAAATATCCCTGCCCCTGAAAAGGGCAGGGATCACCTCGCACAACTACAACGTACTTCTGGGACGATTTACAGGCATTCGGCAGTTGGCTCCTTGGCTATGAACACGTGGTCTATCAGCCTTAAGCTAAGATACGGTTTGCCTCATGGCAATGGCTTTTCGATACTCAGTTCTTCTCCGGTTAATGGTTTCTCGTTTGGTCTTTTCTCTCTGCTCTAAGATCTCCGCCGCCCGGCCGGTATAGGCGTCTGCCGGGGTCACATTGTCCAGCGATTCATGGTACCGCCGGTGGTTGTAGTGGTCGACGAACTGGACGAGACTTTCCTGTCATGATTTTGTGGATAATCAGGTAAGATTGCAATTGTTTGCTCTGGCATACAATCTGGGAAACTTTCTGAGGCAGTTGGCACTGCCCAAATCAGCACAAGAGTGGTCGCTGAGTGCGCTCCCGGGTAGAAGCATAGCCCAGGGGAGAGGCTGACCTGCCTGAAACGAAATTGACCCTGTGTGTGCGATTAGCTCGGAGTTTTTCCGGGGTGTGTATATGTAAGTGATTGTCACACTCGCGGATATGCAAAAGCGGGGTTGACGTTACGGAACACAGAACTTTTAAGCTACAATTCCGGTTGTCATAACATCCCGGTCATTCAGAATCCAGATGGCATGAATTCGCTCTCTCAGCACAAGAGAAAGCCGGGCGTTTGGAACACCCGGCTCTCGTAAGGGCAGATCTGTGGTCATCCCTTAGAAGTTGGCTTTCACCGTGAAGAACTGGTTGTCTTCAAAGACGTCTGTCTCAGTCCAGGAGTATTCGAAAGTCAGATTAGTGGCACCAAGCGAGAGCTTGGCTCCAACCCCGAGCGAGATACCATAGAGATAGTTGTCCTGGTTGGCATAGTCGTATCCCGCTCTCAGGAAATACCGACTGTCGTAGTCATACTCGAAACCTCCATTCCACATATCCATGGATTGGTTATTGGCTCGGAAGCTCGCAGATACGGTGGCTGAGTTCATGTCATTGGAAAGAAAATTGTAGGCTGCCCCCATGTTGATCGAAGTCGGTAACTCACTGGCAGCATTTCTAGAAGAGGCCGGGCGCTTTTCATTCGGTGGTATCCGATCAAAACCTCTGCCGCTGAATATCAGATCCGGTCCGTAGTTCTTCATAACAAATCCCAAGGTCAGTCCGGGAAATCTCGTTGCATATGTGAATCCAAAGTCAAAAGCAAATCCTGTGGCATCCACTTCAAAGATAGTTTCCCGAATGACATGGCCCGTGACACCGACGTTAACAGCGTTCGTTAAAATCCGAGAATAAGTGAAACCTAATACAGTCAGCGTGGGATTAAACACGCGACCGGTACCGTTTGGAAACTGTTCGGTCGTCTCTTCGATATCACCGATATCCACTACTTTTATAGACAGACCAATAACACCAAAATCCTCGATTTGAGTACCTACTGCAACGTATTCGACGTCAATATCAGCAATGTATGGCAAATGCGTAAACATTACCTCCGAACCTTCAAGGTTAGCCAACCCGGCCGGATTCCAATAGATGGCATCAACGCCGCTGGAATTGGCGGTAACCGATTTGCCCATGGCGACACCACGGGAACCGACGGGAATCAACAGTTCCTGTGCTCCGGCGGTGCCTACACGATTTTCATTCCCCGCGTAGGCCGAGTTCAGTCCCACGGCAAGGATCAAAATAACTAAAAGGAACATCTTGTTTTTCATAATACCTTACCTTCCTTGCTTAGTACTGATCTAACAGCTCTACCTCGGTGAAAATGGCTATCTTGCTGATCTTCTGACCGAAGTTGGGAGCATTGACTACATAGATGTAGATTCCTGACCCCACCGGAACGCCGCTCGAATTGAGCATATCCCAGGTGAGTTCAGTCGCAGCCAGATCTTCCTTCTCAACAGTCCTCACCAGATCGCCGCCGAGGTTGTAGATGTCGATTGTGCATTGAGACGGCAGATTGATGAACTTCATGTTGCGATTGTAAAGACCGTCGTCATACTCCGAGTATAGAGAGTATGGATTCGGCACCGCCCTGATCTTGTCAAGCAGGCTCTCGGCCCCGGTGGTCGCCACACTCGGCTCATAACCGGCCGTTGTGAAGCTGTAAGAGTCCACTGCTCCATTGGGCTTGGCGGTAGAAATCCTGAAAATAGTACCCACTTCCGGCAAATCCTGGTTGAACGGAGGTGCGTCACCGCCGTTCCAGTTAACCAGAACGGTTCTCGCGAACACTTCGTCAGCAAGGTAATCATAATCATACCCGTCGAGCATGTCCGCTTCGTTAGCCAGGTATCCGGCTTCGCCCGGTGACATATCGGTTGGAGTGTACCAGTAGACCCAATCGGTGAACGGATCGTTGTCGGCGCCGGAGCAGGAATGCTCAAGGTCGCCGCCGCCGGTGGCCTCGGTTCCCCAGCTCTCCAGGTTGTAGGTGTTGTCATCGCCATCGTCGATTATAAGTGGGACCAAGCGGACATCGTCACTGGGATCGTCCAGTGTTCCTATGCCGATATTCCACAACTCGAACGGTACCCAGAAGACGTTGTCATCAAGGAAGGCCTCGGCTGCATAGCTGCCGTTGACACCGGGGGTTGCGTTGTCGCCGGTGAAGCGCATCTCGTAGTCGTAAGCGCCAATGTATGGGAGATTACCTCCGTCACGAGTTGCACGAGAGATAAATGCGTCGTAACCGCCGCGTGTGCCGCCACCTGAGGTTCCGCCGTTATCAGCAGTGTGGATGCCCCAAAGACCAGCACCGACCTGCTGGCCATCGGTGGGATAACCATCAGGATCAACACCGGTCGAGGCCGGGAAGCCTGCAAACCCGAATGCTCCCGCTTCCGACGGATCGATAGGCCCGGCGCCGTTAGCAACGACCTCGAACAACTCGACACTCGGGGCCGGCCCCGCCACCTTGATCAGCAGTCCGTCGACGATCGGGTAATCTTCTTCACCCGAGACGTCGGACTGGTTGACCCAGTTCTTCACCACCGTGTCTTCCGGTGTGACGCTGACGTCGATAACGTGCCAGACATTGCCCAACTCAGCGTCAGTCGAGAATTTGATCTCGTAGTCGTGCCCGGTGACTGCAGCTGGATCGACCACGTACACTTCGGCCGAACCCGGAGCCTCTGGCTTGGGGCCGGTATAAGGAGCTTCAATCTCATCACCGGTCCCGGAGATGACGTCAGTGCCGGTCAACTGTGACTGGGGCATGACCGTCACAACGGTGGCCGAGGTGAGTGTCTTCTCGCCGTTCGGCTGCAGAGTATCCACCGAGTAAGCCTCAACGCGGTAGTAATACCGGGTGTAGTTGATCAGGTCGCCGCCCCCGGTGACGTCTCTGGTCGTGCTGAAATACCGCTGCAAGCCTTCATCAGTGCCCGGCTTGGCAACGTAGGGGAAGTCCTGACCCGCCTCATTAGAGAAGCGGTAGTCAATGACCCCGCCCATGCCGTTCCTCAGATCGGACCACATCAGAGTGTCCGTCCACGGACCGTTGCTGGACGGTCCCTGCATTACGGCGTATCCTTCAAATGGGAAGTCCCCGTGATCAATCTCAGAGGTTTGATCCCAGGTGAGGATAACTTGGTTGTTAAGGTTTCTGACGGTGACATTCGACCTCGCCGGCGGGTCCGGGAGCTGGAAGTTGTTGTTGTACACACCCTGGGCAAAGTCATCGATAGCTCTCAACTCAGTGATCGAACGCAACCGGTTGGTCCCCTGGCCGCAAAGAATCGCGGCGACGATCTCGGTGCTGTCGCCCTGGCTGAAGGTAATGGGTCCAACCGACTGCATGAAACGACGGTCGGAGGAGTTGTTGTCCAGGAATCCTTCACCAGTGACCGGGTCGCCGGTGCCGAAGAAATTGGTCTTCTCAAGTGTGATTGGGTGGATCAGGTCGCTGCCGTCCTTCAGGAAACCGTTCATAAAACGATAGCTGTCGGTAGGCGTGTCAGGACCGTAAGGGTTGATATACACATTGAACGACGACATCGGCATATTCTGATAGCCGACCCAGTCCTGACCCCACATCTTGGCCACGTCGTTGTCGTCGCCCGTGTAAACCAACGGTCCCTGGAAGAAGTCGTAGCCGACCGCCGGCGGTCTCGATCCATAGTTGGCATCGTCGCCGTCGTTGTAGCAGTATCCCAGGGATCGGGCCGAATCACTACCGACGAGGTCATCGCCGGCATCACCCAGGTCAGGGTCGGACCACAATGACACGAACATATTCTCCAGGTCATACGGGCCTTCGTTATAGATCTGGAACTTCATGAAGACGATGTTGGCCAGAGCGCCTTCGCGGGCATAGGCCCAGGCGGTCTGACGGACTTCGAGTCCCAGTCCGATCCCGACCGTCCCGCGGGCGCCGACGTGCCTCGCTACATCGAGATCGTTGTAAACCGACCAGCACATCTGATCGCCGAGCAGCAGCGGATCACCGTTCTCGTCTACCGGCGCCCCATCCTCTACCGGCCAGTCCAGGTAATCCTGGTTCGGGTTGTCGGCCAAGCTGTCAGCATAAAGCTTGTAAACCCGGTATGACGTATTGGAAATCGCGTCAGGAGGAGAAGCACCGTCGATCAGAGGACCGGGTCCCCAGTCGGTGTCATGCTGGCCTGATGTTACGATAGTATCGCCAACACTCGCTATGGCTCCATCATAGGTGGAATCAACCGTGGCCCCCGCCCAGATGGAACCGGCGTAAATAACTGAGAGAGTATTCTTGCCTGATGCGATGTCCTCGAGCCCCGTATAGGGGAAGTAGAGACCATCGGCCTTACCGAGGAAGACACCGTTGTCGTAGGCGAAAGAGCCCTTGTTAGTCACGAACATCAGGATCTTGTTGGCATCGATCCAGGTTGTGAAATCTATGGTGGCTACAAATCTCTGGTCGAACTTATCCTTTTCGAGTCTCAGAGCTGAAGCCGACGCCGCCAACAGCAAGACCAAACATGCTGTTAATATCTTATGTTTCATAATCAAATTCCTCACCTTTGCTCGTTAGAAGGACACCCGCACTCCAAACAGAATCTGGCGAGGGATATCATAGTTTGTCGCAGGCTGCTGCGCTATCTTATATTTCTGTTCACCGGTGAGTCCCTGGTTGTCGCTGGGCGTGCTGTTAGCAGCCGCAAAATCCTGGCCCGAGCCGGTCTCCAGCCATCCACTCGTTTCGGCCTTGCCGGTGCCTTCCCAAACGTTGATGACGTTGTCGCGGTCCAACAGATTCATGACCCAGAGGTACGGTCCGATCCTGTAATCTCCGATCTCGAAGGCCCGTTCCATTTTCAGATCAATTCGGAACGTCCAGGGACGGTTCTTCGAGTTGCGTACATCGTTCGGGATCGGCGAGACCGAACCCGTGGTCGGCTCATTGTAGATCTGAGAGGGAGTGTATGGAGAGCCACTCGCGGCCTGGGCCAGGACGTTTATACCGAAGTTCTCGAGAACATAGTAGTCACCCACCTTGGGCCCCTGATTCTTGCCGAAACGGAGGTCGAAAAGGCCAACCAACTTGTGACGCTGGTCGAACTCAAGGGGCGCCGTGTGCTTGGGCGGAATGCCCTTGACCCACGCCACGTTGCGCAACTCCGAATTGAAAGAGCCGGTCCCGTTGGCGTATGACAGCGTGTACTTGATGTCAGCCATGATGTTCCTGGTGCGGCGCATCTTCAGGTTGAACTCCAGCCCTTTGATCGTACCATAGTCCTGGTTACGGAAAGTACCGAAACTATTCGGTGTGGATGGCTGGTCGACTGTCTGAATGAGATCGCTCACATCGCGGTAGAAGACGTTAACGTCGAACGAAGTGTTGTCTCCTAACTGGTGAGTTATGCCGACTTCGTAGGCCGTGGTTTTCGGCGGTTCGAGGTTCGGGTTGCCCCACTCTGTATAGTAGCCGCTGCCCAGGAGTTGGTACTCCATGAAGGTGTAACCAACGTAGAGATCCTCTAAGTTCGGACGCTGGAAGAATTTCCCGTAGCTTACTCGCATCTGAGTTCTATCGCTGACCGGGAAGGCGACACCCAAACGAGGCGAAATCCGCGTAAAGGTCTCACTGTCCTCAAGGTCAGACTGTTCGAGCGTCTGGGAAGTACCGTCATCATCCGGATAGTCGCGGTCTGGCGTGTCAGGGAACCCGAGCGAATCAGGGTTTAACGGCGTGTCGGCATTACGCAAACGTGTGCCCTTATAATCGAACATGTCAAAGCGGACACCGGCCGTCACGATGAGACCTTGATACTCGATACGATCCTGCAGGTATAACGCAAAGTCGATCGGATGCTTGGTCTCGTCACGCCAGCCCTCATCGTCCGACTCATTTCCCCATTCGTCATACCCGTAGCGGTTAATGTTGCCGTATTGCTGATAGCCCTGATAAACCAGGACCGGACGAAGGTGTTGGTAGAAGCGCAGGGTATGCCGGTTGAACTCGAAGCCGCCCTTGAGCGTGTGCTCGCGGTTGAGTTCCTTGGTGATATCACCTTTGATACCTATGTATGAAGACTTCCGTTTTAGATAGTCATCATAAACCTGGCCTTCATCATCCTGCCTGAAACTGTAATAGGTGGTGTCCTCCCAATAGACACCGTTGGTGGTTCCGGTATCAGTTACCACCGTATCCAGCACATATCTCGTCGGTGTAATTGAATCGTGAAAGACAGAATCGCCCGTAACCGGATCAGTCGAATCGAAGACCGCCGGGAACCAGTCGTCCCATTTTCTGAACAAGGCCTCTTTGTCACTGGTCGGGTTTCCGTCCGGCCGACCGTAGTCCCAGAGATCCTTGCGGTGAACACCGTCCCCGGAAAAACGCTCCGTGACGTGTAACCCGGCACTCAGATTGTAGAAGGTCTTCGAATCCAGTGTGTGGGTCCACTTAAGAAAAAAGCCATGGTTCTTATCTTCGAAATACTGGTTGTGCTCGTTCTCGAACAGCCGGCTGGGCTGATAACGGCTCCATCGGTCGACCGAAGCAACGCCGCTCAGAGCAACTTTGATGTTCGGGTTGAGGTTATAATCCAGCTTTCCGCTATACGACCATCCTGAGAGAGAGTTGTTGGGCAGTACATCGGGACTGCCCGGCAGAACGTCGCTGGTGACGGCCGACGGCCTGCGATCACGTTGCCAGCGGCGTTCGATCGAGCCGAAAAGGAACGCATTCTTAATGCCGGGCAGCGGGCCGCCCAATGTGGCCGAGTACCAGTTCTGGTCATAGACCTGATCGGTAACCGCCTCGGCCGTTCCGGACAACTTGTCGCCCCCGGACTGCGTTACGACGTTGACGATACCGGAGGTAACGTGACCGTACTCAACCGGGAATCCACCTGAGGTTACGGCAATCTCCTTGATAGCGTTGTTGCTGATGTTGCCGGTCGAAGTGCCGGTGAGCGGGTCCTGCTGGGAGTGGCCGTCCACATAGAAGGCGACCTCGGAGGGACGGCCGCCGCGGATGAACAACTCAGGAGTGTTGGTGTACTCCCTCAGAGATCGATTACCGCCCCGGAAACTCTGAATGGCGGCGACCACACCCGACTGTACGGCAACCACGTCTTCAAATCCACGGGTCGGCATGGCCAGAAGTTCATCGGCTTTGATAATTTGGACAGAAGCGACTTTATCCTTAATCACCAGCGGTGTTTCCGCCGTTACCCTGATCACCACCCCGAGTTCGGTGACCTTCTCCGTCATTGCCTGATCTTGATACGTAGCCAGATCCGCCGACACGTGCACATTGCTGATTTCAACCGCGTCGTAGGCTACCGAGCTTATGACCAGAGTATACGTTCCCACGGGAACATTGAGAATGGTGTACACACCGGCCTCGTCGGCAATCGCCCCCATTGACGTGCCTTCTACCGAAATGGTTGCGCCTACCACCGGGTTACCGGTCTCGGCATCCGTGATCGTACCGGTAATCTTGCCGACCACGGAGCCAAAGACGGCGCCACCCGAAAGGCACAGTAACACCAAAACGATTAGCAATAGTTTCACTTTCATACCTTTGCTCTCCTAACGATGGGTTTTTCTTGGTTTCCCTTGAACTCTTGTCGCTGATCGTTTACCATGTTTCCAACATGCATCTCCTCCTTGATTGTCTGAAGGTCTACATCCGTGTAATCTTGCTTCACTTCTTATGCCTTTTAGGGTATGCCATACTCCATACCAAGCACAATACTGTTCCTTTGCAATTGCATGTCAAATAAAAAAAACACTTCCTCGGGGTTCAAAACCGGACATATAGTGTCCTGTGCGAGCTTCGAGATACCGGTGTGGTGAAGGGTTCTCTCCCTTGTACTGCTCCCCATTAGTCAAGCCGTTTCTAAGAGAGTCCTGCAGCTGAGGTTATAGGTTTCTTCGGCCTGATTCGGCGAACGATATCCCAGCGCCGAATGCAAGTAGTTTTTGTTGTACTCCTTG
>Ga0209979_1001991_pt1 | contig 20588 bp, 11 predicted proteins | sample AnhtaG_FD_183114 | JGI IMG/M metagenome (GOLD analysis project Ga0209979, IMG submission 183114) | Deep subsurface microbial communities from Anholt, Denmark to uncover new lineages of life (NeLLi) - Anholt_01485 metaG (SPAdes) (version 2) | ecosystem: Environmental > Aquatic > Marine > Oceanic...
TACCCTACATAATCGTTTATGCTGAAAGGAGAATTCATGAATATGGAATGCCTGAACGTCTCTGGCGGAATTGGAAGAAGAATCTTCACGGTCCTGTTCCTTTGCTCTTTTGCAGTTACTGAGCTGCAGGCTGCATCGATTACCCTTTTGCTCGATGATAAAACTCCTCAGGCCGTGTTTGCCTCTAAAGACATTCAAACGGCGTTACGGGCAAAAGGACATAGTGTAAAACAGTCCCGTCTGACACAATTAGACCAGGTTACGGATGGTGTGCGTATCGTTCTTTTGCTGCGCTCAAATACGGATATCACCCGTGAGATGCTGTCGGAAGGAGCAAGCCCTCCCGGGACATTAAGAAGCGAAGGCTACAGCATTCGCACCAGCTCCAAAGCCGGGCGAACTACTTACTGGGCTGTCGGCGCCGACGAGGCCGGTGTGATGTATGGGGGGCTGGAACTGGCTGAAGTCATCCGATTGGACGGCCTTGACGGCATTAAAGACGTCGATAACAATCCTTACATGGCCATGCGCGGCACGAAATTCAATATTCCATTGGATGTGCGCACACCCAGCTACACGGATGTCTGTGACGCTGCGCAAAATAACATTATCGAGATGTGGAACTTTGATTTTTGGAAAGAGTATATCGATAATTTGGCACGTTACCGATACAACTACATTTCTTTGTGGAACCTCCATCCTTTTCCTTCCCTGGTTAAAGTCCCGGACTATCCTGATGTGGCATTGGATGATGTGAAACGTTCAAAGGTTCAATGGAAGGAATACTATCCGGGTAATGGGACAGGTTTTCAAAGTCCTGAGATTATGAGTAACCTTGAGACATTGAAGAAGATAACCATCGAGGAAAAGATTGATTTCTGGCGTAAAGTAATGCGCTACGGCAAGGACCGCAATATTGATTTCTATTTTATTACCTGGAACATCTTTGACTATGGGATCGACGGAAAATATGGCATTACCGACAATATCAACAACGAAACTACTATTGACTATTTTCGCAAAAGCGTGAAGCAGATGTTCCTTACCTATCCGCTCTTGGCGGGCATCGGCCTGACCACAGGCGAAAACATGCCGAAAGCCACTTTCCAACAAAAAGAGGACTGGGCGTTCAAGACCTATGCCCAGGGCGTGCTCGACGCCGCAAGAGCCCGGCCGGGGCGCAAATTCACTTTCATCCACCGCCAGCACCAGACCGGCGCTAAAGATATAGCCCGACGGTTCGCGCCTTTGATCGAGCACGAGGACATTGAGTTCATCTTCAGCTTCAAATATGCCAAAGCGCATGTGTACAGTTCGACCACGCAGCCTTATCACCCTAACTTTGTCAAAGATATCCAAGAGGAAGGCGACCTCAAAACCATCTGGACACTGCGAAACGATGACGTGTACCACTTCCGCTGGGGTGCCCCCGATTTTGTCCGCGAGTTTATTCAAAACATCCCCTATGACGTGTCCAGAGGTTTCTATCTGGGCTCAGACCAGTACGTCTGGGGACGTGAGTTTTTGAGCACCGAGCCTGAGACACCGCGGCAAATCGAAATCGTCAAGCACTGGTACCATTGGATGATATGGGGCCGTCTTGGTTATGACCCGAATCTGAGTAATGAGCGTTTTATCAAGATAATCCGGCAGCGGTATCCCCATACTTCCGGCCCTGCTCTGTTCACCGCCTGGCAACAAGCGTCCATGGTTTACCCCAAGACCACCGGCTTTCACTGGGGTGCTTTAGATTTTCAATGGTACATCGAGGCCTGCAGGAGCCGTCCGGGCCCGGCCAAAACGCCAACCGGCTTTCATGATGTCAACCGCTTTATCTCTCTGCCGCCTCACGGAGGGACAGACTATGTTTCCATCCCTGATTACGTTGACGGCTTTATCACGGGCCAAGAGGTCTCCGGTACCACACCGATAGATGTATCCAATCAAATTCACGGTCACGCTGATAAGGCTCTGCGGATTCTGGACGGGTTGGCCCATGGGGGCGACAAAGAGCTGCGATTGACACTGGGAGACGTCAGGGCGATGGCTTATATGGGTAAATACTACGCGCACAAGATACGCGGCGCCACAGAACTCGCACTCTTCCACAAAACCGAAAAACAAAGGAATCGCAATACCGCTATCCAGGAGCTGACCAAGGCTGCACAGTACTGGCGCCTTTATGCTTCCACTGCACTGTGTCAATACAAAAATCCTTTGTGGACGAACCGTGTAGGCTACTGCGATTGGCGGGACTTGATGAAAGAAGTTTTGAACGATATCAAAACTGCTGGTGGCAGTGTACGTCTATCGTCAATGCCTCCCACATCAGGTGGTACTATACTGGAGGCTGAGACCGCCATCTCTAATGGCCCTCAAAAGGCGGCCGGCATCAGTGCATACACGGGAACCGGATACCTCGATTTCAATAGTGCAGCAGATGGGAGCTGGGTGGAATGGACATTCGATGCGCCCCAAGCAGGGACTTATATCCTGGAGATACGCTATGCGCTGGAGCAAGGCCGGTATCCCTCCAAGATGACAGTCAATGGAAATCGAAGATCCCTTCTAACAGGGGAAGGGGTAGGGGATATCGTCTTATGGACCACGGGTGGAAAATCCACGTGGGCCTGGGACAGAAAGGCAGTCGTGCTCCGGAAGGGAACAAATACTATCAGGCTCACACCTGGAGGTACGCCGCTCATCGATCATTTAAATGTGCTCTACGGTGGTCCTATTTCGAACTTTTAAGTCTGGTATTTTAAGTTGGAAAGTGTATCCGGTTAAAGGAAAGCCTTAACAGAGGAATTCACCCAGGGCGTGTCGTGTGGATTCAGGATTTTGATGCCACAAGCTGGGACGGTAAGAATGGACACTGGTGGGATGACAACAACACAGATCAAAAAGTCGTTGAAAGGAGACTAACATGAGAAGGTGGATGTGGGCAATTGTTTTGCCGATAATAGTGTGCCGGCTTTGGTCGTCAGCTTGGGCTGAGCAGCCGAGTCAAGACAAGTGGTGGCTTCAGCAACAGCGTATGATCCAGACAAACTTACGTGAAATCGACGCCACTATGGATATTGAAAAGTACGTGCAGGAGGTCAAAGACTTTGGGGCCAATGTAGTCTTATTCAACGTGGGGGGTATTGTCGCCAACTATCCTACGGACCTGGAAAATCACTGGCGTAACACCTTCATGGAGGGAGACATCCGCTGGATGGTGTGTTCTTCAATATGATTGGCTACAGAACCAGCGACTATAGCGGGAACTATCATGGCTTGTGTCAATGCGATAGCTGCAAACGGCTGTTCAAGGAATTCGCTAATATGGAGCTGCAACGGACGGCGAACAGGAACAATCCTGCGTAAAGAAAGTATAGTGAGTTTACTCGAATGATGACGGACAGACAGTTTAGACGGGTCAATGAGTTTCTCAAGGCTAAACGCCCGGACCTGGCAATCTGCACCTATACATCGGCTGGCGTGGATGTCATTCGAAAGGAGTCGAATCGGCCTTTAGGCCAGGGGCCTTATCATGATACTGAGCTGGCCAAGTGGACGCTGCTAACCTGTGGTGAACGGCAGCTTGCTTGTGCGGCTGTCCATTTCATACGTATTCCTTATCGCCACGCTGCGGTCTCTCCCTACTTGACGACCCGACGACTGTGGTAGCAGATGGTCAATGGTGCCTGGCTGGATTTCTACTGTATTGGTCCTTTGCAAAGGCAAGAGGACCGCACCGGACTGGACTTGGCTGCTGGTGTTTATAATTTTCATAAGAATAATGAGCGGTGGCTGATAAACACGAAATCCGCTGCTCAGATTGCATTGGTACGACGTGGAGACACGGAATGCCAGGGCCTGATGCAGATTCTTTATGAGAATCAGGTGCCATTCGCGTTTATGCAAATCAATTCCGAGCAGTTGGCCGATTATTCCCTGGTAATTGTACCGGATGCAAACCAGCTTGATTCGAATCAGTGCAAAGCACTGGACAGTTATGTGAAGAATGGCGGTAAACTCTTAATTACTAAGAAAGTCCCGAAGGCCCTTCAGTGCTTCGGCCCAGTGACGCTTGAATCAACGCGCCCCACAGAAAAGGGGTCCTACATCCGGATTCGTCCGGAAGACCGCAGGCGTTTTAATCGCCCTGTGCTGGACAAACTTGATCTGGTCTTTCTTAGCGGTTCTTTCAATGTGTATAAAACGGAAGGTGACGTTGAAGGACTATTGAGACTTATCCCGCAGGATATGTTCGGTCCACCGGAGAAGTGCTACTATCGGCATGTGTCTGACCATCCGGCCCTACTCTATAATAAGTATGGCAAGGGTGCAGTTGCATGCTTCACGTTTGATATTGGTACACACTACCAAACGCAGTGCCATCAGGGCCACGCCAACCTGGTTATGGGCGCTATCGATAATGTACTCGACCTCGAGCGCCGGTTAGAGGTCAAGACGTCCCCGCTTGTGGAAGTAACCCACCGGACCTTACGGGATGGCACGTTTGAATGGGTCGGCCTGTTTAATCATTCGGGACAGCTCAATAATGCCCTGCACGCCCCCATTCCCGTTGACGATATATAGATAAGCATTATACCTTTCAAACCGATCAAGGCCGCGCGTCTGCTCAGTAACGGTAAAAAGTTGAGAATATCCAAACGCAAGAATCACATCTCCATGACGGTTCCTACGCTCAAGCACTACGACATCGTGTTGCTCGAGTACGAATGAAAAGGAAATCAGCGACCACCGGCTTTGCCGGTGGTCGCTGATTTCAAGCTTAAGGTGCCGGTTCCGATTCTGGTGGCAGAGGATACAGCCGAATATCATCAAAGTACATTGTACCTGAACCACCAGCTACCGGATTCTTCTTGTTACCAAGACCAAGGGCAATCGTATTGACATTGGCCAGGTTCACGCCCTGGTCGGCAAAGGCCTGCAAATCGATATTCCATTGGGTCCAGGTAGTTATCTGCGCTGCATCAGGATTATCATTAGTAACGATCGCATTGCCGTTGAGAGCAACATACAAAGTCTCAGCAGCGTTAGCTGAATCGCCTCTGAACCAAATTGTCAGCGTGTTGACACCTTTCTCGGTCCAGTCACGCGGATAAGTCAGCGTTAAAGTTGCCTCAGAGTACCCAACACTATTGTCGTAGAATAATGGCATCGATTGGTTACCACTGTGAATGATAGTTTGCTCGGCAAAGGGAGGATTATCATAACCAACGAGAGAGCCGTTTGTCGGGATGCCGTATCCGTCTATCCACGCATTAAATATCCTGTTGCTCTCGGGGTCGGCGGGGTCAAGGTCATTGTAGGACTCGAAATCATCCACGATAAGGAAGTTGGCTGTCGTAAAGCTCCAGATATTGCCTGTCCACGGACTGTCGGGATTGACGTTATTGGCCTCGTCAATACGCCAATAGTAGGTGGCATTCCACTCAAGTTTTCCGGGGTCATAGCTCTGGGAACCAAGATCCCCGGCACCTTTATACTCCGGCGAACCGGTATCGGCATTGCGTACGGCCTCTTTATCTGTGCCGAAATAGACCTGATGCGAAGCGGCATAGACTCCCGGCGTCCAGGTAAGAATCGGTGTTTGCTTTATATCCACAGCGCCATTAGATGGGTCCGGGCTCCCGACGCCGCCCTCAGTAGTAAAGCTCCAGACTTGGCCTTTAAATGTCTCGATGGCATCAAACTCATCGACCCGCCAGTAGTAAGTCTTGGCCAATTTAAGTGTGTCGGGAGTATAGGTCGTAGTTCCCTGCGGAAGACCGCCGGAGGCATTGTTCACATCGTCAAAATTGTCGCCAAAGTATACTGTGTGTAATTTCGAACCGAAACCTCCGGTCCAGCTAAGCTCTACATCCGGGGCCACCATCTCGGCACCATCAGCCGGGTCGGGTGCATAGGCGGTCTTGGGTGGGACCGAAAAGCTCCAGACATTACCTTTCCAGGGACTATTAGGCTCGTTGTCATTGATCTCATCGATTCGCCAATAGTAAGTCATTCCCGGAACAAGGCCTTCCGGAAAAGGAAATCCGGGAAAGCCGACAACAAGAAATGTCGAGACCTGGTTGCCCTGGAATGTGCCTTCGGCGCCATCGTTCACGTCGTCGAAATTGTCACCGAAGTACACATCGTGCGAAACAGCCAAATCTCCCGGCGCCCAGCTAAGGGTCGCCCATGTGTCCGCATAGAGGGAACGGTCGCGTGGGTCGGGGTTTCTGGCCTGAGTTTTCACGCCCAGCACATATTTAACCGCCGCCTCAATCAGTGCATAAGCATTATCATTCAATACATCATGTGCGTAATAGTGAAAGAACATACCGATGCGGATATCCACTGCAAACGGGCCACTGCCATCTGCAGCAGGTACAGCCAGCGCAACTCCCTTTTCGTAAACAAGAATAACATCGTATGTCTGGCCGTCGGCTAAGGTTGCTGTTGCAATGACGGTGGCCTCATCCCCTGCGTCGCCATTGGCAAATTGGGCTATGCCTGCTGAGCCTGCGATATCAGTCAGAACGGGCACGGTTCCACTGAGACCTGCGGCCAAAAAATGCCCGGGACTGACGATAGTTATATCTGTAGTTGCCACATCACTTGTTGAACCGCCACCTCGTGTCATGCCCATCTCATCCCAGCAGTAAGGCTCGCCGACGACTATCGGAACTTCTATTTCTGTGATTTTGTTGGCGACGTCGCTGGAACCGACCGATTCGGAAATCCAGACCAAATCCGCGGCGGCCGCGGCAGCCTCCATGGCTGCTTCATCCTCAGAGGCATCAAAATACGTTACCGTGTGTCCAAGGCCTTCAAGGAAATCACCTATCAAAGCGTCATTGGCGAAGCCGGCTCGGTCGGCATTCACTATAAACAGTATATTGTCCCCCATGGCTCCAGTAGCTGAGAAACTAAGTGCTACCACCAAACAGAGTAAGGCTCTTACAAATTTTTTCTCTAACATAATAATCCTCCTTCACCCCGTCCCGTCTTTGCCGCAAGACATCCTGCGGACGACGGACGGGGTCCAAAAAATAAATATAGGTTGTTAATTGAAATGCACAATATCTTATCTGCGGAGTACAAAGTTCACACTTAAAACTCTGTGCCTCGCATAATACACCATAATTCCTCCTCTATTCGGAACACTATAATGACTGCGCCCGCCCGTCTTGGCCCCACTCCGACCCGCTCGGCCTTGACGAGCCAAGCCGAGACAGGCTGGATGACCTCAAATCCACAGATGCCTGACTGAGCAGGCACAAGCTTTACCCAGCCCCTGCGGCAGGGGCTGGGTTTACTATTTTCGTTTATACCAAATCAGCCGCTTTCCCGTCAAGGAAAATCTCCCGATCTCAGCAAAATACCTGAGCGACAATAACTCCATACAGGTTACTGAGCAGGGACGCCCGAAACGCTGGTCGGGTCAAAACCTAAGGCCTTGTCATCCGGCGGGAGGATCCTAATACCATAAACAGGAACCTCCAGCGCAATAACGGCAGCGGCGACTTTCTGACCTTGAACTCCTATGAGGCCGGTATCCTTAAAGTCAGCAGGTAAAAATGGAGTCGGCTCATCAAGCGGTTCGCCGTTCTCATCTAAAGACTGCATATAACCTGTGTCATTGCCGCCTTTCTCTATTATGAAGATAGTAGTAACCGGCATAGCAAACATGGTTTGCACATAGGCCTGATCGTCGGCACTGGCTCCAACACTTATATCAAAGTTATCTGCATCCTCAGGTGGGAACGACGCATGCATCGGGTCACCGGCAAATGTCGTGGTCCCAAGAATCAGATCACCGACGTTATTCCCATTAATCGAAAGAACCGTACCGTTGTCGCCGGTCGCTTCAAAAGTATCAACCGGACTGATGGTGATAACCGACGGGAGAAGACTGTCAAGATACAGCCGAATGTCGTCAAAGAACACCAGACCCGAACCACCAGGCTGCGGATTGTCCTTATCGCCAAAGCCAATAGACAGTTTGCTGACATCGGTCAGAACAACGCCGGCATCACTGAACTCTTGCAGGTCGATATTCCATTCCGTCCACGTGTTTATCAATGCTGCATTGGAGTCATCGTGGTACACCGTAGCAGACGTGCCGCTACCATCTTGCACAGACACATACATCGGCTCAGCCTCATTACTGAGCATCCCGATGTCCTGGTTGACCCACTGGCCCGTACCATCACTGGTAACGTTGGAGAATTTGGCCTCACACGTTAGGGCAGTGTTATGGCTGGTCAGCGCTAAGCCTATATACATAGGTGTATTCATGGTGACGGTCGTCAGATTCAACTGTGTCCACGTGTTACCGTCCGCTGAATAATAGGCCCTGACAAGTCCACCTACTGTACGCTCTAATTTCACCCACTGAGGAGCGGTAATGCCTTCTTCGAAAAACCTGTCCGTAATACCGCCTGCGGTGTTGCGAAACTGGAACCGGACCCCGTTTTCAGGGGTAATGAGCAGTGCGACGTTGGCAGAGTCCGCCTCAAGCGTATCACGAATCATCACGCCGGCCTTGGCAAAAGGATCTGTGTTCTCAACGCTCTCGACCTTTGCTGAAATCGAGACGGCGCCGGAGGCCTCCTTCCAGGCGAAGTGGAACTCGTCAGAGTTATCCCAGATGTCCGTGCCCGAAGCGGTCATCGTATATGTTCCGGCCGGTCCTTCTGTGAAGCCGCCTACATACGCCGGATGGCCTCTGAACCACAGCGACAATATTCCAACGTCTTCTCTGGTCCAATCCTGCGCGGGACTAAACGCACGTTCGGCTTCTGAATAATTCGCCGTGCCGCTATTGTCATAGAAAAGAGGCATTGACTGCTTGCCCCCGTGGACAATATTTTGCTCGGCAGCAGGAGGATCAGCATAGCCAACAGTAGATCCGTTTGTCTCGATCTCCCAACCGTCTAACCACGCTTCATATATAATGTCGGGTGAATAGTCGTTGTAGTCCTCAAAATCGTCCACGATAAAATGGTCGATTACCCTGAAGCTCCACGTATTGCCTTTCCATGGACTATTCGGCTCGGCATCATTGAACTCATCGACCCGCCAGTAATAACTCTGGCCGAATTCGAGAAGGCCGGGGGGATCGTAAGTAGTATCATCCTGGTTTTGGCCGACCAATACATCCTGCGGATTAGTCCTGCTGGATTCGTTGACATCGTCGGAAACTGTTCCGAAGTACACATCATGCTTGTCAGCATAGGTCCCCGGCCCCCAGCTAAGAACCACATCCTGTGGCACATCTATGGCGCCGTCACGCGGGCGGGGGCTCCTGGCCTGCGTCAACGGGCCGGTCGTACCCAGCGCATAATTAATCGCCGCTTCAAACAGTGCATAAGCGTTCTCATTCCATATAGGGTACGATCGTCTATCAAAACCCAGACAGACGCGGATATCCGCTGCTACCTGGTCACTGCCATCTGCGGGAGCTTGGGCAAGTGCAGCTCCCTTTTCGTAAACGAGAAGAACATCGTAAGTCTGGCCGTCACTCAGCGTAGCTCTCGCAATGACGGTGCCCTCTTCCCCTGCGATACCCATGCTAAAACGGGCCGTGCCGCTAACAGGATCGGTAATGTCAGTAAGAACGGGCACTGTCCCGCTGAGGCCTGCGGCCAGATAGTGTCCAGGATCAACTATCTCTATGTCTGTAGTGGCCACGTCGATGCCTGAGCCACCACCTTCTGTCAGACCCATCTCGTCCCAGGCCCAGGCCTCGTTGATGACCATAGGCGTTTCAATCTCTGTGATTTCGTTCCTGATTCCGCCGGAACCTACTGTTTCGGAAATAAAGACCAAATCCGCTGCAATAGCGGCAGCCTCGGTATCCGCTTCGCTCTCGTCGTCATCAAAATACGTTACCGTGTGTCCAAGGCCTTCCATGAAGGCTTTAAGTGCATCGTCCCCTGACATGTTCTGATCGTCGCCGACGGGCGCGTTGTAATTCAGCGACGAGATGAATAAAATATCGGCACCCATTGTTTCAGTAGCTGAAAGACTAAGTGCTACTACCAGACAGAGTAAGAATCTTACAAATTTTTTCTCTAACATAATAATCCTCCTTTAAAAAATAAATATAGGTTGTTAATTGAAATGCAAAATACCTTCACTGCGGAGTACGAAGTTCTCACTTAAAACTCTGTGCCTCGCATAATACACAATATCTCCTCCTCTATTCGGTAAACTATAAAGATTCCACACCTCAGAGGCCCAAAATCCACACATACCAGCCCGTTCGACCCTTCGACTACGCTCAGGGCAGGCTTTCTTTAGCTTAGGGCTACGGCTATTTCAGGGCAGGCCCTCTGCTGGTACAGGCCTATTCTACGTTATTTATACTAAATGAACATCTCTCCCGTCAAGGGAAATCTCTCGGTTTATTCATCCCGTCCCGTCTTTGCCGCAAGGCATCCGCCGCAAGGCGTCCCTTTCGGGACTGCGGACGACGGGCGGGATTCATCCCTTTTCAACGGAGCAGAGCTGCTTGTATGCAGGATTGCCCAATCAGGTCTTTTAACCTCCTCTGCAGTCTGTATAAGCTCCGCAATGAAAGGTGATATAACCGTGCATAGACTGTAATCTCAAAAATGCAAATTGTTTTGCAAAACCTTCTGTTTTTCCCATTTTTTTCTGGACATTCGGTTTGGAATTTGATAAAATAATACACAATAAGGATGTTCCTCATGGGAGGGGATAACCCTTAGATTATTAGTATAACGGTGCGCCATTTTACTTAAGTGAGGCAACCGGAGACGGAAGAGAACTATCAACTCTTGCCGTACCCAGAGAGGAGGTTTTGCTTAATTAGCAGTATCGGTGTAGGCCTTGTCGGGCTGGCTCAGAAGACGGAAAAATCTCTACAATATTGAAAAACATTATCTTTGAAAGGAGATGAAATATGAAGAAGTTAATTACAATTTGTTTGGTAGTATGGCTTACGCTCGGATTTGCGGTTGCGAGTCGGGCCAGTTATACTATTGATGCAGACCTGTCCGACTGGGGCGTCACCCCATTTTCCGACTGGGCGCCGGACGGCACGGCTGACTATGAAGAACATGATAACGTGAATTGCTACAGTGTTGCTGGATATAGCGAATATTATGACTTCGAAGCCCTCTACTTCGACGATGATTCACAGAACTTTTATTTTGCTGTAGTTGGTTCGCACCCCTTGGTCGGTAACGGTGACTTGGCAATCGATCTTAACGGCGATTTCTTGGTAAGCGCCCATGGTGTAGTAACTGGCCTCGATTATGCCATTCAAACAGGCTCGGGGACTGGAAACGTTTTGGCTAATCCAACATGGCATAACACCACGTATCACCAGTGGCCTGATGGATGGCAAGGCTCGCCGTATACTTCAAGTGGTGGTACCATACTCGGATCCGCCACATTTGCGATCCAATACTATCCCGCGATGGAGTCCGGAACTTACATCCTCGAGGCAGCCGTTCCGCGGGGCCTTTTGGGCGGTGGTATTCCAGGGGACCCGGTAGGTATACACATCTCTAATTGGTGTGGGAATGACTCAATAAATCTTAAAGCAGATATTGACCATGTTATCCCCGCCCCCGGCGCTATTTTTTTAGGTAGCATTGGTGTAGGCCTTGTCGGCCAGATACGCAGACGTAAAATGCTGTAATACCAACTTCAACAAGAATTCTATAGGGCTGTGAGCATATCACTTGCAGCCCTCTTTTCATTACCTAAGCCAGCTCACAGAATCTCACAGAACGCCCATCAGCTTTCAATTTAAAGCGCCTCAGAGGCCATTTTAGAGGCGAACTCGTCTTGAGGGGTATCAGAAAAAACCTCCCACAACTTAAAGAGCAACCCAAAAGAACGTAATCGGACTGGAGCGGTTCCTGTTAGTTCAGAAATTTGCCGCTAAAAGCTTGCGTTACCGCGACCAAGCGTGTTATAATTATGGCAGATAACCATGCCAGCGAAACTCATCGTCTCTGGCGAACCGCACAGTGTAGTGAATTAGTGAGTGGTGGGTAGAATAAGTGAACTAACTCGTGCCATAGGTAAGTTTGGAGTGCCTAAAGTGACACGTAAGTGTCATCCTGAGGCGAAGCCGAAGGATCTGGCCAACAAAACAGAGATTCTTCACTTCGCTGCGCTGCGTTCAGAATGACAGCAAAGCTGTCACTTTAGGCACTTTAGATCACTTTAGGCACTTTCCTGATAACCAATTAACCATTTAACCAATTAACCAGATACTCTGACATGCGCAAACGAAACGCTTTTACGTTAATAGAGCTTTTGGTGGTAATTTCCATCATTGCATTATTGCTCGCGATCTTGCTGCCGACACTGCAGCAGGTCAGGAGACGGGCGAAAGCAGCTCAATGTCAAGCGAACCTGTACCAGTGGGGTCTCATGTTTTCAATGTATACGTCTAATAACGACGGCAGGTTCTTCATGTCAACGCACGGTGACACCTGGATAGAGCCGATGCAACCTTACTACGATGACTGTAAAGACTCGCTCTTTTTATGTCCAATGGCCACTAAACATTACATCGAAAATTTTAATCAACTCCTCCCAGAGTCCATTCTTGATAGTGTTACTAAACAACGTTACTGGGCGTTGAAGTACATAGGGGGCGGTACAAAATTTCACGCATGGTTGTTATTGGAGCCTAAGCTCTTCTGCAGCTACGGCCTGAATGACTGGGTTATGGATGACCGGTTGACTCCCTCCAACATGGACTGCCGATGGAGGACTTGCGATGTTGGGGATGCAAGTAATGTGCCCGTGTTCTTGGATTCCGTTTGGAGGGGCGCGCGTCCGCACTACTTAGACCAACCTTTGGAAAATGAGGTTTATCCGACCAGGACCCCGATAGGTTGGGAGGAGCACTATAGCGCGATGCAGTATTTCTGCATCGACCGCCATGATGGCTTTATAAACAGCCTTTTCATGGATTGGTCTGTCAGAAAGGTCAGACTAAAGGAGCTGTGGACTTTGAAATGGCATCGCTGGTTCAACACAGCCGGTTCCTGGACCAAAGCCGGCGGCGTCGAGCCCGAGGACTGGCCTAAGTGGATGAGAAGCTTCAAAGACTGAGGCTGTAAAAAAGAATCACTCTTCAAAAACCATCTTTTTCGTTTAAGGTTGTCGATGCTTGTATCGATGCTTGCCCTGGAAACTCGAAGCTCGGGCGTCAAGCCTCCAGTTTCGATACCAGCTTCGACAACGCCAAACAAGATTCTACACCTCCGGTAAGTCTTAGTTCAAAGCAGATTTGCCGCTCGCGACTATTTTAATTGACTCAATCGTTCTATATATGTTAAAATATCAGGCCCAACTGCAAAAAAGTTGGTGGGTTGATGCGAACAAGGCGGTCCTTTATTTCGACCTGGCCGGCCAGACCAGCGGACCCGGCCGCGGAGCGTACGTGGATGGCACTATCTTCTGGAACACAGGGCTCATTTTCGACAAGGTAACTGCCTCCACAGATATTACCGTCAATCGCTCGATTATTCCTGTCGAGTGGCACTACCTCGGCCGGGGCAATATCGACGCCGACCCAATCTTCGTTGAGCCAAATACTGACCCGCCATGGCTGGCTTGGCGAAGCCAAGTCGCGACAGGCTTCCATCTAAGGCCCAGCTCGCCGGCGATTGGTGCCGGACCTTGCGGTCTCGATATGGGAGCTTATGTACCCGGCGGTGCTGCTATCTGCGGCGAGCCTGATCCCCGCTTTCGCGGGGACAGGCTTGCCCCTGCGCAGGCAGGGGTAACGCACCGCACCGATGCTGCACTCGTCGTAGGCGGACCGGGCATTACACATTACAAGTATTCCGTCAACGGCGGGCTGTGGAGCCAGGAGCGGTCAGTGGATGTGCCCATCGAGCTGACGAACCTGCTTAATGGACAATCTTATACTGTTTATGCAATAGCCAAGAATTCCGCCGGCTTTTGGCAAAGCGAAGAAAGTCCAAGCGTCTCGCGCACCTGGACCATCAATGTCTCTCATCGACAGTTGCTTATCAATGAAGTGCTGGCAATCAATATTTCGGGCAGTGGCACGGCCATCTTGGCCGTGTTTTCACGGGCTGGAAGCCCGTGCCACAACCAGGGGACATTCCCTGACCTGATAGAGCTGTACTACGATGGCCCTGCTTCATTTAATTTGTCTGGTATAAGCATAACCGACAATCCGGACAGTCCGATGAGGTTTGTCTTCCCTGCCGGGACCACGTTTATTAAACCCGGCCAGCATTTGGTCCTCTGCGCCGATTCCGAAACAACTACATCAGGCATCCATCTGGGTTTCACTCTTAATGGCGCCGGCGAGGGCGTTTATCTCTACGACAAAAACGGTGTGCTGCTCGATTCAGTCGAGTTCGGTCTGCAATTGCCGGATTTGTCCATTGGTCGAATTGGCTATAATGGTCAGACTTCGGCGAGATCTCGTCTCGGCGGAGGCCGAAGCCGGAGCCGGGCAGCCGAGCCGTGGCATCTTACTATCCCTACCTTTGGCCGGCCAAACGTCGCACAACCACTCGGTAATCTTGCGGCCTTTCAGTCAATCTATCGTACAAGCACCAATGTCGCGGGCGAGTATTCCGGCAGCCTGAGTAACGGCGGCGAAAACATAATTCCGAAGCTTCCCTGGCCTCTCGAAGCGGCGATATTGCGGTTTGAGTACAGCGACCGATGGTATCCGACAACAGACGGCGGCGGCAATTCGTTGATGATTTATGACCCGGCCGCTCACCCGGCTACCTGGACTCAACCCGAGAGCTGGCAGCCGGCCACTCCCACCCCCGGCTGGTAATAACACTTAAGAGTCTATCCGAATAACGATTCGCTCTCGCCTGTCATTCTGAACGGAGCGTAGCGAAGTGAAGAATCTCCTCTTCGTTGGCCAGATTCTTCGGCTTCGCCTCAGAATGACAAAGGATGAAGCATTATTCGGATAGGCTCTAAACACCCCCGCACCAATTGACTGCGGGAGATGAATTTTTATCTCCCGCTGGATTTTAAACGTTTGCTCCGGTCCAATTGGTGCGGGGTATTATTTGCAACTCCCGAAAGGAATACTGCGTACAGCGCAGCCCAAAAGTGAACTAAAGTGAAAAGAATGAATAATGAATATCCACCGCAAGGTGTCCTGTGGAGAACGAGGAATATCGAATTTTGAAGTTTGCTATCCAACATTCTACGTTCGATATTCTTTTTCAAAAGTAAAGGAGAAAGATAAAACTTAAAGAAGACGAATCTGGTTTGTCGTTGTCGAAGCTCGTATCGAAACTGGAGGCTGGAAGCCCGACCCGCCAAAGGCGGGTTTTGAACGGAACCCAGCGTTGCTGGGTCGAGTTTCCAGGGCGAGCATCGATACGAGCATCGACAACCTTAAACGTAAGACTAACAAACTTTAGACACTTTAGGCACTGTTAACTTTAGGGCTCACTTGCCTTTTAGCCGATATTCATAGAGGTTGTATCCAACCTCACGGCAGGCCCGGACTATCTCAGGATAGGGCTTGTCGCAAATGTCAATAAAGCCAATCTGATAGTTTTCGCCGTCGCCCCGGCCGGTCGTGGCCTGGTCCTTGTACTGGAACCAGTGCGTACCAACGATATACGGATTCCGCAGCGCACCACGGACATAACTTTTATATTTGTCGGCACGGTCCTGCTGGTTGGCAGTTTTCCTCAGCCCAGTGTGGAACATACCGCGGTCGAGTGCACCAAAATGGAACTCACCTATGATTGTCGGCTTGTCGATACCATCCGGCAGGCGGTGCTCCCGGACGCTGTAGCTGTAACGGTTATAGCTGACGATATCGCAGAACTTCGTTGCCGCCCGCGCCGCCCGGTCGTTCACCCAGGCAAACCGGCAGCCCATATAGAGCTGGTTAGGGGCCACTTTTTTTAGCTCCTCGCGTATGGTACTGAAATAAGTCTCGGCTGTCCGGGTATAGAAAGCTGTCAGGTCCGCCCAGGCTTTCTTTTTGTCCGGAGCCTGCTGGCTTTGCAGCAGGGCCTGCCATGTTGGGTGTTTTGTTCCCCAGGCGGCGTTGAGCTTGTCGATAGTGCCGTACTTTGTCTTGAGGTCCTCGACAAAAACTTTTTTGGCCGGCTGGTCGGCAGGTGAAATCAAGGCGGCCACCGCCAGCGACACTTCGTCCCCCCAGGCTATTTCATTATGCACGAAGTATCCGATGCACCACGGGTCGCCGATGGCCCTGCCTTTCTCCCTTTCCAATCTCTCGCGTAGCCTCGCACGGAAGCTCGGGTCAAATACGTCGTAAAACTTGCCCCAATAGCCCTGTGAGCCTTCCAGTCTTCTGGAATTGTAGCTGATGGTACACACATAGGGCGTCTTGCGCATCAGATAGATACTGCTGTCCGACCAGTTGGCGATGGTATTTATTCCCCAGCTTTTGAGTCGGCGATGGGTTATCTCGGCGAAGATGTTTTTCCAATCCCGGCCGTACTTTTGCAGGAAGTTGGCCTGACTGAAATCATAGGACTTATATGGCGAATGGTCTTTGTAATACCCGTGCGGTCCCCAGCTACCGGTACCGTAAAACTTCGCAAATGGTGAACTGGGTTTGGGCAGGTTGCGATAATAATGTTCACGGTCGGTAATCGGTGTGGCGTTTGTGCTGCGGACGCAATCGATACCGTGCGACCAGAACAGTCGGCCTTGCGGGTCCACCAACCACCATTTGCCCTCGTACTTTTCGACGCGGAAAAAGCCGGTGGCCTTGAGTCTGGGCCCAGCGCTCCAGCCGCCGTATTTGTTGCGGTCGGTCGGACCGGGATGAGCGGCAATGTCCTTATCTTCTGCTTTACCCTGTGCAATCATCTCTTTTAGAGAGTGCGTCTTGCCGGGCCAGTCCTTATGGATGTACTGGCCAAACTTATCGATGAAGGGAAAGAAAGTCTTTACATCCAGCGTCTCGACGCGGCCGCCGGCGCGGATATTTTTGACCTCAAACACATGGTCGATGCCGGGCTTGCGAACGAATACAAGCAGCTGGGTGATATTTGAGGCATCGACTTTGCCGGAGTGCACGGGCGCACCCCGCATACCAATCAGCTCTATAGGCTCAGAAAGCCGCCAGGGGGTGGGAAACAGTCGTACTGCAAGTGTTCCGGCTGACTTCGGACTCAGGGCAATACTATCGGTTACGCAGTTTTTGCTGCCATCCGCGCCGGGATTGTCCACTCGGCAGGAAACCGTAACTGGTTTTGTACCAAGATTCTTAACGTCGAGGGAAACATACTCGTATTTGGACAGATCCCATTTGCCAGCGGGCGCTTTTAAGGTAATGCCGGGCCACTGATTCTTATGGCCGGTTTCAATACGCAGCGTCCCACTTCCGGACAACGTGACCTCTGCATCGCTTGTTATAACCGAGCCGACATTAAAACTCCTTCCAAAATCAAAAAGAACCAGGGACTGCGATTGCTCCGCAGCGTACGGCGCGTCGGTTCCCAAGATTAGTAAGCCTGAAATGATAACTATATAACCCAAAAAGAAGCTTTTCTTGTCCATTATGTCCTCCTTTCAATCGAGAAGCGTAAATAGAAACATTAGATATAGATTACTCCTATTCTGAATTCCGTGTCAAAAGATACCACATCGTCTTATATGTTGGCGACAGGTCAATATAGTTTCTGCCATCCTCAGACCGAACAGGCACATCGGCTTTGGCCAGGCCATCAGATCCAAGTGCCTGACACCGCCAATTTCCACCCGGTATTTCTATTGCCCCTTTCACCGCTTCAATCTGCACGGGCCCGTGACCCCATTCGCGTCCTACCGTCCGCCTCTCCTCAGAGAACTTCATCCCGACATTCTCACACCGCCCACACGCAGTGATGAGTATCTTTCCACTGCGCCACCAGGGCATTCCATCGAGCGGGGTGGCTGTAATTACCGCAAAGGCAGGCTCATTGATTTGGCATCGCTCGAACCGAGTCGTGTCTCCTGCCAGAACTCCTGCACCGCCCTGGGCAATATATAATCCCTTGCCGTCTTCAACCGACCATATAAGCTCTGTAATAGACTGGTCGGTCTGCTCTACACCGGATGAAGGTCGAAGACTTACATATAACGGATTACCCAGCATTGTCTGGCGTGTCGCACCACAGAGAGCATTAACAACATCTAACATGTCACGGTCATACTTAAGATGCAGTTGCGCCAATTGGCGCACAACATTTGACGATCGACTTAGAACTGCAACCGTACACCCTTTAAGTGGTGCAATTACCGCCTGGCGAAAAATAGCCGCTCCCGCCCGCATAAAGCCCCACTTGGCAGGGTTAGTGTCGATGTCAAAGTAGCTGTTCAAATTCTCTCTGTCCCAATCGTCCGAACTGTGGGAGTAGGTATATAGCCAGACGCCGTCCCAGTCCTGGGCAGCGGCAAAGGAGGCTATCAGAGGAACACACTCAGCCTGGGAATCGAGAGGAGCAGGATGGTTATATTCGCTGACGGTGAAAGGTTTGCCGAGGAGACGTTTTGCGGCCAATTGAAATAGTGTCGCCTCGGCGGGGTGGTCGGTCATCGGTTTTTGTTCAACAATCCAATTATTGCGGTCCCACGACCTTCCCGGAAAGCGCGGATGCTGCCAATAGGCATGAGTGTCAATGAAATCCATATCACTTTGGGCATACAACCCGAGCGGCCCGAAGACAATCGTACCGGTTATAAGAGCTTTGGAAGCGAGGTCATCCCTGATGAATTTTCGCATCTCGTCGAAGTATGCCTTTTCCGTTTCAACTAAGAATTGCATTCGGTCGAGGGTACGGACGGGGCTTTCATTATCGGCGAAAACAGCAACGCTGCCGGCCTGAATGGATTCGCCCTTATGCAGACTTACCCGGCCGCCGGGACGAAACTCAACATTGGCAAGGTACACGGGGACCTTGCTGCCGCCGAAGCTAAAGCTCAAACGGGCATTGTCCTCATCAGACCTGGCAACAAAGCCGAATCGAAACGTTTGCCACTTTTGGCTTAATTCCACTCCTCGTGACAGTCCGAGATTACTCCAGGGACTGTTTGCCTGACCGACACCGCAGCTTATCTTCCTCGGCTCATCACCAGCAGCTTCAAACACAACTGTGTAGTACTGTCCCTCCCTAACAGAAAGGCCCTGCTGTTTGAGCTGAAGGTGCCATTCCGTATCATCGGCCTTATCAATCTCAATACGCAGCGGGTCACGGGACCGGTAGCGCCGGCGTGATACCGAAGCTTTGCACCCTGAATGCTGCTCCAGGTTCCAATCTTTTGGGATACTTTTGGCGGTCGTCCGGAAGTTACCGTTGCTCAGAAGGTTCCCTCCGAGCTGCTCGGCGCCCTCGGCCCAGGTCTTGCGCAACTTCTGGTCCGAACCGTATTTTTCTTTAAGCCAGGTGTTGAATATTTTTTGCAGAATATCTGCATAGTACGGAGGAAGTGTCCGCAGCGTGTCCTCGCTGGCCCACATAAAGAAGCTGTTTTCATTGGTAATTTCGACTATCGCCACAGCCGGGTCATCGGCATAGCGGACCTTGCGATATGGATTGACGTGTGTCAACAGTTGGCGAGCAAATTGCTTCTGAGCATCAATCAGTGCGGGTGTAAAGATATTGGAGATTTTATCGTATTGACGGTTGGCCTTGGGCAGCCCTAAATATTCGCTGTGCGCTCGGCCGACGTGCAGGTTGATATTGACACAAATCCCATAGCGAGCTAATTGGTCAATAAAATAATCGAGTCTATCAAGCGCTTCCGGAGTGATGGTTTTGCCGTCCTTAGCGTTCCACAGTCCGCGGGGCCACCGGGCCGTGTCCAAATGGTGACATCGGACGCTGTTGACGCCGGCCGCGGCCATACGGGCAGCAACATACGGGGCATCCTCATGCCTGGGCAGATTCGCCCCGAACGACAAATTGACACCCCAAAGACGGACGCGTTCTCCATTGCGATAGAAGTGCCCGTTGGCTGACTGCAAGCGGTCGCTGTCGGTCTTGATAGGCTCAAAAGAAGTAACCGCAATCAGCGAGCCGGCATTCGGCTTTGCAGGAATTACGAAGGGAACAAAATCCCCCGCCATTGACACTCCACAAACAAAAGCACAGGTTATAAAAGCAAAAAACAGAATTTGTCTTGTGCACTTTTTTCTTATGCTCCTGCTCACCTTGCTATAACGTTCCTGATAAATCATAGACACCTCCTGTTTATATATAGTGCATAGTTATGCAAAATTGAGGTTAGGCATATATTATTTAAGAAAATCAGGTTTTTGATTTTCTTAAATAATCAGATAGCTGCTTGCTGGGCAATAATTTATTGTTTGAAAAGAAAAAATTAAAAAACAATTCTTTCTTTTCAAAGCATGCCTAACCTCGATTTTGCAGAAGACTTTATATATAGTACACTGGATTTAACGTATCGTCACTTTTTCTATCCACTATCGTTAGCGAAAAGCTCATAAGAAATGATACAAACTGTGTTCTGTACTATCAACAGAAAAACAAACTGCGGCTGTATCAAACAATATTATTCATTACAGAATTTATAACGGAGCTTGCATAGAG
>Ga0209979_1001992_pt1 | contig 20588 bp, 17 predicted proteins | sample AnhtaG_FD_183114 | JGI IMG/M metagenome (GOLD analysis project Ga0209979, IMG submission 183114) | Deep subsurface microbial communities from Anholt, Denmark to uncover new lineages of life (NeLLi) - Anholt_01485 metaG (SPAdes) (version 2) | ecosystem: Environmental > Aquatic > Marine > Oceanic...
TCTCGCCGGTCGTGATGGGCCCGTCCGCTTTCTTCAGGATAGCCAGGAGATGGAGCTGGGGAAGAGAAAGATTGTGTGGCAGTAGAGCCAGCTCGGCCACCTTGAAGATGGCGTTGTGGGCCTGATACAGCGTCACCCATTCAGCCAGGCCCCTGCTGCCCTCAAGCTTGGCCTTCCACTCTTGCTTCTGTCGCTTTGCCATGAAGCCTACACCCCCTTGTGCCTTTGGCGCTGGTAGTAGCGCTCCCCATTCTACTCTCAGCCGTGATAGCAGGCAAGGGAAGAGGCTACGGCCACCCAATCGCCACCACGAACCGCACGACGGCGTTGACCAGCATCCTTGGGGCTGGCAAATAGAGAGAGGCGACGCCCCGACAGTGAGAGGTCACCATCGCACTGGTCGCCCACGCGCTGCGTGTCGCCGACGTCGCCAAATAAATAGATGCTGAATATGACCAACCGTTACAGCGGCTTGTCGAGGCCGCCCTGTGAGCGACGAGCACCCTTGAGGGTTGGCAACGAAGTCCAAGGCCACCCCCTCGCCACCATGAACCAGCCGATGGCGTTAGCCAGCAGGCTATTCATGCTGCACCGCTAGCCCCCTTGAGCCCGCTCTCTAGGGCGACCAGGCTGGGACGCCATCCATGGCAGGATTGTCGGTGAGGCGGGTCCGGCCCGACCCGTCGGCGTTCATGACGTAGATCTCAAGGTAGCCGTCACGGCCGGACTCGAAGGCGATGCGGCTGCCGTCAGGTGACCAGGCAGGGCAGACGGAAACGCTGCGGCTGTCGGTGAGGCGGGTCTGGCCCGACCCGTCGGCGTTCATGACGTAGATCTCAAGGTAGCCGTCGCGGTCGGACTGGAAAGCGATGCGGCTGCCATCGGGCGACCAGGTAGAGTCCCAGTCAAAGCCGGGGCTGTCGGTGAGGTTGGCCTGGTCGGACCCATCGGGGTTCATGACGTAGATGTCATCGTTGCCGTCGCGGTCGGACGTGAAGGCGATGCGGGTGCCGTCTGGAGACCAGGCGGCGCCGGCGTCAGCGGCGGGGTTCTTGGTGAGGTTCGTCGGGTCGGAGCCGTCGGCGTTCATGACGTAGATCTCGTGGTTGCCGTCGCGGTCGGACGTGAAGGCGATGCGGGTGCCGTCTGGAGACCAGGCGGCGCCGGCGTCCAAGGAGGGGCTGTCGGTCAGGCGGGTCTGGCCGGAGCCGTCGGCGTTCATGACGTAGATCTCGTGGTTGCCGTCGCGGTCGGACGTGAAGGCGATGCGGGTGCCGTCTGGAGACCAAGCGGGCTCGGTGTCGACGGCCAGGTTGTGGGTGAGGCGGGCGAGGTAAGACCCGTCGGCGTTCATTACATAGATCTCTCCGTTGCCGTCCCGGTCGGAGTAGAAGGCGATCTTGCCCGTACCCGAAGTCGGCTCCCCGTCGTCACCGCCGCCGCAGGCGGCAAGAGGCGCTGCCAGGCAGACGACAAAGAGAAGGGCTATTGCCACGCTCACTGTCTTCATTGCGGTCTCTCCATGCTCGGTGTCCGTCTTCGACTCACGCCGCTCCCCCATCCTACTCGCAGCCGCGAGGGTGGGCAAGGGAAGAAGCTATCGCCATCACCATGAAGTCATAGTGTGCGTGTCTGGTTCCACCGAGGAGACGCCAGACCAGCGGATGGGCGGGGTCCTGGCCGCCAAATTCAGCCGCGAGCTAGGACAACACCCTGAGGAGTTCTGCAGGTGTAACAAACTCCGTGCCGGCGTAACCCCGCTGGTTCAAGAGTTCCCTGTCTGCTGTGACCAAATAGGCAGCGTCGCCGTCTACCGCTGTCTCTACCAGCCGCCGGTCGCCTTCGTCCCTGAGGGGTATGTCCTTGACTGGGCACCCCCGCACCTGGATCGTCCGCGTCTTAAGCTGCTCAAGCAGAGCTTTCACCTTCTTCTGGGAGGAGAGGTGAGTGAGCCATTCTGAATCCAGAACGAGTTCCGCCTCACGCAGCGTCGCCTCTGAGGAGACCACCTCCAATCGCCCTTCCAGCCACGCGTTGACCACCCGTGCGGCGGTGCCGCTCGGATGCGTCAGGGCGGCGATGAGGACGTTAGTATCTATGACGATCCGCATGCCGGTGCTACAAGCCCGAAACCTGAAGGAGAGTGCCTTTCATGCCCAAGCCCTCCATCCGGCACTGAGAGCCATGCCTGCCAGGATGAGTAGGAGAGCGTACAACAGGGCCAGCAAATAGCAGATCAGTGCCCGGCGCATGGCGCATCCCTTTGGCGATCGTTAGCATCGCGCATTCTACTCACAGGCGCAGGGCTTGGCAAGGGAAGAAGCCATCGCCACTATGAACCACACGATGGCGTTGGCCAGCCCGAGCGAGCCATAGAGGCGACCACGATCCGCTCTAGACGCTCCCTTGGAGGGAGGTCAGCAACAGCAGTCGGGGTCGGTTTGGCCTAAGGGTGCGCGACAGGTATTATCTGACGGGACTGAGAGTATGGAGCGGCCAACTGCTGCGCTGGTTCGGGGAGTGCCCTTCTTCTACGGCTGGTGGGTGGTCATCGCCGCGGCCACCATCACACTCATCGCCAGCGAAGCGCCGATATATTGCTTCAGCGCTCTGATTGCCCCCCTGGAAGAAGAGTTTGGCTGGTCGCGAGCGGCTATCGGTGCCGGCCCCTCCATCGCCGCGCTGATGGCGGGCCTGACTATGCCCGTGGCCGGCTATCTGGTGGACCGTGTCGGTGCGCGCCGCCTGCTGGTGGCAGGCGTGACGCTGATCGGCGGCGGCTTTGTAGCCATCAGCCGGGTTGAGGCGCTGTGGCAGTTCTACATCTCCGTCTCGGTTGTTGCCGTCGGCTTGAGCCTGGCTGGTCCGCCGGTGTGCGCAGTGGCCATCGCTCACTGGTTTGAGAAGAGGCGGGGGCTCGCCCTGGGCATCATGTTCGCTGGGGCCGGGGCAAGCGGGGTCATGGTGCTGGTGCTGGCCCTCCTAATATCTCTCTTGGGCTGGCGCACTGGCCAAATGATCCTGGGCATCGGCCAGTTGGCTACCTGCATTCCCCTGGCCCTGACGGTGCGGCACCGGCCGGAGGAGATGGGCCTTCTGCCGGACGGTGGGCTTTTTGCTCCGGGCGAGGTGCCGGCGAGCCCGCCGCCGGAGGCGGTGGGGGGAGAAGGTAGGGGCAGCGGTATGGGGCAGGAGGAAGGGCTGACCATCAGCCAAGCAGTGGGCACGCGCTCTTTCTGGCTGCTGGCGGCGGGGCTGGTCTTGAGCTACGTGGGTGCCTTCGCGGTCATCGTCCACGTGATACCTTACCTCGATGAGTCGGCAGGCTTTACAGAGGAAGGGGCTGCAATGATCGCCATGTGCATCCCCTTCGGGAGCCTGGTAGGCGGACTGGTCTTCGGCTGGCTGGCCGACTACTTGAGCAAGCGCTGGCTGCTGGCGACGTCCTGGATCCTGCAAGGCCTGGGCATACTCATCTTCGCTGCCGTTAACAGCCCCTGGCAGGCCGCTGTGTTCCTGGTGGTGTTCGGCCCTGCCCTTGGTGGTGCCTTTACTCTGTTGCCCGCTCTCCTGCCGGAGTATTTTGGCCTGCGCGCCTTTGGCACCATTCAGGGGCTGTTGATGACCGCAGCTATGCTTGGGGGCTTTGCCGGGCCGATCTTCGCTGGTGCGGTCTACGACGTGATGGCCAGCTATCGGCTTGCCTTTCTCCTACTAACCCTGACTACCTGCATCGGCGCCGTGGTGATCCTGATGATGGGCAGACCGTCGGCCTGGGCGGGGGAGCCGGTCGGCGCGCCCACGACCTAGAGGTGAGGCCGGATGCATCGCCACCACGGACCGCACGACGGCGTTGGCCGGTGCTGAGAGGGAGCCCTATTCCAGTTCCTCCGCTCCGAACTCAAGTAACGGGCCGAAGTACTCCCACTTGCCCTTCCCATCCTCCATGACAGCCCGCAGCATCCTGGTGGTTTGAAAGGCCGTGTGATCGGTGTCGGAGAAGGTGATGTTCACTCCGTCTATGAACAGATCGCTGTGCCAGTCCTCGATCGACTCCACCGCGTCCAGTAGTCCCTCCCGCGTCAGGTCATCACAGGTTCTGCTGAGCGCCTCCACGGCCACTTCTCCCAGCGCCTGGGCATAGATGGTGAAGTTAGTGGGCGTGGGCCCGCCGTACTGATCCATGATCTCATCGTGTCGAGCTACGGCCGGGTCGTCGGTCCAGGCCGCCAGCTTAAGGGCCTGGAGGGTAATGGCACCCTCCAGGAGCTCGGGCGAGGCAAACTGAAATGTCATTTCGTCGGAGTTGATGTAGCTCAGGAACCACTGAGGATGCCAGCCCAGGCGGTCGGCCTGTTTGATGGCCTGAGCGTTGTAGCCGGGAGTGGCAACGCTGGTGATCACCTCGGCGCCATCGTTCTTCATGTTGATCACCTGGGAGCTGACGGAGACCGCCCCGACGTCGTAGCTCTGCTCAGAGACGACCTCGTTCTTTTCGGGGTCCAGCCCGTCCTTTACACCTTGCAGGTGGTCCGAGCCCTGCTGGTTATTCGGATAGAGGACGGCCACCTTCTTGCCAGGCAGGTTCTCAGAGATGTACTCGCCGAAGAACGTCCCCTCGATCCTGTAGCTGGGGATCATCTGGACGGTCCAGGGGTGCCCCTCGGGGTCGTCGCCGAACATGTGAGACCCCGCGGAGCACAATATGTCGGGCACTTCATTCTCGTTCAGGTAGTCCCAGACGACGGGATGGGGAGTATCGCCTAAGGAGCCAACAATGGCGAACACCTTGTCCTGTTCCACCAGCTTGCGCACCGCCTCCAGAGCCCTAGCCGGATCGTCCTGATTGTCCCCCAGCTTGTAGACGATCTCGCGACCGCAGACACCTCCCTGGGTATCGTTGATGTAGTTGAAGTAGGCTCCTGTCGCCTGGGGAATCGTAGCGTACACCGCCGCCATGGCGCCGGAGAGGATGACATCCGCTCCCAGGATTATCTCCGTGTCCGTAATGCCCGGCACTTCCGCTGTGGCAGTAGGAGTCCCGGTGACCGCAGCGGTAGGTGTACCGGTGGGAGGTGCCTCCCCTCCCTCTTCCTCCTCGCAGGCCACTGGTAGTACCAGCAACAGCGCTGCTAGGGCGAGAAAGATCAGCAAGAACTTGCCTAGCTTCCACACGGCTCCTTCGCCTCCTTTCTCGGATACTTCGTGTTTGTTTCCCAGGGCTGGCAGGTTGATAGTCCTATTGCTCTAGGTATGCTGGACAATCGGGGCGATCCCCATCCTACTCGCAGCCGCGAGGGCTGGCAAGGGAAGAAGCTACGGTCATGCCATCGCCACCACGAGCCACACCATCGACACATAGTGTGCGGTCATTTTGGAAGGGGGGGCCTGGAAGGACTCAGCCAATCGAGAGGGAGTATCTTCGCACCCGGAGTTGTGCGCTCCTACCCCATGGCCACCACGAGCCACGTGATGGCGTTGGCCAGCGGCAGGAGGGGCAGGGTGGCCGCTACGAGTTCGTGCACTGGGTAAAGAAGACCGGCCTCAATTTCACGATGTCCAGAATGTTGATGCAGTCGTCGGTTTTCAAGTCGTACCGCCTATCGTAAGATGGGTCGCCACTGCAGCTGAAGAAGGCGGGCCTGAATTTCACGACATCCAGAATGTTGACTTTCGTATCAATCTTGGTGTCCGGCGGCCAGGCATCATCGGTGGAGTCGTCTGGGCAATCGTCCAGGGGGTCGGTGCCGATGTAGCGCTCCTTGCCATCGCTCCAGCCATCGTCATCGCCGTCCAGCGCCAGTTCCGGATTGGCCACGCAGGGGTCGGTACCTACGACCATCTCCTGGTAGTTGCGCAATTCGTCCTCGTCGGCGTTCCCCCTACCGTCAGCTAGGAGGGGGTCGAGGCAGGCGTGGGCTTGTTCGTATGTGTCAGGCATGAGGTCATTGTCGTCGTCGTCATCACAGACATCGCCTATGCCATCCGACTCGTTGTCCTCCTGGCCAGGGTTGTAGTCGTCAGGGCAGTTGTCGACATCATTGGGCACGCCGTCGCCGTCGGAGTCTCCGCAGGAGTCCAGGGCGTCGCGAACCTGGATGAGGCCATACCCATACTCCAGGTCATAGCCTGGGTCACCCCGGTCCAAGGCCGTGTCTCTCAGGCAGTCGCCCACCTGCTGCGGCGTTAGGGCGGGGTTGGCGTCGAGCAGGAGGGCTGCGGCCCCGGCCACGTGCGGGCTGGCCATAGACGTGCCCTGAAAGAAGCAGTAAATGAATGCCGTAAAGTCTGGTAGCCCACCGAGGCAGGCGAACTCGAACGTCTGCTGGAGTACGCCGTCGGCGTAGGTGTCGCCGTTCTCATCGGCCGTGACGTCTCCGCCAGGAGCAACCACGTCCAAGCAGTGCCCGCCTTCGCCACATCCGTACTGCGAGTACCAGGCACGGTTCATGTTGTAGTCGGTCGCCCCCACGGCGATGACGCCGGGGTAGCAGGCGGGGCAAGAAAGGTAAGGGTCGCCCCAATTGCCGGCAGCGGCCACCACAACGACGCCGTGGCTCAGCGCGTAGTTGATCGCTGCCTCCTCGGCCGAGGAGGGCCCGTCCCCGAGGCTAAGGTTGATGACGTGGGCTCCGTAGTCCGTGGCCCACACGATGCCGTCGATTGTGTCGGCGCCCTCACAAGAGCCGGCATTGTCGCAGACTTTTATGGGCATAATCGTGGCGCCATGGGCTACGCCGGCCACGCCAATGGTGTTGTTTGTAGTCTGAGCGACGGTCCCGGTCACGTGGGTGCCATGCCCGTGGTCATCGTTGGCGTGGTAGTCGCGGTTCACAAAGTCGCAGCCCCCCGTGAACGAGGTACCGGCCAGATCAGGGGCCTGCACATAGCCGGCGTAATCCTCGTAGGCCACGCCGGTGTCGATGACGGCCACCACCACCCCCGACCCATTGGCCACGTCCCAGGCCTGCTCCATCTGGATCTGGGGCATGTGCCACTGGTATGGGTAGTACTCATCGTTCGGCACAAATGTCACGCGCTTGATGCCATTTGGCTCGGCCACCTCGACCTTAGGGTTCGCCTCCAGTCGGGCGATGAACTCTTTCTCCTCGCCCTCTGGCACGTGCACCAGGGCATAGCCCGGCACGAGGAGATGGCGCAAGAGAACGGCCCCTTCGTGCCTAATCACCGCCTCTCCGGCGCTCCATGAGACGCTGGGGGTGAACTTGACGATAAGTTCCCCCGGGACGCTTTCGTCGGTGGCGGTCGGAGGCGTTCCTTCCCTAACGGCGATGTCTTCGCCTTCCTCCGAGCTGGGCTCAAGCGGAGCGCGCTCTGCGGCCGCTGCGGCCGGCGGGAGGCCCGTCCAGCAGCCCTGCTCCTCTTCGTCGAGGTTGAAGACGAGATTGCCGCAGTCGCCGACGAAGCCATCGATTTGGAAGTAGTACGTGGTGCCTGCCTCGGCCGAGAAGTTGCACTCAGACTGCAACCCGCCCGCATCGTCGTTGCAGCAGATGCAAGTCAGGTCAGCAAAGGTGGCTGGGTCAGGCCCGCTATACACCCTCAACTGCGTGTCGTAGTCGCTGCCGAAGGTGTCAGCCACGACTGGCTGTGTGGTGGTTTCGTGGAACTTGTACCACACCGTGTCTTCGATGGAGCCGCAGCCGCACGTGGGCTCATCGGGCTCTGTCGTTGCGCCGCAGGTGGGCTGGCTGTTGGTGTAATCCTTGGCAGGGATGGTAATGGCATCGGCAAAGTAATCGTTGGGTATGGGAACTGGCGGCCCCGTGTCGATCGATATCTCGATGTTGTCGAGGAAGAAGCCCGGATAGTCGCTGATGATCACATCGCTCCAAAACAGGAAGGCGATGCAGACGTTGGCCTGGCCCAGCAGGTTGCCCACGCCCGTAAAGTCGGCCAGCTCTTCGGACCAGTCAACCCAGCCACCCCAGTCTCCGCTCCTTATGGGCCCATTGTAGGTCCCCGGGAAGTCTGTGCAGTCGCTGCCCGTCTTGGCGATCACTCCGGCCCAGTCCCAGCCGAGTTCTGTGTCGATCAGCGCCTTGAAGTCGACCGCGCCGGAGGTTGCGCCCACCGTGCTGAAGGGCCCGTACACCATGACACTCTCGAAGTTGAGCGGATAGCCGGAAGGGATAGTGCAAGCCGGAGGGTTTGTGTGAGAAGGATAGCCGCTCCCGTCGAACCTTGCCGGCCAACCGTCATAGCTGCCCCCATAGGCAAGGCATTCGTTCGGCCCCCAGTACTTGGCCTCGGTCGCCAAGAGCTGCCAGTCGTTCGGCCAGGGGCCTTCAAAGTCCTCGGTCTTGGGAAGAGCGACCATGGCGTGTGGACCGTCCGACGCTAGCTCAAGTTCAGTCGGCAACACGCGCCTGGCGATCTCAGCCCTGAAGGAGCTCTCGGAGCGGGGGCCAGGGCTTTCCCCCGCAGTGGCGGTGGCGTCCTGCGCCTGCCCCGAGTTAGCCTGGGGCCCATCGACGGGTTCCTCGGCCTGCGCCGAGAAGCAGGAGACGATTAGCAATACCACAAAGAGCGGGAGAAGCCTGGCCAGTCTCATGATCATTCGCCTCTTCGGAACCTGTGGGATGCGGTCATCCCAGAGACTACGGGCCGGCCCCCAAATTGTCCACCATCCACGCTAGCCTGTCAAGCAGGCGCAGAAAGCCCCCTGTTTTCTCTTCATAGCCGAGACCCCCTTCGGTGTCACCCCGTTTGGCTGCGGTCAGGTCACCAGGGCCAGAGGATGACGAGACACGATGGCGTTGGGCAGCGGCAGGGCGGGGGGCTATCCATCTCGCGGCGCCAGGGCCGCAGCAAGCCTATCCATCGCCCCACTCCGCAGCTTCTCTATTTTGGCCTGCAGGTCCTGGAGTTCTTGGTCGGTCAGAACAGCAGAGAGTTCCTCGGCGAGGCGATTGGCGACAGGGAAGGCCTCCTCGAGCTTGCGCTCGCCCTTTTCGGTCAGGCGGACCCAGACCTTCCGGCGGTCCCTCCGGTCATAGACCCTCTCCACCAGTTCCGCTTCTTCCAGCCTGTCCACCACTCCGGTCATTGTCTGGCTTTGCCTGACTATTGCCCGGCTTATCTCGCCGGTGGTGAGGCTTCCCCCCGCGCCTTTCAGGACGCTCAGGACATGGAGCTGGGAAAGAGAAAGGCCATGGGGCAGAAGGGCCAATTCGGTCAGCTTGTAGACAGCGTTGTAGGCCTGATAGATGGCTTTCCACTGGGCCATGCCCCTGGTGCTGTCAAGCCTGGCCTTCCACTCCTGCTTCTGTCGCTTTGCCATGAAGCCTACACCTCCCTTGTGCCTTTGGCGCTGCTAGTAGCGCTCCCCCATCCTACTCGCAGCCGCGAGGGCTGGCAAGGGAAGCTAGGGTCACCCCGTCGCCACCACGAACGACACCATGGAGGCATAGTGTGCGTTCATCTTGGGGACGGCCTCGGCTAGGAGCAGGGCGGGCAGGGTCTCGATGGGGGCGTAAGCAGGCCTTCAGCTATCCGCTGGGGAACCGCTCACACACCCCGACCGTACGACCTGCCGCCGTCTGAGGTGAGGACCGCAGCAAGCCTATCCATCGCCGCACCGCGCAACTTCTCTACTGTGGCCTGCAATGCCTCCATCTCTTGGTCGTTCAGGGCCGAGAAGAGTTCCTCAGCCAGAGCCGACGCCGCGGGGAAAGCCTCGTCGAGCTTCTGTTCACCCTTCTTGGTGAGGCGCACCCAGGTCTTGCGGCGATCTTTCCTGTCGAAGACCCTTTCGACGAATCCCTCCGGCTCCTCCAGCCTGTCGACCAGACCGGTGATGGTCTGGCTGGCCTTGACCATGGCCCGCCCTATCTCGCCAGTGGTGAGGATGCCCCCGCCTTGCTTCAGGGCACTCAGAAGGTAGATCTGGGGAAGAGAAAGACGGTGGGGCAGAAGGGCCAATTCGGTCAGCTTGTAGACAGCGTTGTAGGTCTTGTAGATGGCTATCCATTGGGGCATGCCCCTGATGCCATCAAGCTTGGTCTGCCCTTTTTGCTGCTGTCGTGTCGTCATTAGACCTCTCCTCTTGCACCTTGGGCGTCGGTAGTGGCGCTCACACTTGACGCCCTCATTCTACCCGCAGCCGCGAGGGCTGGCAAGGGAAGAAGCTACGGCTACCACGAACCACGACGGCGTTGGCCAGCGGGAGGGCCAAGGGCTACCTTAGCTAACACGTCGGCGGCAGCCCCCTACGTGCACGTCTCCCCGATCATATCCACGCACATGAAAACGCCGCCGGTGATGCTGATGGTGCCGTCGCCGTTAAGGTGGAAGAGCTGCCACCAGTTGGGCTTGCTGTGGCTAGGCCCGGGCGGCCTGCGGGCTGCCAGTGATGGCGCTGAGTTCCTCCAGCACATCGAAGTGCAGGACCTGGAAATCCGAAAAGGCCGGATTCGAGCGGAGGCCAGCGGCCATCTCGCTGTTCAGGTAGTTCTCGGCGGCCTGCCGGCTGGTGAAGATGTGGAATCCCCCAATGGTTGATCCTTCCCGAATCCAGGTCTTCGCCACGAGGCCGGCCACGTCCCTGAGTGCGTTCGCGTAGTCAGTGAAGGGACCCTTCAAGTCATCCACGCTGGCCGAGGATGTGAACGTGATCAGTAGAGCATGCATGGCGCACCTCCTTACCTGCAGTTGGCCCGCTGATACTACTCGGAGGCGCGACGGTTGTCAAGGCGGTTCTGAAGGCCGAAAACCCGATCTCTGCGCGGAGTGGGGAAACGTGATCGTTCAACAGGCGATCGACCCCGACCACCTCGGGCTCTAGGGGGACAGGCGCCTGGCTCAGTCGCTAGGTCTGGCCGCAGTTGAGGGCACACGACGAGATGATAGTGTGCGGTCGTCCCGCCGCTCCTGAAGGGGGAAGCATGGGACGTGACCAGTCACTCGCATCAATCAACCCAGGCCACTCCCCCGCATGCGGCCATCCAGTTCCATTGACCAGGTAAGCCCCAGGGCCCGCCAGCATCGGGTGAAGACCCCGAGGGCCTCCCGCTCAACCTTGACGAGAGGATGGACGTGGACTGCACCCGTGGTCTTGGTGGTTGTGACCATGCCCTCGCGCTCGACGACCTGCCTGGCCGCGTCCGCTCTATCCAGCGCCTCCAAAGCCACCTGGAGGAGGGCCAGGCGCTCGGGAGAGACGGCACGACGGGGTACGATTCCTCGCCAGAGGATTTGCGCACGCTGAGACAGGTGCTCCGGTGGCCCGGGCACCTCGGGGTCAGTCCTTGCCATGGCTCGTGATCCCCCAACTTTTAATGATTTCCATCCCCCTAGCGAAACTCGCGGACGTTCAAGCGAGGCTGCCCACTCGGTCTACGTTCGAAAGCTGCAGAGATTTGATGCCCCCTACCCCCCAACTGTTCCCTACTCTCTAACCCTTCTAGCCTCGTCCTTCATGATCTCTAGGAATCGGCCTCGGAGATCGTGCCACTCCTCGTCATAGGAGACGGCCACCCAGCCTTCGGGGTCCGCCCGAACCCGGCTCGCTGTCTCCGCGTCCTCTTCGACCTCCTCCCATACAAGCGCCCAACGATCGTCGACAGGGAAAAGGCTGTCACGGTGGTGACCTTGCTCCACTGTCTTACCCATCTCCTGCAAGAGGGGCCGATCATGGTCCGAGACCTGTCTGACGACCATGGAGCAGAACCCCTCGATATACTCCAGCTCCAATTCGCGGCTCTCCTCGACCATGTATCTATGAAGGGCTTTCATCTCCCCGGCGATCTGGCGGATGCGCCCGGCATGAATGTCCAGCGCTTCGATCACCCGTTCATCCAGCCTCACCCCCGATGCCTTTCCCACGGGCCAGCGCTTCTTTCGGCCCCATACGCCAAGACTTACGTTGGCGAAGAGAACCCGTAGGGTCAGAGGCCTCCCTGGCTTCAGATTCGTATTCTCAACGAGCAGTGGCCCGGCGACGTCGGCGTCGAAGATGATGGCTTCCTCCACCTCCACAAGGGCTCGATAGAACCAGAGGATGCGGTCCCGCATGAGGAGTTGCGTCTTGGCCCCTTCGGCAAGATGGCTCAACGTCCTCACGTTCCTCTTCAGCGTCTCGTGCCGCTCCACCACTGCGTTGTAGCGTCTCCCCTCCTCCGGGCTCATCCCGTCCAGCATCCTGCGGCAATTCGCGGGAGAGAGTACGGGGTTCTCTCGGAACAGGTCCTCGATCACCAGACGGGCCTTCTCCTCTGGGGACAAGCCCTTGATGATGTCGTCCAGACGCTTCTCTCCGCCACTCATCTGCGCCTCCCTGTTCGCAGGCGTGGACCCATGGTCGCCTCCAGGGCCTCCAGTCGCGCCTCGAACTCGCCGACCTCCAGCGTCTTGAGCGCTACCTGTGCCAGATAGGCCAGGGTGCGGGAGCGGGCGACCGAGTTCTCCAGCGACAGGGTGTCGAGGACGGCGATCTCCAGGAGTCGGCGGATCTTGGGAACGTCGTCCAGCCCCTCGAAGTCGTATGCGCCAGAAACCGTCTTCTCCCGTCGTCTACGCAGGCCCCCTAGTCGCCTGGCCTCCGCCGTCTCCTTGGCGTGCTCGGGCGAGTGGAACAGGCAGAAGTCGCTGTCCTGAAGGGGCGGAGCGCGGCAGGGCTGGCCGTCGTCCTTGCGGTATTTGCAGGAGCGAGTTGCCACTTACGTGCCACCTCTGCTGATCGGGGGGTTGGTGGTGGATGACAGAGAGGCAGGCCCCTTGCGGGGCCCGTCTCTGTCGGTGAGAGGCTGCTGACCGTCCAGCCTCAGGCCGTGACGCTCTCCTCCTGCTTGTGTCCCTTGGGGCACTCCTTTGGCTCGAAGTCGGTCTGAACCGGAAAGGCTTCCTGGCAGGTCGAGCAGAACCAGCGCCCATCCTCCAGCGGGGTCAGATTGGCGCCGGGATTGGCTTTCTTCCCGCTCCGCCCCCGCTGCTTGGGCTTCGCCTCCTCCGAGTCCGCCAGGCTCCAGAAGCGCCAGCCATTGCAGGCCTTGCCGTCCATGAGAGCGCTGCCGGCGGCCGAGAGGCTCTTGAACTCCCGGCCGTCCTCTAGCCGATAGCGAAGGCCGCCGCCCTCCGCCTCGATGACGGTGGCCGAGTGCTCCTGCTTCTTGTAGCGGGCCACCAGACGCGTTCCCACCTGCAGGTCCCTGTTCTCGATGGGCATAGAGCACCTCCTCTTGAATTGGTACTGGATACATCACTCGGGTCTTGAACAAAGTCAACGGCTATTGCGCCTCACTTCGAGAGTTTCTCCGCTTTCAGCCCGGTGAAGGCCTCCCAGCGGGCGATCACGATTCGACAATAGTGTGCGTCCAGCTCCATCCCGAAGCAGATCCGCCCCGTGCGCTCGGCGGCGATGAGGGTGGTGCCGGAGCCCAGAAAGAGGTCGAGGACGACGTCTCCAGGCTGGCTGCTGTTCTCGATGGCCCGCTCTACGAGAGGAAGCGGCTTCATCGTGGGGTGTAGCTCCGACTCGGCCGGCCGGGGGATCGTCCATACATCGCCCTGGTCGCGATCACCGCACCAGTGGTGGGAGGCACCTTCCCGCCAGCCGTACCAGATAGGCTCGTACTGGCGCTGATAGTCGGCCCGGCCCAGGACGAAGCGGTCCTTGGCCCAGATGATGGTGTCGGACCAGTGGGCTCCGAGTTCGTCCAGGACACGGGAGACCGTGGGCCATTCCCTGGTGGACATGCAGATGTAGAGTGCGCCGTCCACGTTGTCGAGGAGTTGCTTGGCCCAGGCGCGGCAGAACGTCTCCCATTCCTCCGGGGGCAGGGCATCGTTGGCGATGGTGCGGCGGCGACCGCGTTGCGGGGCTCCCCCGTGATGGCCGTAGTCCACATTGTAGGGTGGGTCGGTGAAGGCGAGGGAAGCCCGCTGTGCGCCCACCAGGCGCGACACGTCGGCGCTGTCGGTGGCATCGCCGCACATGACCCGGTGATCGCCCAGACGCCAGATGTCGCCCCTCTCAACGCCTGGGTCGGCGCGTGTGGCTTCGAGGGTCGCCTCCAGGTCGAAGGTCTCGGGGCGCGACCGCTTCTCGCGAGCGTCGAGAGTCTTTAGAAGCTTGGCGATCTCGTCCTCGCCGAAGCCGGACAGGGTCAGGTCAACGTCTGGTACTTGCTGCAAGTCTTGCAGCAGCCGGGCCAGGAGCTCCTGATCCCACTCGCCGCTGATTCTGTTCAAGGCTAAGTTGAGCAGCTTGGCCTGCTCCAGCGTGAGGTCGACGAAGATGACGGGGACTGTGGTCATGCCCAGCCGGCGCGCCGCCACCAGGCGCTGGTGGCCGCCGATGACGGTGTGGTCCTCCTGCCGGGCGATGATGGGGTCCACCAGCCCGAACTCTCGGATGCTGCGGGTGAGGCTCTCCAGCTCCGCGTTGGAGATACGCCGGGGGTTAAAGGGGTCGGGGCGCAGGTCGCCGATGGGGACGTGTTCGATGGCCAGCGTTCGGTCCTGTACTTTCAGCATGAGGCTCTTCCTTTCTCGCCGGCGGCGGCCGTGTGGTGGGTTGGTGGGTTGTGGTGGGTTTTTCTATGTTTCACGCGAGGGGGGGAATCACTAGAAAGAAATAGGGATCGGGGTGCCAACCCATCACACAGATACGAAATCGGGGGCAAACCCACCACAAGGCCAGGGCTAGACGGCATCGTTGGCCTCCCCTGATCGCAGGGCGACGCCCTGGTAGAAGGTGCCCTCGCGGTCGGAGTCCTTGGGGAAGCGCTGGCCCATGAGCCGTCCGAACCTGGTGGCGCTCAGTTGCTCGCGCTCCTTCAGGCCCTGCTTGAGGGCCCAGGACTGGTAAGCGATGTACAGCTGCCCCGCCCTGGCGGTGGCGTTGGCGCCAGTAGAGCAGCGCTCCTTCAGGAAGTCGGCGACGGGGTCGGACTCGGCGCGATACTGCTCCGTGGCGGCCCTGACGGACTGTGGGGGTTCGAGGCCCCGGCGTTGCCATTCCAGGCAGCCGTCGACCATCCACGTCAGGATGCCGGGGTACTCGCCTCTCAGGGCATCCTTAAGGTTCCTATCGGCGCTGCCCTCGAAGCACCGCGTGAACGGGATAAGGCGGATCTTGCGCCAGAAGCCGGTGCTGTCGTCGTTGACGATGGGCTTGTGGTTGACGGCCAGCCAGAACTTGGCGTTGGGGACGAAAGTGAAGAACTCACCGTGGAGGAAGCGGGCGGTAACGGGGTCCTGGCCGGCCAGCATCTTCATGCGGGCCTCGTTGAGCCGCACGGCCTCATTCAATTCGCTGGCGGTGACCAGGCGCTTGCCGTAGAGGGCGGCCAGGTCGTTGGGGATGCTGTTGCGGCTGGACATCTCCAGGGTGGAGAAGGGCGTGTTGGCAGCGTAGTCCCCCATGACCTCCCGCTGAACGCGCTGGAAGGTGCCCTTCCCGTTGCACCCCGAGCCCCAGCAGAAGAAGTGGCACTCCACGTTGGTGAGCCCCGTGAGACTGTATGCGCAGGCCCGCCAGATGAAGTCGATGAGCTCGTCGTCGTCGCCGAAGACTTCCTTCAGGAAGGTGAGCCAGCGTGGGCATTGAGCCTCTGGGTCGTAGGGTATGGGGCTGTGCATGGTGATCCGATCCTCGGGCCGCCCCTCGCGCACGGCGCCGGTGCGCAGGTCTATTACCCCATTCGCCACTCCTAGGAGCCAGGGGTCGGCGTCCCAGCCCTCGCCGCTGTCGGCGATGGGCCGCTCGGCCTTGGCAAGGGCCAGCACCGCGTCTAGGCGCATCCGCGATTCGCTGGAGATGGCCCACTTGGCTTCGGCCTTCAGTTCGTCGGGATCGTCGAACAGGTCGGGGGCTACCTGGTAGCGCCGTCGCGCCGTCTCCTTGGCCAGACGTAAGACCTCTTGGTCGATGTCCGGCTTCCACCAGTGGCCAGTCCAGAGAAGCCAGCGGTTGCGGCGGTGGTCGTATCTCAGCTGGTCGCCGTAGAGGCTAGCGAAGAGTTCAGCATTGCCGCTATCTGTGCGCGGGAAGCTGACGGGGACAGGCGGGGGACGCTGGCCATTTGACGGCGGGCCGAGGCCCGGGGACACTACCGCCGGATAGTGTGCGCCGGTCAATGAAGGGCTCCGGCGTTCCCGCCTGGCAACAAAGTGGTCGACTATGGCGCTCAACTCGTCGTCGGGGAGCGGCGGCCGGCACTGGCGCTCGTTGATGACCTGTAGGAGCGCGGCAAGCGTTTCCCCGGACATGCCGTCGACCCAGACGCGGCCGGCGTAGGAAACGAGGGCGTCGTGCCGGCCCTCGCCCTCGTAGATGGTGTCCCCAAGAGCAGCATACTGCCGGGGGCCGCGGCCTCCGTCGCCCAGAGCGAAGCCGAAGGCGGGGAGGACTTGCGCCAGCCACAGGCGGGGGTCTTCGACAGTCATCGTCCCGCTGCAGCCGGGGCTCAACGAGCGGTAAGGACGGTCTCCGATGCTGCTGGGCGGGACCAGAACATAGCCGGCAGCCGCCTTGAGGTCGCCCAGTCTCCTACCGTCTTTCAGGTAGAGCGGTCCCCCTCGGAGGGGACGCGAGGAGCTGACGGCGATATGCATCCCGCCGCGAGGCGTACGCACGACCTCCGTTTCGTTGGGCAGCGCAGTGTCCTGGGCAAGCGCCTCCGCCACCTCCGGCAGGTCGATGTCGATGCGGGGAACCTCGTCCGTCCGGACGCCGAGGTTCGCTCGCGGCCATCGCCGCCACCAGCCCTCGATCGTGCTAGAATTGGTCGAAGCGTCTTGCAGGCCATGCTCTACGAGCGGGTGCTTGCCGGGGGAAGGACAGTTAGGGCCCTTGGGACACTGGCAGACGCTGGCTTCGTCGGTCCACCACAGTGGTAGGACATACGCGCCCTTGCGGGCGCGTGCCAGGGCGGCCTCCAGCAGCGGGTTCACAGCTGGACTACCCTCCGCACGATGGTGTAGTTCTGATCTGCAGGCGTGTCCGTGTGGGTTCTGGGGTGACCCCACGAAGGAGTGCACCTGCTCCCCGCCGATCATCATCCGCTACCAGAAGCGCATCTCCGGGCCTCTGCTGGACCGCATCGACATCTTTGCCGATGTGCCGCGGGTGGAGTACGAGAAGCTGGCCGACGAGGCGCTGGGCGAACCCTCGGAGCAGGTGCGCCAGCGGGTGGAGAAAGCGCGGGCACGCCAGCAGGAGCGGTTTGCTGGCACCAGGCTGGTGTGCAACGCCGAGATGACCCCCGTGGAGGTCAGGGAATACTGTCAGGACGCTCTAGAGGACGGTGCCAAGTCGCTTCTGCGGCTGGCCATGAACCAGCTGGCCCTGTCGGCGCGCTCCTTCCATCGGGTGCTGAAGCTGGCGCGGACCGTCGCGGACCTGGCGGGCTCGGAGGGCATCACCACGGCCCACGTGGCGGAGGCCCTCCAGTATCGACAGCGGGGGAGCGGCTAGGGAGCGGCGGCGTACTGTAGGCCCCGACTGTTCTCGCGCTGGCCAACGCCATCGCGTGGCTCGTGGTGGCGGTGAGGCGGCTTTTTCCCTTGCCAGCCGCCGCCCCTGCGAGTAGTATGGGGCCGTCGAAGCCTGATTCGTCGGAGGTGAGTCATGAGGTTCTCTAGCCGGTGTCTCCTGGCCGTCGCGGCGCTGATGGCAGCTTCGCTGCTGTTAGGGGCCTGCGGCGGTGAGGAGGAGGAGAAGGGCGCTGCCCCGGCCGCTGCGACCGAGACGGCGACCCCAACGGAGTCGGAGACCCCGACCCAGGAGGCAGTGCCTTCTCCCACTGCCGTTTCGCCATCGCCAACGGCTGAGCAGGTCACTCCCGGTGTTTCTCGGCGGCAACTGAAACTGGATGACGCCCCTCACTACCTGGATGTGAGCGGCGTGCTACCTGGCTTCAGGCAACTCGACCCGCACGAGGAAGGGATGAGCAATCAAGACCTCGGTCTCGGAGCGGATTTCTCCGAAGTCGTGGCATATCTGTCTGAGGAACCGTATCAAGCGACGTTCATGTTCATGTATGTCGCTTCTGGCGAGTTTGAGAAGGCATCAGCCAGAGCTGAGTTGCGAGACGTCGAAACTCTGGAGGAGCAGTTCTTGGCGGGCTTCTATGAGGGCGTAGGAGATGAGGAGGTTGGGGCGACTATTCGCTGGAGCGACCCTGCCGTGGGCGACACGGCGAAACTCGCCCGCCTCACGGCAGATTTCTGGGGTGCGGAGACCGAGATCGAAGCGGTCATCTTCCTTCAAGAAGAAGGGCAAGAGGCGGCGCTTGTCTTCCTGCTCAACCTATGGTACCCATTCGAGCCGCCGAAGGTTGACACCCTGACGATAGCGCGGGAGATTTCGGCAAGGATTGCGAACCGGTAGACCGCAGCTCCCGCTGCCACAAGGCGTTGGCCGAAGCCGCGCCGCTGTTGGCACTGCCCCGCTCTTCCGGCAGCCGACATGAGCGATTGGCCCCTCTGGCTGGAGGCTTTGTCCGTCGCCCTCCTGCTGCCAACGCCATCATGCGGTCTATGGTGTCGATAGCCTCTTCCCTTGCCAGCCGCTGCCCCTGTGAGTAGTATGGGCCCGTCGAAGCCTGATTCGGGGGAGGTGAGCCGTGAGGTTTCCATGGCGGTACCTGATGGTCGCCGCCACTCTGATGGCGGGTGCTCTGCTGCTGGTGGCCTGCGGTGGCGAGGGGGAAGAGGAGGCAGCTGGCACTGGCGCGCCTAGTGGCGGATTCGAGATACGTAATACCAGCGACTATGTGGCGCGTAGGGGGACGCAGCCCGTCCTATACGTTCTCGGCGAGGTGGTGAACAACACGGCATCTAACGCTGACTTTGTCCGGATCAACGGGACCTTTCTTGATGCTGGTGGCAACGTGGTGGAAACCGATTTTACCTACTCATGTGTGGAGGTGCTGGGCCCTGGTGACGATTCCCCCTTCTCCATAGGGCTCCCTGATCCATCACCAGACATAGCCGGCTACAGGCTCAGTGTGGAAGGCAACGCTACCAGCGAACCCGTTCTCTCTGACCTTGATATCTCAGGCGTCACCACCGAGCTCGTTTCCCTACACGGACTAGAGACGTTCCACGTTCGTGGGCTGTTGACGAACAACTCGAACACCACGTATGACTTCGTCGAGGTGTGTTGTGCGCTGTATAACGCGGCCGGTGACGTTATCAGGAGGAGCACTAGCTTCGCCAATCCACGCATGCTCGCACCGGGCGAATCGGGCACCTTCGACTGCTTGCGCATAGTAGACGGCACCCCTGTCGACAGCCATCGCCTCTGGGTGAGGGGTGCCCGCGAATAGCCGCCGCCAGGTGCCACTGCTGCTGGCCGACGCCCTCGCCTGGGTCGTGGTGGCGATGGGGTGGGTGTAGTTCTCCCTATCCTGAGCTCGTTCAGAAACAGGGGTGACACCTAGAACGGTGTCGCTATGCGCACTATCAGAGGGACAGCGCCCGGGCCCCTACGCCTGACAGGCCGGGGGCGCTACTTGTGACCCCGCCCATCATCGGCTCAAAGGCAAAGCATATACCTCGCCGGAAGCCTGCCATACCATCCTCGTTCCGTCTGAGCCATTGTCCCGGTCTAGCCAGGAGCTGGCGGCGAAGGCGGGCTGTCCTAGCGACTGAGTGTGCTTCGGCTCTAGCTCAAGAGGGTCAAACTCGTAGCCACAGTCCTCGCAGGCATAGAAGGGCCCCCACAGGTCGAAGAGTGCGGATAGAGAACTAGCACAATGGGGACAAGTCCCGTAAGAGATCAGCGCTGAGTAGCGTATCGAAACCATTCTTTGCCCCTTCTCATGAACGAGAGTGATGGACCGGTTGTAGGACGGCAACGCATGATGAGCCTTGTCGGGGCTTACATCGCGTGCAAAACTAGAGACGCCAGACGTCCTATGGGTGTTACTAGGTTTTGGGACTAGGGGGCATCTTGTAGTGGAAATGGAAGTGGTTTGTTGCTCTCCGTGGTCTCGGTTCTGTCCCGCCGGACGCTTCTCACCGAGTCCTCTGGGCGCCCTCGCGCTGGCCAGTGGCACCGCATGGTTCTGTGGGTGGCGATGGGCTGGTCCGCCTCCTTGCCAACCCTCGCGCCTGCGAGTAGGATGAGGGCGTCAGTAACCGCTCGCCATGCCGAGGAACAGGGCCCTTAGCTGACCGGAGGGGAAGATGACTCGAAGAATCACTACCTGCAGGCTTTGGCCGGCCCTGGGGGGTCTCCTCATTGTCCTTCTGCTGCTGGCTGGCTGTGAGGAAACAGAGGAGAGCTCGTCCCTGACGCCCACGCCGACACCCATCGTTACCGTAACCGTTGAGGCCAGTCCCACTTCAACGCCGATGCCCACGCCGACGCTAGAATCTACCAAGGAAGCCACGCCAGTGGTAACTCCGATGGGGCCCGATTTGGGTGCCCTACAACAGTTGGCTGACCCCGATGCCAAGAACGTGAGCATACGCGAGTTCGAGCTGAACGACGAGACGTTTGCCGAGCTGGCGTACGATCTGCAACAGCGTGTCGCCTCACCGGGTTTCGGCTCTCACGGCGGCGTAATGGATACGGACAGACAGTACTTGGAGGTGTATCGCTGGGCAGATGGCTC
>Ga0209979_1001994_pt1 | contig 20585 bp, 21 predicted proteins | sample AnhtaG_FD_183114 | JGI IMG/M metagenome (GOLD analysis project Ga0209979, IMG submission 183114) | Deep subsurface microbial communities from Anholt, Denmark to uncover new lineages of life (NeLLi) - Anholt_01485 metaG (SPAdes) (version 2) | ecosystem: Environmental > Aquatic > Marine > Oceanic...
CTCTTTCGCCAGTTTCCCGAGCTTCGAAAGGAGTTGTGGGGTGGGCGACTGTGGAGTGACGGCTACTTTGTCCGAGCGGTAGGGGACGAAGTGACCAGTGATGTCATTCGGCGCTACATTCAATACCATGAACACCAGCAAGATGTAATTCAGCTCTCGCTGTGGGACAGTCTTTAGATGCCCCCCAGCTTGCTGGGGGGTAGTTCACTCGTTGACCCGTTGACTTGTTACCCCTGGCATTTTGGCGCTGGCCCCAGGTGTGCTATAATCTGCCTATGATTCCGAGTCAATCTGTGGGAAGGAGCCTTCATGTCTAAGACCGCCTCGATCGAAATTCCCTATGGAGAAAGGGCGCTGACCGTGGAAGTGGATCGGCGCAACCTAGGCACAGTGCTGGAGCCCCAGCCCACGCCCCCGTGCCCCGACGTCACCGCAGAGGTGCGGCGAGCGTTGGAGCACCCCATCGGCGCTTACCCTCTGAGGGAGCTGGTCCACGACGCCCAACGGGTGGCCCTCGTCGCTGACGACATCACCCGCCTCACCCCGGCCCACCAACTGCTGCCGCCGCTTTTGAAGGAGCTGAACGCGGCGGGGATCCCCGACCAACAGATCACGCTGGTGATTGCCCTGGGCACCCATCGGCCCATGAGTGAGGCGGAGTGCAGAGCCAAGTATGGCGCAGAGATCGTGGAGCGCATCGCCGTCGAGAACCACGACTGTCACGATCCCGACCGCTTGGTGGATCTGGGCGCCACAGCCCAGGGCACGCCTATCCTCATAAACCGTACCGTATACGAGGCGGGCTGCGTGATCGGGGTGGGTTCCATCTTGCCCCACCACATCTGCGGATTCGCGGGTGGAGCCAAGATCATCCAGCCAGGGATCTCCGGCGCGGAGACGACGGCCGCCACTCATCTGCTCAGCGTCCGCCAGCGCCCTTACTTCCTGGGAGAGGTAGAGAATGGGGTGCGGGTCGAGATGGAAGCGGTGGCCGAGCAGGCAGGGCTGACGGCCATCCTGAATGTGGCGCTCAATGGGGAGGGGGAGGTGGTGCGCGCGGTGTTCGGCGACCAGCGGCAAGCCTTCCGTGCCGGCGTTGAGATCTGTCGGGAGATATATGCCTGTCGCTTCGACTCGCAAGCGGATATTGTGATCGCCGGAGCCTTCCCCGCCGAGATTGAGTTCTGGCAATCGCAGAAAGCCCTCTACCCGGCGGACATGGTGGCCAAACCCGGAGGGACCATCATCGTGGTGTCCCCCTGCCCTGAGGGAGTGGCGGTCATGCACTCGGAGATGCTGGAGTTCACTGCCTGGAGCCCGGAGGAGATGGACGCCGGGGTTCGGGAGGGCCGGATCGAGGACAGGGTAGCTGCCGCGTTGGCCATGGCCTGGGCCAAGGTGCGCGTGGGCCGGCAGATCAGCCTGGTCTCCGATGGGATCTCGGCCCAGGAGACGCGGGCCTTGGGTTACGTGCCCTTCCCCACAGTGCAGGAGGCGCTGGAAGAAGCACTGAGCCGTCACGGGCCCAAAGCGAGGGTACACATCCTGCCCAGGGCAGCGGAGACGCTGCCTGTGCCTCTCTGAGCTGGCGTCTGCCAGCCTGCCCTGCACCCTCTCGCACATTGGGAAGCTGCTGGAGGGTAGGCGCTGGCAGTTGTCAAGAATAGACAAAGCATGATATAATGGTATCCGGAGAATCCATTTGAGCTGGCTGCACACCATGTAGCCTGTCCGGACCAGGGAAAGGGGGCCACGATGCCCAGCAAGCTGGGTGTTCACATCAATTTCATCACCGAGGCCGATGCCATGCGCGACTTCATCCTCAATGCGCGCCCCGTAGTGGTGAAGACGCTCCATCACGATGCCGTCTTCTGGGAGGAGGTCAAGGCCGAATATCCCGAGCTACTGCTCATTGGCCGGCGGTTTGAGGAAAATCAACGCCTCAGCGATCCGACAGGGGAGGCTGAGGCTATGGCCCGCAGGATCCTGGACATGAGCACCGCTCACATCTGTGACGCCTGGGAGGGCTACAATGCAATACCCCGCAGCAAGCTGAAACCACGCTGCCACTTTGACAGGCGGCTGGCCGAACTCCTCCACGAGGAGGGACTGAAGTACGTGGCCGGCTCGTGGAGTGTGGGCGTTCCCGACATCCCTGACTGGCAGGAGCCGGAAATGTTGGACGCGCTTCGCGTGGCTGACTACGTCGGCGTGCACGAGTACTGCGCGCCACGAATGGATGATCCTCGGGGCTTCGATCCCCCCGATATCGGTTGGTTCACGCTGCGGTACCGCCAGATATGGGACGTAATCTCTCCTTCATTGATAAACCCACCGGAGATCCTCATCTCTGAGTGCGGAATAGATTCTGGAGCCGCGCACTGGGACCCGGGAGCACAAGGTGGATGGCGCAGCTTCACCGAAGCCCAGGGGTATCTGGAGCAACTCGTATGGTACGATCAGATCCTCCGGCAGGATGACTATGTGGCCGGGGCAACCATCTTCTGTTGGGGCACATTGGACCCCACCTGGGACACCTTTGACATCCGCGGGGAAATGGTGGAGCTTCTGGCCAACTACCTCAAGGAACAGGCCCAGCCGCTACCGCCGCCACCTCTCCCGGGAGGACTGGAGGGGCTTCGGGCACGCATTGCTGAGCTAGAGGAGGAGAACGCTCTCCTCAGCCAGCAGTTGGCCGATGTGCAGGCTCGAATCCAGGAAGCCCTGCGAGCGCTGAGCGGGTAGCTCCCTTGCTCACCTAGTGATGGCCTACGCCTACCACTGTCGGTGGGCGCAGGCTCAACATCAGAGCAACAGGAGTCCCATCATGTCCCAACTCGCCCGTGCCTCCGGCACCGGCGCAGGCGACATCCTCAACTTGCTGCAAAGAAGCGACAAAATATCCCTCGGCGGAGGCCAGATGGTCATCTGGGCCCCCGAGTTCCCCCTCTTCTCCGATCGCTTCGGCTTCTGGGATCACGCCTGCTTCCTGGAATACCCCGTGGAGCCCATCTTCACCCTGACGCTGTTGGATGAGGCGCAGCGCGAGCTCTCAGCCCGAATGAGAGGGCGATCCTGGAATCCAGCGGTGCTGAAACAGTCATACGAGCTGGAGCCGGGGTTGACCGCCACCGAGGAAAAATCCCTGCACCCGGAGGACGTGCTCGTATCACGCCTGACGGTGGCCAACGAGAGCCACCAGCCTCGACACCTGCAGGCTCTGCTTTGGACAGCCCAGGTCGCTGGCACCGAGGTCGCAGAGCGAATCGTGGCCCGCGAGCCCCAGGTGCAGAGCGGAGCCATCACCTGGCGCAAGGAGGTCTATGACGCCCAGGGCGAGCATCTCCAAAGTTTCTGGATGCGAATGGGGGCCGACCGCGCACCGCGAAGTTGGAGTGTGACCGTCTCCGAGATCCCGGCCGAGCTGATCACCCGGGGGGTGAACCACCCCGACTGGCGACTGACGCCCATGTACGAGCGGATCACCGCCCAGGGGCTGCCCGTGGAGTTCAAGCCCACCGGTGGACCGCACGACCTGCGCGGGCGCGAGCTCATATTCCTGGCCCAGGAGTCTCCCCTGGAGGTGCCTGCCCAGGGACAGGCGACCCTCACCGTGGGCTGTGCCATCGCCCCCAGCCAGGCGGAGGCCCGATTCGCACTGCGCACAGCCCTCAGCGACGATCCCCTCGCTGAAAGCCGCGCCAACTGGGAGGCGTTCTTCGCTGCCATGCCTCACTTCACTTGCTCCGATCCCTATCTGGAGAAATACTACTGGTACCGCTGGTTCGGCCTGCGGTTGAACGCCATTGACACCGGCGGGGCCTTTAAGCTCCCCTACCCCTGCGTGTACGAGGGCATCAACAAGGGCTGGTTCCGCCACCAGATCACCTATTCTTCCCAGGTGTTGGCCCACGACCTGCGCTGGTGGGCCGACTCCGACCGCGCCAAGGGGTGCATCCTCAACTTCATCGCCAACCAGCGGGAGGATGGCTCCTTCCCCGGAGGGATCATCACCTCTGCAAAGCGCCAGGGGCGCGGCTTCTACCACTCCAACTGGGGCTGGACCGTGCGGCAGCTCTATCAGCTCACGGGTGACGAGGAGCTGATCGCTGAGACGTACGAGCCTCTGGTAAGTTATGTCGAGTATTTCCAGCGGGAGCGGGATGGGGAGGGGTCACACCTGTACGACGTGATAAACCAGTCGGAGACGGGGCAGGAGTATATGAGCCGCTACCTCTTCGCCGATCCCGAGGCTGACCACTGGGGCCGCTTCCGGCTCAAAGGGGTGGATGCCACAGTCTACATCTACGAGCTGTACCGCAACCTGGCCTGGATGGCCGAGCGGCTGGGCCGCAGGGAGGAGGCAGAGCATTGGGAGGAGGAGGCCCAGCTCACCAAAGAGGCGGTCCTCAGCCAGATGTGGGATCCTGAACTGGAGATGTTCGTGGATGTGTTGCCCTTTTCCGGCGAGCGCTCATCGGCCAAGGCGGTGACCTGCTTCTACCCCTTCCTGACCGACATCGCCGGGCCAGAACATCTGGGGGCCATCCGTCGGCACATGCTCAATCCCCACGAATTCTGGACCGATTACCCCATGCCCGCCTCTTCGCTGGACGATCCCACCTTCAGTGCCGAGGGAGAGTGGAAGGGGCGGCGGCACAACTGCCGCTGGAATGGGCGAAGCTGGCTCATGACCAACTCCCACGCCATGGAGGCCCTGGCCCGGACGGCGCAACACCTCGGCCCCACCCTCAAACCGCAGGCTGTGGAGCTGATCCGCCGCTGCATCCGAATGCTTTTCCTCGACGGCGACCTGGCCCGCCCCACCTCCTACGAGTACTACCACCCACTGAATGGCAAAGCGCCCTTCTTCCGGGGCACCGACGACTACATGCACTCCTGGATCGTGGACCTGATCATCCGCTACGTTGTCGGTTTGCAAGTGGAGGACGAGTGCCAGATCCTGCTCGATCCCCTGCCCTTCGGCCTTGACCACTTCGCGCTGGAAGGCGCTAAGATACGCGGCAAGTCGGTCACTGTCACCTGGCGGAGGGAGGGGCCGGAGGCGGGCCTGCGAGCCTATGTGGATAGCCAGCTCGTGGCCCACAGCACGAGGCTGGAACAGTTGGAGTTTCAGCTTTAAGAGGCCATCTCTAACCCGGGCACGAGACAAAGGTAAAACCACAGAGGCACGGAGGACACAGAGAAAATCAAAAACTCAGTGCTCTCTGTGTCTCTGTGGTTAATCTTCTTGCCCATTGTGCAAGGGCGAAGACGCTTGGGAGGTGCTTAGGCATGAATAAGCTGACGATACCAGAGCCATTCTCGGGCGGGATATTCCTCTCGTACAAGTGCAGCAACAACTGCAAGCATTGCATGTACGCCTGCTCACCCAGATGGGAAGCTGATTGGATTTCCGAAGAAGACGCGGAGAGGATTTTATGTCAGCTCTCCGAAAGGATTCGGGGGAAGTATGCCTATCCAGGCAGGATCGGCGTCAATTACGGCATTCATTTTACTGGCGGCGAGCCCTTCCTGAACTTCGATCTCCTCCTCAAGGTTACAGAGATGGCACATAGGCTGGAGATTCCCTCGACCTTTGTCGAAACGAACTGCTTCTGGTGGAGGGACGATGAGACCACCAGGGAAAGGTTGACGCAGCTCAAGGCTGCTGGGCTGGACGGCATACTGATCAGCGCCAACCCATTCATAATCGAGCAGGTACCCTTTGAGCGGACAGAAAGGGCGGCACAAATCAGTGACGAAGTCTTCAATGGCAACGCGATGATCTACCAAAGGCTCTTCTACGACCAGTTCAGAAGGCTTGGCCTCAAGGGTACTTTGCCTTTGGAAGAGTATATCAAAAAGGCAGGCCATTCCCTTCGCTACGCGGAATTGCTTCCTTCAGGCAGACTTCCCTACAAGTTAGCCCACCTTTACAGGAAGTGTCCGGCAAGCCATTTCTTTGGGGAGTCATGCAGCCGAGAGTTGATAAGGGATTGGCACATCCACATAGACAACTACTGCAACTATGTCCCGGGCTACTGCGGCGGCATATCTCTGGGCGATGCGAGGGATCTCAATGCGATCTGCCAGGCGATAGACGTGGACGAACTTCCAGTGCTTAAGGCTCTATTAGCCAGCATCGAAGAGCTCTACGAGCTAGGCAGGGAATTCGGTTATGAGGAGCGGGAAGGATACATCTCAAAGTGCCATCTCTGCTTGGACATAAGGAGGCACCTGGCAAAACATGGCCAATTCAGAGAGCTTGAGCCAAGGGGATTCTACGAGCACTTGGAGGATTGAGGCTCATAGGATATCCTGAAGGCAGGTGCCAAAGGCGCCCATCCTACTCATGGAGCATGCCAGACAGCGATGGGGTTCTTTCACATCGTAGCAAGGAACTGAGGAGATTATGGGACCATAGGCTGTGGCCGTCAATCCACATCATCCGTGAGCAGTGCGGCTTCTAGCAGGGATGATGGCCATAGACGACAGAGGATCATCGGAAGAAGAAGAATTAGGAGAAGTGTTGCATACCAGATGGTACTGAGGGCTACATCTCAGTGATTGGATGGAACCTGCTTCATTCAATTGCAGCTCTGCATCTCGGCCTGTTGCAGAGCGACGAGTCGTGTATCAAGATTGTCATGCGGCCGCAGGCGCTTGAGGGACGCATGTGAATCCACCGACCGCGAAGTGGCGGTCGAAGGTGAAAGCCTCCAGAATGGTCCGCCGACGCATCAGGATAAAGCTCACCGCATCGGCCAGGCTGAGGTCCTGATCCTCGTAGCAGCGCAAGATCTCCTCTGCCTCATCCTCCAGTTCGGGGCTAGAGTATCCCTTTCTGTTAGGTCGCCTCCTTGGGGAAGTGAACAATTGTGCCAGCAGTTAGCGAGGTTTCTTCTCCCTGCATGAGAGTCTTAATCGCAACTAAGAGCTCCTTGGCGGTCTTCGCGCCGGGGTGGTAGCTGAGCGTATGATTTAAGTCCCTGGCGAGGTCGTCTGGAAGCCAAAGGGTTGCCTCCCATACAAGTTTATTGAGCCCTTTGTAATCTTCGGGATGGCTGACCCACTCTGCTAGTACCGCCGCGACCAAAGCCGCCTGTTCGCGCTTATGGAGTGCAAACTTCATTTCTCCCAGTTTCCTGTCAAATGCATACGCGATGAACGCCCCAAGCCCAAGGAGCAGAATAGACTGAAGTATTTCTATCACGACCCAGAGCAGCATCGCGTCTTCTGTAGGCATTCTTGACCCCCCTTGCAGACTACCATTATCCTACACCCGCTTTCGGGCAGATTGTAATACAGCCTCGATCCGCCGACTCTGACGAATGGATTCAAGGAAGCTCATAGCGGCGCTGTGACTGCCCAACCGACGTATGAGGATGTCCGCTTCACCGATAACCAGATTCGTTGTGACCAGCACTGCATAGTCCCTCAGTAGCCGAGGATATACCTCCCGCGCCGATTGATGATACTTGTCTCGTGTGATTGCCAGAGCCACCCAGGCTGATGCATCCACGAAGATCATTCCGTTCGTTGTCCGCTTTCCTCCTGAAGGAAGCGCACAATGTACTCATCGTGCTTTTCAGAGGCATCCTCCGGACCGGTGTCTACCAACCCCACGATGTCCATTGCCGGATCATCCTCCACTGGCAGTTCGGCCAAATACCAATCCAAGCTGCGACGGATCAACTCAGCGATGGAAATCTTTTGCCGCTCAGCCAGGGCCCGCACCACTTCGTCCTGTTTCCCCTCCAGATAGACCTGGATGGGCTTCTCCGCAAGACTCTTCAACTCGGCCTCCCCTCCTCAGATCAGAAAAGCTCACGCCTACTGAATACACCTACATTCAGTAGATCACGAAAGATAGACACAAGGTGGCAAGAAAGGCGCATTGTGGTATGATCTCCGTAGAACACCTTTCAAGGAGGAGATCATGCCTGGGCCTCAAGAGAAAGATACACCAGAAGTGACTGCTGAACAAGTGCTGGATTTGACGGTAGAAACGTTGCAGACACACCTGAACCTTTCCATCGAGGGCACGAAATGCCACACGCTGGACGTGCTGCGCCTGCTGGCTGCGGCCTCTGCCGAGCGGAGCAGCATCGAGAGCGCTTGCAGGGAAACAGAAACCAGTCCTAGCGGCAACCGTGTGAGAGAACAGTTGGAGGCAGAGTTGCCACAAGGGTTGGAAGAACTGCGGACGCTGGAAGCCGAGTTCAACGAAGCATTGGTTGAGCACTTGCCGTCCTGCATCTTCAAGCGATCCCGCCAGATAGCGACCGATCTGGTGCTCATTCCGTATCACGGACAGCCAGAGCAAGACGAGCGGGAAATCCGGCGTGGGCCAGCTAAACGTGGCACAACCCACTTTCACTGCTATGCCACCGCTTACATCATTCTGAAGAACAAACGCTACACGTTGGCGTTGACCTATGTCTGGTGCGATGAACGGCTGGTTGAGGTGCTCAAAAGGCTGCTGGCGCGGCTCAAAGAGCTGGGAATCGGCATCAAACGCCTCTTTCTGGATCGAGAGTTCTACGACGTGGCGACCATTCGCTATTTGCAGACCCACAATATCTGCTTCGTGATGCCGGTCATCATCCGGGGTAAGCAGGGTGGCACCCGCGGTTTGTTGCGGAAACAACGAAAGAGCGGACACACGACTTACACAATGCAAAGTCCCACCGACGGAGAAGTCACCTTCGATGTCGTGTTCGTCCAGACCTATTTGAAGGGTAAGTTTGGCAAACATGGTCGTCGCTGGTATGCCTTTGCCGTCTCTGGCATCAAAGCCCAACCGAAGCAAGTGTACGAAATGTACCGCCTGCGGTTCGGCATCGAGTCCAGTTATCGTATGATGAACCAGGTGCGGGCACGAACCTGCTCCCGAAGGCCAAGCCTTCGCTTGCTCCTGGTAGGGATTGCTTTCACGATCCTCAACCTGTGGTCATTCATCCGCTGGAAGTGGCTGGGGCAGCCAAGACGCGGTGGACGGCTTGTTGATGGCAAGCTGTTTCACCTGCACCGAATGGCACGAATGCTCAGCCGATCTGTTGAGGCCATCTATGGCTGTGTGCTCTCCGTCCCGCGTCCGGTGACCCTTGTATCGTGAGTTATGGGCCGAAATCGTGATCTACTGACATTATTATACACTATCTGATCTACATGTACAAATCATACATGTAATCATGATGGCGGACATTCATCGCGGATGCCCCACTGGGACCAGGTACAGCGGCTCGTGGTCGGCGGCCAGCCCCAGGACATTCTGAACCTGATCGTCGTAGAAGGCTCCTACCGGCACGGCGCCCAAATCGAGGGCCACGACCTGCAGTAGCAGATTCTGACAGGCGTGGCCCGCCTCTAGTTTGACGTACCGCTCGGCGCGGGAGCCATACTTGCGCTCGGTGCGCTCGTAAACGCCGGCGATGACGAAGACCGCCGGAGCGTCTCGGACCCAATCCTGCAACAGAGCGGGCCTCCACAGCGCTTGCCGGACATCGGACGAGGACACCCTCTCCACCCGGTGCCCCTGTGGCAGGTAGTGGTATACACCCTCCGCGGTGGCCACGTACACCTCCAGCGGATACAGCGCCCCCGCCGAGGGAGCCGTCCGCCCACCCCAGTCGGCAGTGATGCCCTGCGTCGCCCAGAGAAGCTGGCCAATCTCCTCCCAGGTCAGGGGCCTCTCGGTGAACTCCCGCACCGAGCGGCGGCGGCTCAGCGTCTCCTCCAGCGACACTTCGCTCTCCTGTCGTGGCGGAGGCAGTGCCATGCCCTCTCCACAAGGCTCCATTGGCAGCCTGAGGCTTACCCTTCGGCAGCCGCCAAGGGCCAGCAGTGTGCCCATCAGAAAAGCCATCAATCCCAAGTGCCAGGCCCATCGCCGCATCGCTATATTCCCCTCTCCCCCTTGGGAAATTCAGACCTTTTGCAGGGTCACCACGCCACGAGGGACTTGAGATAGCTGGCGAAGCGGGGCACAGCCAGCAGGGGGTCCGCCTCCGCCTCGTACTCGATGGACAGGTACCCCCTGTAGCCCTTCTCCCGGAGGATCTGGAGAATGCGGGGATAGTCGAGCAGGAAGGGCTGGCCCGAGGCATCGTGCCCCTGCGTCTTGGCGTGGGTGGTCACAGTGTAAGGAAGGGTCTGGGCGATCTGGCGGTAGGGATCGGTGCGGTAGTTGCCCAGATCGAGGTTCACCCGCAGCCAGTCGCTTCCCACCCCCTCCACCAGTTGCCTGACCTGCTCAAAGGTGGCGGTGATCCCCCCGTGGTTTTCCAGGGCCAGGACCACCCCTTTCTCCTCGGCATATTCTGCTGCCTGCTTCAGCCCCGCAATGCACCAGGCCATGGCCTCTTCCTCGCTGTGTCCTTCGGGCACCGGCCCAGCGAAGACGCGCAGGCAGGGCGCGCCCAGTGTCACTGAGACATCCACCCACTCCCTGGCCAGCGCCACCTGCTCTGCCCGCGCCTCTTCGGGCAGGGCGAAGGAGCCGCCGATGGCTGTGCCCGCGATATCCAGCCCGTAGGCCAGGGCCAGCCGTTTGAGCCGCTTGAGGTACTCTGTTTCGGTGGTGGGGAAGTAGTAGGCCGTAAGCTCCACCCCATCGAGCCCCATGTCGTACCCTTTGCGGATGAAATCCTCCACAGACATCTCCCCGCTCTGGAGATACTGTCGGAAGGAATAAGCCGCACAACTGACTTTCATGTCCCTTCTCCTTTGAGTTCTATCAGCATCTTCACCAACCGACCGGGCAGCTCCGTCCGCCTGGCCCGTGTTACCTCGATGAGTTGGATGTCTCCCCGACTGCGAACCGACCGCATGAAAGGGCCTCCGCCCTGGCCGATGGTGCCCAGCACCCGAAGCCGGCCATCCAGCGCCCATTGCACTGCCTGCTGGAACGCTCGGGAGAAGCACTCCATCTTGCCGATCTCATCTATCACGATCAGATCGGCCTGAGGGATGGTGAGTGCCGGCAGGGCCACACGCTCGAAGCTTTCCAGGTCTACCCCATAGCGCCCCACCCTGTGAGGGCTGTCAAGGCCCACCTCAGCCAGCCGGGCCTCTCGTCCGTCCAACGTCACCACCTGGAAACCTATCCGTCGTCCACTCTGGCGCAGCTCCTGGGTGTAGAACCCACAAACTTTCCAGCCCCCCAGTTGCTCCACCACCCGCCGGATGACTGTCGTTTTGCCCACCCCGGGCCGCCCCGTCAGCAGAATGTTCTTCCTCATCCCAAACACCCTGTCATCTAACCAACCAACCCCACCCCCGGCAGGACATCCAGGTCCCACCCTGAACGCTCACCGGCCCGAAAGCGCACCGTGCCAGCGGCGGCGATCATGGCCGCGTTGTCGGTGCAGAGGATGGGAGGGGGATAGAGCACCGGCACTTCAGCGCGTTTGCGCACTCTCTGTCGCAGCAACTGGTTGGCCGAGACCCCACCTGCCAGCAGGATCTGCTGGGCGTCGAATTCTCGCGCGGCGGCGACCGTCTTCTCCGCCAAGACATCCACCACCGCCAACTGGAAACTGGCTGCCAGATCAGCCACCGGCAGCGGTTTGCCTTCCCGCTCCAGCGCTCGCACCAGCCGCAGCACTGCTGTCTTCAGCCCGCTGAAGGAGAAATCGCACGATCCCTGGAGCCAGGCTCGGGGCAGGTCAAAGGCTATCGAGTCCCCCTCCCGCGCCACCCCCTCGATGGCCGGCCCACCGGGGTACTCCAGCCCCAGCAGTCTCCCCACCTTGTCGAAGGCCTCGCCTGCCGCATCGTCCAGCGTCCCACCCAGCCGTCGGTAGTCGCGGTGATCGGCCACCAGCACCAGTTCGGTATGCCCACCAGAGACTATCAGGCACACGAAGGGGAATTGAATGTCTGGCGGCTCTCCATCCGTGGCCAGCCAGTTGGCGTAGATGTGCCCCTCCAGGTGGTTCACACCCACCAGGGGCAGTCCCCGCCCCAGAGCCAGCCCTTTGGCGGCGTTCACCCCCACCAACAGCGACCCTGCCAGCCCCGGCCCATAGGTCACGGCAATGCCATCCAGGTCCTCCCAACTGACCTCCGCTTCGGCAATCGCCTCTCGGATAACGGGCAGGATGGCGCGGACGTGCTCCCTGGAGGCCATCTCGGGGAACACGCCGCCGTACTGGCGGTGGATCTCGATCTGGGAGGCAATCACGTTGGAGCGGATGAATCGCCCTTCCTCCACTACCGCTGCCGCTGTTTCATCGCATGATGTTTCGATGCCTAGGATGAGTATAGGAGGCTCCTATCACCTGGTTGGGATAGATGGTATCAGGCTGGAATGCAAAGCCCCGCATCTTCCTCAAGGGATCTTATACACCTCCCGCCGATGGCCCACGATATACACTGTGATCAGTTCCTTCTCATGGCTAACATCGTAAACAACTCGATAGTCCCCTACCCGGAGCTTATACATTCCAGCCCACTGGCCAGTCAACGGCTCATGCCTCACTTCGTCAGCGTGCTCAGCTAGCCACCGAATTTTGCTCATGATCCGCTGGCGCATAGATCTATCCAGCGGCCTGAGATCGCCTTCAACGTCGGGATGGAACGCGAGTTGATACACAAGCGTCTATTCCCCTTGGAGCTCAAGGTGCGCAGCAAGCTCCCTCAGAGTGAGCATCTTCCCCCCTGCTTGTGCATAGGCCACTGACTCATGGAGTCGCTGCTCAAATTCCGGATCCAGTTCCAGCCCTGCATCTGGATCGGACAGTATTTCCAATAGCACCTCTTCAACGGTGTCACGGATCAGGGCCTTCAGATCTGTAACTGTCATAGTGGCCACAGTCATATCAGATTCTTGAACAGTCATAGCTCCTCCTCCATGAAGAACACCGGCCACCCATCACCCCTCTGCCCGATATTATATCACACCCTCCAGGTAGCTGCAAAGCCCCCTGGCCGGGAGCGTAATATGTTTGAAACAAGCGACGACGAGCCGTGCCATTTCGTCAGCATTTGGATCACGATGGACACGAAAGTTCAAGAAAGGCGGGAAATGCTTTCGCCTATTTCGCGTCGGTTCCTGCCCTTCGTGGTCTGATTTGCCCTACACCTCACTTTGTGTTAGACTATCTAAAGCCATGTTTGATAGTTTGGCCGCCTGTAGTATCATCGCCTCAGAAACGGGGAGGATTCGTAATGGCTGAAGGGCTGATCATTGACTGCCATCACCATCTGGGCCGCGATCCCGATTACGCAGCCAAGCTGGTGGATGAATGCGCACGGCTGGGCATCGCCAAGGCGTGCACCATTGCTCCCTCGGGCGAGGAGGGGAACGATCGGCTGGCTGCGCTTCTGCCCCAGTACGGCGACACCATTCTCGGTTTCGCTATTGTCCGATGGACCGAGGAGACTCCTGAAGACATCGTCCGCTACCACGACCAGGGCTTCACCGGGCTAAAGTTCATCATTCCTCCAGCACCCTACGACGACGAGCGGTGGCTCCCTCTGTACGAGAAGGCCCAGGAATTGGGGATGCCCTGTCTTTTCCACCTGGGGATCGTAGCTCGAAGCGGTGAGCCCGGCCACATGCTGGTGCGCAATAACTACATGCGTCCCATTTACCTGGACACCATCGCCCGCCGCTTTCCGCAGCTTCAGATCATTGGCGCTCACCTGGGCAACCCCTGGTACGAAGAAGCGACCATGTCCGCCCGCTGGAACCCCAACCTCTACTTCGACCTCACCGGCTCCACCCTCAAGAAGAAATCTCCGGAGTTTCTGCGCCAGCTTCTTTGGTGGACTCCTTTCACCCGCTATCGCGACCCGGAGGGTCGCTACGCCTGGGAGAAGATCGTCTTTGGCTCAGACGTGCCCTATTATGAGATACACGACGTGCTGCACGACTACCACCGCACCATGAGCGCCTTGGACCTGAGCGAGGAGCTGAAGTGGAAGGTGCTGGGAGGGACGGCAGCGCGAATCCTGGGGGTAGAATAGCAGGCAACGAGTAGATGAGGCGCTGAGGCAACAGGGCTTTTCATTGCCCCATTGACTTCTGTTCGAGGAGGACTCATGGCCCGCTTTGATTCCAGAGTGCTGCAAGACCCCACCGCCCGCCCACAGCGTGAGAAAGCTGTGGGCATCATGACCGCTGCGCTGGAGGCTGTGGACCCGGCAGAGGCTATCCGCCGCCAGGTGCGGTTAGACGACGATATCCTCACCGTCGGTGGCAGGGCCTATGACCTAGCTCGCTACCAGCACATTTACGTCGTCGGCGGGGGAAAGGCCGGGGGCCCCATGGCCCTGGCCATGGAACAACTCCTGGGAGATCGCATCACTGCCGGATCTGTCAACGTCAAATACGGCTACACTCTTCCCACTGACATTATTCAGCTCTACGAGGCAGGCCATCCCCTGCCCGACGAGGAGGGTGTGAGAGGCACTGAGACTATCATCCAGCTCCTTAAGAGGGCCACAAAGGATGACATAGTGATCTGCCTCGTCTCCGGCGGTGGCTCAGCGCTGGTGGTGGCTCCCGCGGAGGGCATCACATTGGCTGACATGGAGGCCTTCACCCAGGTGATGTTAGGCTGTGGCGCGACCATCAACGAGATCAACGCCATCCGCAAGCACTGCTCGCGCATCAAGGGCGGACAGATGGCGCGGCTGGCCTATCCCGCCGACCTCATCGCCCTCCTCCTCTCCGACGTGGTGGGCAACCCACTGGATGTGATCGCCTCCGGCCCAGCGGTGGCCGATACCTCCACCTTTGCCGAGGCCTGGGGCATTGTGGAGCAGTACGGGATCGAGGGCCAGCTTCCGGACTCGATTGTGGACCGGCTGCGGCGGGGAAAAGAGGGGAACATAGGGGAGACACCAAAGGCAGGCGACCGGACGCTGGAGAGGGTGCACACCCAGATCATCGCCTCCAACGAGATCGCAGCCCAAGCGGCCATCGAGGAGGCAAGAAAGCGGGGGTTCAACACCCTGTTGCTGTCCACCTTCGTGGAGGGCGAGGCGCGGGAGGTGGCCCAGGTCTTTGGAGCCATCGCCAGGGAGATCCGCCACAGCGGGCAGCCTATCCCCCCTCCGGCCTGCGTCGTCGCGGGAGGCGAGACGACGGTCACGCTGCGGGGCAAGGGGAAGGGGGGGCGCAATCAGGAGTTGGCGCTTGCAGTGGCCTTCCCCATCGCCGGCCTGGAAGATGTGATGGTCATCGGCCTGGCCACTGATGGCACCGACGGCCCTACCGACGCGGCCGGGGCCCTGGCCGATGGCATGACCTTAGCCCGCGCCGAAGCGTTGGGCCTTTCGGCACAGAAAAGCCTGGCGGACAACGACTCCTATCATTTCTTCGAGGCCCTGGGGGATTTGCTCCTGACCGGCCCGACGAATACCAACGTCAATGATTTGACCTTCGTTTTCGTCACTTGAGAGTTGACCTCCAAGCCGTCCAGCGATGGGGCTAAGTGAGGTGTTAGCATGCCGGCCAACAACACCGAGATCGAAAAACGCCTTTGGGACGCCGCTGACGAGCTGCGGGCGAATTCCAGGCTGAAGGCGTCCGAGTACTCCGTCCCTGTGCTGGGGCTGATCTTTCTGCGCTACGCCGACCACAAGTTCGCCCAGGCCGAGCAGGAAATCGAAGCGGAGCGAACGGCGGCCACCACGCGCCGCCAGCGCCCCATCACCAAAGACGATTACCACGCCCGGGGCGTCCTGTTCCTGCTCGACGAGGCCCGCTTCCAGCACCTGGTGGAGCTACCAGAAGGTGAAAACATCGGCCGGGCTATTAACAAGGCGATGAAGGCCATCGAGGCGGAGAATCCGGACCTCAAAGACGTGCTGCCCAAGACCTACAACCGCCTGGGCAACGACATCCTGGTCACCTTGCTCAAGACCTTTCACGCCATCGAGATGGACCTGGAGGGCGACGTCTTTGGCAAGATCTACGAGTACTTCCTGGGCAAGTTCGCCATGAGCGAGGGGCAGCGGGGCGGCGAGTTCTTTACGCCCACCTCTATCGTCAAGCTGATCGTGGAGATCATCGAGCCCTATCACGGGCGCATACTGGACCCGGCCTGTGGGTCGGGTGGCATGTTCGTGCAAAGCGCGCGCTTTGTCCAGCGGCACCAGCAGAACCCCTCCGAGGAGATCAGCATCTACGGCCAGGAGCGCGTGGCCGAGACGGTCCGGCTGTGCAAGATGAACCTGGCCGTCCACGGCCTGGCGGGCGACATCCGCCAGGGCAACACCTACTACGAGGACATCCACCGCAGCGTGGGCAAGTTCGACTTTGTGATGGCCAATCCCCCCTTCAACGTGAACCGCATTGACAAGGATCGCCTCAAGGATGACCCCCGTTTCCCCTTCAGCCTGCCCCGTGCGGACAACGGGAACTATGTCTGGATCCAGGTCTTTTACAGCGCGCTGAACGAGGCGGGCCGGGCGGGCTTCGTGATGGCCAACTCCGCCAGCGATGCCCGGGGCTCCGAGTTGGAGATCCGCCAGAAGCTGATTCAGACCGGTGCGATGGACGTGATGGTCGCCGTGGCCTCCAATTTCTTCTACACCGTCACCCTCCCCTGCACCCTCTGGTTTATGGACAAAGGCAAGGCGGCTCCCTCTCCTGACAGGAGAGGGCGAGGGGAGAGGTCAGACAGGGTACTGTTCCTCGACGCCCGCCACATCTACACCCAGGTGGACCGCGCCCACCGCGAGTTCACCCCGGCGCAGATCGAGTTTCTGGCCAACATCGTGCGTCTCCACCGCGGCCGGGAGCCGGAGACGGCGCAGGGCAGCAGCGAACTGATGGCCGAGCACTTCCCCGACGGCGTCTACCGGGACGTGCCCGGCCTGTGCAAAGTGGCGGCACTGGACGAAATTGAGGCCCAGGGCTGGAGCCTCAATCCGGGGCGCTACGTGGGCGTGGCCGAGCGCGAGGAGGAGGACTTCGACTTCGCCGAGCGACTTCAGGAGCTGCACGAGGAACTGGAGGTACTCAGGAGCGAGGCGCACGAGTTGGAGGAGCGCATCGCAGAGAATGTAGCGCAGTTGTTGGGGAGGCATTATGGCTAGAAAAAGAAGACGGAGGAGGTCAAAGCGCACCCTTCAAAATCGAGTGCGTCTTGACCCTAATGTGCCCACGCACGATTATCTTGAACTTATGGACCTGGATGACCCCGGCTATGTTGACGAGGCCCTGGATAATCTGATTAGCGACATCCAGTCGGATTACTTTCTGCGATGGGAGGCAGTTGTACGCCAAGAACGAGATCTGCCCCTGACCAGGAAGCAGAAAAAAGCATTGTCCGGCCTGATGAGCTTCAGCGATGAAGAGGATGACCGTATCTGGTACATTGATGAGCTACCCAGGCCCAGCGAGCTGTGGTACGAAATCGCCAGAAAGATAGTTCCCCACATACTTCAAGAGCCCTTCAGGACCGACAAGGGTATGTACTGGGCAATGTACGAAGGTTGGCCTACTCTGGCCGAGGTTCTGAAGACACACGGTCGAGACCTATCTTTGCCAGAAGGCGTGGATTCCCCACTCGACATCTTCCCCATTGACCTTCGGCATCGGCTATGGCTCCAGACTTGTTTTGACGCACTCAGTGGGTTGGGGCAAGCCGAGGAGCTTACCCTTGAGAACGAACAACAAAGCGATCGTGTGGAATGGTTCATTTGTTGCTTAAAGGAACACAAGGGCACCGTTCAGTACTTCGATTTAACTTTGGACAAGCTGCTGACCAACGTCATTATGCCACCCCAGGATGAAAGAGTCTTTGTCAAAATGATGATGGAACAGTTGGGGTTGACCTCACCCCAGGAGCGTCTGGCAGACTTCTTATGATTGAGCCGCTCAAGATACAGGGGTTGTGCAAGAAACTAAACGAAAGGAATCAAGCTGATGCCAACCGATGTCCCAATTTACCAGATCAAAGTCACCCTGGACGACAGCAAGCCGCCCATCTGGCGGCGTATCCTGGTCCGCAGCGACATCACCCTGGAGGAGTTGCACGGCATTCTCCAGGCGGTGATGGGCTGGGCGGATTACCATCTCCACCAGTTTATCGTGGGGCGGACCTATTATGGCGTCCCCCACCCGGACTATGGTTTTGAGATGGGCGACGAAAGCCAAGTGAAGCTGAACCAGATCGTCACTGGCGAGAAGTTCAAGTTCCGCTACGAGTACGACTTTGGCGACAGTTGGCTGCACAACTTGCTGATAGAAAAGGTCCTGCCACCGGAACCGGGCCAGCCATACCCGGTGTGCATCAAAGGCAAGCGGGCCTGCCCACCGGAGGACGTGGGCGGCATCTGGGGCTACGGCGGCTTTCTGGAGGCCATCCAAAACCCCAACCACCTGGAGCACGAGGATTATCTGGAGTGGGTCGGCGGCGAGTTCGACCCCGAGGCCTTTGACCTGGATGAGGTCAATGAAGTGTTGCGCACATTACGATGAACATAGACCTGACAGGTTTGGCATATCTGTCAGGTCTGAAACGGCGGACATTCAGCGATTACTGGAGGAGTTAGCACAATGATTCTCTTTCCCGACGACGTTCAAGCCATAAACGAATTGCTGCAACAGCTGGCCGGTCTTGCTTCAGAGCTGATTGAAGCCAGTAGGGAACACATCGAGCTAGGGCAGTACGACGTTGCTGTCTTCAAGGCCTTCCGCATTTTAGAGGGGCGGATACAGCACCGCAGTGGAATCCAAGGGGAGAGTGCCAGCAAGACGCTGAATCAAGCGCTTAGTTCACGAGGTCCACTCACGCGGAAGTTGGGCTTCACCCCTCGGCAGGCGGCCAACTTCCGTGACTTGCTCCAGGCGGCCTTTGCCGTCTTCCGCAATCCCGAGGCACATCCGCAAGAGGCCCTGATCGAGTATGGCAGCGCGGAATGCCGGGCCGTGCTGGCCTTTGTGAACCTGATGTTGGGTGTCCTCAACCGGCAGCCCGATGACCCCTTGCAGGCTGCACTCAAGCAGATCCGGCGCGACGTCGAGGTAGACGCCACAGAGCGACTGGGCGAGTTCTTGGAACGGGTTCGCACATTGGATTTGGAGACGGTCCAGCGAACCCAGTCCTTTTCTTTTCGCGCCTGGTCGTTGCGGGCTACGCAGAGAGACGTTCCGCCTAAGCGGATACGCACAACTGTGTTCTATCTAGCCCCTGAGGCGGGCAATCCCTATCTAGCTTTCCGAGTATGGCAATGGTCGCCTGTCGTAGGCTTCGAGGCCCAAGCCCACGTTGATCGCTTGAAGGCTCTGGACTGCGTTGAAATAGCAAAGCCCTCTGAACCCAGATTCGAACTGTACCTCCGAGATCACAATTCCGCCGAGATGTTTGCGCAGCTATATGTCGTCGTGCGGGATATCGTGGAGGAGATGGAACAGTCGTTGACCGCACGGGGGGAGAAGGGATAGTCATCTCTCCACTATGGGCAAGGCTTTGAGCTTGGTGGGAATGTTATGAAACTCCTCGAAAGGGAAGATTAGTGGTCGGTCAAGAAAGATGGAAGAAGGTCGTCTTACGAGCTTTGTGTGAATCCGTCAGGTACGGCTATACAGCCAAAGCGCAGGACGAGCCGGTTGGCCCCAAGTTTCTGAGGATTACCGATATTGTGCCTGATTTGATAAACTGGTCGTCAGTGCCATGTTGCCAGATCAGGCCTCAAGATGTTCACAAGTACAAGCTACAGGAAGGGGACATTGTCATTGCTCGAACCGGAGCAACTACAGGCTATGCCAAATGGATCAAAAATCCCCCACATGCAGTTTTTGCGTCTTACTTGGTGAGGATCCGCGTTTCTAAAGAGTACGACAATCGCTATGTTGGGCTTGTAGTTGAATCAGACGAGTACAAGCGGTTCATTCAAGCAAACATCGGGGGGGCTGCTCAGCCAAATGCAAACGCACAGATACTGACTTCATTCCCGATTCTGCTCCCTCCCCTTCCCACCCAGCGCAAAATCGCCGCCATTCTCTCCGCCTACGACGACCTCATCGAGAACAACGCCCGCCGCATCGCCATCCTGGAGGAGATGGCGCAGGCCATCTACCGCGAGTGGTTCGTCCACTTCCGCTTCCCCGGCCACGAGCAGGTGGCGATGGTGGATTCAGAGCCGGGACCGATTCCGGAGGGGTGGGAGGTGAAACGGCTTGAGGACATTTGCGATCTCATTGTAGGACAGTCGCCGAAGTCCGAGTTCTACAACGAAGAGGGAGATGGACTACCCTTTCATCAAGGTGTAACAGACTTCGGAGATCTATTCCCTACTACTCGCCGTTATTGCACAGTCACAAAGCGTGTCGCTGAAGCAGGCGACATTCTTTTCAGTGTACGTGCGCCTGTAGGACGCATAAACATCGCAGATAGAAAGATTGTGATCGGACGCGGCCTTCATGCAATCCGAAGCAAAACCGAGAATCAAGTCTTTATCTTCCTGCAGTTGAGGGACAAGTTCTACGAAGGTAACTACTCAGGCTGTAAGCGTTCGTCAAGATGTTCATAAAACCTTCACGAGAACTTCACACCAATCTCACATGTTTGGGGTATACTATACTCACTATGACAGCCCCATCTGAATTCGATGGCAAC
>Ga0209979_1001995_pt1 | contig 20582 bp, 25 predicted proteins | sample AnhtaG_FD_183114 | JGI IMG/M metagenome (GOLD analysis project Ga0209979, IMG submission 183114) | Deep subsurface microbial communities from Anholt, Denmark to uncover new lineages of life (NeLLi) - Anholt_01485 metaG (SPAdes) (version 2) | ecosystem: Environmental > Aquatic > Marine > Oceanic...
AGTGGACCTATTTTTGAAAAATTATTGAGAAAAGGAATAATTATTCGACCAGGAGAAACCTGGGGTTGTCCGAATTTTATTAGAGTTACCATAGGGATTCCTTATGAGAACCAAAAATTTATTCAGGGTATCAGAGAGGTGTTAAATTTATAGTTTTAGGGGATAGAAAATTGAAATAATTATTAATGTGAAATAAGGCAATTGACAAAGGAGTAATTGAATCAGGAGCGGAAGTTGTTGCCGGATATCCCGGGACTCCTTCTACAGAGGTAATTCAAACATTGTTACCTCAAGTAAAAGATCTGGAAATTCATATAAATTGGAACTATCCCAATTTTTTAGGGTTACCATAGGAATTTCTTATGAGAATTAAAAGTTTATTAGTGTGAAAAAATAAAAATATAAGTAAGTAAGAAGGAAGGATAAGAAAATTAAAAAATTGTCTATGTTATCTAAGGTATATTGAAAAGAAAATATCGTTTGGTCACCAGGATACTTTGTCACTACTATAGGCCTGGATGAAAAGAGCATATTGAAATACGTCAAATGGCAAAAAACTCAGGATTTAGATTAAGCGAAGCTTGAATTGTTTTAAAGTGCCACGAGCTTTCCCGTGGGTATCTACATATTTAATTATTGAGCCACATAAAACACCAGACTCCTGTCTTGTGATGTAGTGGCTATCCAGAAGAGATGGTATTTGGTATAATGAAGCATGAGATTTAGAAAAAGCGCACATGCTATCTACAAAACGGAATATCACCTCGTCTGGATACCGAGATATCGGAGAAAAATCTTTGCAAAAGGAGTAAGGGAATATACGGAGAAAATACTTTCGCATATTCCAGAACTTTATCCCGATATCAAGGTAGTAAAGGTTAATATACAAGAGGATCATGTTCACATGGTAGTCGTGATACCTCCTAGAATTGCAGTTGTCAATGCAATTCAGTATATCAAAACACAGTCGGCAAAAAAGCTGAAGGCGAAATTTCCTTTTATGCAAAAAACCTATACAAGGAAAGGTGGCATCTGGTCTAGAGGATACTGTGTATCGTATATAGGTTTGAATGAAAAGGAAATTCTCGCCTACGTTGATCATCAAGAAAAAGAAGACAAAGGGCAACTGCAATTAACATTGCCATAGGTTTAAGAAGCCCCCAGCTCCTACTGGGGGAGTTTCACTATAAACATATTATAGGAGGAAAATAATAATGAAACAAATAAGTAAAATTGAAGAAAAAGCCTTAAAAATTTTTAGGGAAGCGATAATTATAGATTTATTACTTACCACAGGTAAGTTTCCCAAAGACCCTGGCTATTTTTATGAAATGCGTAAGAAAGGTGTAACAGCAGTACATGTGAGTATAATATTCAGTGATACAATTAACATTTATAATGTCATGGAGCGGATAATCTCTTGGTATCAAGCATTTGAAAGATATAGCGATATTATTATGCCCGTTACTACTACTAAGGATATTGAAGTAGCAAAGAAACAGAACAAAATTGGTATAATCTTGGGATTTCAGAATATAAAACCTATTGAGAATAATATAGACTTTTTAGATATTTTCTACAGGCTTGGGATCAGAGTGATACAACTCACATATCAAAGGCAAAATTGGGTTGGTGGTGGATGTGATGAACGAACGGATAGTGGATTAAGTAAATGTGGTATTGAAGTTATAAAGAGAATGAATAAATTAGGTATTTTATTGGATTTATCGCATTGTGGAAACAAAACTACCATGGAAGCTATTGAAGTTTCAGAGAAACCTGTTGCTTTTACTCATGCTAGTGCCCGTGCCTTATTCGATTTACCGAGAAACAAAACAGATGAAGAGATTAAAGCCTTGTCAGAAAAAAATGGAGTTATGGGTTTAATTATTTCACCATTCTCTAAAAATGGTATGGTAACTCTTAATGATTTTCTTAATCTTATTGATTATGTAGTTAATTTAGTAGGAATAAAACATGTAGGGTTAGGGCTTGATTTTTCTCCTTTCGAGACAAAAGATGAATTTGATAGTTGGAGAAAAAATAACCCTGGAGTTGGTGAAAATATTAATTTTGAAACAAGGTATTCACCTGAAATAAAAAGTGTAAATTTCTTGTTGGAGCTTACAAAAGAGTTATTAAAACGAGAATATCCAGAAGTTGAAATAAAAAAAATATTGGGTGAAAATAACTTGAATTTGTTTAAAAAAGTATGGGGTGAATAAATTATAATAATTTTTTAACAAAACAGAGAAGGATAGCGGATTAAAAAATGCTTAAAGGAGATATAAATATAGAGTTTGGTTACATTTAGAAAAGCATTTTCTTGGAAGGTGCTAGTCTACTAATAATTATAGTACAGAGGATGTGATAAAATACTTGCTTAAACAAGGGTTTTTCTTCGAAAAAAGATGTTAATTAAAAAAGAAGGAGTTGGAAGTAGATTTTTTTAAATCACTTTTAGGGATATTCAATACACTTTCTTAGATAGTAGTAGTTGTTAGTTTGATACTTTAATTTTTTTCTATTATAGTAATAACAAAGAGTTATATATTTCTGTGTATATTAATTGGTATAGCTTAAATTTCATTTGTGAAGCGGAAAAGAAGAAATGAAAAAGAAGTCGTAAAAAATTGATATTTATTTTTATCGATCTTCAAGATTTAGAATAAGAATCTACTTAGTTTAATAAATTACTTATCTGAAGGAGCAATAAACAAAATTGGAGGTGGTAATAAAGAAAAAAATAGGAAAGAAGAGTTACTTAGCATTAGAAAATTAGTTATAAAATAATTAAAAGGAGAGTTAAAAATGAAAAGGATAAGAATATTTTGCTTGGTTTTAATAATTGCGATGACTTTTATAATTAGTCTAAATGTAGTCTCTGCTGACAATAATGTGTGGGAATTAAAATTAGGCACAGATATGGCAGATAATCTTGAAAGTCAAAGTCAAGGACTTAGGAAATTTGTTGAGTTAGCTGAAGAAAAAAGCAAAGGAAAATTAAAAATTGATATTTATTGGAGCGAATCTTTAGGAATTGAAAAAACGCAATTGGAGAATGTGATAAATGGGATTCAAGATATGTATTTTGAAAGTTATTCTCCTTATTGTAGTTATGTTTCAGATTTTGCGGTTCATACAACTCCTTACCTTTTTAAGACAGAGGAAGAATACCAAAAATTTCTTTTAAGTCCAATTGAAAAAGAAATGGAAGAAAAATTATTACAGAAAACCGGTATTCGTTTTATTAATGAAAATAAAAATTGGTTTAGGATTGGTCGAACGGTTGCTTCAATAAAACCTTTATTAACATTAGAGGACATAAAAGGAATAAAAATGAGACAGGCTCCTAACCAAGCATCAGCGGGATTATGGTCTCTTTTAGGTGCAGAAATAATTTATATAACATGGTCAGAAGCTTATTTAGCTTTACAACAAGGAATGGCAAATGCAATTACTTGTGGAGCCACTAACCTACACAGTGATAAATTTGCAGAACATGTTAAATATGTTGCCGAATCTCATGAATATTATCAACAGCTTATAGTAGCCATGAATGATAAAAAATATCAATCTTTACCAGAAGAATTAAAAATTGCATTAAATGAAGCATCGAACGAAGCAGGAGATTTCTTTAGTCAATTAGTGAAAAAAGATAATTTAAACATAAAAAAAATATTAGAGAAAGATTATAATGTAAAATATTACGAATTTCCATATGAAGAAGTAGCTAAAATAGCTGAGGAGGGCTTTATCTCAGAACTTGAGAAAAAGGGTTTAATTACCACTGGTTTAATAGAGAGAATTTTGAATTATTTAAAATAAATGGTTACTTTAAATCTAGTACGTATTTTTTAGTTTGAAATACGTACTAGATTAATTTTAAAAAATATAAACCATTAGGGTGTTAACTAAATTTCAGCATAATCAATTAAAGTTAAAAGGTGAAGGGATTTTAATGATTAATTTATTTTTCTTAATAAAAACAAAAAATATTTCAATAAAAGAAATAATTGTAAATTTCCTTACTTTTATTTGTGGCTTTTTAGGGTTAAGCGCATTATTTTTTTGTTTGATTCAAATTTTTTTAAGAGTCTTTTTAAAAATTGCTATTCCATGGGTGTATGAATTGATGTATATTTTTTTAGTATACTCGTCCTTTTTAGGAGCTTCCGTGCTTCTACTAAAAGGAAAATTGATAAAAGTTGAATTTTTTACTATAAAACTTCCATTAAAAATAAAAAATATTATATTTTGTATAATTCAAATAGTGATTTGCTTTACGGGTATATCTATTGTATATGGAGGGATTATTTATAGAAAAACGTTAAGGATGTATCAAATGTATAATCTTCCTTTAACTTCTGAAATATTTCTTTATCCAGTAATTATTTTTGGAATAATATTAGTTTGTGATTCATTAAATTATTTTAAAGAAATTCAAAAAGAGAAAGAAGATATAAAACGATTACAACCCAAAAAGTACCCATATTTTTAAAAATAAAATCAACTAACATTAATCAACATACCTAAATTATTTTACTCTTTACACCTTGAAAACTGAAATAGCAAAAACGGCCAAGCCCCTTTATTTTGTTAGTGTTTCATGGTATAATAAGTCATAAAAATACTAATAAATAAGGAGTTTACCAATGTTCTTTCAACTAAATAATACACAACAAATGGCTATGTATAATTCACTATACAACCTTACCGAAAGAGAGATAAAATATCTTAAAGGCTCCTAGGCAGAAACCTTCAGTAAAAAGATATTCCCTTTCATAAAGGAAGACAGGTTTAAAGTATTATATAGTGATAATAAAGCCTCCCGGCCTAATAATCCGGTAAATGTCTATTTCGGACTTCTCATCTTAAGGGAGATATTTAACCAATCAGATGAAGAAGCCCTTAATTCCTTAATGTTTGATATCAGGTATCAATATGCCCTACATACTACCAGCTTTCAAGAACAACCGATATCTAAAAACAGTTTGACCAATTTCCGAGCTACTGTATATAAATATAATCAAGAACATGATGTTGATCTTATCCAAGAAGAGATAGAAGCAAATGCTAAAACTTTTTCTAAACTACTCAAGATAGGCGGTCATAACATCTGGACGGATTCCCTTTTGATAAGCTCTTCTTGTAAGAAACTATCTCGATCGGAAATTATCTACTCTACCGTTGCGAGACTCATAAAGGTCATAGATAAAAATACTACCCTAGCGGAATACTTTAAACCATATTTAGAAGAAAGCCATTATAATGATACCTACTAATCTTACCGGTGGAGGTAAAAATAATAATTGTAATAAATTTGAGATAGAGGAGAAAGAAACATGTAGTAAAGAAATGTCCTTCTGGTTATAAGCCAATAACCAGTACCTTTAAGAAAGGATCCTATAGGGCACATTTTAATAAGAAACACTGTAGTAGGTGTCCCCTCCGTAAAAATTGTTCGGTCATAGAACAGAAGGAGAGTTATCTCTTTAAAGTATCAGAAAAAACCTTACACCGCTGTCAGCTTATCACTAGAATGGGAACCCCCCGAGTATCAAGAGCTAGCCAGAAAAAGAGCCGGGATTGAGGCTATCCCCTCCGTACTTCGCAGGAGGTACAAGATAGACCATTTGCCGGTAAGGGGAGAAATACGGGTAAAGGTGTGGTTAGGGTTTAAGATATCGGCCATAAACTGTAAGAGATTGATAAAAGGCTTGATAAATAGACCAAAAGTAAGCCTTCCTGCTCTTTTATATCACCATTTATTTTCGTTATTTAGTTTTCAAAGGACATATAGAGTTAAATTTGCTGCTTAAGTAAAATATGTTGTATTAAATAGTTAGTTTTTGGGAGATAATCATAAAATGATAAATGCATTAATGCTTATATTAAATTTAATAATTATGATCATTATGGGTGTTCCAGTAGCTGTAGCCATGAGCATGACAAGTATTATTGTATTTATTATAGGGGGCTATCCCTTCCACATTTTCCCTCAATTTTTAATTGCTATTGCCAGTAGTTGGACTTTATTAGCTGTTCCACTTTTTATAATTGCTGGAAGTTTTATGAATGAATTTGGTGTAACTGAAAGATTATTTAAATTTGCTAGCGTTTGTGTAGGACATATTCGTGGCGGCTTAGCTAATGTTAATGTTTTAGCATCTATGATTTTTGCAGGAATTTCTGGCTCTAGTGTCGCAGATGTTGCTGGTTTAGGGAAGGTTGAGTTAAAAGCAATGAATGATGCTGGCTATAATAAAAAAATAAGTATAGGAGTTACGCTTGCTTCATCAGTTGTGGGGCCAATTATTCCTCCAAGTATTTCTTTTATTTTATATGGCGTAATAGCGAATGTATCGATTGCAAAACTTTTTCTTGCTGGGATTATTCCTGGAATAACTATTTGTATAAATTTAATGTTTGTAAATTATATTATTGCTTTAAAACATCCAGAATATTTTCCAAAAAAACAAAAAGCATCTTTTAAAGATTTTCCACCTGCATTTAAAGCTGCAATTTTTGTTCTTATGGCACCCCTATTAATATTATTAGGGATGACCAGTGGATATATTAGCCCCACAGAAGCAGGGGCTGGAGCATGCTTTTATTCAATGTTTGTTGGGATTGTCTACCGTACTATAAGTTTAGATAAAATCTGGAGATCAGTAAAAATATCAATGCTTCAAGCAGCCAATGCTATGCTTTTAGTGTCTGTTGCTAGTGTTATGGGATATATACTTACTTACGAAAGGATCCCTCAAATATTTACAAAAATTATTTTTGTTAATATTGCTGGTGGTAATGTTTGGATAGTATTATTATTGGTTGATTTAGTATTCTTACTTATTGGATGCTTTATGTCAGGTACTGCTGCTTTAATCATTCTTACACCTATTTTGCTACCAACGATAATACAAGCAGGAATTGACCCTATTCATTTTGGAGTAATTATTTGTTATGGATTAGTAATAGGTGTAGCTACACCACCGGTAGGAATTGGTTTATACATTATTTCCGATATTGCTGATGTAAAATTAGAAGAGACAATTATTTCTGTATTGCCTTACCTAGTTCCCTTAATTATAAGTTTATTTATAATTACCTATATTCCACAATTAAGTCTGTGGTTACCTAATTTAGTAATGAAATAATCTGAATTTTTTTTATAAATAAATATATATTGTTTTAATTTAGTGGGAATTCCTCAACTGCAAGGATGGGGATGAGAGCAATTTTCCGGCAAGCCGGGACAGACGATAGTTTGTATAGATACGTACCACGTCAGAAACAGCGTAGGCTTCGATATTTCAGTATTAGATAGTTGATAAATATCAACGTATAGAGGTTTAAAATAAAATTCGTGAGATAACCTCAAGGAGCAATGGACAAAATATAATAAAACAAATCTTAAAACTAAATCTCTATTTAAGAGGTTGGATACAATACTTCTCTTTATCTGATGCCCCCTATATCCTACAAAGATTAGAGGGTTGGATTAGAAGAAGATTGCGTATGTGTCTATGGAAACAGTGGAAGAAGATACGTACCAAATATCGTAACCTAATTAAATTAGGGCTTCCAGATTGGGCAGCTTTTAGTTTAGCCAATACCCCTAAAGCTTATTGGCATATTGCAGGTGACTCTTTAAATAGCGCACTACCAAATGCCTATTGGGTTAACCTTGGTCTTATGAGCCTGACAAATCGTTATTGTAAAATTCGTAGGGCTTTATGAACTGCCGTATACCGAACGGTATGTACGGTGGTGTGAGGGGATGGTAGATAAATTAATTATCTACCTCCTACTCGATTAAAAAAAGGCAGATTAATTGAAGGTCACAATGAAGAGTCTGTTCGGGAATCTATTAAAAAATATTTTTCTCTTGAAAACAAAGGAGGAAGATTGGCAGTTACAGGAGAGAAAATAGAGGATAACGGAGAAGAAAAAGTATCCGGTCCGCCTCCTGATTGGTTGGATAAGTGGTGGGAGGATAAATTAGCAGATTATTTTTTGATAGAAGCCGATGGGGCAGCAAAAAGACCGGTAAAAGCTCCCGCTTCTTATGCTTCTTATGAGCCGGTAATACCTTTATCGACTACAGATTTAATCGGAGTGATTGGCATTGATGCTCTGGGTCTTTCTTTGCAGGAAGAAAATGTTTTTCGTTCTCAAATTTTCTCCCGGCTAACCGGATTAAACTTAGGAGAAAAAATGGGGATAGAAGCCTTATCCCTTTTAATTTGCCATCATTGAGGTGATATTTTATAAAACGTTATGTTAAAGAACCAACTTATAAACAATATATTAATTTTCCTGTAAAACGTTTTAATGAAAAAAATAATGCTTTTTGTAGAGGGTTAATAGAAGGAAATAAATATGAAGATATGCATAAAAAGGGAATCGAAAATGTAAAAAAACAAGTTTCAGGAAAGTCAATTTTAGAACATTCAATGTGGGTAGCTGGTCGAACAATAAATTACATTTTAAAAAGTAAAAAATTAGCTCGAGAAGAAGAAGCTATTTATAATCATAAATATCGTTTAAAGGATCCTGAACCAAAAGCCATGGCTATAATTATTAAAAAAATGGCTCATTGGTTAGGAGCAGATTTAGTGGGTATAACAAAATTGAATCCTGTTTGGGTTTATACTAATTGGGGAGACAATCATGCAGCGTATCTTGATTTTGTTAAATCAGGAGATCCTGTTGAATTACCTTCAGAATATGATAAAGTAATTTTAATGGCTCATGCAATCCCTTTAGAACAGATATCTAAATCTCCGGATATAGAAGCAGGTACCGATTTAAATTATTCTCGAGCAAGTTTCTCTTCAACTTCTATGGCGACTTTTATAAGGTAATTAGGCTATAAGGCAATACAAGCTGTTAATAAAATAGCGCTTAATATTCCTTTAGCTGTTGATGCTGGTTTAGGAGAATTAGGACGTAATGGAGTGCTTATAACCCCAGAATATGGTCCAGGGGTACAAATTTGTAAAGTTTTTACAAATTTACCATTAGATTTCGATTCACCTATATATTTTGGTATTCAAAAATTTTGCGAAAAGTGTAAACTTTGCGCTGATTATTGCGCTTCTGGAGCTATTTGTGATGGAAGAAGAACGGATAAAGGTTGGGATAAATCTAATTCACCCGGACTTTCAAAATGGCCAATTAAAGCGATGAAATGCTTTAATTTTTGGGTAAAAAATGGCAATCATTGTTCTGTATGTATTCGAGTTTGCCCTTTTACACGATTTAATCCAGTATATCATAGTATTCTAAATACTTTTTCTCGTACCGAAATTCTTACTAAAATGTTGGTTTCTTTACATGAGTTTTTAGGTATTGGAAAGCAAGAAAACAAAAAAATATTAAGTAATTTTATAGAAATAAAAAATAAAAATAATTGATTAAAAATAAGTAAAAAACAGAAGGAATCTTTAAATAAAATGAATAAAAAAATTGCAATATTAGGAGCTGGTAATGGTGGCTATACAATGGCTGCTGATTTATCTATGGTGCGTCATGAAGTCAATCTTTACGAATATCCGGATTATGCTGAAAATCTTAAACCAATTATCAACAGAGGAGGAATAGAAATTATATCCTGTACCCCTGCAGGTAAAGAATTAAAATTACCAGCAGGGGGGAAAGTGGCTTTGTTAAAATAAAGGGTAAAGTAACTTCTAATGCTCAGGAAGCTATTAAGGACACAGAAATTATTATGTTAGTTGTTCCAGTATTTAGAAGAGAGACATTTATTAAAGAATTTGCTCTCTATTTAGAAGATGCTCAAATTATCGCAATTTGGCCAGGTTATTTTGGGGTACTGCAATGTGCAAAATTATTAAAAGACTTGGGGGTAGAAAAAGATATAGCAATTGCTGAGACTGAAAGCTTGATTTATAACTGTACCAAACTTGGAAATGCAAAAGTAAGAAAGAAGGGACAAAAGGAAAAAATGTTAGTATCTGTATTTCCGGGGAAAAAGAAGGAAGATACTTTTAGGGAACTTAAAAAAATTTATTCTCAATTTTTGCCCTCAAAAAATGTATTGGAAACAACTTTAGTTAACGTTAATCCTACTTTGCATCCACAGTCAGTTTTACTAAATCTATATAGAGTAGAAAGAAAATTTTATCCTTTCGACGAAAAATTGAATAAACCTGTAGAGAAGGCTTATGACGTGACCCCAGGAATGGCCCGAGTAATGGAACAAGTAGACATGGAAAGAGTAAAAATTGGTGAGAAATTAGGCTTAAAACTTAATAGTTTAAAGAAAACTTTAGGTATATTTTATGGTGCCAAGGGGAAAGATCTATACGAAACAATTTCTACTTGCTATGCCTATCAAGTACAGGGAGCCCCAACTTCTTTAGAAGATCGATATATGACGGAAGATATTCCTTATGGCTTAGTACCTTACACCTTTTTAGAAGAGCAACTTGGAGTCTCTCTAGATATGATTAGAGCAATGGCTACCATCGGGTGTGCTACTACTGGTCGGGATTTTTGGAAAGTGGGTTTGGATATGGAAGCAGTAGGCCTTGCAGGTAAAAATGAAAAAGAAATATTAGACTTCTTAGAATAATTTTACTAAACAAATTTATCATTAATTGAGGCGGTATCATTACACATGAACCGTCTCAATTAATTAGTAATAAAATCTACAATGATAAGGGATAGAAAATCTAGCACTACATGTTTTATAGATATTAACGAGGAGGGAAAAGATGGAGAAATTATATAAAATAATCTTTACCGATTATTATTTTCCAGATATCAATAAAGAAATTAATCAACTGAAAAAATTAGGAAAAGTAAAAATAATTGATTGTAGCGATTTAATTACAGGAGAAGTTTCTTCTGAAGATCAACTTTTAGAACATCTTCAAAAATACAAAGCATTGGACGCGGATGCTGTATTGGTAAATCATGCTGTGATTACTTCTAAGTTTATTTCTCAATTAACAAATTGCAAATTAATTTTGAGATATGGAATAGGAGTAGATAATATAGATGTTAAGGCTGCTCAAGAAAGAGGAATTAAAGTGGCAAATATTCCTGATTATTGTATTGAAGAAGTTGCTGAAAATGCAGTTACTTTGATACTTGCTACTGTGAGAAAAATATTTTTGCAAAATAAATTATTGCGAAATCACCAATTTAATTATGAGCAAATTAAACCCATAAGGAGATTTTCTGAATTAACGGTTGGTTTACTTGCTTTTGGTAATGTAGCCAGAAAAGTTGCAGAGAAATTAAAAAGTTTCAAAGTAAAAATTATTGCTTATGATCCCTATTTTAATCAGGAAGATTCATTTGATTGGGTGGAATTTGTAAACTCGGCTCAACTATTTAAGCGGTCAGATGTTCTTTCAATTCATGCTCCATTAAATAAGAAAACCTATCATTTAATTAATGAAGAAGCAATTGAAATAATGAAAACAGGAATTTATATTATTAATACTTCCCGGGGTGGTGTAATAGATGAAAATGCGTTATATAAAGGACTAAAAAGTGGTAAAATTGCTGGAGCTGGTTTGGATGTTTTGGAATATAAAGATGAGAGCGAATATTATAAATCAAATTTAATGGAATTGGACAATGTGATAATTACACCTCATACCAGTTGGTATTCTGAAGAGGCAATTTATGATTTACAATTAAAAGCTGGTAATACTGTTTATCAGGAGTTATCAAAAAATAAAAGGTAGAATTTCAAAAAATGAAATATTTTTTCATGAAAATCGACTCGCAAGATAAAAATATTAATAAGATGAGATTAATTATTTAAAACATAAAAACAGGAATACATTATAATGAAAAGATATGTTACTTAGACCATCTAGAATTATAAAAAGGAGCAATATTCATGTATTTGATAACAATTAATTTAAAATGGTGCAAAGCCTGTGGTATTTGTGTAGATCTTTGTCCTAAACAAGTTTTATACAAAAACGAAAAAGGTTACCCTGAAGTAAAAGATGAGACAAAATGTACTAAATGCAAATTATGTGAATTAAGATGCCCTGATTTTGCTATTGAAATAAAGGAGGAAATTAATGTCTAAAAAAGTATTGATGCAAGGGAATCAGGCAGTTGCAGAAGCAGCACTTGTTGCAGGAGTAAAAGTTTGTGCCGGATATCCCATTACCCCATCGACTGAAGTTGTTGAGCTTTTATCCAGAAAATTACCTGCTCATGGAGGAAGATTTATACAGATGGAAGATGAAATAGCCAGTATTGGAGCCATCATTGGTGCATCAGCTGCCGGGAAAAAGGCGATGACGGCAACTTCCGGACCTGGTTTTAGTCTTATGCAGGAATTTTTAGGTTATGCTGCGATGGTGGAAATACCGATTGTCATCTACAATGCACAAAGAGTAGGTCCAAGCACAGGAGGTGCAACAAAACCCCAACAAGGAGATATTATGCAAACCAAATGGGGGTCTCATGGAGAAAGCCCGAGAATTGCGCTCTGCCCTTCCAGCGTTGAAGAAGCATATAAATTAACCATTACTGCATTTAATTTATCTGAAAAATATATGGTTCCGGTCGTCATTTTAGCCGATGAAATTCTAGCTCATATCAGAGAGAGTATTAACATTCCTGAATCAGATTCATTCGAAATTATCAACCGACGCTCTGATGCACCCCCTCAAGAGGAATATCTCCCGTATAAAGTTGATAATACCGGCATACCAATTCTACCTCCTTTGGGTGGTGGTTATCGGTACAATATTTCCGGGATGATTCACGGAGATAAAGGTGTTCCCAATTTAGCACCGGAGACTATCGATTATTGCATCCAAAGGATAAACAATAAATTAAAAAAATATTACGACGATATTGTTATGGTAGAGAAAATGGAAGAGGAAGGCTCTAAAATTGCGGTTTTGGCTTACGGATCAACCGCCAGACCGGCAAAAGGCGCAGTAAAAATGGCTATTGAAAATGGAATCAAGGTTGACTTTATTCGTCCTATTACCATTTGGCCATTTCCAGAAAGAGAAGTTAGAGAAATAGCTCGTAGAGTAGATAAAATATTGGTACCGGAAATGAATTTTGAAGGTCAGGTTGCCGGCTTAGTACGACAAACGATCGAAGGGGAAGCAGAGGTAGTGCAATTAAATAAAATCTCCGGTTTACCTTTTTATGTTGAAGAAATATTCAATCAAATTATAAAAATAGATAGAGGAGAAAAATGAGCAAGTTAGATAAATATTTAAGATTGGATCAGTTTCCGCATTTTGCCTGTTCCGGTTGCGGTCATGGAATTGCTTTGGCATCAATGGTTAGAGCAATCGATAAGTTAGGATTAGATCAAAATACAACGGTTATGGTATGTGCTATTGGATGTGCCGGAAGATTACCCGTTTATCTCAACTTTCCATCCATTAGGACTCCTCACGGAAGGGCATTGACTGTTGCAACAGGAATCAGGTTGGCTAACCCCAAATTGAAGGCTATTGTTTTTATGGGAGATGGTGATGCTGCTGCGATTGGTGGTAACCATCTTATTCATGCTGCGCGTCGAAATATCGATTTGACAGCCATTATTGCTATCAATGAAATTTATGGTATGACCGGTGGTCAATATGCACCAACAACCAAATCGGGTCATTTTGCATCCACTGCTCCTTTTGGAATGATAGAACCTCAGATGGATATCTGTAAACTGGTAGAGGCAGCAGGCGCCACCTTTGTCGCCCGGGGAGATATCTATCATGTAATAGAATTAGATAGGTTGATTTCTAAGGCAATTTCCCATAAAGGCTTTTCAGTAGTTGAAGTATTAACCAATTGTCCTACCCAATTTGGTCGAAGGAACAAAAACAGCAAGCCTTCTGAGATGATAAAAAATATAAAAGAAATGACTATAACTAAAAAACAAGCTGAACAACTTTCTAAGGAAGAATTAGAGCATATACTATTGAGAGGAATCTTGGTAGATAAAGAGCGTCCCGAATATATAGAAGAATATGATCGAATCACTAATTTTAAAGAAGAGGTTAGTCTAAAATGAAATTTAAAGAACAGGAAAAAATTGAAATAAGATTTAGCGGAACAGGTGGACAGGGTTTGGTTTTAACCAGCGTCATCTTAGCTGAAGCTTTAATGATGGATGGTTTTAATATTATTACCGGAGAATCCCATGGTATAGAAGCAAGGGGTGGAGCCAGCAGTGCAGAAATTATTGCCAGCAAAGAAGAAATCTCTGATCTTTCAGTGACTCTTCCAGATATCCTTGTTGCTATATCTCAGCAAGCATATGATAAATATGGTAAAAAGATAAAAAAAGATACTCTGGTTATTTTGGATTCATCTCTAATAAAAAGTGAATCTATATCTGATTTTGAAAATGTTTATGCTTTTCCTTTTACTAGATTAGTTAGAGAAGAGCTGGGTACTACATTGCCAATGAATATTTGTTTTTTAGGAGCTTTAGTCGGTATCAGTAAGATAGTGAATATGGATAGTATAAAAAAGGCAATATTAAACAGAGTGCCTAAAAGCAGCGGTAGCATCAATTTAAAAGCATTTGAATTAGGGTTTTCTTTAATCAAATGAGCCCAATATTTCAATTAAGGAGCAAAATATAGGATGAAGCTGTATGAATATCAAGTAAAAGAAATTTTTTCTAAGCATGGGATTAATATTCAAAGAGGAAAATTAGCCAAAACACCTCAAGAAGCAAAACAAATAGCTGCAGTCATCGGAGGACCAGTAGTGCTTAAATCCCAGGTCTTAGTGGGAGGAAGAGGAAAGGCTGGGGGAGTAAAAATAGTAGATGATTTAAGTGATGTAGAAAAAGTAGCAGATAAAATACTAAAATCTGAAATAAAAGGCTATAAACCAAAAGGGATACTAGTTCTAGAAAAAATAGAAATTAAACAAGAATTTTATTTAAGCATTGTTTTAGATAGAAAAATGAAAAAGACGCTTGTAATATTTAGCTCTTTCGGGGGAATGGATATAGAAGAAGTTTCGAAAAAACATCCTGAGAAGATTGCTAAATTATATGTTGAAGAATTATTGGGCATTCAAGATTTTCATATCAATCGATTGTTGCCCCTAGTGAATAACAATAGAGAGATGTTCTCAAAACTTAAAAAGATAGTAAAGACACTTTATTCCATTTATAAAAAATATGATTGCTTGATTGTCGAGATAAATCCTTTGGCTCTAACAGAAAATGGGGTTTTAATTGCATTAGACGGAAAGATGGAAATAGACAATAATGCAAATTACCGGCAGAAATTATTAGTAGATACAGAGAATAAAGACGAAGAAGATCCCATAGAATTAATTGGTAAAAATGCAGGATTTGTGGTAATTAAATTAAAGGGAAACATTTCTATTATCAGTAATGGTGCAGGATTGGCTTTATCTACCCTGGATCTACTTCATAAATACAACATGGGAGTTGCCAATATTTTAGATTTAAGCGGAGGAGCAACCCCGGAAAAAGTGATACGGGCAGTTAAAGTAGTTATACAAGATAAGGACGTAAAGGGGATTTTATTTAATATTTTTGGGGGAATTACCAGATGTGATGAGATTGCCCGGGGGATAGCCGGAGCTTTAAAGAGCATACCTGAGGATATATCTGTTGTATGTCGTTTACAGGGGACTAATCGAGAGGAAGGAATTAACATACTAAGGGATGTTAATTTAGATGCGGAAACAGATTTAGAAGAAACAGTAAAAAATATAGTATCAACAATGAATAGAGGGTAGAGAATATGAGCATTTTAGTGAATGAAAATACCAGATTAGTCGTTCAGGGCATTACAGGCAGAGAAGGAAGTTATCATGCATCACTCATGAAAAAATATGGAACTAAAGTGGTAGCTGGAGTGACTCCGGGAAAAGGTGGACAAGAAATCGAAGAAGTACCTGTTTTTAATAGTGTTGATGAAGCAGTGAAAAATACGGAAGCCAATGCCAGTATCTTATTCGTACCTCCTAGATTTACCAAAGATGGAATTTTAGAAGCTATTGATAGCGGAATAAAATTAATAGTTACCGTAGCTGAGGGTGTGCCGGTTCATGATATGCTTTTTGCCCATTACTATGCAAGATTAAATAACTGCATTTTAATTGGACCGAATACACCGGGAATCATTTCCCCGGGTAAATCTAAAGTTGGATTTATGTCGGATAACATATACAGAAAGGGCAATATAGGAATTATGTCAAGAAGTGCTACTTTGTCCTACGAGATAGTAAATAATCTTTCGAATAAAGGAATCGGTCAATCTACAGTCGTTGGGGTTGGAGGAGATTCTATCCCAGGTTCGTCCTTTGTTGATTTATTGCCATTATTTGAAGAAGACTCTCAAACCGATCTCATTATAATGGTGGGAGAAATTGGTGGTTCTGATGAGGAAATTGCTGCCAAATATATAAAAGAACATATGAAAAAACCAGTAGTAGCCTTTATTGCCGGTGAAGCAGCCCCCGAGGGAAAAGTAATGGGTCATGCAGGTGCTATTATTTCTCCGGGAGGAGAAGGAGGCGTTAAATACAAAAGAAAAGTATTACAGGAAGCCGGTGTTCATATGATTGAAAAATTAAGCGAAATAACTGAAACAGTATCTAGATTACTTTAAATAAGATAGAATAAAATAGAAAAAGTATCCTAAATATGGTTATGATTTATTAACTTAAGTAATTTTGGTTTAGATTAATATTGGACTGTACCCCAACTCACTGGACACATTTCCAGAAAAAATAAGACTCATTGTATCATAAAATGACCAAAAAAAGGAAAGGAGAACAGTGGCAATGGGGATGAAGAGAAGGCAATATTCCAAAGAACAGAAAGAAGAAATCATACAAGCATTGCTAAGGGGGCAAATTGCCCCCCCATTAGGAAAAGAATAACATCCTTACAAGTTTAATGAACCGTTGGAAGCGGCAGTATCTGATAGGAGAATGAAATAGCAATCATGATCATCAAGAAATAAGAAAATTATAGACACACATAACCATATTAGAACAAACGATCGATAAATTGACCATTGAAAATTACATGTTAAAAAAATAGAAAGAATATCTGTGACAGAAGAAAAAAGAGGGTTCATCCATGGTTGCCGGCTCTTATTTAAAACCATATAATGGTATTAGAATCAGTATATCTGCCAAAGGTAATCCTTATGAGAATGCCTTTGTGAAATCCTTCTTTAAAACTCTCGAACAGGAGGAGGTGTATCTATGGCAATACAAAGCATTTTCTGATGTTATAGAAAGGATTCCTTATTTTATCGAAGATGTTTATAATAAAAAGAGGTTGCATTCCTCTTTAGGCTATCGGCCTCCAGAGGAATACGAGATGTTATTGGCAAAGAATAGCTCTCGGGAATGCATCATGGCTAAGATCATAAGTATCTAGCCTGAGGGGTTCACTCCAGTGCATATCGCACCGAATATCACATCGTCTGGTCGCCAGGGTACTTTGTCTCTACTATAGGTCTGGATGAAAAGAGCATATTAGAATATGTCAAATTGCAACAAACCCAGGATTTAGGTCAAGCTGAAGCTTGAATTGTTTTAAAGTGCCACGGGCATGCCCGTGGGTATCTAGTGCTTAGAAACTTTAATAATATGTAATTGTAGTCTTTGATGAAGCTTATCATAATTATGTGGAAGATAAAGATTATCCTGATAGCCTCTCTTATGTTTTAGAGGAAAAGAATGTAATTGTTCTACGTACATTCTCAAAAATAGCGGGGATAGCAGGAATTCGGGTAGGTTATGGTATAGCCAGACCAGAGTTAATAAGAGATTTAAGGAGAGTAGTAAATCCCTTTACTACCAATCGGCTGGCTCAAGTAGCGGCTTTAGCTTCTTTAGATGATGAGGAACATTATAAGAAAGTACTGAAATCAAATCAAGAAGGTAAAAAATATCTATATAAAGAGCTGAAGGAATTGGGACTTTTTTATCTTCCTACAGAGGCAAATTTTATTTTTATTGATTTAAAAGAAGATAGTGGACCTATTTTTGAAAAATTATTGAGAAAAGGAATAATTATTCGACCAGGAGAAACCTGGGGTTGTCCGAATTTTATTAGAGTTACCATAGGGATTCCTTATGAGAACCAAAAATTTATTCAGGCCCTCAAAGAGGTGATAAATAAAAATATAGAGCTTTGAGAAACCTATATTTTTTGACAATTAATACAAATAGGACAATACAAACAGAGTGGATAATTTAATTTAGCGGGAATTCCCCATCTGTTAAGGTGGGGATAAGAGCAAATTCCCGGTAAACCGGGACAGATGATTGTCTGTTAAGGTGAGTACCACGTCTGTAAAGGCGTGGAAGTCTATAGTTGTTTTAAAATTTATTATAGAATTTATATCAGGAGGAATAAATTTGAAAAAATTATTGACCGGTAATGAAGCTGTTGCTGAAGGAATAATTGAGTCAGGAGTAGAAGTGGTCTGCGGATATCCGGGTACTCCCTCAACAGAAGTAGTTCTAACTCTGTTGCCTCAAGCAAAAGATCTGGGAATTCATATAGAGTGGAGTACAAACGAGAAAGTTGCTTTTGAAATTGCCGCCGCCGCTGCTTGGGCTGGGAAAAGAGCCTTGGTTACCATGAAGATGTCTGGAATAAATGTAGCTGCCGATTCTTTAGCTTCTATCGCTTACAGTGGCTGCACCGGGGGATTAGTTATTTTTGTGGCTGATGATCCGGGAGCAAATGCCGGAATGCCCGAAGAGGATTCTCGCTATTACGCTAAATCAATGGTAGTGCCCATGCTTGATTTAGCCTCACAACAAGAATGTCTGGATTATGTAAAAGTTGCCTTTGATATTTCTGAAAAGATCGGTGGACCTGTCTTTTTAAGATCAACTACCGATATCTCTCATGTTGCTTCTGATGTGGAAATAGGTAAAAAATTGGAATTGGAAAAAAGAGAAGCGCATTTCGAACGGGATATAGCAAAATATACTAAGGCAGGTGCTACCTGGTGTATGGCTCAACACCGAGATGCCCTTAGTAGATTGGCCGAAGCTTCTAAAATTAGCGATTCTTATATTACTGAATCCGGGATAAAAGTGAATGAAACCCACTTTAAAGATGGCAGTAAACAGGGAGTAATTTATGCCGGAGCGGTGGAAGGAAGTTTTAAAGAGGCTTTAAAAAAATATAATTTGAAACTATCCTGGTTAAAGATAGGTATGGTCCACCCCTTACCTGAGGGGAGGATAAAAGAGTTTTTAGAAAAAGTGGAGAGGGTACTTATTTTAGAAGAATTAGATCCCCTTGTAGAAGCAGAAGTGATGAGGATTGCCTATCTCTTAAACAAGAAAGTTGAAATTTTAGGAAAATTTGATAAAACCCTTTCTCTAATCGGAAATTATTCCTTTAAAAAGATAAAAAATGCTCTGGAAGTTCTTTTAAAAACAAAACTTGAGTCTGGGCAGGATCTTAAAATTTTAGAGAGAGCTAAAAAATTAGAAGTCAAACGTCCCACTTCTTTTTGTATAGGCTGCCCTCACCGGGGGACCTATTTTGCCATAAATAAAGCAATTAAAAATTTAAAATACAAGAAAGATGAAATTATTATTACCGGGGATATAGGATGTACCATTTTAGGTATGAGTAAACCTTTTGAGAGTTGTTGGACTGAAGTGGCTATGGGAGCGAGCATAGGGTTAGCCCAGGGATTTAAATGGGCCGGGATTAAAAAACCAGTGATAGCGACCATAGGAGATTCTACTTTTTTCCATGCCGGTATTCCTCCCCTTATTAATGCAGTATATCATAAAGTCCCCTTAACGGTAATTATTTTAGATAATGGATGGACTGCCATGACCGGTTTTGAAGAGAACCCCGGGACTATTAATTTAAATGGAGTTACTAATACTAAAAGAGTAGATATTGTCGAGATTTGTCAAGGTTGCGGCATAGAGGATATTCAGATAATTGACCCCTATCAGAGCGAAAAAGCGACAGAGAGTATGATGAAGGCGATAGAATATCCGGGTGTTTCGGTAATAGTTTCCCGCCGGGAGTGTGCTCTTCAAGCCAAAAGAAAAAAGGTTAAATTAGTTAAACGTAAAGTAAATATAGATAAATGTACTGGCTGCAGGATATGCTTGAGCTCTTTAGCCTGTCCGGCGATGGTATTTCATCCTAATGATGCCAACGGTAAAGCCTATATGGAAATTACTTCAGCCTGTTTCGGCTGCGGGTTATGTGAATTTACCTGTCCGGCAGGGGCGATAGAGGTGATAAAAGATGGAAAATAATTTTTATTTAATCGGAGTAGGTGGACAGGGAGTAGTAAGATTAGGGCAAATTATTGCAGATTATGGATTAAAAAAAGGTGAGAAAGTTAAATTTTTTAAAGAAGTAGGTATGGCTCAGAGAGGTGGTCCGGTTCATTGTGAAATTAGGATAGGTAATGTTTTTGGGTCAAGGATTCCTCCTCTCTCTTCTGATATAATAGTAGTAATGGAATTATCCGAAGGATTAAAAAGTTTAGAATTTATTAAACCGGGAGGGACTGTTATTTTAAATAGAAAAAGGATATATCCTATTGATA
>Ga0209979_1001996_pt1 | contig 20572 bp, 23 predicted proteins | sample AnhtaG_FD_183114 | JGI IMG/M metagenome (GOLD analysis project Ga0209979, IMG submission 183114) | Deep subsurface microbial communities from Anholt, Denmark to uncover new lineages of life (NeLLi) - Anholt_01485 metaG (SPAdes) (version 2) | ecosystem: Environmental > Aquatic > Marine > Oceanic...
TCTAACCCCCATGACGCAGTTATACAGGAAAAAGCCCTATTTAGGCAAGCACCCTTGCCTCGCCTTACGGCGAGCCACTTTCCTCCCACCAGCAAGCTGGCGGGTATCCAGTGGAGTTTTCTATGAAAAAAAGGGTCTTTGGTATTCTGCTTGCCCTGGTGCTGGCGCTTGGTGTGAGCTTGGTGACGGCAGTGCCGGTGAGCGCAGACACTATAATAAGTATTACTGTTTCACCGGCTGATGATACAGCCGGGGCAACGACTGACTACAGCATGGGATTTACCCCAGCTACAGGGGAAGCGACAAATGTTGTAATCGACTTTAGTGCATTCGGAACCACTGGCACTGACATGGTCTTGACTGGAGTTTCAACGACCATAGGTGATTATTTGTTCACAGGATTTAGTGTTAACCCAACCGGAGTTACAGTAAACGATACTGCGAAAACAATAACATTTACAGGAGGTACTACTGTAGTAGCCACAGCACATACAATTGTTAATGCAGTTGCTGGTACAGGCCTTAGGATAACAAACGACCAAGATGCAGAAACTCAGAACGTGACAATTTCTACAACATCTGATTCAGGAGCATTTGCTCTAACCATCAATCCAGGTGCTGCTACCAAATTGGCATTTGTAACTCAACCTGCTGGCTCTGTGTCTGGTTCTGTTCTTACTACCCAGCCTGTTATAGAGGCACAAGACCAGTATGGCAATACGGATACAACCTATGTAACGAACGTAGTAGCCTCCGAGGACGATGCTGGTACACTGACAGGCACAACCACAGTCACCCCGGTAGCTGGTGTAGCAACCTTCTCAGACCTGGTTTACACGGCAACGGCAGACCATGAAATATTCCAGATTGACGTTGCATCCGGAGCACTTACCCCAGCCACTTCTAGCGATGTAGACTGTGACGTGGTGGCAACCAAGCTTGTGTTCACCACACAGCCTGCTGGCTCGGTCTCAGGCTTTGCTTTAACAACCCAGCCCGTGGTAGAGGCTCAAGATGCAAACAGTGTGAAGGATACCGACTATGCAACGAACGTAGTAGCCTCCGAGGACGATGCTGGTACACTGACAGGCACAACCACAGTCATCCCGGTAGCTGGTGTAGCAACCTTCGCAGACCTGGTTTACACGGCAACGGCAGACCATGAAATATTCCAGATTGACGTTGCATCCGGAGCATTTACCCCAGCCACTTCTAGCGATGTAGACTGTGACGTGGTGGCAACCAAATTCGTGATTCTCGACCCCACGGATGGCACTGTGGATGCTCCCATCACGGTGACGGTGGATGCGCTAGATAATGGCGATCTTAAGGATGTGGATTACACACTCGATGTCACGTTGGTTACAGATGGCAGCGCGACAGGAGCAGGATTGGTTGATATAGTTGCTGGTACAGGCAGCTTAGACATTTCAGATCAGGTTGCAGAGACTGTTACTGTGTCTTTATTAGATACAGAAGGAACTGGTTTAGACGTATCTTCCACTCAGGACGTGGTCTTCGCTCCTGGGGTTTTAGCAAGCTTCACCATCACCGACACACCAGCTACTGTTCAATTCGGTGCAGCCTTTCCCTCACCAGCTAACGACATCACGGTGACGGCCTACGATGGTGGGGGTAATGTTAAAACCGACTATGTTGGAACCGTAACTTGGTCATCATCAGCGGTAGCAACGCTCCCAGCAGATTACACCTTCTTAGGTGGTGATGCCGGTGTACACACGTTCCTGGGCAGCGAGTTCAGGCTGTCCACTGCTGGCACCCAGACTATAACGGTAACTGATGCCGTTGCAGCAGTATCAGAGACAAGCAGCGGAATAACGGTGTGGCTTCAGAGTGGCGGGGGAGGCGGCGCTCCACCACCCGACACCACACCCCCCACAATCTCAAATATATCAGTCTCTAATATCACCGAAACCGGTGCTGATATTAGCTGGAGGACAAATGAGAATAGTACTAGCCAGGTAGAATACCGGTCCAGCCCCAGCATACTATCGCCTCTTGACGAGATAATGGTCATCGATCACCTTGTCCACCTCACTGACCTGACCCCGGGCACTACCTATCACTACAAGACGATGTCAAAGGACAGCGCTGGTAATCTGGCAGTATCTGATGAAGATACCTTCACCACCTTGGGAGAAGCACCGGCTGCTGTCTTCAGTGCCAGTGACCTCTCCATATCTCCAAGTGAGGTTAATATTGGAGAAACGGTAACCATCAGCGTCCTAGTTGCCAACACCGGTAACGCTGCTGGTGACTATGAGGTGACACTCAAGATAAATGACGTGGCGGAAGCAGAAAAGGACGTAACCGTTGCTGCTGGTGCTAGTGAAAAGGTAACCTTCACTAGGGCAAAGGATGAGGCTGGCAGCTACAGCGTAGTTGTGGATGAGTTGAGTGGTAGTTTTACCGTAGCTGTGGCACCACCGCCGGAAGTGGCACCACCGTCGGAAGTGGCACCACCTGAGGTCGAAGCACTAATTAATTGGCCTCTGATTGGCGGGATTATAGCCGCAGTAATAGTGGTAGGCTCAGTTACCTTCATACTGGTTAGAAGAAGGGCACGCTAGATTTATTAAGCTCCCCAACCGTTCCCGCACGCCCACGAGTCCATAATGCACTCCAATTGGCGTACCCTGTTACTTCCTCAATGCTAAAGCAAAGAGAACGCCATTGTGCGAGTTGTGTCCCAACATTGACTATTGCAGGATTCCCCTAATCTCTCCCACCCAACCCATTTCCCCCTTCAAAGTGGTAACTACATTCTTCACGCCCAGGGATCCGAGGCATTGACAAAAAATCGAATCCGACTATAATTATAATACTTAACTACAGTCTAGAAGGGAGGTATTACTATGTATGCATCACTTACCACGTTTAAAACCGCACCTGGCAAGCGTGCCGAGGCCGAAGGATTGGTTAATAAAGTATTTCCAGTTATCAAGGGTATGAAGGGCTTTAAGAACGTAGTATATTTTGGCGATTCCGATAACAATGAATATGGCGCCCTTTATACATGGGAAACGAAAGAAGATTTGGAAGCTGCGTATAATTTAATACAGCCAAAGTTGGTAGAGATGCTTGGCCCACTTGCTATTGAGCCACCAGTTCGGCGTATATTCGAAGTTTACGAGCCAAAAGCATAAACTAGTGTTCTACGGATGTTCAGAGGCATGGCTTTTTCGACGTCCTGTTGACCTGACCCCCAAAAAACTAGTTCAGATATAATGTTAGACTAAAGAAAGTCACAATAGCTTAGAATGTGTGATTAGATACAAAAAAGGGGCTGGACATCCACTCGGAGTTACTATCCAGCCCCCGTTCAATCCCTATAGTAGTATCAGGGTTATGCCTTCCCTATTCTAAACATTTTAGTGTAGCGGATTCAATATCTTCCTCGCCCACAGGTATTGCACCGTCGATATTCACATTGTTACCATCGACCCATACCTTAATCTGAAGTGCCTCCAATGCCAGTCTCTTATCCTCAAAGGTGAAGTCCCCGAGGTTCTGTCTTACCAGCTCGCAGAACCGCTCTATACACTCCATGTCAACCTCGGTCTCCTTTGCCTGCTCTATCCTGGTCTCCAACTCGCTCTTACGCTGCTCGAGTATAGCTCGCTGCTCATTAAGCCTCTTGTTCTCAGCTACAACCGTCTCCTCGGGGAAGCCCTTTAGTGCCCACTGTAATAATTGTTGCTGCTCCTTATGAAGTGCCTTGAGCCGCCTGCTAACCTCAGCCAGTTCTTGCTCCAGATGACTGGCCTCTTTGGCGTCATCCACCCTCGTTTTAAGACCAGCTAAAACAACCTCAGGTTGGGTTAATAGTGCCTCAATTTGTTGCCAGACCAGCTGTTCAAGCCGATTAGCATTCCATCTACGATTCTGGCACTTAGTCGGTGAAACTATTCGGTCAAAGCCAGGACACTCATAGTAGGGTACATATTTAACATTCTCGCCCTTCTTAGGCTTTGTGCTTTTAGCGCGATAGCGCCTGCCACACTGGCGACAGAAGACGTAGCCACTGAGGAGATACTCTCTCTTGCTGTTTCGCCGGGATAGCTTCTTGTTCTGCTGCAGTTTAGCTTGGGCTGCCTCAAAGTTTTCCTGGCTGATAATTGCCGGCGTAGCCCCCGGTATCTCTACCCATTCCTCTACAGGTTTACGGACCAGCCTTTTTCTCTTTGGCCCGATATTACCGCTATGATTAGTCTTAGGCTCTGCATAGCTATAGGTAAAGGCATAAGTCTTACCCGTATAGGCCGGGTTGGTTAGTATCTCGTGGACTCTGCCACTGCGCCAGAACGGGCTCTTTCCTGGCGTTGGGATACCTAACGCCCTTAGCCGGTAGGTTATAGCATTCACCGTCAGGCCGTCATCAACGAGCCAGTGATATATCTCCCTGACCCACTTTGCCTGGTCCTCATTGATATACCTTATCCCTTCGTGTTCTCCCTTACCCATGATATAGCTATACCCATAGAGCTTGCCAGTGCCACCTATCGGTATCTTACCCTGGCTGGCTCTCGTCCTAGCTCCTCTCATTGTCCTCTCTCTTATCTTCTCCGCCTCAAGCTTAGCGGCATAGCCTTTGATATAGGTTATCAGCCTCCCCAGGTCGGAGCTATCTACCGTCTCAGTGACTAGGATAAGCTCTGCACCTGCCCTCTCCAGCTCCTCCTGCAGTATGATAAAGTGGACGGGGTCACGGGATAGACGGTCCAGGGTATAGCCAATAACTGCTGGTACCTCTTTGTCTCTCACCCACTGCCTAAGCTGCGGTAGTTTCGGTCTATCCAGAGTTAATCCAGAGTAGGTCTCCAGAATGATATATTCTTCTCGCACCTCGAAGCCCCTCTCGTGTGCCAGCTTCTTACAGGCTTCTAGCTGGCTCTGAAGAGATGTGCCCTCTTGTTCCTGGCTATCAGTTGATACCCGACAATAGATTGCTGCCTTCATCTTTGGTCCTCCTTACTCAGTTTTTTGCTGCCTCTCAATCTTCTCTATTATTGCCTCTTCGAGCCACTGCCCCAGGGTCTTCTTCTGGGTAACAGCAGCAATCCGGGCTTGATGGAGAACTTCGGGGTTAGCCCTAATACTTGTTGTAGGCCAGCGATGTTTCTCTTTCATACCTCTATGGTAACACAAGCAACACCAAATGTCAAGGGGGTAAAGGTTATGTCCTTAGGGTGTCGCTTCATACTTAGTCCCTCGCTCTTCGTTGCCTAAAGGCTTGAGGCTGTGCTAGAATGATAGAAAGGTGGTTGAGGTTAGCCTGCCTCTAATTCCTTTGGTCAGGCCGCCGAGTCAATCGGCGGCTTGTTCATTTTTCTCCTTCCGTAGCCTCTCTACCTCGCTCTTTGGGATAAAAGTACGCCCGCTTATCCTGAGTGGAACTATCTTGCCATTTCTCATCCAGCGGAAAAGTGTGGCAATTCCGATCTGCAGGAGGTCAGCTGCCTCTTTCAGCTCATAAACCTCATCTGTGTCAACAACTATCTTAGGCATGATAGTTAATACTATCACAACCTTGATAGTCTGTCAAGCCCCTTGGCGGGTCAATTTAGGGGAATTTCGGTGGTCACCCTCTCACTAGGTCTCTTTTTCGCCGTTTTTCTAACCGCTAGGGTGGGGGCTGAAAAAGGGGCAAAAGAGGAGCTCCACGCCTGACAGCTCGCTGGAGCTCACTACTTTGCCATAGCAGACGCCACAGAATCAAAATCTAGGCGTTTTTTTGGGGTGGTTAGTGGTTTACATCTCATGAAACTGGCGGCGGGATGCCACTTGCCCGATTACGCCAAGGGCAGCACACGGGAGGGGGGTTTCACCCTTCCAAGGAGCTGCTAATCCCTGGAGCCCCTGTTTCCCCTGGCAGAGCCCGCCAATTAGTAAACAGGACGAACTATGAGGTCATAGATATTCGAGGCAACAACAAGAACAAAAAGCACATTCAGCCATTTAAGAAACCTTAACCATCTCCACTCGGCAAGCCAGGCAACGGCTATCGCAGTCAGGGAAATCTTGTATAATGCCAACTGCGATACGGAAAGACTTGATATAAATTCGTGCAGCAACCATTCACGACCACCAAGCGGTAAAGCCACAACGGTAAGCCCATAGTCCAGAAGGTTAAGCAATAGCCAAAAGGCAATGGCGTGACGGTGACTATAGACATCATCACGCCAACTGCCTGTAGCTGCAAATGGAACCTTCATTGACCTCACTCTTTAAGGTTCATACCAGCCCCGCGGCAGACTCCACTCGAGACTCGTCCATTTGCTGGTTTCTCCTTCTAAAGCATCAGGAACAGCGAACGTTATCTGACCAGCCGTAATGGTATAAGTGGCCTGTAGCTTTTGGGGACTAACCAGAAAGTCTCTTGGAAGACTACCTGCCGGTGGCTCTGGATCAGATGTGAAGGTATCCTCATCTGGCCCAACAGTGCCAGTTATGTCGGTGAGATTGTTATCAGCCATACTTGCGACCACGGCTAACTGGACATCGTGCATCTCGGTATTGGCTGATTCAACAGTGCCCTTGCCCATAAACTTGATCACATTTGGCACTACGACCGCTGCCAGGACACCAAGGATAGCGACTACTACCAGGAGCTCAATCAGCGTAAAGCCCTTCTGACCGTAGCGGAACGATTTTAGAAACCTCTTCATTGGTAGTACCTCCTTTCTTTTAAGGTTTATCTGTGGTATACTCAAAATGAGATGGGGTTGTTGTTTAAGCATCACCCCCTTTCTTAGAAGCCGAGGAGACCGGCCAAAGCCCTCGGTTTCATTTTTTTACTCCAAGTGTGAAGTATCTACGACAGGAAACGAAAATGACTAAAGTCGTATATACCAAAGTGTAACGCAATCCACTATGGAATGCAATAGCTAAATAGTAATGTTACTTTAGGGGGATGCGACAGAAGAGAAGGGGCGAAGCCCCTCTAAAAGGTATCAGCGCTGATAGGTACCGGGGCAGACTGGTGGCTAGTCTACTTCGTCTGCCTCAAGGAAGATTATTACCGCCTCAATAAGGCTAATTATCAGATTTCTGGCTGCTCTAGGTAGCTTATCAACCCGGGCAAAATGAAACCGCAACTGGGGGTCACCAAATGTAGTTTTGGCATCGTAGTCCATATCCTCAAGCAGTCCAGCTAGCTGCCACAGATATTGTCTCTTGACACCAAGATAGTCTGCCAGCCGATTCAGCGAAAATAGGGTCGGCTGGTAGTTTCTTTTGATGATACTGTGAACGGTCCCTGGGCTGAGACCGGAATTTATCGATAGACTACGGAGCGATAACCGCTTCTGCTTACACTGCTCGAGTAAGAAGTCACCTAGCTCTTTATTCGCCAAATTACCATTCTCCAATCTATACAGATTAAAGCCAACCCGTTAAACCACCAACATTCATATTAGCAAGCTAGCAATAACGAAGTCATAACACGAAGCGAGAAAAAGTTACAAAAGTATGGATTTTTTGAGCCCCGCAGCGGTATGCAGAGTTTTCATCGACCTTGCTCACTCTCATTTTATCTATTTAAGTAAATATTTTAGCAAAAGGGCTTGACAAAGTCTCTTTTTTATGATATAAAAGTATCTGAGGTGATAGACAAAATTCTATGATATCGTAGATACCCCTGGGAAGTCAGGTATTGCGATATCGAAGGTATGAGGGTTCGGTGGTCACTAACCAAGTCAGACAGGTACGGTTATGTATGGGCGTAAGGCGGCAAACCAAGGATAGCTTAGATTCAATCAAGCACCCGGGTCAGAGTTACGACGGTGTGATTCAAGAGCTAATCAAGTTTTGGGAAGAGGAGCACGAACCGGAAGAGACTAGCCGGGTTCCTTTGACTGTAGGAAGAGCAGGCTGTGAGGAAGGAGAAAACTAAGAAAGACCTGCCCTCACAGGTCTTTCTGGGGAGTGAAAACAGGTAATGCTATATAACGCTTATTATTATTCTAAAGCGATTCTGAAGATAAGTCAAATAAAATGTGCTGAAAGGGCTCAGAGACCCAAAGTGGGGGTGTGCTTGTGAGCCCTTTGGCTTTATTAAGCTGGCAGGGGATAGAGCTGTGGATATTCGGGCCACGCAGAGTTTTCATCGACCTTGCTCACTGGCTCGCCTCCTTGCAGTCCTACCCCTGCCGGGAAGGGTATTGATTATAAACCCTGAAAGGAGGTGATGCTATGACCGGAGCCCGCAAGGGGGAGCGCGTGATAAGCGCAAGCAAAGCTTAAGAGAAAACCTTGTCTCCATATAAAGGAGGGGATATTAGGTTTTATACTCTCATTTATGGGGACACAAATAATAATCCAAAAAGGAGAAAGGAAAAATAATGAAACGAAGATTGAAAAGAGTACTGGGTGTAGGCCTGGCGTTCATGCTGGTGGCCAGCCTGATGGCTTTTGCCGTTCCGGTTGCTGCCGCCGACTATACCGAGAACGACTGGGGCGAGTGGGGTCTAGCCGCTATTGAGCCCGGTACCGATGTCGGCCCGATGGCAATAGCCCCCGACGGCACCATCTTTGCTGCTATTGATGAACCCGCTGTTTTAAAGACTACCGGGGATGTGGGAACTGGAAACGAGGCTAGAATTGTAGTCCCGCTACCGGCAGGCACAACCTTAAACAGCATTACATCAATCTCTTGGTTCACGTATCTCGTCAGCGGATATGTCCCTCACTGTGACTTCGTCCTAGACAAGGATGGAGATGGCATGAGGGACGACGTGCTGGTAGCTGAGGGTGCTTACCAGAATGGCGATTCCACGGCAGGATGGAGCACGACTACCTGGATCGAAACCTTCGAAGGAGCTGACGGTGCTTACCCAAGCTGGTCAGGAATATCAGGTAGCCAAACTGCCAGCGAAGTTAAAAGCGTACAGGACAAGACAGCCGTCTGGCTCTGGACGTCTGGGCAGGCCTCCATTGATACGCTATCTGCTTACAAGGCTGGAAATGCAGTAGGCACAGTCGATGAGGACACAGTGGTTCTGGCTTTGGAGATAGAGGTTGACAACTGGGTACTCCAAAGTGAGGCTTTAGTTCGTCAAGTAAGTGTCAACGGCATTCCAGTGGGGGGTACTAGCCTAGTCAAGTCCGAGGACGACGGCTACACCTGGGACGACACTGAGTTAGATCCTGCTATCGCCCCGATAGTGGATATAGCCGTCTCGCCCAACTACGATGATGACGAGATTGTCTATGTCGGCTGCTTGGATGGCACCGTCTACCGCCTGGAAGAGGCCGGCGAGGGTGATGTTATCGCCCTCAAGGAAATGGTCGCTAGCGACTCAGACGTGGTCAGCGCACTCTACTCCATAGATACGTGGTATGACGGCGACTACAACTGGATTCTGGCCGCCACGAACGAAGATGTCTTCGTCATCAAGGATAGGGTGTTTGAGGACTGGCGTGACCAGGAGCTTGGTGATGACAAAATGGCCTATGAGGTGGCCTTCGCCCCCGACTTTGACGACTCCGAGCTTATCTGGGCGATAGTCCAGAGCAGTGACGGTGAGTTTCTGATTACCTCTACCGTATCGCCCGGCAAGTGGGGACAAGAGGTCGGTGATGTGGAGATTAACATCGATGCCACACCATGGGTTGACCTGGGCTTCCCCGATAACTACGACTCCGACCCCGACACCGGTGACACCATCGTGTTTGCCGCCCTGAGTGATGGCAGCGACGGTGGTGAGGTCTACTTGATAGAGGGGGTAGATGCTGACGACGGCGACTCGAACGCCATCGGGCTATTTGACCTAGCTGGCGACCCCTCCGTTGACATCATTAGCCTGGCCGTATCCGGGGACTATCCTGATTCCGTAGTCCTGGCTGGAGCCCTCCGGTCGCCTACTGTCCATATCAGCGATGACGGCGGGGATAGCTGGGATACCGTCGATAAGAGTCCCACCGGTGAGAGCTTCACCCATGTCTACATGGAAGCCGACGTTGTCTGGGGCGGTGAGGTGTTTGACACCGACGAGGGTATGGCTTTTGCCTCCACCTTCGGTGATGAGAGCGCCGTATCCCGCGCCAACGATGGCGGTCAGGTCTATAACCAGGTCGGCCTCATTGACACCGAGATTGACGAAATCATAGACCTGGGCTTCCACCCTGACTTCCCGGGTGAACCTACCTTCCTCATGCTTACCGAGGACACCGACTACGCCACCTACAGCGTGTGGCTGACCGAGAACGGTGACGAGGAAGAGCCCGACTACATCCGGCTGATTTGTGCTTATGATGGTCCGCCGGGTAACCTTGAGGCTAATAGCCTTGGCCTGGTGGATTGGTCATGGGATGGTGACGCCATCTACCTGTACGGTGATGAAGATGACGTCGAGTCCATCTGGAAGTCCACCAACGACGGTCAGACCTTCGGCAAGCAGCGCTCGGTCAAGGGTGGCGTCCAGATAAATGACTGGGAGATACCCTTCGAGGATACCATCTACGCTGCTACCACTGGTGCTGGCTTCGCCATGACCACCAACAGCGGTCTGAGTTGGTCGGCAACCACGGTGGGCAGTGCCATGAACGACATTGCCCTGCAGCCTGGCTTTGACGCCGACGACGCTGACATGGACAACATCCTCATGGGCAGCTTTACTGGTGATGTATTTGTCTCCCTCAATGGCGGTGATACCTTCAAGGACACCGGTGCCGACAGTTACCTCGACGGCAATGTCTATGTTGCCTTTGACGCTGAGTATGCCGATGAGGACGCTGATGGCGAAACTCTCATCTACGCCTGCGACGACAGTGATAACAAGATTCAGGTCGGTGAGGAGGACGGCGTCGATACCGAGTGGGATCCGCTGGAGGATGAGACCAACAAAGACAATACCAGTTTTGTGTTAGGCGACTTCTACGGACTGGTAGTCTCCGAGGATAACGCCCTTTACGCCATCGCCAATACATGCATCTACGACAGCGGCGACAACACGGGCGATTGGACGGCTACGACCGGTGTGGCGCGCTTACTGCTCCATGAGAGCAACAGCCTCTGGGAGATAGAAGGTGCCACTGACCTGACTGACCCGGTTGGTCTGTGGCTGACCCCCGGCTCCAATGTCCTGTGGACGGTCAACGACATCACTCTCAATGAGCTGTGGGTGCTGGAGGATACCTGCTCCGGTGCGGTAACGCTGTCTTCACCAGCTGATGGCTATCGGAGCGAAGCTGAAGAGGATATGAGGGTTGCCTGGAAAGAGGTGCGTGACGCTGAGGAGTACCAAGTCAAGTACACCCATGTAGATACTGGGACAGCAAACACTGTCCAGCCCGACGACACCGACGTACTCTTAACCGAGCTCTTTAGCACCTCAGAGTACGACTGGAAGGTAAGGGTAGCCCCAGCCGAGCCCTGGCACAGCCGCTGGTCTGGTACCTGGTCGTTCCACACGGCACTGGGTCCACCACCGTGGTCACCAACACTCTACACTCCGGGCGGTGAATGGCAATATAGTGGTATTGACGTGGACTTGATGCCAGCCTTTAGCTGGGAAAGCGCCAAGACAGCTGACGGCTACCAGTTTGTGCTAGCCGACAACGCTGAGTTGGCCAGCCCGCTGGTGAACAAGAAGGTGTCCTCATCAGCCTACCAGCTTGATTTTGAGCTGGAGTACAACTCCAACTACTTCTGGAAGGTAATGGCATACAAGGGCACTAAAGCCATCAGCCGCTGGAGCGACATTGGTGCCTTCACCACTCTAGAGAAGGCAGTTGCACCACCGGCACCGGCACCACCGGCAACGGTGACACAACCAGCGCCGGGACCGATAGTCATACCAACACCCATTCCACCCGCCCTGTTGTGGACTATCATCGGTATTGGTGCGCTTCTGATTATTGCGGTGATTGTCCTGATAGTCAGGACCAGGCGAGTAGTCTAGTCCTAGCTTGACGGGTAACACCCAAGTAACCCCGAGAGCCCCCCGAAGTTCGGGGGGCTCTCTCAGTCTGGTGACATAATGGATGTTTATAGTCTAGGTAGAAGACTCAAAGTGCAAAGGAAAGCAAAGGGGCTGACGCTAGGGCAGCTTAGTGAGATGTCAGGTGTATCCCCGTCACACCTCGGTCGTATAGAGAGGGGCGAACGTTTCCCCTCGGCCCCTATTTTAAGGAGACTGGCTGAACCACTGAGCATGACGGAGACGGAGCTGTTTAAGCTAGCTGGCTTCCTGTCCCGCGATGACAGTGATGGCAGGGTAGACACAATCAAGAAGGAATTGCGGATAAAGATGCTAGATGTCCTTAAGGAGATTGACGCTCTTTAGCTAATTGTTATTATTTTAAGGAGAGGAAGGTAGATAAATGGAAGGCTACTGTCTTAAATGCCGAACCAGGAGGGAAATGAAGGAGGCTAAGGCGGTAACCATGAAGAATGGTCGGTCGGCAACTCAGGGTGTCTGTCCCAAGTGCGGCACCAAGATGTTCCGCATTGGCAAAGGCTGACCAAAGAAAATATTGCCTTTTCACCTCTCATTGCTCACGGCAAAGAGAGGATTTGCTTGTAAGGAAGGAATTCAGAAACTATGACTCAGGCTTCAGAGGCGATTTTTAAGGGGAGGTGGGCCAAGGTGCAGATATATGCGCCCACCTATGCGCTCCCCCGGACGTGTGTTGGATATATCTACTGCTTTCAGGAGCGCCGGCTTTTAGACCAGCTAAATGATGTCTTTCCGGGCACACTGCCGGGAAATGCGCCCTTCTTATCCATCAGGGAACCTAAAATCTACTCGCTAAACGGAGGAGAGGAGATATTGCAATTTGCCTGCCTTAACAAGGCCAGCATCCTCTTCGTCAGGGAGCTTGAGGACGGCCAGGCCAGGCCTGGGCGTAAGGGCTATCCCTATGTAACCAAGTCGGCTGTAGCCATAAAGCTTTACCTGCCATTCTACACCCTGACTGGCCAGATGCACTGTGCCAGCGGGGAGCGTACCTCCGATGTGCTGAACCACCCGCTGATGTTCTTGCCTCTGACCAATGTTGAGATAAGCCCGTCGGTGGGCAGGAGTGAGTCGGTCGGCTTCATGGCGGTCAACAAGGGTCAGGTAATCCTTTTGGAAGAACTAGAGCCTGCCGAGATGAAGGAGGTCCGTAAGGGGATTGAGGCTCTTTAACATAACTGCGTTTAGTGCGACCTTCAGCGAGAAAAAGACATGGCGAACAGAGATCAAATGGTGAAGCTGCTTACCGACCACCCCGATATGACCTACCAGGGGATAGGGGAGATCGTTGGCTGCAGAAGGCAGAGGGTGCACCAGGTTGCCCGGGAGACCGGGCTGACCAAGAAGTCTCACCTCCACCGCCGGGATATAACCATGGAGAAAGTCGTTGAGCTTTATTATGGTAGTAACCTGCTCGTTCAGGATATCGCCCGAATGTTTGGTTGTAATGAAATTACTATCAGTAGGCGGCTCAGAGCGGCTGGAATCAGCCCGAGTGAGGCTTACTCCCGAAAAAGCAAGCTGTATTGGAGGGGGGTAAGGGGAAACAGTAGGGAAGTGATGCCTATTAAAGAAGACGATAGGGAAAGACCTATGGACGCTCGGGAAAGACCGATTGATATAAAAATCTAATACAAAGGAGTGAAAAGATGAAAAGGGAAATCTTTAGTATCCTGTTTGCCCTGGTGCTGGTTTTGAGCCTCAGCCTGGTGGCAGCAGTGCCGGTGGGGGCAGCATATGGAACGCCTACAATTAACGGAGTTCTTGGTGAAGGAGAATGGGGAGACCTAGCCTTCGGGAGTGACTACTTTGATGTCTATGTGCTGAACGACGCTGAATACCTGTATGTCGCCTTTGAGACAAAAGGAGGTACCTATACTCCTACAGGAGGCGGAGATGTAGGTATGATCAACGTTTATACTATAAATCCTGATACTTGGGAGTGTTGGGCATATTGCTGGATTCACCGAACCCCTGATTTGATTGAACTTAAGTACACGTACCCACCCGACCCAACGGAAACCCTCGACACTGATGCGGACTTTGGGGTAACGGCAACCGTGTTCGAACTACAGATTCCGCTCTCAGAGCTAGAATCTATTGGCTTAGGGGATACGATAAGCTTCCATTTCCTGTCATACGCTGAGGGGTGGACTGACTGGAATACTTGTTGGCTGTTCGATCAAGAATACACTCTCTCGCAACCCACTAAAGCTGACATCCTCGAAGGCAGTGGTGTTCCCGGCAAAGGTCTAGGTGAGGCTCCGGGCCTCCAGAAGCCCTTCAATCCCGACTCAAAAGCAGGTGACCACGCCGACAAAAAATAGGGACACGGTGAGGGTGTGAAATGACTAGTGATGACAGCAAAAATCTAGGCAGGCTATTCAAGCCTAAGCTGGGGGAAATTATAGTTGTCTGTCCGTATTAGCCCCCGGGGTGATAGGAGATTCTGGCGGGAGGACATTGATGGTTTTCTCAAGGAAGCTGAAAACAACGGTTTTTGAGTTATACAACGGCAGATACAGAAACCTACCTGAGCTAGCTGAGGTGATGGGAATATCAGTAAGCCAAGTTTACCGTGTACGCGGGGGGGACCGAGGCATCAATGAAAAGTTTATTATCGGGGCGCTGAGGGCCTTCCCTGAATACAAGCTTGATGACCTTTTCTATGTTCAAAGGAGAGACTATGAGTAATGAGCACATAGGCACGGTAATTAAACAGCACAGAGTTATGAGCGGGCTGACGCTACACCAGCTTAGTGAGATGTCAGGTGTATCCCCGTCACACCTCGGTCGCATAGAAAGGGGCGAACGCTTCCCATCGGCCCATATTCTGCGAAAGATTGCCCAGCCTTTGGGCCTTACTGAGGGTGAGCTATTTACCGCTGCTGGCTATTTGTCCCCTCAGTCCCAGACCACGCCTGAGGGCAAGACAGACATTAGGAAGCTAGACCCTTATGTAGCCAGGGTGTTATCTGAAGAGCCTGTTGAGGTGCAGCGCACTGTCATTGGAATCCTCAATATCTTGAAGTCTGTGGCAGGGGGTCTTTCTGGGAAGTGAAAACAAGTAATAGGCGGGCTCTGCCAGGGGAAACTGGGGTGCCATCGGGTTTAAATGTTGCCCAATGGCTTAAAATTGCCTCTCACCCCTCCCGTGAGGGTGCCCCAGCTGTAATCGGGCAAGTGGCATCCCGCCTTCCAGCCATAGGAAGTCAGAGAGGAGGTGATGCCTTTAAAAGATGAAATGAGAAAGAAACAGGTTCACCACTACTAAAATAAAGGAGGTGATTAATGAGAGGGTACTTCAAATTTCCCCTGATATACAAAATACTCATCGGCCTGATTCTGGGGCTTATTGTGGGGATGATTGTCGGGCCGGCTATAGAGCCAGTAAAGCCACTGGGGGACTTCTTTATAAGATGTCTTAAAATGATTGTCATGCCAGTAGTCCTGTGCTCCCTGGTAGTAGGCGCCGCCAGTATATCACCGGCACGATTAGCCAGAATAGGTGGCGTGACCATAGGCCTTTACCTATTAACTACATTCTTCGCTGTTCTTATAGGTTTGGGCATGGCCAACCTATTCCAGCCAGGATTGGGCTTGGCGCTGGTTGGTGAAGAGGTGGTAAAGGCGGCAGTAGCCCCGTCAGTAAAAGATATCATACTGGGCTTGATAACAACCAATCCTTTCGCGGCTCTAGCCGAGGGCCAGGTGTTGCCAACCATAGTGTTTGCTATATTGCTGGGAACAGCATTGGCTTACCTGAAAGAAGTTAAAGTTGAGAGAATCAGCAAAGCCAGTGGCGCCGTATTAGACGTTTTTGATGGCTTAGCTGAGGCAATGTATCGGTTGGTTCGCTGGGTGCTGGAGGTTGCCCCTTACGGTGTATTTGCCCTGATAGCGGTGGTGGTTGGCACCCAGGGTGCCAGGGTTCTGGGGCCTCTAGGCATTGTGGTTGCAGCCGTATATCTAGGCCTGATTATCCATTATTTACTAATCTACGGCGGTGCATTAGGCCTAGCTAGGCTTAATCCTCTCAGGTTTTGGCCAGGGGCTAGAGATGCCTCGCTGACAGCTTTTGTGACTAGAAGCAGTAGTGGCACCTTACCGGTTACCATGCGGGTTGCTGAAGAAAATCTGGGAATTAAGAGAGGGGTATACTCATTTACATTGCCATTGGGCGCTACCATAAATATGGATGGCACCTGCCTCTATCAAGCAGTTTGCGCCATGTTCATAGCCAATGCTGTAGGGATGCCGCTATCAGCAGGCATGCAGGTATTAGTTATGCTTACTGCTGTGTTGGCCTCTATAGGAACGGCTGGCGTTCCCGGAGCTGGGGCAATAATGCTGCTCCTGGTTCTTGAGTCGGTCGGGCTACCCGTTGAGGCCGGAACAGCTGTTGCCGTAGCCTACGGTATGATTCTGGGCATTGACGCTATACTGGATATGGGCAGAACCAGCGTTAATGTTACTGGCGATCTGGCGGTTACTTCAATAGTAGCCAAGATGGAGAATATGCTGAACTTAGACTTCTGGCGCCGAAAGATTGCTTAAGGTAAAAATTATTTTTGCCTTAAGCCTTGGTAAGGAGGTCGGGGAATGGTGTAGCCCTTTCTGCCAGCTTCACGACCTCCTTCCTTGTGGAAAGGAGTAAATAAGGTGATACCTTTTAAGATAGTGTGCAGTAATTGTGGCAAGGAGACAGATAGTCGCCAGTGGCGGTGGCGACATGAGTGTGGAGGTCCACTTGACATTGTCCTCGAGTTAAAGGGGAAGAAATTTACCGAGTTAATTGATGTAAACGAGCAAAATATTAGGAGATATGCCCAACTTCTCCCCATACAAAAACTGCCCTCCGTCCACCACGGTTGGACCCCGATAGTTAAGCAAAACATAGATGGAGTTGAGGTTAACTTCAAACTTGAGTATCTCAGCCTAGGCGGCTCTTTCAAGGATAGAGGGGCTTACATTAGTGTGGCCAAAGCTAAAGAGCTGGGCTTAAAGGGGATAATTGTAGATTCTTCCGGTAATGCTGGAATAGGTTTCTCTCTCATGGGTCTTCTTTCTGGAATAGATGTCTATGTGTTTATCTCGAAATATGCTCCAGTAGGGAAAAAAAAATTGCTCAGACTTTTAGAGGCCAATGTCTGGGAAGTTGATGGAGACAGGATGGATGCTAATCGAGAGGCAATAAAAGCTGAAACAGAGGGCTTGGCTTATGTAACCCAGTGGTGGAATCCTTATTTCATCGAAGGGGTAAAAACTATGGCTTACGAAGCCTATGAACAGATAGGCAGCGTTGACTATGTTATAGCCCCCATCGGAAGCGGTACCATTTTACTTGGTCTGTATAAGGGGTATCAAGAATTAGTACAACTCCAAGCGTTAAATAAAGTGCCCAGAATCATCGGAGTTCAAGCTTGTGGCTATTCGGCGATATGTGAAGAGCTTGGTGCCAGAAAAAGGGGTATAACTAAATCGGAGCTTGCCGATGGTATAACTGAAATTGATCCGCCACGGAGACGACAAATAGTGGAGGCAATAAGAAGGACCAACGGACACTGTATCATAGTTGACGATGAGGAAATAAAGGAGTCCTTGGTGAAGCTGAGAAAACTTGGCTTCATTGTTGAACCGACAAGTGCCGTGCCTTATGTAGCTTTAATGATTGCCTTTAAACAGGGTTTCTTCAAACCAGGGGATAAAGTTCTATTGCCCTTAACGGGTTCTGGACTGAAATTGATTGATGAACTCATAGAAATAACAGATTCAAAGAGGTAAGCTTAAAAAGCGGCTTGTGAGCTAGAAGGCGGGCTCTGCCAGGGGAAACTGGGGTGCCAGGGGCTTTTGCCTTTTCCTCACTGGCTTAAATGAAACCTCCCCCCCTCCCGTGTGGTCCTCAGCTGTAATCGGGCAAGTGGCATCCCGCCTGCCAGTTGTAAGGCATAGTAATATGCAAAAGACTGTTGAATACACAAATAATAGAGTCTCACCAGCCACCGTAGAGCTGCTTATCCGTGAGAGAAGCAAGGGCAAGAGTCTCAGGCAGCTGGGGCAGATGTTTAATAGAAGCGGTGAGCGGGTAAGAAAGGTTTTAGCCAAATATGGGCCACCACAAGTGACGCTGCTGCCCGAGAACAGAGTTGCGTCTAAGCTGGGATACCCATTGCAGTGGCTTGCTAAGCTGAGGAAAGAAGGTATTATCAACCCGAATTAAAGCCAGGTTCAACCAAGTAGCTGGAGCCTTTCTTGGTGAGTTGAGTCTGAAGTTTGACAACTGCGTGGCTTGTGTGATTTCACACTCGCTTGATCTGTTACCTCACTGCACAATGTGACGAACTGTGCAATCCAAGATTATTTAGTTTCTTCCTCGTTGCTATCGAAGGACTATCAGTGTAGTATTGAATTGGTAGAAATTGCTTCGGTTCATATTCGATGATTTCAACATATGAACCTAATGAGTTATGATGTTCTACTTGAGGATCAGATGGACACTTGTAAACCGTTTGGGAATCCGGATACAGCCAAAATACTAGTAATTGGCCATGACCCCAGACTTCAGAGAAGTGATATCCAAGCGCAGTATGCTTTTTTCTTAAACTACTTGAAGGAATCGCCTCCAACTCATCCATCCGAAAGGCGTAAGTATGACTTTGCTTCCTCTGTGGTCACCTACATTCAGTTCCTTAAAGGCGCATCTGTCTCTCTGGAGGAAATATTTGTTAGCAATCTATGTAACAAATTCTTGAATCGCCCGCTTGGAGGAGGTACAGTGCTGATTCCGGATGAAGAAGCGAAAAGGGGTACCCAAGCTATTGAAGATATAATGTCAATAGGATCATTCAAAGTAGTTCTACCAATGGCTCCCCAGGTATTCTACCATCTCGTGAAATTAGGCTTTATTACAAATCCAGATGAGAGTTTGCTGACCTTCTTAAGAGGAGCGCGGCCAAGTCCGGCGGCCAGTGTCAGAAAAGCTTATGTGCCGGTTGGACGAAGCCCATTTCTGAGCGTATGCGGTAGAATGTTCTACCATAGAAAAGATCGCGTTCCTGTTATTCCCATTGTTCATGTGAAACAGTGGCCTTTAGGTACCAGAATGAAGCCCCATTATATCGCCCTGATGAAGTTGGCAGCAGCTAATGCCAAAGATTGCCTAACGAGTCCTCAGTCGCTAAACTGAAGATATGTTAACTCCCAAGTTGTCATTTACTGCAGGAGGTAGACAATGGAAGAACAATTCGAACAGCAGAAGTTCGCAATCCTGATAGACGGAGACAATGCCCAGGCATCCCTCCTCCCTCACATTCTTGCTGAAATCAGTAAGGTTGGTCTGATTACAATCAAGCGCATATATGGCGATTGGACCACTACAAGCATGAACCAATGGAAGGAATCGCTCCATAAACATGCTATTCAACCTATGCAACAGTTCAGGTACACTACAGGGAAAAATGCCACAGATAGCGCTATGATAATAGACGCCATGGACTTACTACACAGTAATGATGTGCAAGGATTTTGCATTGTCTCCAGTGATAGTGATTATACCAGATTGGCTACACGGATTAGAGAGCAAGGGCTCTTCGTCATAGGTGTAGGAGAGCAAAAAACTCCTGAGGCTTTCGTTAACGCGTGTAACCAGTTCATCTACTGTGAAAATCTTGCTGTTACACAGGAGCCGAAAAAGAAGGCAAGGAGAAAGGAAAAGAAAGAAGAGAAACCCGATTTTAAAGATCCGCTCACACTTCTGGTCAAGGGATTTGAATTGGCTGCTAAAGAAGAGGAGTGGGCTCATTTGGCGAAAATGGGTAGCATTCTTCGTCAACTTGACCCAGCATTCGATCCCCGGTCATATGGACACACAAAACTTCAATCATTACTTAAAGATTTCCCGGAGACTTTCGCAATCAGGCAAGATAAGTCTAAGAAACCACCAGTGGTTTATGTGGCGCTTGCACCTCAAAAAATAGGGAATAGTTCAAGCTGAAGCTGGCATCGCATAACAGCTAGGCTCTAAGCTCATATTCTAGTCGGAAGGCATATCAGAATTTTGCTATCAACAACCAACAAAAGGGCGGAATGTTACTTCAGTATCTAGCCAACACCACCTCCCTCTCAAAAGTCGCAACTACATTACGCACCAAGTGGAATCCAGCCCACAAGGTCGCTACTAACCAATTGGTGTCTTCTTCGTTTATAATTAAGAAACGAGAGGAGGAGACAATGAGAGGCAAAAGATTCAATTTAGGAGTCACAGGTGTACTGGTTACCCTTCTGGTGGTGTCTATTGCCTTTGTGGGTGGCTGCACCAGGCAGCCGAGCACAGGGGAACCTTCACCGCCTATACCCACTCCACCAACAGAACCAGTACCAGGAACGCACACCAAAGGATATGTCTATGTATCCATACTTGACTTTGCCTTTGAGTATCCTGAGGATTGGGAAATGGAGATTCCTAAAGTCATAGATGGGGAAGACATTGAAAGCGTTGTAATGTTTACCAAGCCAGGAACACCAACAACTCTTATCGTGACAGTTAAATTAAGTAATTTGACAAGCTTAGAAGAAGTCAAGGAGGAATTTAG
>Ga0209979_1001997_pt1 | contig 20566 bp, 17 predicted proteins | sample AnhtaG_FD_183114 | JGI IMG/M metagenome (GOLD analysis project Ga0209979, IMG submission 183114) | Deep subsurface microbial communities from Anholt, Denmark to uncover new lineages of life (NeLLi) - Anholt_01485 metaG (SPAdes) (version 2) | ecosystem: Environmental > Aquatic > Marine > Oceanic...
CGAAATCAACTGAGTGCTTCAACAGTACTCCGTGGGTTCAAATCCCACCCTCTCCGCCATAAACTCGTATTTCGTCGTTCGCTGCTCGTATCTCGTGCCCTGTCGCTCACGATCTGTGACTCGTTATCTAGAGATTTCACCTATAATGACATATGTCACTAGCTGTCGATGAACAATGAGCTACGAACTATGAACTATTTCAGGAGAGGTGACTGAGTGGTCGAAAGTGCACGATTGGAAATCGTGTGGAAGGATAAAACTTTCCCGAGGGTTCGAATCCCTCCCTCTCCGCCAGTTGTCGAAACGCTTTACTGACTTGACATCAACGAGAGTATAGGCTATAGTAATTGTAGCCTTGTGACCAAATTGTGACCAAAGACCATCTTTGCCTTCCTGTCTGGCCGGAAAGGAAGAAGAGATGGCATCAATTTACAAAAGAGGGAACGTATGGTATCTCTCCTACCGCGCAGGTGGTAAGAGAGTGCGAAAGAGTGTCGGCAAGTCAAAGAAGTTAGCGGTACTCGCACAGAAGGAAGTAGAGGTTAGACTAGCAAAGAAGAAGCTGGGTTGGGAGGAAATAAGAGATCCAACCTTTCTTGGGTTCAAAGAGGAGTACCTTGGATACCGAAAAGGTAATGTCCAGCCTACCACCTACGTTAGATACAAAGAGAATACTCAGCACTTCATCGATTTCCTTAATGGTCGTGGAAGCCCTTCCTTGAGACTTTCCCAAATCTCCTTTCAACTCATCGAAGAGTATAAGCAGGAAAGAGGTAAAGTAGTAAAGCCTTCTACGGTGAACATTGAACTCAAGGTTCTAAGAGCCCTGTATAACTTTGCGATACAATGTAAGTGCGTGAGAGAGAATCCAGTTAGTAAGGTTGATTTCTACAGGGGGGTGGAGAAGAAGCCAAAATTCCTTCAGAAAGAAGAAATAGAAAAGCTTTTGGATAACTCCAATGGTCTTTATCCGGTACTTTACACCTTCCTCAAAACTGGTCTTCGTAAAAGTGAGCTGATTAATCTTAAGTGGAAGGACATAGATTTTCGAAGGAAGTACCTAACGGTTGAGAGCAAAGAAGATTGGCGCACCAAGACAGGTAATACAAGAGAAATACCTATTGGAGATGACCTCATGGAAATACTGAATAAACTCCCAAAAACCTCAGATTATGTATTTCTAAACTCCAATGGCAGAAAGTATGGCTTTCATCTAACTGAGAGGGTAAAAAGGCTGGCTAGAAGTATTGGAATATCCGATATGACTGTCCATGCTCTACGGCATACCTTTATATCCCATCTGGTAATGAATGGGGTAGATCTTGTTAGTGTCAAAGAACTTGCTGGCCATTCTGATATAAAGACTACAATGAGGTATGCTCATCTTGCACCAGGACACTTAAGAAAATCAATAGGTAAACTCCCATACTAGAGTATTGCTCTAAACCTTGGGGATGGTTTCACTTCCCTGGAGATGAGCCACTTCTGAATATTTCCTTCTTTGAATCTTAGCAGCCTTCCCACTTTTATATGGGGGATGAGCCCTAGATGTACCCACTGATAGATGGTAGATTTCTTTACCGACAAAACCTTTGCTAACTCATCTATCGTAAGTAGTTTCTCCATCTTTACCTTCCTGCCTGGCTCATTTTTATATTTAGACTCATCCCCCATTTAGTTATCCCTGCAATTGAAACATGATAATTCGTTACTGGTATAATATTGTTATAGCTAGATGCTCTTTCTCGGTAAATAAGGAAATTGCATAATAGCAAGCCTCCGGTAGAATAGATTGTTAATAAACTAAATAAATACAAAATACTCTACCAGGAGGCAAAAATGCAAGAAAAAAGCAAAAGATCAGTAAAGCAGGTTTTACAAAAGCTCAAGATGGAAATAAGAAGCTCACAAAACACTCTTCTTATTGCCGTAGATATTGGGAAAATAAGGCATTGTGCCTGTTTTGTAAGTTCCGCTGGAAAAGTACTCAGGCGAAAATTCTTCTTTACCAATACCATTGATGGATTTAATAATCTCATAAGACAAAGCAAATTCTATCAGAATAAGGAAAAATTGCCAAAAACCCTATTCGGTATGGAACCGTCAGGATATTACTGGATCCATTTGTACGAGCATCTTGAGACTTTAGGAAAAAGGATAGTGACTGTATCTCCTCTGGCTGTCAATCGCAATCGGGAAACTATCAATGTATCCAAAGATAAATCAGATCCCAAAGATGCTTACAATATAGCCGATCTTATGAGACAAGGAAAGTTCTACTTTCCTATCTATCGAGATAAAGAGATTAGAGAACTTAAAAGATTTATGCAAATCTACTATCGGCTTATTACTCAAAAAGCCTCCTTAAGATGTCGCCTAAGAGGGGTAATAGGATATATTTTCCCTGAACTGGAACGCTATTTTAGGGATATCACGGCAAAGAGTATATTAGCTATACTCCAGACTTATCCTTTTCCTTCTCAGATAAAAAAGTTAGGAAAATCTCGCTTTGTCTCTTTTTTAAAGAGAAAGAATTCTCGTCTCTCTAGAAAAAGAACTGAGGAGATCTATGAGCTTGCTAGCTCTTCTGTGGGTATAAGAGGAGAAGAAAAAGCAGTTCTTTTTGAAATTAGACTCCTCTTAGATGAACTTAGAGGTATAGAGCAAAATATAGCCAAGATTAATACCAACGTGCAGGCTATTGTGGAGGATAGAGAAGACTATCAGCTTCTTCTTACTATCGCTGGAATTGGTCCGATTACTGCTTCTTCAATTATTGCTCAAATTGGAGATATTGCTAATTTCTCTTCAGGAAAACAGCTTATCAAGCTTGCAGGTCTTGATCTTTATGGCTCTGAATCAGGAATAAGCGTGCATAGCCTAAGACATATTTCCAAAAGAGGTAGAAAAGTCTTAAGGACTGTTCTTTATCAGGCGACAATTGCCTGTATTAGACTAAATAATCACCTTAAGGCTTGTTATCTTAAGATCCTGGCTAATCAGCCCAATAAGAAGAAAGTAAAGCCTAAAGCAATAGTTGCTATAGCCTGTAAGCTACTTCGTATAATCTATAGAATGCTTACGGAGAAAAAGCCTTTTGACTCCAACTATGATGAGAAACTAAAGAGAAGAGCCTCTTTCAAAGAAACAAGAATTATTTCTATAGAAAAAATTGATCTTTTAGAGCCTGTAATTTGCTAATTTTGCGGTGAGGGATTCAGCATTCGTTCATTTGGCATCACTTCTGCAAAAGGAAGTGGTAAGCCCGAGAGAAAGCATATGAACCCTCACCGCTCCCTAAGCCCGAATGAAGGAAGTTATGGATCGGGAAATGCCCGAATACCACGTATATCCGCCAGATTAGGCAGGGAGCATAAAAAGGTGAGGATACCCACCGCAAATTATTATTGCTAGAAATGAGAAAGATCGTTATAGTTCTTTCACAATTTTTTCTATCGGAGGTCACTTGACAACATTATAGGAAGCTTTCTCGTCTTGGAAATTCGGTCAGATTCCATAACTCGTTGATAAGGAGTTTTAGGGGTATCGTACTTTCTGTGGACTTTCCCTTTGTCCCGGATCTTCTCTTTTAGCTTCATCACTGGCTGAAAGAAGTTTTTGTAAAGCCTGAGCTCATTTCGATATAGATCATTGATGATGGCAACCTCCTCGGCGGTATCATATCTTAAGTGCCCAAGAAAATTCCTAACATGAGTTGAATTCTTCTGCTCGACAAAACAGTTGTCGTTCTTCTTGTAGGGCCTTGATCGGGAAAATTGAATGCCTTCAGCTTCACAATAGGAGAGCAGGTGCCAGTTAATGAAACCCCTATCGTTATCAGAGTGGGCATGGACCCACTTGAAGGGCATCCTTTTTCGCGTTTTATCCAAAGCCTCACAGTTTCTCTCCTTTCCGCTCCCTAGGACTGCTTCTCCTTCCCACCAGCCGAAAGCAACACCAGCACAGCTTACAGTATTGGCATAAAGTCCGGAAGCTGATTGGCCACAGTGTTCTACTAAATCTATCTGTACCTGACCTGGAAGGGTTCTATCCCAGCCCCCTGCTTTTACTGGTATCCTTTGATAGATGAGGGGATTATTCTTTCTGTGATATTTTCTTCTGTAGTGCAAGACCTCCTTTTGATGTTTAAGGGCTCGATCAATTGTTTTAGGACTGATCTTCTTTAACTTCTCTGCTACTTCATTAGAAACAAAAATTTCTTCTTGCTGTCTTAATCTGTTAAGTTCGGTTCTTATTGAAGGAACAAGCCTTTGTCCGCAAGGACGGTCAAATATTTCCCAGAGATCTACCAGGGCTGCCTTGACATAGCCATCGTAGATTTGTTTTCTCTTTTTCCTTTTCTTGGGCTTTGAGGAAAAAGAAGAGTTAATCTTTCTGATGACGTATTTCCTATTCTGATGAGTATTTCGGCAGCACTCATCCAGAATAGAAGACCTCTCTTTCTTAGATTGGGCCTGAAAGTACCTTTTTTGCAGTTCCTTGAGATATTGGTTTTTTGAATGCATATCCATTCTCCTCCTCCCTATTTTTTAATCTGGTTAGGGAGTATTGTATCAGATTTCGGTTACATTTTATATGACCCAACCAATACCTCTTCGGTTACATTTTAGATGAACTTAACGCGTTCCTCTTGACAAAAATTTTATTTGTGGTATAATTGTTAACGATTGCAAAAGAGGAAGGTGCCCTCAGTAAAAGAACAGGGAGTTCGATGGAAAACGCTATTACAATTTCCGACATTGCTAAAATACTTGGTGTGTCTGAGACGACGGTATCACGTGCTCTAAACAATAGCTCTTTAGTTAATGAAGGAACAAAGAATGAAATTATACGAGTAGCAGAGCGTCTCAATTACCGGCCTAACCTTATAGCCAGAAGCTTCGTCAGAAGAAAAACGCAAACCATTGGTGTCATCATTACTAATATAGCAAACCCCTTTTTTGCCGAGGTATTTAAAGGTATTGAAAAAGTGGCTAAGCAAGGAAATTATCACCTACTTTTAGGGATCTCAGAGGATGATATTGAGGAAGAAAAAAGATATGTACAAGATTTTCTGGAAAGAAGAGTAGATGGTATTCTCCTAGTTCCTGTTCACAAGAAATATAATGACCTTGAACATATTTATGCACTAAAGAGGGAAAAGGTTCCTTTCGTATTAGTATCCCGGAATCTAGAGAAAATTGATACTGATTGGGTTATGACAGATCTAAGAAAAGGCTCCTATGAGTTGGTGAAATATTTAGTCCGCTTGGGGCATAGGAGAATACTTTTTATAGTTGGGCCAAAGGAAGTCACACACAGCAAATATCGGATTCAGGGGTACAGGGATGGATTAAAGGAGTCAAAGTTGAATTTTGACGAAGAGTTGATATTTGAGGGGAAACTCAACACTTTTGAGGAGGGCTACAACATTGGGAAAGAAATTTTAGCCGACTTCTGCAAAGCCTTTGATGCTATTATTACTATAAATGATGTGGTAGCATTGGGGATTTTGCGAGCGGCTAAAGAACTTCGAGTGAGGATACCAGAAGATTTTTCTTTAGCTGGATACGATGATGTAATTTTTGCCGCTATAGCGGAAATCCCTCTGACCACTGTTGCTCAGCCCACAATGAAGATTGGTGAAAAGTCTATGGAGGTTCTGTTAGAAAGAATTAAAAACAATAGTGTATCCAAGGGCTACCAACATATCTTTTTACAGCCAAGATTAGTCTTTAGAAACTCCTGCAAATCTCGCCCAGTTAATGTTGGAGAAAAAGCTAACAAATAAGGTGAGAAATGCCCTATCATATCTATGACACCTATCAATAGTGCCTTGCCCTTAAAAGACTGGCAAGGTAAGGGTGGCAGTCTTTCGGGAAAGGTAACCTAAAGGCTCCTTTAGGAAGTGCAAGCTATCCTTGCCTTGTTTAAGTTCTCAAAGAGCGAGGGATAATTAGGTACACTGCTCCCAGCATTCAAATTACCAGAAAATGGTCAAAAAGCAAGTAAAGGAGGTGATAGAGCTAACTAAGGGGTATGTACCTAATGGGTTAATTAAATTATACGAAGGAGGCAGTAAATGCAGAAACGAATAGGAAAAGTATTAGTTTGTTCATCATTAGTGGTTTGTTTGATGGCTGGATTAACTTCGTTTGGAGGGGCCGAAACAACTCTGTCCTTATGGGATCAGAAAAATAGTCCAAAAGAGAGAGAAGCAGTAGAGTACATAATAGGGATTTTCGAAAAGGAATACCCCGAAGTGAAAATCACTCGCCGCATAATGCCTAATCTGGAGGCAGACCAAATGGTAAGGATGGCGTTTGCCGGAGGTACTCCACCTGATCTTTCTGAGTGTCAAGATCCGTACACCATGGTTAAATATTTCCAAAAAGGCCTAACAATGGACCTGACGGAATGGTACAAAGAATATGGTGACCGTTATCCACTCGGGGTTAAGTCTGCAATGAATTTCGATGGGTATTACATAGCTGTACCCATGGCAGAGTTGGTGACTATGGCTGTATTTTACAACAAGAAGCTGTTGGCAGATCTAGGTCTCACTGAGCCAGAGAACTATGGCGAGTTCTGTCAGGCCCTAGAGGCTGCAAAAGCACGAGGTTTAACTCCTATTCCTATTGGGACTAAAGCAGGCTGGCCTGGGTTGCATATTTATCAACATTTTCTGCGGGAGACTGTTGGTGCTGCGACCATAAATGACATGATTTTTAGAACAGATCCGAACAAGGGTCCAAGATGGACTGATCCTGGTTTTGTGAGAGCCGCTAAGTATGTTGATGAGATGCGACAGAATGGCTATTTCTCGAAGGGTGCTGCCATGAGTAGCTTCGATGCTGGGAAAATGGAGTGGCTAGGAGGTAGGGGACCTTTTTTTATCACCGGTAGCTGGGTTCCATCTTTTGATTTCCCTCCAGGTTTTGAATGGGACTTCTTTTGGTTTCCGCACATCGTTGGCGAGTTAGGTTACTATAGAAACGATGATTATATTGACCTTTTCGCAAGTCTGCAGGTTTCCAGCACAACTTCTCATCCTGAACTATGCTTGGACTTTTTGGAAGTATGGACTCGTCCGGAAGTACAGCACAAAGCATGGTTTGAGATAGCAAATTTTATCCCTGTGGTAAAAGGAGCTGCACCGGAAGAGGAGCTTTCAAAATTCCAGAAGGCACAATTAGAACTTTCTAAGCACAACACTGGCACCTACCACGCCATGGACTGTTGGATGCCACCTGCTGTCGGATTTGGAGCGCTGTACAGTGATATGACAGCTCTCTTTGCAGGGGAAATCACACCAATAGAATTGGGCAAGCACATGGAAAAAGTGCACGTAGAAGAACTGAAGAAATTACAGGAGTAGACTATAACATACAATAATATCGAGGAGAAGATTTCTTCTCCTCGATATTATTTTATAGGAGAGTAGTGGCATGACACAAAAAATTGCACCGTTTTGGTCAGGACCATATATTTTCATTCTGCCAGCCTTGTTAGTGTATGTCATATTCATGATTGTTCCTTTTGTGGGAACAATTGGTCTATCCTTAATAAAATGGGAGGGATTTAGCTTTGATGACATTAAGTTCATAGGTCTGCAGAATTATCGGGATCTGCTCGTCGATTCTGTTTACTGGCTTTCTTTAAGGAATAGTCTTGTTTTTGTAGCTGCTGCTGTAGCCTTTCAATGCACTCTAGGGTTAATCGTAGCTTTACTTTTGGAACAGAAACTTGCTATTGGTAATTTCTTAAGGGGCAGTTACTTTATACCAGCGATTATTTCCCTGATAATTATTGGCATTGCATTCGAGTCTCTCTTAAATCCTACGTTAGGTGTTTTGGACAAAATCCTTCGGACAGTGGGTTTGGAAAAATTCAGCGTGCTCGGCATGTGGCTTGCCAGCAAAAAGAAAGCAATATGGGTGTTGATACTAATTCAAGGCTGGTACGGTTTTGGGTGGAGTATGTTCATTTTTATCTCACGATTGAAACTAATAGACCCCCAGCTTTACGAGGCTGCAGAGATAGATGGTGCAACGGCCTGGCAGAAGAATCTCTACGTGAGCATTCCTCTCCTGCGAGGTGTTGCACCTGTTGCTGTTCTTTTTGCCGCGATGTCGGCTATGAAAATATTTACGGTACCCTACGTAATGACACGTGGTGGTCCCAACCATGGGACTGAAGTTCTTGCTACATGGGCTTTCTCCCATGGGATTGCTTATCAACACGTCGGTTATGGCAGTGCAATTTCAGTTACTCTTCTCATTTTTGGAATGATATTGGGGTTTTTCATATTCAAAGCAATGGGAATGGGGCGAAGCAATGCGTAAAGATTTCTGTAAACGAAGTAAATAAAGAAAGGAGTGGTGGCTATGCAGAAAACATCGATAATAAGTAAAATCATAATATATTTCGTTCTCGGGATTCTCTTCTTAGTAGTAATATATCCACTGTTTTGGATAGTTATTACTTCATTTAAAGATAACTGGGCTGTTTTCCAAGATCCTACGGGATTGCCCCTAAAACCGACGTTTCAAAACTATCTTAAAGTTTGGACAATGGGGGATTTCGGACTCTATTTTACCAATAGTATCATTATTACTTCAATTTCCCTCCTGGGAGTTCTGTTTCTTGCAGCAGCTGCAGGATATGGGTTTGCTCGCTATCGATTTCGCAGTTCAGACACGCTTTTTTTTGTGTTTATGCTTAGTTTAGTCATAGTATCCTCCTCGATCATGATAGCTCAATACCGTTGGATTAGTTTTCTTGGTCTTTTAAACACAATTCCGGGAATTATTCTCGTTTACCTTAGTTGGACAGCGTTTGGTATAATTATGTTTCGCCAGGCTTTTTCAGAACTTCCACAGGAAATTGCGGATGCGGCTATCATTGATGGATGCAGTGAATTAGGCATATTTATTCGTGTCGCACTCCCCCTCGTGCGGCCAACCATAGCTACTGTAGCCATATTTACTTTTGTGTGGATTTGGAACGATTTTATTTGGCCTCTAATCTTGCTTCAGGACCCAAGTAAGCAAACTGCGACTCTAGGTTTGCTCTCTCTGCGGGGGATGTATCTTGCCGACTGGGCCATCCTCTCCGCTGGCCTAGTGATTACTTTTATGCCAGTTCTTGTAATATACTTTGTGCTCCAGCGACATTTTGTACAAGGCCTTACAATGGGTGCATTGAAGGGATAGCTTTATGTTTAAGTGGGCTATAACATGGAGGGTATAGAGGTAAAGAGTTTCATTTCCGTGGTAGTTACGTGTTGCAGATTTATCTTGGATTTCATTCGATAACAGATGACGGCAGGATGAACAGATACCACGCGATTTTGGAGAGATAGAGGAGTTTTTAAACCACCTCAGAAAAATAAGAGAGGAGATGCTCACGTGAGAGCTTATGAGACACAGTTAGAATTCTCAGGAGCTAAGGGAGATGCGATCCTAGTTGAATTTAGTAAACCGTGGTGACTAATTTTTTGGTCTAAGGCTCAGTATGTAGCATGTTGGGATCTCGGGAATGGGGTATGGTTCACACCAGAATGGCTAGAGACCAATAGCCCCGAGGATTTCCATTGTTATGAGCCAATTATGGACAAACAGCTAAAATACAGCTGGGTAAGAATTGTAGAATCCGGACCGGCGCGAGCAAAAGTTCACTGGCATTACGCCTGTTGTAACGTTCGTTACTAGGTGTTCAATGGCAATACTACTGCTGATGAGTGTTACACGGTTTATCCCAATGGAGTGGCCGTAAGAAAGCTGGTAGCCTGGCCCGGTGACGAGAGTGATTTTGGGGGCAATTCCAATTTCTGGCAAGTGCTGGAGTGGATTTTTGTTAATGGAAGTGGGACAACTCCAGATGATACTCTTCACTCAGAACAGGCTTTCACCCTTCAAAATGGACAAGGAGAGAAGATAGGACTTCCATGGCCGTTGCCAACTAACCCCAAACGCCTTGGAAACCGGCCGTTATGTTCTCGCTTCGGAATCTCAATAATTTCAAAAAAGAAAGAAAATAGAAAAATTTGACACTTTTTTGTAGCTTTTTCGGAAGATTATTTGTGAGGATAGGAAAAAATATAGAAATTGAGAGGCAAAAATAAGAGAAAAGGGCGCGAATAAAAAAAATTAGAAAAAAAAGGCGCACCTTTCCCTTTATTGAATTCCGTGTGTTTTTTGCTCTTTGACAATTTCTTAATAAGTTTATCGTTCATTGAAACCGTCTTAGCACATATTATATCAACAAAAATGAGGATTGTTTTAGGAGGTGAACGAATTCTATAACTATAAGACATGGCCTTTATTATAAAAGAGCGATTTGTAAAATAAAACAGTATAAAAATAAAACTTAAAAGAAGTGGGTAAGGTATACTAATATATATCTTTTTTAGTATACCGTAATTCTCATGTACCAAAAACAAGAAAGTTTAAGCAAACTTTTTCCATTAGAAACTCCCAATCCTGATTTTCAGAAACTCAAAGGCATCCTGGCAGGGGAAGAAAAAGCAGACAGAGTGCACTTTACAGAACTTGGTGTTGATGTTGAAGTAATGCAGTTTCTTCTTAATAAAATGATGAGCAAAAATTTTCCAGTATCTGAAATGAACTATATTAAGCAACAAAAGATTAAGGAGCTAATGGAAGGAAAAAGAAAGAGCATTGATCTATTGACAAAAAAAGAGGAGGAGACTTACATAAAAAGTTATATAGAGTTTTATTACCGCATGGGTTATGACTTTGTTCCTGGATTGGCAGGGAGTTGGGTACCCTGGATGCTCAAATCTAAAGTACGAATAACCAGGGATACGGCTGCACTTCCAAAAAAAGTGGATGCTTTTTTCTCAGGAGATAATACTGAAGGCAAAAGAGTATGGATAGAGGAAGTGCAAGGAATTATTACCTCATGGGAAGATTTTGAGAAATTCTACTGGGAAAAGTTAAATATGGAAAATATCGAAATAAACAACTACTATGAGTTCATCAGTGAGAATTTACCTGAAGGCATGAAAATGATTCCGAGTTTCTCCCTATATGAAATAGTTGCAGATATATTATTGGGTCCGGAAAATATGTACTATTTACTCTATGACCAACCAGATTTAGTAGAAGCTGTTATCAATGAGTGGGGCAGGATATGCTATCAGTTTTATGAAGTTGTGTTACCCTTTGATTGCGTTGGAGCTATATGCCACGGAGATGATCTTGGCCATAAAACTGGTACAATGATTAACCCTGAACTATTAAGGAAACTCATTTTCCCCTGGTATAAGAAGTATGCATCACTTGCCCATCAGCATGGTAAACCATACTGGGTCCATGTTTGCGGGAATGTGCTAGAATTAATGGAAGATTACATAGAAGATGTAAAAATTGACGCCTTTCATTCATTCCAGGATACGATTATTCCTGCAACGCAATTTTCAGAAAAATATGGGAAGAGAGTGGGAACTTTAGGAGGAGTGGATATGGATAAGTTATGTCGCTTAGATAAAGAAAGTTTGCGAAAATATGTGAGAGAAATTTTACAGAAATGCATGAAAATAGGAAGATACGCCTTGGGTAGTGGTAACTCTATTACTAACTACATGCCTATATCAAATTATCTTGTTATGTTGGAGGAAGGATTGAAATGGGGAGAGTAAATTGCATTGTTTTAGAGCCTTTTAGACCTAAACGAAAATTTTTATAGGAAGCAAAAATGGATCTAAAGCAAATTGCTGATAATCTCATCAGAGGAAAGGCTCCTCAAGTTAAAGAGCTAGTGCAAAAGGCTCTGGATGAGAGTGTGGATGTAGAAAGGGCTCTCAATGAGGGATTGATAGCGGGAATGGATGTAGTAGGTCAAAAGTTTCAGACTAATGAATTCTATGTTCCCGAAATGCTCATTGCCGCTCGGGCCATGAAAGCGGGAATGGAAATTTTAAGGCCAATTCTGGTAGAGAAGGATATTAAGAGTATAGGAACAGTAGTCTTAGGCACAGCAAAAGGCGACCTTCATGATATTGGTAAAAACCTGGTAGGAATGATGCTGGAAGGAGCGGGTTTCGAAATAATAGATGCGGGGGGTAGATGTGGCTGCAGCGAAATTTGTGGAAATAGCTAAAGAGAAGAATGCGAAACTTACTGGCTGGATAAAAATATTCTTGGGGAGGAAATTGATTTAGATAAACTGCCTTCTTATGGAGGGGAAGGGGGAAGGGGTGACCCTCCTTCAATTCCATGGTAGACCAGGAATGGGGAGTAGTGGCATATCCCTACCTCATCCAAAGATCCTAAATACGCCCACCTTCTCGGATTTGTCTACCTGACGCGCAATCTGAAAACAGCACAAGAGTTAAAAGAGTATCCTTCCAGTGATTATGAGGTCGAGTATCGACACAATCATCTCGAGGAAGAGGTAAAAAAGATCCATGAAAAAGAACTTTGTGCTGTAGGACTAGTTGCTTGTGCAATTTTTGAACGAAGCTGGCAACTTACAGGGATGGATAAGCTCTTCTTCGACTTCATGGAAAATAAATCCTTTGCGTATTATCTTTTGGATTATATTACTGAGATGCGCAGGTTCCAGATTAGACGTCTTGTTGAAGCAGGAGTAGACCTTGTTCATCTGAGTGATGACATGGGTACTCAAGAAGGAACGCTCATGAGCCCTGCGATGTGGCGAGAACGGTTTAAAGAGAGGATGCGCAGTATCATCAGTGTAGCGAAAAAGGTCAACCCAGATGTTATTATCTTCTACCACAGTGATGGGGATATAGAGAAGATAATTCCAGAGCTAATTGAAATTGGAATTGGAGTACTCGACCCTGTCCAGCCTGAAGCTATGGATCCGGTGAAGCTAAAGAGAGAATACGGGGATAGACTTACCTTCTGGGGTACAGTAGGTACCCAGACTACCATACCATTTGGCACTCCAGAAGAGGTGAAGAAGGTGGTAAAAGAGAGAATAGAAACTGTTGGAAAAGGAGGAGGCCTTTTAATTGCTCCTACTCACTGGCTTGAACCGGAAATTTCCTAGGAGAACATACTTGCTTTTTTTAAAGCAGTGGAAGAGTATAGCAATTATTAAACGTAGGCGCTTTAAGAAGTAGGGCTCCCGGGCTTTATTCATGAGGCCACTTTTATGGATGAGGCTTCTGCAAAAATAATTTTTTTCATCAGTTTCCCTGAAAAGTGTTAAATAATTGCTTTTTCTTAAGGGTAACTTTCAAAGAAAACTGAATCGTATCAAAAGGAGGATAATTGATATGGAACGAGGACTTCATTTTATGTGTTGGTATCCAGAATACTACAACTATCATCCTAGTTTACCGATTAAGAGAGTGCAGATGATAGAGGACATAGTGGGCTATCGTGGAACAGTTCTTATTTGGTCCTGTTTGGGAGGAGGTGCCATTGGTCCTCAGTGGCTTGAGCATGAGGCCTATGGAAAGGTTGATCCTCGTCTTCGCATTTATGGGCATATGAATGATTCCGAATTTATTGCCGAATGTCAGAAAAAGGGGATCAAAGTCTTTGGCGTTATTTTCTGCTCCCAGATGTGGGAATTCCCGATTGAAACAGATAAAGATGAAAGTGAAATTCTTTGCATGAATGTATTGCGAGGAGTGGGGAAAAGAAATTGGCTCGGTATTCGCGAATTATCTACCGACCGATATCCTAAAATATTCAAAAGTTTTAAGGAATATTTTCCTCAAGGATTAATTAACAGTGATGGAGAAACAGTCGTTGATCTCTTAGAAGAATGTCAAACAAGAGACTTACATAACGAACCAATTTACGCAGATTGGCTTGAAGTAGCTAACCATGAGCACCATTGCTATGTTCCATGCAAGAATAACCCTGTAACTATTGCTTATTTTAAGAAGCTTGTTGAAATGCTCATCGATGCGGGGGTAGATGGCATCCATTTTGACGAAGTTGATAGCCAGTTTATTGCTTTGGAAAGGGGAGGTTGTTTTTGCAAGGATTGTGTCAAAGGTTTCCGAGAATACTTGAAGAGAGAAGGATGTGATTTTCTTTCCCCAAGTGAACTCAATCATTTTGATTATGCTAAATATTTGAGAGGAAGAGGAATTAATTTTCAGAAAGCCCGCGATAAAGTTCCTCTTATTAAAGAGTACAAGAATTTTTTATTGGAAAATGTTTATAAAAATATGGAAGAGTTATCTACTCACGCTCGAAAGTATGCTAAAGAACAGGGAAAAGAAATATTGATTTCTCAGAATCACTACGATGCACTTGACATCTACTACCCTCTAGTCAAATTTGCCGATGTTATCGGTGGGGAAAAAGCCAAACTTGGAGTGCGACAACCACAGTGGTACAAAACGGCTGTAGCTTTTGCTCAATCGAAACCGACTTTGTTCATCGAGGATCCTTACAATTCTATTGTACCAAAAATGTATAGTAATATAAAGAAAGGGCAAGATGATTTATATACTCTCTTTATGCTTGAAGCCTTCGTCCACGGAATCAATATGTCAATTCCTTATGGCGCTTGGCTAGGAAATAAAACTAGGGATTCATTCTGGCCACCTCGCGAGGCAACTAAAAAAATAGGTGATTTTCTGGCTCAACACGAAGATCTGTTCACTTCGCCTTCATACTCTAAGGTTTGTTTATTCTATCCTTTTCCGAATCTTTTTGAAGCTCCATATCTCGAAAGGAAGCATCAGAAAAGTATATATTGGGAGATTGCCGAATTTCTCTGCAAAAACCACATCAATTATGACGTCCTTTATCTTCACGATGCGGAAATGGTACCGGATAATCTTAGTACTACGGTCTTGGAAAAGTACACCGTCTGTCTTCTTCCGCATATCCGCGAGCTTACCGAAAATCAAATAGCTACTTTACGGCATTACGTGAGAAAAGGTGGGAAAGTTATTGTTATTGGCACTTCTAGGCTCAATGAAAGCAAGCTAAATACGCTTATTTCTGAAAAGGGTTTTGATGTATATTCACGATCGGAAAAAGAAAAGCTTGCTTCAATCTTGAAGGGATTATTGAGAGAAAACCTTTTGATAGAACCCACTCCCGGGGGAAATATTGGCATTCAACTTTACGACATTGAGGATAATAAAATAGCGGCACATATTTTGAATTATGACTATAACGAACAAACAGGAGAAATTGATCCGGTACCCTCCTTAAAAGTAAAGATCAATTCAGGAAAAAAACTAGGTGATGTTTCTATAGCGCCTTTTGGGAATACTTCGCTTAGGGTTAAAAAGGATTTCAATCTCCTAGAGCTTAAAAATTTACATATCTATTGTGTAATGCTATTTGAACTAGTTTAGATTAGTTTTGATTTACCAGCATAACACGTCAAAAAATAAAATAACTCTCCAAGATGAGCAAGGAGGCCCATATAGGAGAAGGATTTTAAGCTATCAAGTTGATACTGGAAATCCTTAAAATGTATATACTAAGGGTTTTATCTACAAATGATTATTTATTTGTATTAGGAGCCCAGTTTGTCCGTATACTAGCTATTAAGTCTATCTGATTCAAATAAAAACTGAGTGGGAGGTTAGAACAGTGAAGATGACTCCAAGAGAGAGAATACTTTCTGCACTTCATAAAAACAAAACTGATAAGATACCCTGGGCTGCATATCCTCTCCTTATACCCCGGGGCCATGTGGAAAGAAAGGTGAGAAATAAAGGGTGTGGAATCTTAGCATATATGCCACCCTGGAAGATGAGTATGCCCGATGTCACCGTAGCAGAAAAAAAGGTGTGGGATAAGAGAGCAAGGGCAACTCTCATTGAAAGAACCTACGTAACTCCTGTAGGTGAAGTTAATGAGAAGGCACAGATAAGGGTAGATTTAAGCCCCAATAAGTCTCAGTGGATAAGGGAGTACATGATCAAAGATGTATCCGATTACTCTGTTGTCAAGTTCATGATAGAGAACACCTCCTTTTCCGCGGATTATGATTCTTTCCTGGAAGCAGAGAAAGAGCTGGGTGAGGATGGGATTGTTCCCGCTAGTGCTCCGCCGTCTCCCATGCAGAAGATGCTAAAAGAGCTCATGGGGGTTGAGACATTTTCCATCCATGCTTTTGAGCACCGTGCGGAGTTTAAAGAACTTGCTCACCTTATAGCAGAAAAAGATGATGAGGTCTACAGAATCATTGCTGACTCTCCAGCTAAACTCGTGATGGGGGGTGAGAATGTCAGTGGTGATGTTGTCTCACCCCGTCTTTTTAAAGAGTACTCTCTTCCCTTCTACAACAGACAGGGAAAACTTTTTCATGAGAAGGGCAAAAAATATTCGATTCATATGGATGGAAGGCATAATTGTATAAAGAATCTTACAAAGGAGGCAGATATTGACATTGTGGAATCCTTCACCTTCCCTGAAGGGGGAGGAGATTTACCCTTTGAGGAAGCTCAAAATCTTTGGAAAGGAAAGGCAATCTGGGCAAACTTCCCTGCTTCTCTGTGCCATGAGTCTGAGGAAAAGATAAAGGCTTTTCTCCACCGCCTCACCGAAAAAGTGGGAGTAGAGGATGGATTTCTGCTGGAGTTAAGTGAGGATTTGCCTCCGGTTCTTTGGCAGAGGGTTATGCTTATTATTGCTGATGTGCTAGGTTGAGTGATAAATTCATAAAAGGAGAATTTTATGCCTTATAAATCATCTTGGAATTTGTTTAAAACTCATGTTGCTCCCAAGTGGTTCCAGAATACCGAGTTCGAAATATATACTCACTAGGGATATATTCGGTCCCGGTATGTGGCCCGAATGGCACCTGATATCCCTATCACATGTACCGTGAAGGGACACCGCAGTACGATTACCATCTCAAAATTTATGGATCCCCTTCAAAATTTGGCTACAAGGACTTTATTCCTGGGTTCAACAGAAAAAAGTTTCATCTTGAGGAATGGGCTGAATTTTTCAAAAAGAGGAGTTTTCTTTATGAAACGATCGGAGTTAAATAGAATTATGGTGGAAGCATTATCTTTTATTAAAAGAAAAGGGGTTATTTTACCACCTTTTGCTTATTGGAGTCCAAAAGATTGGGAGGATAGAGGACATGAATACAATGAGATTAGGGATAATATGTTGGGATGGGATATTACAGACTTTGGAAGCGGGAATTTCCACAAAACTGGTCTTTTAATGTTCACTCTTCGGAATGGAAATTTTAACCTAAAAAAGTATACTAAGCCTTATGCTGAGAAACTTCTAATTGTACAGGAAGAACAAGTTGCTCCCTTCCATTTCCATTGGAGTAAAATGGAAGATATCATAAGCAGAGGAGAGGGGAATCTTTTGGTCCAAATTTACAATACCACTGATGAGAAAAAAATTGCTAAGACTCCTCTTCGGGTTTCTCAGGATGGAAGAAACTATATAGTTCCAGCAGGTACCATAATCCGTCTTACTCCTGGGGAAAGTATTACAATTACTCCAAAAGTTTATCATAAATTCTGGGGAGAAAAAGACACTGGCAGGCTTCTCCTAGGTGAGGTATCGAAAGTAAACGATGACCGTGTAGATAATCACTTTCTTGAAAATGTAGGACGCTTCCCGTCCATCGAAGAAGATGAACCACCGCTTTATCTCCTAGCAAATGAGTATCCAAAAGCGAAGAATGGTTAAATTCGGATATTTTCCTTTGGCTAAATCTTTTAAAGCCTCTCATTTTCTAATTACAAATTAGCACCTGTTTTTATTTCTTGGTTTGCCTCGAAATTATACTGATAGCGAAGTTCAAAAACTTTTATGTTCAATTTATATTTGTCGCTTCCTGCTTAATCCCCATTTTTTTAGGCTGGAAAATATCTGCTTTATCAATAAGCCATTCTCCCAAAAAGCGGCATTATGGCATCTTCCTGAACGCGAGGTAACACGGCCAGATAACGAACTGTCAACAAACCACCATTAAATGATGGTTTAAACTTAGAATGCGTTCCAAGAAATAAAGCAGTTTTATCTAAATTGTTATTCCTTTTATGATAGATGTACCGGTAATAATTGTCGCCTTCTGCATAAAAGTGTAACATTTACCAAAATCCTCCAACCTAAAATCCTCATTTTATCAGCATTCCAGATTACAAAAAGACGGCATTTTGCCGTCTTTTTATTTAAACTGAGAAGATTCCTTTTTGAAACTATTTAATCGGATAATCCATTAGTCCTTCTATTTACTTAAAATATAATTTAAGTTAATTTTTTTTATGCCTACCTTAGACCTCTTGGCGGGCATCTTTATAAAAGAATGGCAGAATGCTCCTCAGCTTACTAGGAAAATGGATGGCAAACCTTGCAATACTAATTTAAAGCAAGCCTCAAAGATTCATAAAGGGAAAAATCATACCTCGATAAAAAGCTTTGCCTTCTATGCCCTCTATAGACGTGAAATGAGCAAAAAAAATATAGAAGCGAATCAGGGATAGGGACTTAAAAAGAGAATTAAATTACCTTACACAATGCTTCTTTTGTAAAGTAAGGCAGAAGTGCTTGTATCTCTCTTTAGGATAGGATATAGAATTATTTCTTTATTTTATTTTTTGACTTTTTTCCCTCTACGTTAGAATAGAGGCAATACATAAGGTAAAATAAGCGGGAAAAAGAAATTTCACCCCAAGCCAGTTATAATAGCTGCAATAATTTTTATAATTTGATAGGAAATTATACACTCGTAGTAGAAGAAGGAAAAGGATCCAGACCTTGACTTTTTTTCTATTATAAGTATAATATTGTAAACAATAGAAGAAAGGAGAGAATATGAAAGTAAAAACAAGAATTCGAGGAAGAGAATTAACAGTTTCTCCCGAAGACGTTAAACAAGTTGCCAGAGAATTATCACCAGAAAATATCCGAAAACACTATGTACTTGTAAATAAAGGCAAGTTTCCTCCAAAGCAGCTTTACGAAGGTCTCCTAAAAATAAAAGGTATAAAAATTGACCGATTGTTTTTTACAACTAAAGATGCCTCCTATCTTTTCCATCGATTAGGTTTTTCTTCTGGTAAAATAAATAAACAAAAGAGAGGTATCCTCGCTCTCGAAAAAATAAAAGGAGCAATTGCAATAGGAGGTAATGCAGTGGTTGATTCGGAGAAGTATTATGAATAGACTTTTGCTGGATACAAATTTCATTATTGCTCTAATAGACAGTAAAGACCAATATCACAAGAAAGCTCTGGAAATAGAAAGTAGGATTAAAGAAAAAGAGATGGAGATTATTTGTATGGATTGTATTGTCAACGAAGTATATTCTGTTATAGCAAGAAAATTAATTGAGAGGGAAATGTCTAAAGAGTTTTCTAGAATGTCTAATCTAATTACAAACTTTTTCGAAAATGTAGATATAATAAATGCTTACCGATATCTTCCTAGAATCCACTCTAAAGTAATAAACTTAATGGTCCAAACCGAAGGAAGACTTAACTATCATGACGCGCTCATAGCTTTATCTTCAAAACAAGAAAATATAAAAAAGATTGTTACTTTAGACAATGATTTTGATGAAATAAAATGGTTAGCCAGAGTTTGCTAGTTATAAATGCGAAAAATAGCTATCCTAAACTTCAAAGGTGGAACAGGCAAGACTACTATCTATTTTAAGGGTTTATGCTGATTGAGAGGAAAAAAGAACATATAGAGGGATTAAATTAGGCATATCTCTTGTCTAATCAATATATACTTGAATATACCACTAACTTTGGAATTCGTCTCAATCAATTCTCGGAACGGACTTGAACCAAATTGCAGGTCTTGGCACTAAAGAGCATTAGGACGATAGATTTGACTTTTGACCTAATCAGATTAGAATATCGTTTAGATGTTTAATTGAGCAAAAATTTTTGTGACCAAATTGTGACTATTTTTTACCAAAATAGGTGTAAATACATCAAAAGAGATATAAGTAGACAAAAATGGAAAATCCTTTGCCAAAGCTATTTACAGGCGAAAATATAGGTCAACACAGGAAGGGAAAGATGGCTTAATTTAGTCCCGAGGGTTCGAATCCCTCCCTCTCCGCCACGAATCCCCAAACTCAGCTTGCTCAAAAAATCAATTTACATAAGAGCTTCAAAAGGAAAGAAAGACCGATACACGATTCTTTTAGAAGTGTCTTTGAATGCTTTAAGCTATAGCTTTGCCACTCATCGTTTGGAAAATGGAATAGACTTAAAATATATGCAAGAATTATTAGGATATAAAGTTGTGAGGACAACAATGATTTACATTCATGTGCTTAATAAAGGAGGTTTGCTCTAAATGATGAATGCACTGGAGGCGATAGGAAAGCGAAGGAGCGTTCGCAAATACACCGGAGAACCGATTCCTCGAAAGGACTTGGAGAAGATCGTGGATGCCGGGAGGCTTGCTGCCACTGGCAGTAACCGACAGCCATGGGACTTTGTCGTGGTTACTGATCGAGCGATGGTTGAGCGACTCAAGGTAGCGGCTGAGTGGATGGAGAAAGCAGCGGCGATCATCGCAGTGGTGATGGATCCTTCTTCTCGATGGTGGGTAGAAGATGGTTCTGCGGCAGTGGAGAATATGCTGATAGCCAG
>Ga0209979_1001998_pt1 | contig 20563 bp, 18 predicted proteins | sample AnhtaG_FD_183114 | JGI IMG/M metagenome (GOLD analysis project Ga0209979, IMG submission 183114) | Deep subsurface microbial communities from Anholt, Denmark to uncover new lineages of life (NeLLi) - Anholt_01485 metaG (SPAdes) (version 2) | ecosystem: Environmental > Aquatic > Marine > Oceanic...
ACCGAAACAAAGTACTAGCATCATGCCGCGCCCGTGTCAGCTCCTGTGCGTGGCAGGGTGTGGGATGCCAATATTACATCTGTCTCTCCGCAGGTCAAGCAGCCACCCACTCGTACTCGTGGTGCAGGCCACTTAGCACCGGTCCAGCCAGGCCTGCGGGCCCAGGCCGTTGGTCAGTTGGACCAACTGCTGGGGCTGACCTAGGCCTTTGGTTAGCAAATGCTCGGGCCGACAAACAGAAACGGCCCGCTCAGGGGCCGATTTCGAATCTGGAATGTAGGGCCCCTGGCGGGACTCGAACCCGCGACCCGCGGTTTAGGAAACCGCTGCTCTGTCCACTGAGCTACAGGGGCTCGTGCTTGCCCAGATTCAGAATAAGCCAGCTTGCGACCATTTGGCCGCAATCGCTGGCCGGTTTGACAGCCAATTTGACAGCCACGGCGTCACGACTTGCCCCACAGAGCCGCCGCCATGCGGTCGGCCGCGTCCCGGCCCAACTCCGGTGCCACGTGGACGTACACGTTCATGGTCGTGCTAATCTGGGCATGGCCCAGAATCTCCATCGCCACACGAGCGGGGACGCCCTGGGCAGCCATGAGCGACGCCGCCCCGTGTCGGAGGTCATGATACCGCATGGCAGGCAGTCCGGCTACCGATAGGAGCGCCCTGAAGCGCCGCGACACGTGGAAGCCAGACACCGGCCCGCCCGCCTCGTCGGTGAAGACGAGATCGCCCCACCCGTCGCCCTGCCAGGCAGCCCCTAGCCGTAGCCGCTCCTGAAGCTGGCGGGTGCGATGTTCACGCAGGGCGACCGTCACCGGCCCGGGTAGCGCCAGCGTGCGCCTTGAGCGTGCCGTCTTGGGCTCCATGAAGCACCACTCGCGATCCACACGTTGGAGCGTCCGTTGAACCGTCAGCGTGCCGCCATCCAGGTCCACGTCGGCCCAGCGTAACCCTAGCGCCTCGCCCTGGCGGAGACCGAGCGCCAGCGCCACAGTGAATAATGCTTCGAGCCTGTCACCATGCACGGCGTCAAGGAGAGCCCGTGCATCGGTCGGAGTGAGCGGCCTTACCTCACGCTCTGGCACGCGGGGCGGATCGGCGAGGCTCGCGACGTTGCGACCGACGAACCCCCAGCGCATCGCGACGTTGAGCGCGGTCCGCAGGACAGCCCGGTGGTGGGCGGCGCTCCGGGGTGAGACACCGGCGGCAAGCGCTTCGTTCATCATGGCGTCCACGCGCTGGGGCGTAAGCTTCGACAGGGGCACACGCCCCAGCTTGGGCGTGAGGTGGAGCCGGACGATCTCTCTGTAGCGCTGGAGCGTGCGAGGCCGTACCTTCCGCGCGGCGCTCTCACTGAGCCAGGACTCCAGTAGTGCGCCCACCGTCTGGCGGTCGCCGACGACGGGCAACCCTTGCTGGCGGGCACGGAGCGCCGCTGTCAGCTTCTCGGCCACCTCGCGCCGCGTCCCGGCGTAGTAGGACTTCCGGCGACGCTTTCCGCCTGCATACCCGAGGTCAATGGTGGCCACCCACCTGCCGTCGGCCCGCTTGTAGATGGAGCCTTCGCTGTTTGCCCGCCTACCCGGCATTGTTCTCGCCTCCTGTCTTAGAGAGCCGCTCTCTGCGCTCGTGCTCGTCAAGGACGTGCAGCAACAGTCTGATCTGGTCTCTCCCTCTAGGGGATAGCCTCATGTACCTCGACAGAATCTCCACCGCATCATCCACAGGTACGTCAGGGAGGTGGTCGACACTTACGGGTCCGACACGTGGACCGAACGGGCCTCGCACTAGGTCGTCCACCGTCACTCGCAGAGCCGTGGCAAGCTTTCCCAGGGCTTCGAACTTGGGGTTCTTCACTTGGCCACCCTCAATTCGGGAAACGGTTGCCTGACTTAGCCCAGACCTTTCGGCCAGCTGCCTCTGGTTCATCCGCAGGAGCTCCCTGTATCTCTTCACGCCCTGCCCGACGCTCATGAGCAGCGCCTCCTTCTACCCGCGCCCGGATGATACACTATTGCAATGACCCAGTCAAGCCCTCTCGGTCAATGCCGAAGCTGGGTGAAATCTTCTACTTGACAATAATACTTCCCCCTGTGTATGTTAATGCAGGCGCGGAACGCCCGCACCAAACATCTTGCGATGGAGGAACGGCATGAAAAGCGAGCGTGAATCGAAGAGGCTGCTTACCATTGCAGAGACTGCGTCCGCACTGAGCATCGGCCGTAGTTCGGTATACGAACTACTGAGGCGGGGTGAGATCCCCTCGGTCAAACTGGGAAGGGCAAGGAGGGTGCCAGCGGCGGCCCTGGATGAGTTCGTCGCGAAGCGGCTACGGGAGCAGGCCGCGGATGCGGATATCGAAGGGAACCCAACGGTCCCGCCGGCAAGCATGTAGGAGGGCGTAATGATGACAGACGAAGAGCAAGCCCGTAAGGAGGCAGTGGACGCACTCTCGCACTTAGGGCCAGTGTCTCGCAAGGAGGCAGAGAAGATCGCGCAGCGACACGAGGAGGATTTCGGCATCCCCAAGAAGGAGACCCTTGATCGCCTGCACATCGTGCGCCCCCGGATCGAGCCCGCACCAGTGCCGTTCAAGCCTCCCTGGGACTACCGAAACGGCGTCGTGTACGTGGCCTTTCCTGGCGTCACGGAGATGCTGAGTGGGGGCAAGTACACAGAGAGCGGGCACGAGGTGCTGATTGTGTCATCCGATGGCAGCGTGCTCACGCTCGAACAAGCCAAGCAGCGAGGTTTCGAGCTGGACAAGAACTGGCACGGCGAGTACGTGGACTGGGGACATGTGTCGGCACAGCTGGTGGTGAACGGCAACGCCCAGCCCGCGAATATCCGCGAGCTGTTCAGCCAGATGAAGAGGAACATCCTGCACTTCGTGGACCTCCCCGGCATCGAGGATATTGTGCCGGAGCAAATGGCCGAGCTCCTAGCTCTATGGGTCATGGGGACCTACTTCATGCCGGTCTGGAGCGCCTACGGCTACCTCCACTTCGATGGAATAGCCGAGGAGTGCGGCAAGTCCAGGGCTGGGGATGTAGTTTGGCGGATGTCCTTCTGGCACGTGTCGCTGGCGGCCAACAGTAGCCTGCCTGAGTGGCGTGATACTGCCCACTTCGGGCGGACGCAGTTTCTGGACGATGTGCCCGATCTAGGCGAGCTACCGTCGGAGGCCCGGGCCATGTTGAACGTGGGATACCGGCGCGGAACTCAGGTCCGGCTGAAGCAGGAGGGAGAGAAACGAGGGTGGACAGGGAAGGTAGTCGACGCATTTGCCCCTCGTGTCTTCGCAGCCGTGGCGATAATGAAGCCTATGCTGAGGAGCCGAACGTTCCGCGTCATGATGCAGCGAACCAGCAACGAGGAGATTACCCGGAGGGACCCGAGCCGAGTGAAGTGGCCCCACAACCCCGCGGAGGTTCGAGATGCCCTCTACCTTTGGGCGTTCCTCAACATGGCCGGAGTTGAGGAGCGCTACAGGAGCGACAAAATGGATGTGCTCACGGGCCGCAGCCACGAGATCGGCCGGCCCATACTCACGATCGCCTCCATCATCGAGGAGGCTGGCGAACTCGGCCTCTTCGAGCGCATGGTGTGTCTCTTGGAGGCGATGGGCCGCGAGAGCCAGCGTGACCGGGCCAAGGCCACCGACTACCCGAATCTGGTGAAGGCAGCGTGGGCCTGCGTTCAGCGGGGGAACCCGACACCCAAGGCCAGGGAAGTGGCGGCCAACATGATCACACTTCGCGGCATGCCGAGTGCAGTCGACGTGGGGCGGCAGCTCAGCGGTGTGCGCTGGGTGGTTGGCAAGTTCATCAAGGACGGGTACACGCACTACATCCTCGATGTGGACATGCTTCGCCAGGAGGTCGAGCGCCTCGGCCTTGGCGATCAGGCCGACGCGACTCAGTGACGATCAGTGATGATAGTGAACATATATTGCATGACATCGGCGAATCGCCGTGCGCTTCATGTAAATGTGTTCACTGATCATCACTTATGTTCACTTCGGCAGGGGCCAGCCGCCTAAGGGGGCGCGCAGCAGCGTCGATAACGCCGAATTCGCGAAATCGCGATTTGCAGATAGGGCCTTGTGACAAAACGCGGACAAAGGGCGGACATGGGCGGCGCCCTTTCGCGATTCAACGCGTCCGGAGCATCCCATCCTGAATATCAGAAGTCGATGTAGTGTTCGAGATCGACCGAGTCGCGGCCGTCGTCGCCTAGCCCGACTGGGCTACTGGGTCTCTTCTTCCTGCTGCTGCGAGGCTCAGAAGCGCTCTGGGAGGAGAAGCATCCTCCGCCGGAAGAACCAAGGCCGTCAGGCCGACACTGGCAGACCGGGGGGTGACCGAGCCAGATGGGACCAGCCGCAGGTATCCGCCAGGGGGAAAGCAGGAAGCTCCCATGGCTACTGACAACGTCCACGTCAAGCAACCCTGGCCGAGGGCGGAGTCAGGATCCACTGGCCATATCGGACAACAGGCCGTCAAGGACAGTTCGAGTGGCTGGTGCCATTTCCTTCCTTGGGTCTTGAGCGGCTCGCTTTGCCCTGATTAGCTGGGCCTTCGTCCAGGGCCAGTCCTTCTGGACTACCCCTGCTTCCAACGTGGCCATAAGCGGCAGGACAATCTCGCTGGCACCTTCTGCTGACTCCACCGCTGCCTTCGCTTCTGCTGGATCCGCGATGAGCCGGAAATCGGGAAGCCCGTCAACCGCAAGTTTGTGGGCCAGCGCCAGGAGGAAGAGCCGTGGAATGACAGGAAGTTGACTGATGGCGGCCAGAATGGCTCGTGAGCCGCGCCGATGAGTAGCCTCTCTGGCCGCAAGGCCGCTGTCTACCTGAAACAAGTTCCAAACGTAGAGTCTAACCGCGTCTGCATCCGGACAGTCGCCCAACGCGCTCACTAGCGTCTCAACGTCGAGCGACGATAACCACTTTCTTACAGACGTGACACTGGGCTCTGCCCATAGCAGACCATAGAAGAGATGGTTTACCTTGCTGAGGTTGGCAGATCCAAAGTACTCCTCAATTCGGTAGCGGGAAATCCTTGTAGCTAGCCGCATCTTTAGCGGCGGTGAGCATACCTTCATCCCATTCAAGGTCGTCAGCTGTCGAATAAGAAGGCCTAGATGCTCTATCACCTTCCCCGGCTCGTCCTTTTCGATCAGTCTTGACACGTCTCCTTCATCAATGCAGCGCGCCACAACGCAGGCCGAAGCGGGTTCAAGCTGCAAAATGAAATGTAGCACCCTGCCTGCGTCCCTGAGTGTTCCCTTGGACAGCAATTGCTCACAGTATTCGCTAGCCACGACCTGGCACAAGTCGCGACCGAACCCCTTGAGCGTTCTTGTGAAGCCCGTGTCGGCGCTCTTTCCCGTTGCCTGGACGACCCATCCCAGCAGACCTGCAATCGAAGCCGGCGTTGATCGCGAAACGATGCCCCCTAGATGCTGAACATCCAAGTCCTGAAGAAAGGCCCCGCAATGTGCAGTCTGGCCAGCATGAGAGAAATCTTCGAGAATGCTTAGTACCCCAGTTGAATTCGGCTCAGAATCCCTGACTAGCTGCCGAGCTTTTGAAAGCGGGGGCGCCCAAAGCCGACTCGGGTCAAGACTCTGAAAGACAGAGGCCAAGGACCGGAGGACCTTCAAGTCGGTAGCTCTGCTTAGGGCATCCTCACCGACCAAATCCACGAATCTCGCGCCGTCGAAGCTCCGACATCGCTTCGCGCTTCGTGCAAACCAAAACACAGCCTGGGGCCTCGCCACGCGTGCCTTGTCCGCCATTGTCTCGACCAGGAATTGGCCGATGAAGGCATCCGCCAAAGCAGTCGACAGATGGCCAAGGCCGTCAAGCAGCGGCGTGATTCCAACCAAAGCCGCGCCAGCGCAACTGGACGCCAGCGCTTGCGCATCGCTAGCGTCAAGAGACAAGCTGACAAGTAGTGGCTCTCTCCTCCTCAGAAGAGCTGCGAACAATTGGGGCCAGTTGGGTAGCGAGCGACCTCGATAGTCTTGCACTTGACTGCGGACGTACTCCTGAAGGCCCACCGGCTTGCTGTCCACCAAGAGGTAGCCTCGGAGGGCCTCAGCAGACCGCAGGATGAATCTGGCTTCGTCTGGGTCGGAAAGGACAAACATGCCTTCCTGGGTCTGCCGTACGTATCCGCCACGTAGCAGTTCTTCGTCCACCTCGCTTCCCACGAATCCTGGGTGAACTGCGACGCCAAACTGACTGATGGCCGCGATGGGCAGCACCGTCCTCCGGTTGCTCTCTTGGTCAAGGCGGAACTGCCTGGCTGCCAGACCGAAGACCTCGCGGATGTCATCCAAACGCGAACCTGGGGTCCACGCCAGGGCCGCTCTGTCCAGCAGGCGGAGATCCTTTCCGAAACTGCTAGTAGCATCCTCAACCTGCTTTGGTGGCGGCCGCCGGCCGTTCAGCTCCGCTTGGCCAAACAGGCTGGTGTGATCACGCATGGCGAATCGTGCCTCGACCATCTTCTTGCGAAGATCTGGTCTGGCTGAGACCCTTACGGTCTTTGGGTCTCGCAAGATGGCCGCAAATGTGGGCGCGCCTTCCTCGGGGTCTGGGTCCAGCGATACCGAGCGCATTACCGCCAAGAGAAAGGCGGTGTGCCGCCGCTGTCGGAACCAATCGATAAACTCGGAAGATTCCCGAACCATCTGGTCGCAGTCATCGAGGATGAAGAGCTTCCCACCCTGCATTCTTTCCTCAAAGGCCACGGCATTCCTTGCCTCGGTAAAGTCCAGGCTGCGTGCCTCGCCGTAGAAAGCGCCATGCGGCCACAGATACCCCACGTAGCAGGCGGTCTTCGTCTTCCCACGGTCGTGCTGCCCCACGATGGCGCAGAAGCCGGTAGTACGCAGCGATCGCATAACCTCCTTCACCTGCGCCTCGTCAACGATGGCACGGCCTTCGCGGAGACCGGATAGGCTCACTATTTCGCCTGGATTCCTAGTTAGCAGATACTCGTCGACTAGTTGCTTGAATGGCATCAGCGGCTCACCAACTTAGAAGAACGATGCCCGCAACGAGGCACGCCAGGCTGCCAAAGACCACTCGCGACAGTTTCCGTGCCTCAAAAGAAAGCCTTCGCCCTAGCTCGTCCCGTGGTCGCCCCGCTGCTTCCCATTCCTTCTCGACGGCCTCCCTTCGCCACCCAAGCATGGCTCCACCCACAGCGGTCCCCAGGAAAAGACCCGTTGCCGCAAGGAGGCGCCAGCCTTCCATCTCGACGCTACCTACACGTTCGGAAGTGTAGAGATTGATGGACGTGGATGCCGCCACAGCGGATAGGAATGCGAACCAGTACCCAGGTAGCTCCAGCAGCCAGGCAGGGAGGGCTCGGACGACATCGCCCAGTGAAGGTCGTCTTGGCTTCATTCGCTTCCACTCCTCCACTAAGGTCAACTGAGACAATCGGCTGGCTCTACTATACCAGCCACCGCAACGAATCGCCCAAAGGATCGGCCGCCTCGCCCCCCTCAGGACACAAAGAAATCCAGACCCTTCCCGTACAGCCCAGCGAAGTCCGATAGCTCAACCACATCCACCCTGCGCTCCCCCGATTCACACTTCGAGACATACGACTGAGGCTTCCCAAGCCGCTGAGCCGCCTCAGCCTGGGTCAGCCCTGCCTCCTGCCTGGCCTGCCGCAGCCTGCGGAGGAAGGCGTCGTAGTGGTTCCGGTAGTCGCCCATGCAGGGCGATTATCGAGGGACGCTTGCAGATATCCCAAAATGGGATATACTCCCGGTGCCTTGTGGGACGTTCGCAGAAGAGGCTGGCGCGGACCGAATTGGCTGGGCCGACCAATCGCCAATGGGAATGAGGCCATGGTTGGTGGGCAGTGGCGCCGAGGGTCCGAGAAGATAGCCAGGAGCGAGGGCCATGTTGCGTAGCGCTCAGACCGCCAAAGGGATCGCGTGGGGGCTTGTCCGTGCCGTGGCCGGACTCATGAGCATCGTAGCAGGACTGGGGGCGACGGTTCTGGGTGCATGGTGGATAGGCACGCACGTTGGCATCGGCTGGGCCATCGCGTTTGTTGTCGTTGGCTGGACTATCCCCGCCGCGGTTGGCTACTACTTCGGGCTGCTCTTGGGCATGGTGCTGGCCGTCCCCGTCGCGGCACTATTTGGTGCCCCTGAGGACTGAGAGAGGCACAGCAACGCGGGTGGGCTCTTGGGCAGCCCGTAGGGAGAGAGGGCGTCATGAGAAGGTGGATTGTGTTGCTCGGCCTGGTACTCCCTGTATGGTTGGTCGCTTCCGGCTGCGATGAGGACTTTGAAGGCTTCTCAGTTGAGGCTGCTCTCTTGCAGGCTGAAGATGTCCCCTCCGGGTGGCGGGCGCTGCCTTCGGCTGATATGCCGGAGCCAAGCGGACTTGTAATGGGGGAAATTGGAGGCCTGGTGGACAGCGCAATTGTGGGATTCATAAGCGGAAGCCCCCAGGATGCGGAGCATTTTCAGGGCGTCTCTTCCGTGGTAGGTCTCTTTGACCGGGCGGTGGATCTTCCGAGCGACACGGATATGCGGAAGCTGTTCGAACAGGAGCCCATGACCGCGGACATCGAGGTGATTCGCGTTGACACTCCCAAGAATGACTCGGTGTTGGTGCGGTCTCGCATCATTAACCCCATCGGGAGCGATTCCGCGAGCGAGGTCCTGAGCTTCGCCGAGGGCCAGGTGCTAGTGACGATAGACATGGTGTATCCGTGGGGCACAACGCCCGACGTGGACATCATGGAGCTAGCTCGGATTGTCTACGGCCGCGTCATGGCGCAGACTGAACAGCCGCGAGAAGGGGAGGTCGCCACGCCGACGCTGGAACCCATAGACGCCCGAGCTATCTTCGAATCCGTTAAAGAGCGCCATAGCTGCAAGAAAGATTGCGATACCCTCGCACGAATTTTCACCTTCGGACCGTGGGAGTCTGTAGACCTGACGGGAGATGGTCAAGATGAGGTCCTTGTCACCTGGAATCAAGGAGGAAACTGCGGTTATTTTGCCGAGGTGTGGGGCTATTACCGGGGACAGCTGACGGACTTGACACCCCAAACAAGTGGTCAACTGCCTAACGATCTCGGGTGCGGTTCCATTGAAGCCGAAGATGTCCTAGGGCTGGGACGCCCTCAGATCGTGGCAACGGCCAAGGCAGACCTCGATCCGGAGCCCGGGTGGGATGGCTATTCCAAAGACATCTACTGCTGGAACGGGGCCATCTTCGTCCATGTCGCGACAGACTACGAGGACTATGACGGCAAACCTGTCGGGCGTCGACTTACCATTCTAGACCCCACCCAGTGTCGGTAGGAGGACGGAGGGCAGGAGTGTTCTGTGGCCCGCTGGGCCTATCTCTCCGGGCGCGGGGAGGGCTGGGCGGTAGGCGTCGGCGTAGGCTCTTCGCAGGAGACGCGGTTGCTGTGCGACACGGGCTAGTCAGCCAGCATTGCGTCAATTCTCAGGTCTGTCAGGTCATCAGTCACTTGCTCAAGCAGGTCGCCGGCTCTATCGAAATGTCTTTCGATGGTGGACTCTGACTCGTCGCTCTGGAAAGCCAGGAAGCCATCGATGGACGCGTCTATCGCATCGGCAATTGCATCCCTGACCTCAGCAGCACAGTCGGGCACTTCCAGCCCCCGCACCTCCCGTCGGGTTTCCTGGATGTCGCCGATCACAGGTGCCAGAGCTATCCGACCCGTGCTCGAGGCACGCTCGAAGTGATCCATGTACTCGTCCAGCAGGGGCTGCAAGGCGTCTACGGCCCCGCGAGCTTCCTCCCTCGAGCATGGGCTAAGCGTCTCCTCTGCGGTCTCCTCCCCGCCACAGCCACAGACCCCAAAGGCCGTAACGGCCGCGATGCTCAATGCTGTAAGAAGCCTCATTGATACCTCCCGCCCAAGCGTCGCCAGGGCAGAAGGATTCTACATCGCGGGCGAAAGGCACGTCAATGTGGTAGGATGCGCGGAGGGTACTCGCTTGAATGCCCATCACGCCGAACACGATAGTCCGTAACGTCGGTCGGCCCCCCAACAAGGAGGCAGTCATGAGACGGCTAAGCCCCTTCGTGGTTGGAATCGTGGCCACCACAGTCCTGCTGGTCAGCCTTCCCGCGTGTGGAGGTGGTGGAGACAGGGATGCGGAGGTCCCGGCGGAGGAGAAGACTCCAGTCGGAGAAATCACCACGGCGGATGGCGAGGCGCAGCGGGCGGCAGACGCCGCGGTACTCACTATCGAAGATTTTCCGGCTGGATGGGTCGAGACGGAGCCCAGCGAGGACGACGAGAGCGACCCTTGCAAGACGCGCAAGATCGTCGAGGAGAAGGAAATAGCCGGGGCCGAATCGATGGACTTCGAGAAGGCAGACGCCTTTGTCACTAACGTCGTTTCTGTCTTCGCCTCCGCCGAGTCTGCCGATGAGGTGATCAGCGAGGTCACAGATCGCTTCAGACAGTGCGATCCAGATGCAATACGCGAAGCGTGGCAGGAGGACGCACCTAAGGGGGTGACCGCCGAAGACGTTGAGATTGGCCGTCTGTCATTCCCCGAGCTCGCCGACCGCACAGAGGCCCTGCGGCTCACACTCACCATCGCCGGGGAGCTGGATGGTGAGTCAACCTTGGACGTGCCGTGGGATTTCGTCTTTGTTCGGTCAGGCCGCATGGTATCGGTCATCTACGCGATGGAGCTCTTTTCGCTCGGGGACGGCGTCTCACAGGAAATGGCAGAGCTGGCGGCGGAGAAGCTCGAGCAAGCGGCAGCGCAGCTCACAGGACGGCCCGTTGCCACGACGGTCGAGGCGAGTCCTGCCGCCGAAACGGTCGTACAGCCCCAACCCACGGACACGCCGCTGCCACCTGAGCCCACAGAAGAAAGGGCCGAGCGTATCGTGACTGCAGCCCCCGGTGCCGTCGCTGAGGCAGAGGGTGTTCAGATTACCCTAAACGAGATCATTGACTCTTGGGTGTCGTCCGCTGAGTTCGCTCCGGATAGACCAGACCCGGGTAAGCGTTTTGTAGTGTTCGATGTGACCATCCAGTACGTGCGAGAAAGAGGGACGCATTTCGCCTGTGGCTTTGGGTTCAGGCTCACTGACGCGGATGCTTTCGCCTATGATATCGAGTTCCTATTCGACCTCGAACCAAGCCTGGACTGCATCGATTTGGGTGGCGGGGAGAAAACTCGGGGGTGGATCGGCTTCGAGGTGAACGAGGGGGCTGTACTGGAGCTATTGAAGTACGACCCAGATCCATTCACAACAGACGACATCGAATTCCGCTTTCGATGAAGCGACCATCCAGGCCAGTGGCGGTGCACCATGCCATAGCCCGGGCAAACAGGCCTCGCTGTGAGCGCAATGCGAGCGGGTGCGCGATAGCGGCCCAACGCGCTTGGCAGGAGCAGGGACGTGAGGCCGCCGGATGCCTTTGGAGCTGGCCTGTTGGGGTTTCGAGACGGTCGCGGGGGCTATTCTGGTGCTAGTCCTCGCTCTCTTGACCACTGGCGGCGGGATAGCACGATCAGCCGACTCAGAATGCTCCTCCTCTGGCTCCTCACTATCACCTTCCTCTTGCTCCTCGCTGGGCTGGTTGGCTAGCGTCGCTGAAGCTCCTAGTCGACGCCCGCTTCTGCGAGTAGGCGCCGCCATGTTCTCATAGACCAAGCCCGCGTTGCTCCATCGGGAAGGCTAGGTTTCAGACGTTCTCCATAGATGATATTGCCCGCCCGGACGGTCGACAGCCTCCAGACGGGCGCAAATTAATTGATTACCTTCCCTACTAATATAGCGGGCTCCGCCATGATTGTCAAACCGACGGCTTGGCCGGCCGGGCTACCCGAGACTTCCGAAGAGCAGCCGGAGGCCCTGGTTGTCGGTCACGGCCCGCACCTTGTCGCGGAGGTCGGACTGGTTCACGTCGAGGTGCAGCCGCTTCCCCTTGTGGTCGGTGATGAGTTCGATTCGGCCGAAGTCGTCGCCGTGCCTTACCGCGAAGTTGGCGAGACCCTTAGCCTTGGCCGCGCTATCGTCCCAGGAGAGCGAGTGCGGCTCCAGGATGTCCACGACCACCCCCTCGCCTTGGCGGCGGAAGAAGAGGAAGTCCGGGTACATTGGGCGTTCTTCGCCGTCGTAGGTATAGGGGACCTTAAAGGCCCAGCCCTTGCGGGGCACATTCCGAAGCCAGCCTAGGACCTCATCCTTCGCGAGCTCTGCCTCGATCACACTCCTCTCCAAATCGTTGAACTTGGAGCTGAACTCGCCCTTCTCGTCGATGTACAGGTGGCGGGGGAAGGTGTGGTCGCCCTTGGTGGTCTCGTAGACCTCGGGTAGCTCAAGCTCCTCGGGTTCGGGGCTGGCGGCCTGGCGAAGCAACTTGCGGTAGGCGTCCCGGCGTGCCTCGGGGAGCTGGCGGATGGCGGCCTTGTGCTTCTCGTACTCCTGCTGGAAGACGCTCCCGGCCTTCTCCTCCAGGGCCTTTGCCGTCTTGTCGTCCTCGAGGAGCGTTGCCAGTTCTAGCTTAGCCTGGGCGGGTTTCACCCGACCGCTAGTGGAGGCGACGCGGGCCTTGAGGTAGGCGGCGTGCAGGCCCTCGCCGAGCTTGCGTCCGCACTGCGCGTAGAGGTCTTCGATGTTCTGGGTGTGAGCGGCGATGGCCTCAAAAGTCTCGTCTGGGATGCGCTCGACGCCGTAGCGGACCTTGACGGCTCGCACGTCGATCTCCGCGCGCTCCTTGAGCGCCTGCTTGAAGCCCGGGGTGCTCTCCAGACGCTTGCGCTCGCTGTCGAGGGTCGACACGAGTAGCGCCCGGAAGCTGCCGAGCGCCTCACGGTCTAGCTTGTCGTAGGCGAGGGCGCGCCCGAGGCGGATCAGCCGGCGAACGTTCGACGCCTTGCTGATGCGCTCGATGGTGTAAGTTGGCAGAGTCTCGGCCAGCTCGAACAGCTGAGCCTTCTCGGGGTCGCGTGGCAGCTCGAGGATGTCCTCACCTTCCACGATGTCGGGCGGGGCGGCCAGGCCGGTATCGGGCTTTGTGAGGTAGTCGACGACGGTCTTGAGAGCCTTGCTGTCGTAGTGCGGCAGGTAGAGGGCGACGCTATTGAGGAAGTCGTTGGCGTGGACGGTGCGGGCGAGTGGGGTGCGGACCAGACGGCCGACGAGCTGCGCGATGCGCGTGTAGTCGAGCGCGCGACGGAAGGACATGATTACCTCGGCGCGGGGGCAGTCCCAGCCGGTGTTCAGGCTCAGTTTGAAGAACACGACGCGCAGGGCCTGGTCATCCTGGATGTCCGCTGGCGAGATGTAGCGGAGCGCCCGGTCGCCGACTTCGATCGCGTAGCCCTCCTGGAAGCAGTGGGTAATCTCCCGGTCGCCTAACGGGCCAAGCGCGTCCTCGAGGATGCCGATCGCCTCAACGAGGTCGGTCTTCGTGACGCTGCCGTCGCTTGCGTCCTCGACCTGTACGACCAAGACGGGATCAACTAGCGGCTCGGCCTCAGCCTTGCAGTAGCCGGCCCACTGGTCGGCATAGCGCCTGAGCTTCTCGGCCGAGGCTCGCAGGAAAGACCAGTCGGACGGCTGCTTGTCGGTCGGGTGGAAGAGGACGATGGTCTCCTTGAGAAGGCCCGAGGCGCGGACCTCCCCGGGATCAACGCTCACCGTCCGTTGGACCCGTGCGGTGCCCTTCAAGAGGTCGACGAAGCGGTCAGGCGTGGCGCTGATGCCGAGGATGAGGGGGATGCGCGGGATCTCGCCAGGTGAGCCCTTAATGAACTTCTGGGCTATGGACGCGGCCTGCTCGGCCTCGGTACCCTCGAGCATCCCCTTGTGCGCCTCGTCGAGGACTAGCCAGAAGCTGCCGGGCACGGCCGCGACCGTGTTTGAGACCGTGTCCCAGATGGTGAAGTTGCGTTCGTCGCCCGGCGTTACCAGATAGGTGCCGCGCCCGAGCTTCTGGATGTTGAGAAAGTAGACCTTGCGCGGCGCAAAGCGCTCCTGGTCGAAGGCGGAATCGATGGTGATGAGATCATCGGTGCCGAAGGTGCCCGACGCCGCCAGGATTTTCCGTCGCGACTGCTCGTTCAAGTCGGGCTGGTCGCTGAGCCAGAGGAACACGGCGTCGTCGTCGGGAGGGTGGCCCTCGTCGCCTTCGACGATGCGCTCTATGAGGGCGGTGGCGATGATCGTCTTCCCGGACCCCGTGGGCGAGGCGAGGACGACCGCCTGCTCGCCGCCCTCTTGGGCCTCTCGGCTGGCGTGGCGGGCATGTGTGTAGAGTTCGTCAGCGGTCGCGAGCTGGAAGTCCTTGAGTATGAGCTTCATAGTCTCGCCAGTCGGCGGTAGTGGCGGAGGAGGTCGCGGTAGAGCATGACGGTGTGGCGACCGTGGCCGACCCGTTCGGTCATCTCCGCGTACGCCTCCTCGCTGTCGGTGACCAAGAAGACGTGGGTGATCTCGTCGTGGCCTTCCAGCGCCTCCTCGAAGTCCCGGAAGGCGTCTTCGCAGAAAAGCACAGCGTAGCCAGCCTGGGGGACGACAAGGAAGCCCTGGTTCTCGTCCACCTCCGCCCTCTGGCCGCACGCCCCGGCGGCGAGCCAGAGTAGAGGGTGGATGGCGTGGAAGCAGTGCCCCAACTCGACCTGCTCGGCATCGAGGTAGTCGAGGCGGAAGAACTCGACGTTCTCGTCGAAGCCGTCAGCGTAGGGGCGCCCGTCGAGGTAGGCGCCAGCGAGGGACTGGCCGTCGGAGCGAACACCGCTAATGGCCGCCTCACAGCGGGGCTTCGTGACCGCCTCGAAGATGCCGTGCCTCTCGTACTCCGGGGTGCCTCGGTAATGGCCGTGGCGGCGAAGCGTCTGCCTCGTCTCGGGATCGACCTCGTTGTTCGTGACGAGCACACAGCGCCGCCGGCCCCCGTCCTCGCGATTGAGGAGACAGGTGGCGTGGAGTGTCGTCCCGGAGCCGGCGAAGAAGTCGACGATCAGTGCATCGGGCTTCTTACGGACGACCGCGGACAGCGTGTCGCGGACAGAGTAGAGGGACTTCGGGAACGGGAAGATGCGCGCGCCGAGGAAGTCGGCGAGAAGATCCGCGCCATACGAACCGGCGTCGTGCCGGCTGCGATGCCAGACAGTCTTGAGCCTGCGCGTGGGCAACTCGACGTAGCGGACTTCGACGACGTTGCGCGCCTCGTCGTACCCTGCGATCTCGATCGTGCCCTCCTCGATCTGCTTTCGTAGGGAGCGGTAGAGGTAGCTGAGCGCCCAGGTCTTTCTCTCCGGGTCGTAACTGCCCAAGGCCACGTACCCCTTGTCGGCGAACTCGCGTAGCGTCTTGTAGCCGAGGTACCAGCGCCCCGACGAGCCGTCCGAGCGTATCGGCCAAACGGCCGTGTATCCGTCGACCTTCTGGTTGAGATCGGGCTCGGGCCACTCCTTCTCGCCGCCCTCCTTTTCAATCGGCAGTAAGGGCTCGCCGGCGCCGACGACTGCGCCTCGGTTCTGGTCGATGAGAACGGGGTAGAACATATTGGGCCGGTCTTGGCGGCGCGCGCCCTCGCCCGAGTGGAGGAGACCCTGCCAGCGGACGCGCTGCGTGGCGGCGGTGCCGTTCTCGGCCTGCCTTCCCTTGACCGGAGTGAGGAGATCGTCGCCACGGCCCTCGAATACGAGACCCTCGGGGTAGCAGAAGATGGCGTGCTCCTCAACGCGGGAGAGCCCACCCTGGGTCACACCCTTTGGATTGATCACGATTGTCACCATCTGCCGGCTGCGTTCCGGGAAGAGCTCTTCGAGGAGGACGCCGAGGTGATGAACCTCGTGCTCGTCGATCGTGACGACGAGGACGCCGTCGCGTTTCAAGAGGCGGCGCGCGAGCCGCAGGCGCTTCTCCATGAACGAGAGCCACTTCGAGTGGCGGTAGGCGTCGTTGGCGTCAACGAAGTGGTTGTTGTACGTCCAGTCGCGAGCGCCCGTGTTGTAGGGCGGGTCTATGTAGATGCAGTCGACCTGGCCCTCGTAGAGGAACGTCAGGAGCTGGAGGGCATGGAAGTTCTCGCCGTCGATGACGGCATGGTAGGGGCCGTCGTTACTGCGTCGCACCGACTCAAGGGGAGACAAGGAGAGGTAGACTGGATCTGCGAAGCGCTTGATGACTAGGAGCTCACTGAGCGCGACCTCAGTCTCCTCCCCGCTCCGCAAGGAGAGGATGGTGACGCGGTCACCGTCGAGCGCGACGACCCGGTGGTCCTCGCCGTTGGCTGAGTGCTCGCGCAGGCGGACGTGATCGCCGACCCGCAGGCCGTCGGTGTCCGCAACGACGACGGTCTCCGGGAGGTGGCGCTCGTACACAAGCCCGAAGCGCGTCCGGTTCTTCAGCGCAGAGATCTCAGCTGCGAGCTGGGTCCTGAGCTCGCCATCGACTACCCCCGCGAGTAGCTCATCTAGATGCGCCATTTGTGGGTCTCGCTCTCTGTGCTCAGTCCGGCAGAGCCGATCGGCTCATGCCGGTGGGTCGCATCGACCGGCTGGCTGCCTCGATTATAGCGCAGCTCAGCCTGCGGGCGAAGGTCGATAGTGGTAGCACGGGGCGGCCTTCCTCCGGCCGCCGTTAGCGGAAAGGTGAGAAACAGGGGTGAATTGCGCACAGGGCGAGCCCAGCAAGTTCATCTCGACCCTTGCCCAGCAAGACTGACGCCAGCTGGCACACGCCGTGCGTCTCTTTCCTTGGCCGTTGAAGAGGACCGCGAGCAACTAGTGTGATCCGGATAGCTGAGTAGCGGCTGGGACTCGCTGCTCATTGGTCTGCTCCCGGCGGCGACGCGCGAGCAGCGCTCTCACCTCATCCGTGAAGCGATATAGGCGAAACCCCTCCTCATCCCATTCCCCAGAGTCCACTACCCCATGCAGGGCACCTGGGAAGTTGCCGTTGGGACTGCCATTCCAGTTGCGTCTTACGTACTCTCGGATTCCATGCCCCGTCTGGCTGCTTCCTTGGAGGCGAGACCGGGAGTTCACGTATCGGTCGATACTCTTCTCGGGACACCAAGTTTCGGCGAGACGGCCGATCGCGATGAGGCCGCCGGCAATTCCCCTCCGCGCTGCTTCAGTGTAGTTGAATCGGAAGAAGTTCTCGAAACCGGGCACCAAGTCGATTCCGCTACAGCAGCAGTCGCCGTCGCTCAGCAGAAGTAGGTCATTGTCCGCCGCACCAAATGTCAGTCCGCGACTGTGGGCGTGGTCGCGCAGACCGAGGATCCGCTCCAGCCTGTCGCCGATGGGAAGTATCCATTCGCGCCCTATCCGATATGCGCGCCTCGAAGAGAAGTAGTCCTGTAAGTTAATACCTAGAATCCAAGAGAGGGGCTCCGTCCCGGACCATGTCTTCTCGATAGGAAGCTTGAGGTGCTCCACAGCGACATGCCTCACACCAACCGAGGCGCAGGCGTCAATCACGCCAAAGGCTTCGCCTTCGTGCCCAGGAAGCAAGGGCTGTATTCGGCATGCGGTGGGTATCCCTTCGGTCGCCAACGTGGCTAGTGCGCGCAGCAGTGCGGAAGGACCGGGCGTGCGTACGTCCGTCCGTGACAGCAAGGAGTCATCAGTCGAGCTCATGGACACCTGGACGATGAACCGCCCCCTCTTCAGGACCCGGAGATAATCGTCCCTCTCAAAGAGGTTGCTCTTTGTGCTGATCACGGTGGGGTACTCGTAGTCTGCGAGCACGTCCAAGAGTGCGCGGCTGACACCGAGTTTTGCCTCTCCTGGAGGAAACGGATCACTCATGCCTCCCAGGTGAATCGGTTGCCGTTTCGCGAGCAGTTCATCTATCGCCGAGCGAGGGTGCTCGCTAGTAAGCCTTTCCATTCTGCACCGCATAGACGAGGCGCTAGCGGCCGCCAGCCTAGGCGATCCACGATTCCCTCCGCGTGCATTGGCGAAGCAGTACAAGCAGCCGTAGAGGCATCGCGAGTAGGAATCAAGTCGCAGAGGTAGACCGCAGTAATAGAACTGGCTCGTGATGGCCAGGGAGTACGGATAGTCCCCCAACGTCATTCGTCAAGCTCGAAGTGATGAAGATCTCTGCTCACGGCGGCAGGAATCCACACCAGGGCGACAGCATCGACGCTGGAACCGGCAGGGATATTCAGAGGCTGAGGGGTCGCAGATTCAACGAAGATCGGAAGGAACATGCCAACGTTGTCTTTCGCGATCAGGGTGGCAGCCGACAGCGCGCTTTCACCCCGATTCTCTATCTTGGCGTTCACAAGTAGCCTGACTTCTTCGCCGCCAACCCCAGAGACCCTACTATCGCCCGTAGCTCGCCACGAAGCCTCTACGACTACGCCGCCGGCGGCATGCGTCCCTGATGCTGGAGACGACATCGGCGCGTCGTCCGACAGTACTGTCAGGTCGAGGGCCAAGGCCACCACGAATCCCACAAGGGCAAGAATGACGGCCGCCACTATGCCCCGGTGCAGTATCTGGCGCAAGTGAGTCAGGAACAGGTTCTTGTACCGCTCGTTCACATGGAGGAGGAACACCTGCTCCAGGTCTTGGAGCGTATCGATACGGAGGTTCGTCAAGTCAGTAACTCCTCTGCTCCTGAACTCCTGCCACTGAGACTCGTAGGCCTGTTCACCTTTCTTTTTCGACTCCTTCGACGGGTGTCTGTACCAGTCGGCGGTGAAGGCTTCTTTCTTCAGAGCGTAGTGATAGAACCACTTCCAGGTCGTCGCAACCTTGACAAAGGGATAGGGGTAATTCGTCTGCAGCGCGTACGCGTACCACATCGTGAGGCCGATGAGAACGAAGGAGGAGGCCAGAATCCCGAGGGGGGCCTCTGCCGCAAGACTCTCGAATTGGGTCAGGACAACCTGCAACAGTGCAAGGCCTGCCGCCACGAGAGCAGCAGCGACCAGAGCCAAGGCCCGCAGGCGGGATTCTGTGTATTCTATCCGCTGGGCCATGTGGTCGATTTGGTGGCGGAGGGTCTGCCGCAGGTCCTTGACGTGATCATCGCTCAAGCCCTCTAGACCCGTGGCTCCGGAGCCGCCGACGCTCTCGTTGAGTTCCCGGTCCATGCTCACCTAGAACGATCCCCTGCGTGCGAGGCCATGATGCTGAAGGGAGGTATCCCCGGGCCCGTGTACTACCTGCCGCACATTATAGCAATGATCCTAAGAGGTCGAGACTGTTGGGTTGCGGCCGACAGAATGTGGTGGGCCAGGGCCCCCAAGGTGGGAATGTCGCCGAATCTACATGTGCCTGCGCTAATGGAACACCGCTTGGGCCCCACTCTGAGCACCATGTCACCCAGCAGGTTCGCCTCCGACCCTTGCAACAACGTACCTGAATGTACCGTAGGGCCCCTTGAAGGGCCTCGAATAGTCCTGCCAGTCAAACTTGTAGACGCCCGTTAGGAGAATAGCTTGCTCCCTGCTATGCATCGTACCTGCCGATGCCCCAGGTCCCCAGCGTAGCTCGCCGGTCACAATCCTTCCTTGGTGAACGCGAAAATCAGCATCCACCGTCTGAGTGTCTCTGGGCGGAGTCCAATACGCGCTGTCGTTCGTAAGGAATACGCCATAACCTACGGTGCTTTCCCGCCCAGACACGACCTTCTCCAATCGCTGAAGGTCCTTGACGAAGTCATACCTGCCCAGGTCTTGGGCAGATTGGTCCTTCAAGTCAAAATCCTCCTCCCCTAGTGTTACTGAGAGCCTCCGGGTCTTGTACTTCAGCTCAATAGCCATGACCGTGTCGTTGCGTCGGGCCCAGATATCCAAGTATGCGCGCTCTATGAAATGTGGCGGTTTGTATTCCAGGCGCATCACACACTCTGGGTCTCGCTCACGAAGCTCCCAGGCCAGTGTGTGCTGGAAGTCGGCCTCTGAATGAAAGATAGGTCTCTTGATTGCTAGGCTCGTCAACGCTGCTTCAAGCGGAATCGTCGACATGTCGCTTCACCTTTGACGACCATCCCAGGGTGCGCGGGCCCGGTCAGGCCCGTAGTTGTTACCACCGTCTGCTATTCGTGGGAGGGCAATGGGCACAGGGGCCACGTGTTCTCCTAGCTCGGTCATCATCATACGCCTACCCATAGAATTCTCCAAGACGAAAGATTTCCGAGAGCCAGACTAAGAGAGCGATCGAGTCATAAAAAGGCCGCATCGGGGGTGCTTCAGAGTCCAAAGGCCGGCCCCGCAAGCGCGGAATCAGGCGGCGGGTCGAGGCCCGCTGGCCCCAGTCTTTGACAGCCAATTTGACAGCCACGCGGACGGACTGACAGCCACAACGACAGACGGCAGCGGACAGAAGGCGTGGGATTTGAATCTAGCGCGGACGACCTTGGACGGCGGCGAACGCTGGGAATCGACTTAGGAAACCGCTGCTCTGTCCACTGAGCTACAGGGGCCTGCGCCCTTAGGAGCGACGACCCCAGACAGCCGCTGCCGGGGTCCATAGAGACAGCCTGATCTTCTTACTTGGTGGAGATAGGGGGACTCGAACCCCCGGCCTCGGCGTT
>Ga0209979_1001999_pt1 | contig 20559 bp, 15 predicted proteins | sample AnhtaG_FD_183114 | JGI IMG/M metagenome (GOLD analysis project Ga0209979, IMG submission 183114) | Deep subsurface microbial communities from Anholt, Denmark to uncover new lineages of life (NeLLi) - Anholt_01485 metaG (SPAdes) (version 2) | ecosystem: Environmental > Aquatic > Marine > Oceanic...
GCCTGCGCCTCCGGAACTCAGGGCATCGGTGAAGGGGCCAGGGCTATTCGCGACGGCTCAGCCAAGGTGGTTGTGGCCGGGGGCACCGAGTCCACCGTATGTGAACTCGCCCTGGCTGGGATTTGCGCCATGCGTGCCGTTTCCAGGCGCAACGACGAGCCGGAACGAGCGTCCCGGCCCTTCGACGGCGAAAGGGACGGGTTTGTATCCTCGGAGGGCTGTGGCATTCTGGTTCTCGAGAGCCTGGGTCATGCTCTCGATCGCGGGGCCAGGATATACGCCGAAGTGCTGGGCTATGGCGTGACTTCTGATGCCTATCACATCAGCGCCCCCGATCCACAGGGATCCGGTTCTGCTATGGCAATGCGCAAAGCCATCGCCGATGCCGGCCTGGAGCCGAAAGACGTACAGTACATCAACGCCCATGCCACGGCCACACCGATTGGTGATCCTGCGGAGGTGATCGCCATCAAGGACGTGTTCGGTGCCCAGGCCTATGAGATACCGGTCAATGCCACCAAGTCTATGCTCGGCCACCCGATGGGGGCATCGGGCGCTGTGGAGGCGATAGTGACGATCATGACCATCCAGGAGGATGTGTTGCATCCCACCATAAACCAAGAAACACCAGATCCAGACTGCGATCTGGACTCAGTGCCGAACGAGGCTCGCAGAGCACGCGTGGACATAGCCCTGTCCAACTCCTTCGGGTTTGGTGGCCAGAACGCCTGCCTGGTGCTGGGCCGATATCAGTAGTCTCCAAAATGTTCGGAGTACCCCTCTTTTCAGTCCCCGTTGTTCGGCATCTTGCGTGGTACCACTACTCCAGAGATCTCTGTTAGTCTGTCCTTCCCGTTTGGGTAGCGCTGATGGCGCTGACACGCAGCTCGGCTTGAGGGGGAGAGCCTCACAGCGGATCATGATCCCCACTCGCTTTCAGGGGTGGGGAGCACCCATCTTGAGAGGGGCCAGGAGCTTGCCTATCCACGATCACGCGCGGTGGCGGAGGCAAGGTCGTGTGAAGAGTGGCCAAGGCCGCCCGAGGCGCTGGCCCGGACCGCCCGTGCTAGTCTTCTGTCTCTCGCAAGGCCCCCGGAAGACCGTCGCTGGTGATTGCACTTCCGGGATGCCAGTTCCGTGTCGAGACCAAGAACCAGTCTGTGATGTCTTCGGCGGTGTCCGATTTGTGGCCGAAATGGGTGGCAGCGATAGAAAAGGTGAGCAAGAGGGCGAAAAGCGATGGGCAGTGCCACAAGGATTGGGCCCAGTGCTCCTGTCGGCGCCTCTTCTGGTTTGACAAAGTGCTGTCTCCGTATTATAATTAGGATAGAGATAATACGGAGCCATAAGATATGGCACCTGATAGTGCACAGTTGAAGCGTTGGAGTCTGAGTCGAGGAGGTGAGCGAAGCGTGCATGGCGAGAGGTGTGATGTGCCAAATCAGCACACGGTAGGTTCTGTTCCGGAGATTGTCCAATTGGTGGACACGGTGGCAAAGAAGCTCAGACAACTCCAAAGAGGCACGATCAGTGACGCGGACCTTACACCGGCTCAGTATTCTGTCTTGAGTCTGCTCTGGGAGAGAGATGGACGGCAGTTCAACGAGTTGGCGTCGGCCTGTTGCTGTTCACCCTCGACCATAACAGGCATTGTTGACACCATGGAGAGGAACGGGCTGGTGGCTCGTGTCCCCAATCCAGAGGACAGAAGAAGTCTCCTGGCTAGACTCACCGGGAGGGGCAGGGCTCTCCAGAAGGCAACTCCAAGCTTGGACCAGATCTTTGAGAGTTGTTGTGAGGGCATCCAGCCTGATGAGCTACGGCAACTCAGCGAACTGCTGAGAAAACTGAACGACACTCTAAGTCTGTAAGGAGGTAGTAGTGTGGATAAGTCTCGACAGAAACAGATCAAAGAGGCAGTGAGGAGGTACTACGCCGAGTTGGCACGCGCGGGTTCCTCCTCGTGCTGCGGGCCAGACTCCAGCTGCGTGCCCACGCAGAGTGTGGCTGAGATGATCGGCTATGCGCAGCAGGAGTTATCCAGCTTACCGGAGGATGTGGCGGGCAGTTCTCTGGGCTGCGGGAATCCGCTAGCCCTCTCCGAGTTCCATCCGGGAGAAGTGGTTCTTGACGTTGGTTCGGGAGCCGGGTTGGACGTAATCCTCGCCGCACAGAGGGTCGGCGAGACTGGCAGAGTCATCGGTTTGGACATGACGCCTGACATGATCGAACGATCGACCAGGAGTGCCGAAAGGGCAGGGGTGGACCACATCGTGGAGTTCCGACTCGGGGAGATGGAGGATATGCCAGTAGACAACGACAGTGTGGACTTGGTGGTCTCCAACTGCGTTGTCAATCTGTCTCCCGACAAGGAGAAGGTTTTCCAGGAGGCCTATCGGGTCCTTAGGCCCGGCGGGAGGATGTTCATCTCGGATATTGTGACTTCCCAGTCCCTTCCTGAGGACATTAGACACGATCTGTCGTCTTGGGCTGGCTGTGTGGCGGGAGCTTTGGAGGAATCGGAGTATCTCAACATCATCAGGAAAGCGGGCTTTGAGGATGTCGCGGTAATGGACAAGGTTGATGCCACTTGTGCGGAACTCGGCACGGTGTGCTGCGAGGGTTCCGGCAATGCGTCCAAGTCACTGAGAATCTATAGTATCAAGGTTGGAGCTAGGAAGGGTGTGCGGTAGTCAGCCGACGAGCTAGCTTCACGAACGGCAGCCCAGCCGGGGGTCTACTCCAGAGCTAGGCACCGCCTGGGGATGAGATGGGAGGCCGTACTGGCGAAAACTCTGCCGGCATGCGAGGGAGGTGTGAAGTGCTGAGATGGAGTGAGGTGTTAGCTCACCAGCAGCGCTACGGGGATTTGCTCGCCGAGGCAAGAAAACCACAGTTGGCCAGATGGCTGTTGGCGGGACCTAAGAAACGCACTCGCGTCCACGGGCGGCTGCTGGCCTGGCTAGGCGGGCGTTTGGTCACCCTGGGAACTCGCCTTCAGGTGCATGAGGCGAATCCGATTTGGCTGTACACGGCTCTCCAAGCTGACTGCACTGAGAGGACGCCTGAATGTAGCGGGTGCTGAGCGGTGAATTGCCCCGCCGCGAGGCACAGGTCCCCCTGATGGGCAAAGGGAGTGTCTTGCTGCGAGGGCCGATCCCCTAGGAGGCGAAAAGGTCGATCTCCTTCCCAACCAATGGCAGGACGACACCCCCAGAGGCGAAGACATTGACCTTCGCCCCCGGCCGTAAGTGGTAGGCTATGTCTATCGCCGTTTCCAGGTCTGGCGCGTGCCTGAATCCCATCCTGGAGGCCTGAGTCTCGCGCAAGTTCTCTGAAACCAGAATGACGTTGATGTGTCTCAGGCAGCCGAAGTTGACCTGGATCGCACAGTTGAAGTCCATGGGGCTGTTCGGAACGAAGGCCTTCCTCCCTCTCATGTGCTCAAGGACTGTTTGCATTGGATCGTGTGGATGAAGAGACCGGACCAGATCGAACATCTCCAGGAAAGGCTCTGGCAGCGCGTCCTGGCACACCGCCACGAGGATCAAGATCCCGTCTTGCTTGGTGCTCATGACCGCTGGGAGGATGGGTTTGATGATCTGGGGGCTGCCCTCATGCGGGTAGGCCGAGGAGATGGTCACGTCTGCCTCTTCTGGGATCTCGACACCGTAGATCTGCCGGCAGGCTGCAATCCCTGCTTCGTGGGCCTTGATAGGATGACCCGAAACAGTCTGCACCGGCTGCCCCTCGGCGTCGACCACGCAGTCGATCACGTAGTCCAGGCCCAGCAACTCTGAGGTCTGACAGATGAAGTCGTAGAAGGGGTTGCCGTCTATGCGACCCAGATAGGAACCTGGTTGCATCAGAGTGCTGGTGTGGTGCTCTCGGATGGTATCGTACCCGCAGATTCCCGGCATCGCTATCTTGGGCCCGCCACCGAATCCGGCAAAGGGATGCGGAAGATTGGCGCCGATACCGATCTTGAGGTCTGCCTGGGCAACGATGGGATTGACCTGGACCTCGACATCGCCTATGGTGCCTATGCACACCAAATCATCAGCCCAACTGTCGTGGTTCGTCACCCGGTAGTCTTCTGGAATCCGTCTTCCAAGGCGCCTCTCAAGCCTTTCTCCAACGAGAGGAGGGTGGGTGCCGACAGCGATGACGATGTCCGTGTTTCCGTCGTCTACACCGCAGTCGTGAAGTTCACGAAGCACAACGGGGAGGAGATCCTTGACAGGAGTCGGTCGAGTGTCGTCGTCCACCAGGATGGCCACTCTGGAGTCCGGACGGGCCAGATCACGGATTCTTGGCGACGCGATGGGACTCTCGAGGGATCTCATCAACCTCTCTTCTACCGAGACCTGGGTCACCCATGCCATCTGAGGAGCAGACTGGCAGATGATCTCCCATTCCTGTGGCACCTCAAACCAGATCTTCTTTCCATTGACGAAAATGAATCCTTGACGCTTAGAGAAAGCCTCTCCCACTTTGGAACTCCTTGACATAAGCGCAGAGGACGGTTGCTCCTCGTTCGCTCTAACCAGGTGTTGTATGGAGACGGCACACGCTCTCGGCGTATTCTAGCTCCCGTGCGGGCCGCCGGCCCCCACGGGAGTGAGAGCTGTGGTCAGAGCAGCGTGCGTTCACGGCAAGCACTCGTGTTTGCCACGAGATGGCCGGTGAAGCGGGCATGACAGCCGACGCCTCGCCTAATGCTCTGTGTCCTGCTCTGGCGGACCAACGGGAATGATGATGGCCCCGATGATGTAGGCGACGAGCAGAGGCACGATTCCGGTGGCCAAGCCTACGAAAACCAGGCCCAGCCGTATGAGAGTGGGATCGATCTCATACACCTCACCTATGCCACCACAGATGCCAGCCACCATCTTGTCTTCCTGTGAACGATAGAGTCTCTTCATTCGTTTGTCTCCTGTTCGCGTTTGAGCTCGCACAGCTATTCGCGCGTGGGGATGGACGGTGGTAGTCCCGTCATTCGAAGCATGGACGACCACATCATCTCTCGTTAACTCCACCTGCGGCAGAACACACCGCGTCCAAGAGCTATCTGGCAGAGCCGGCGTGCAGAGCCTCGCCAAGGGCATCCAGGAAGTCGGCCCAGCCCTCCACTCCGTCCACGGTCACATCAGCCTCTTCTGCTAACTCCGGTGGCATCTCCGCGGAGATCACCCCCACAGTCACAGCTCTCTTGCCTTCCTGATCGGCCCAGCGACGAAGGCCTGCAAAGGCATCGAGATCTGTTCGATCATCGCCGGCGTAGATGGCACCGCCTACATCGTATCGGCAGAGGAGTTCGATGAGAGCGGTGCCCTTGTCGGCGTCGGAAGCAGGCCTCAACTCCACTACGCGACGCCCCTCGACGACTTTGACCTCTTTTCCCTTGGCCAAATCGCGCAGGAGAGAGGTTATCTGTGTCCTGGCTGCCGACGGATTGGAGGTCGATCGGTAGTGGATTGAGGCACCGGTTCCCTTCTCCTCGAAGAGCAGACCGCGTATGTTCAGTTCCACGCGCGCATCCTCCAGGATGCTGCGGATCACCAGGAACTGCTCGGAGGCCGACGGCTCGACATACGTGGTGCCATTCTCCCATCGCTCGAGCCCGTGGTTGCCCAAGTAGACTATCCCCGGCAGCCCAACGAGTTGACGTACATCCTCGACACGTCGTCCTGACACCACAGCCACCAAAGGCAACTCTTCGGACAGCTTGCCCAAGCTGTCTCGGCACCTGGGGTGTAAGGTCGCCAGCTCAGGGGTCGGCGCGATTTCACTGACCGTGCCGTCGAAATCGGTCGTGAGCGCAAGAGGACCCGCGTCCAGAAGGTAGAGCACTGCTTCGCTGGGGTTCATTGGTGACTTGCTGACTGCTATCAGGTTTGTAGCTCGGACAGATCGACCAGTTGATCATAGAGCCAGTCGCCCACGTTGTGACCCTCGATGATGCTGCGCAGCGTGGCAGTTCGCTCGGCCCGCTCACCTGGAGACATGACGAGAGCTCTGTGCAGGGCCTCCGCCGTTTGCACTACGTCGTAAGGTGAGACTACCAAGGCCCCTTCTCCCAACTCCTGAGATGCACCCGCGCCCTCGGATATGATCAGCACCCCGTCTCGCTCATTCACTACTGGCCCTTCCTTGGCCACCAGGTTCATGCCGTCGATGATGGGGTTCACAAGCAGGACATCATAGAGCTGCATCGCAGCGACAGCACGGGCGTAGTCCTCTCCCACGATGAGCTTGACCGGCTCCCATTCGCGGTCCCCATACTTCGAGTTCAGCCTTTGTGCCGCCACGATTACCTCGTCCAGGTACTTGCGGTACTCCTCAATGCCGAGACGTGAGGGGACAAGCAGCGCTAGCAGTCGCACGTTGCCCAGGTGTTCCGGGTAGCGCTCGAAGAGAAGGTCGAGGGCTTCGAATCCGCGGACGATGTTCTTGCTCGGGTCGATGCGATCGACGCGGAGGATCGTCTGCTCGCCCAACCGCCTGAGCAGGTGATCGCGTTCTCGAGCCGTTCTTCGACTCTTGGCCACCCGACGGACAGACCTGACGTCTATCGAAATGGGGTAAATGCGCACCCGAAGCGTTTTTCCCGCCCGTTTCACGGTCTGGGCGGAGTAGTCAACTTGGGCACCGGGCAGCAAGCTCTCGCAAGTTCGGAGGAAGCTGAGCACGTACCGCTTCGTGTGGAAGCCCAAGATATCGTTGCAGCAAAGGCTGGCCAGGATCTGCTCGCGCATCGCGACGGGCAGGATCATCCAGTAGTCGGGTCCGGGCCACGGGATGTGCACGAAATGCGAGAGCAAGCAGTCCGCGGGCAACAGCGGAGCCAAAACCCCTGGGCAGAGATACAGGTGGTAGTCCTGGAGGACGACTATGGAATGGTTGCCCTCACTGGCTACCTGAGTGGCTATCGCTTCGGCAAAAGCCTGGTTGACCCGTTGGTAGCCCTGCCATGCCGACCACATCTCGGATGCGAAAGTCGGGACGCGGACCAAGTCCCACATGTAGTGTTGGATGAACCACAGCAAGGGGTTACTGACGGTCAGGTAGAAGAGGTCGTAGGATTCCCGGTCCGTGACCACGAAGCGCAGGCGGAACTCATAGTCCTTGGTGGAGTAGGGTATGAGTTCCCCAGGCCTCTCGCTCGCCATCTCCCGGTCCACGGAGGACATGGGGCTGCAGATCCAAACTGGGCTGGCGTACCGGCTGATGGCGCTGATGGCGCTCACCATGCCCCCCGAGCCGCGGCTAGGACGCACCTTCCCCGACCGGGTGCGCTCAAAGGTCACTGGACCCCGGTTGGAGGCGATGATCAGGGAGCGGTCGGAGAACAAATCGCGAACCAAGCGGCGTAGAAGAGCTGCCCGCTTCCTGGTGGTTAGCGCCTTTTGTGGAGATTCGCTCATCAGAAACCTCCTCGGAACACGAGAATCACGGTAAAGCGATGGGATGGCGTGGGGGGGGTTGGCCCCCCGTAGCGCGGGAGATACACCCGCCACGGTCTCTATCGAAAGCAAACGGAACCGGCGACACGAGGAGCATGGCGGAAACACCCTCAAGGACGAGTGAGAGCTGCCCTATCGATACATTCCCTCTATCGCCTCTTCGTACTCGTGCCTGACAAAATGCCTTCTGATTTTCAGGGTCGCTGTGAGCTCGGCGCCAATCCTCGGCTCTTGCTCGATGATGGCAATCTTGACCACCGCTTCCCAGGGCCTGATTCCTTGCTCTTCTGTAACTCTCTCTCTGATCTCTCTTCCAATCAGTGCCTTGATTTCTTCATGTCGGGCCAACTGGATGCTCGCAGCCGCTGGGTCATCATTAGGGTGTTCTATCTTCTGCTCGCTTGCGTAACGTTTCAGATTGTCCCATTCAGGGAAAACCAGGGCCCCGACGAACTTCTTGTCCGCCCCTACGAGCATAGCATCGTTTATGTACTCGCTGGTGCGGATCAGGTCTTCAATGGGCTGTGGCGTCACCCATTCACCGTTCAGCAGCTTGAAATCATCACGTGCTCTGCCAAGGATTTTCAGGTCCCCGCTGGGAGTTAGCACGCCAAGATCTCCCGTGTCGTACCATTTCAGCGACTGTCCGTCTGAGGAGGGGGAGAGCACCCTGCTGGTCAGTTCCTGATTGGTGTAGCCCTTCATTATCTGTGGTCCTCTGGCGTAGATCACCCCTTGTATTCCAGCCTCGACCGGATTCAGATAATTGTCGAGGATTTGAATCTCAGTTCCGGGAATCGGCTTTCCTGCGGTATAGAGTGTGCCGCCGTATGCCCTGGCCGTGAGCACTGGCGCCGCTTCGGTCATTCCGTACGCCTCTAGCACGTTCAACCCAGCAGCGTCCAAGAAGTCCTCCACATGTTCTGGCAGGTGCCCTCCACCAAAGACCGCGCCCCGCAGCCTCCCACCAAGCATATTCCTTAGTTTTGAGAAGATCAACAGGTCTGCGAGCTTGTACGACGCAAAGTGGACTGTAGAATCTCTCAAAGTCTTCATGCGGCCACCCGTGTCGCACGATGCATTCGGGTACCTGTTGTTCCTGACGTTCACAGCCTTCTTGTATCTCAATGCCCTTTCGAGGAGCGAAGCCAGGAAGCCGTTGAGGGGAGGTCTCTGGTGCCTTATCTGCCTGTGAGCTCTTTCGTAGAGAGCTGTCCAGACCCTGGGCACAGATGCAATGAATGTGGGCTTCTCAAGGGCCAGGTCTTTGAGAACGTCCCTTGTTGTGGTGTAGGACATCGAACCACCGATGACGAGGACGAAGTACTCAACCGTTCTCTCGAGCAAGTGCCACGGCGGCAGAAAGCAGAGCACACGGTCATTTTCGTTGAGCTCCCACAGCGGCGGAATGACTTCAAACTGATAGGCGAAGTTGGAATGAGTCAGGATCACGCCTTTGGGAATGCCCTGGGTGCCTGATGTGTAGACGATCGTACATACATCCTCTGTCGATACCCCTTCCGCGGCTTCCAAGAAGCTGTTGTTACCTTGCGCTAACTGGGCCTTGCCTTCGGTGATCACGTCTTCAAGGGAGTAGACGTTTTCCCTTCTTTCGAATCCTCCCTCTATGACAAATGTGGCCGCAATCGAGGGAAAAGCATCCATGATCGAAAGAACTTTCCGCAGCACCTTTTCATTCTCGACGATCACGAACCTGGGCTTTGAATCATCGACTATGGCCTCCAGTTCGGGTACAGGCACATCTGAGTCACGGGGTACGTCGGGGGCACCGATTCCCTGCAAAGCCAGGTTGATCAAGATCCACTCGGGCCGGTTGTCACAGACAAGACCGACCTTGTCCCCCTTGCCAACACCAAAACCCATCAAGCCAGTCCCTATCTCCAGGACCGTCTGGTGGGCCTCCCTGTAGGTGACACCACGGAAGGAGTCGCCATTCTTGACTCTCTGGAAATCCCTGTCGGGGAGTCTTTGCGCCGTACTGTGGAAGAAACCGAAAATGGTGCCCTTCATCTTCTCCCTCCCTAGCGTTCCTCGTCAGCTAGAATGCCCTCCGGGGTTTCGAGAGCCCGATCTATGTCGTCAATCGTGTTGTACAGGTGCGGGGCCATGCAAATGGTGCCGATGCGAGGAGAAACCACCACCCGATCTCCACACAGATGCCGCGCCAACTGAACATGATCACGTCGTGGGGACTGCATGGTCGCGATCGAACTGTGCAGGTCATCGGTGGACGGAAACAATAAATGGGCTCCCAGGTCGGCGAGGCCTTCAACCAGACGATCTGCCACCGCCACGTTGTGACAGCAGATTCGGCCAATTACTGTGCCTCGCAGGTGATCAATGGCCGTCGCGAGTCCCAGGGTGCCGCCATGGGCGATCCTGCCGAGTTCGAACCGCCTGGCGGAGGCTGCCTGCTCTGTAATTTCGCTATCGAAGTGCAAACCGGCCTGATCTGTGCGCGTCTGCCAGTAGGTGGTGTCGGAGGCAGCCACATCTGGTACGGCGGCAATTGCTGCGGCGTTGGGATAGGAGTACTCCTCCACGACTGGAAAACCGCCAGGGCTGACTAGATCTGACATCTGCGGCCTCTCAAGGGTTTGTGGGACGGTGTGTGGTCGCTCGTCGTGCCAGCCTCCAATTCTATCAGGTCCTTTGCTGCGTGGCAACGATGTCTCCGACGAGGTCTAGGTCCACTTGGCGCTGCCCACATGGGAGACTCATCCTTGGCCCACGCCGTCGCCAGGACCAGCAGGAGAGTCAAGGTGACGAATGATCTGCGGCGCATATCGCTTGTCCCATTGCGGTCCAAGCGCGACTGGCCACGCGAGGCGAGCCTCCTTCTGCGGCTCACGACAAGGTAGGTTCCCTGGAGCCGATGCGGTACTGTAGATCCTAGTATCCCCTGTGCCCAGGCAAAGGTGACGAATGCTCATCAAGCGCACTTGGGCCGAGCTTGACGTGACATCTACCGCACAGTATAATGTAAATGGCCTGCAAAGCAGCGGGCAGCAGGGCCGGACACTCGTCCGGCCTTAGTAGTCGTGAGCGGCCTCCGCCGGGGGCGACGGGTAGTGAAACATGCTTTCCAGCCAGGCTTCAACTATTGCACTTCTCGTCGTGGCGCTGGCGTTCGGTTTTCTCAACGGTTTCCAGAATAGCGCGAACATAGTGGCCACGATGATATCTTCCAGGGCCATGAGTCCTCGCCAGGCCCTGGTGCTGAGCGCGGTGGCCCACTTCGTGGCGCCCTTCCTTTTTGGCGTCGCGGTGGCCACGACCATTGGCAACGACGTGCTAGATCCGCAGACTATCACTGTTGGCGTGGTCATGGCGGCCGTGCTCAGCGCCATCGGGTGGAATCTGATCACGTGGTTCTTTGGGATGCCATCCAGTTCGACCCATGCCCTGGTGGCCGGTTTGGTGGGCGCGGCCGTGATATCCGCGGGGGTCGATGCGGTTCAGAGGGATGGCCTGCTGAGGGTAGTCGTGGCCCTGGCTATCTCGCCGCTGTTGGGTTTGACTTTCGGATACCTGGGCATGAAGCTGGTTCTGTTTCTCTCCCGTGGCTTCTCGCCTCGTATAAACTGGTTCTTCAAGCGTGCTCAGGCGTTGACTGCCACGGGCCTGGCCCTGAGTCAGGGCACCAACGATGGCCAGAAGATCGTCGGCATTGTCACCATGGGCTTGGTGGCCGGTGGTCACCTGGCCGACTTCACCGTGCCCTTGTGGGTGATCGCCGTTTCTGCCCTCGCCGTTTCCGCGGGCATCGCGTCTGGCGGATGGCGTATCATTAAGACGCTGGGTACCAGGCTCTATCGCCTCAGGCCGGTGGATGGGTTCGTGTCCCAGGGTTCATCGGCCACCGTCATCCTGGGCGCGGCTCTGCTGGGAGGGCCGGTGAGCACGACTCAGGTCGTCAGTTCATCCATCGTGGGCACAGGTTCTGCTCGCCGGGTATCCATGGTGCGTTGGGGGGTGGCGGGTGAAATCCTCACGGCCTGGCTCCTGACCATCCCCGTCACGGCCCTGGGGGCCGCGCTGCTATACTACCCGATCAACCATCTTGTGGGAGGTGCTTAGACCATGGGGTTGAAGGAGTTGCTGAGGCCAAGAAAGGACAACTTTCTGAAGCTGATGATCCAACAGGCGGCCAAGACCCTTGAGGGCATGGAAGCTCTGGAGGAGTACATGGTGACCGATAGCAGGGAGGCTGCGACGAGGGTGTCCCACGCGGAGAAAGAGGCTGACGAACTGCGGCGTATCCTGGTGGATGAGCTGAATCGTACCTTCGTGACGCCCATGGATCGCGAGGATATTTTCGCTCTGTCGCGGGCCATAGATGATATCCTGGACTACGGCGACTCGACAGTTGAGGAGATGGTCATCCTTGACGTGTCACCGAACGAGCATCTGCATAGGATGGCGTCCCTCTTGAAGGATGCAGCAACCGAGATTCACTTGGCCACCTTGCGCCTGGAGGACCACCCCAGTGTGGCTTACGAGCATGCTATGCGGGCCAAGGCGCTGGAAAACCGTGTGGAGACCATTTACCGTGAGGCTCTGGCCGACCTGTTCGAGGGCCCGGCCACTTGTGAGCACATCATCGAGATGCTCAAGCTCAGGGAACTGTATCGCCATCTTAGCAACTCGGCCGACAGGGGCGACGAGGCCGCTAACGTGATCACGGACATCGTAGTCAAGATGACCTAGCGATGGGCAGGGTCGTATTGCTCACGGGGGAGCGTGAAGTAGGGAAGACGTATCTCTGCCAGCGCGTGATGAACGAGGCCCGGCGCCGAGGCCTCTCCTGTGCGGGCGTTCTCTCTCCAGCTCGCCATGAGGCCCAACGGAAGGTGGGCATCACTCTGGTGGATGTGGCCACCGGGGAGGAGCGCCCGCTTGCCCGCGCCGATGATGGAATTCAAGGGCTGCGATGGGGTCGGTACAGGTTCGTCACTTCGTCCCTGGAGTGGGGTACAGAACGCCTCGCCAGGGCAACCCCGTGCGATCTACTGGTGGTGGACGAGGTGGGACCTCTCGAGATGGAGCTGGGCAAGGGGCTTGTGAACGCCTTGGACGTACTGGCGGGAGGAGGATTCTCGTTGGCCTTGGTGGTGGTGCGTCCGGGGCTGATCAAGGAGTTGAAGGCGAGACTGGAGGGCAGACGGCTCGATATTCTTGAGGTGGCTTCGTCGAACAGGGACGAACTGCCGGCGCGGATACTCTCCCTGTTGGAGGAAGAAACAGCGCGTGAGTCTCGCTCTGGTGAGGAGTGATGCGGAACGGGGATTGAGGTCGCACGATTCGTTCTTCGAATTGCTGACGCTCGAGGCGATAACTCATTCTCCGGGGGTGGTTGGGGTGCGGCTTGAGAAGGCAACTCCTCCCTCGCTCGGAAAAGGGGATCGCTTGTAGCTCACGCGTCTAGGTGGTGTGCTCCTTTCCAGGAGCGCGTTTGCTGGGAGTGCGGACATGACCAATCAAGATATGGGCGCTAGGATCAAGGCATCGCTCGAGGACGACGGGCGGGTGAGTTGCGTCACGTTGCACAGGATCGCTCGCAAGCTGCAATTGGAGCCCATCGTTGTCGGGGAGGTAGCCACGGCTCTGGAACTCCGTGCCTGCCACTGCCAGTTGGGACTGTTTGGATATGGACCGAAGGAAGAGGGCAAATGGCGCATCGTGGAATCGGGCGTGGATGTGAGCGAGGAACTGGAGGCGCGCATGCGCCACGGCCTCGTTGGTGGCCGCCTTCCGTGTATCACCGCTTGGGAGATCGCGAGCGAGTTCAAACTGAAACGTCTCGATCTGGGCAATGCTGCCGAGACGTTGGGCATATCCATCTCGCCCTGTCAACTGGGGTTCTTCTAGTCTGGCAACCTGGTACGCTGGGTTCAGCAATGGACTGTCTTTGTGGGTATCGCCCCATGGTCCCCGGATTCGCGGGCGCAAGACACAAACGGCAAGGATGGTTTGCCGACAGAGTTGACTGCCGAGTCGGGCACTGGTGGCAGACTCGCCTCAGGGGCGCACCGACCTGTGGAATTCTACTCAGCACGGCACAGTTGACATAAGCTCTGTGTCACAAGGCGGAGCGCACTGAACTAGCCGAGTCAGCGAGGCTCGGGGATGAGGCTTTGTTGGCGAGCTTGCGTGTGTGGGGACGGGGCGCGTTGGATGGTTTCTAGGAGTTTACATAAGGAGGGGTCGTTCCTTTTGAAGAAGCCGGTTCGGGAGAGGCAGCACCAGCGCGGCGGGCAAGGTCGCTGAGGTTGTAAGCACACGAGGTCGTGTGTGGATAGTGTCGCCTGAACAGAGCGGGGGCCTGCAAACGGACGGGGAGTGGAGCATCTGATGCCGTGTCGCCAGGATAGGGTGGATAGTTCCCCAGAGAGACGGGGAGCTAGAGGCCAGGTATGGATGGAGAGGGGACCGCGAGAGAGACGGGCGATCGAGACTAGATACATTACTTGTCGGTGGCGGCACTCCACGCCTTGAGAGGGACTTTCACGTCCTAGGCGGGCGCTGAATGGCATAGTATAAGGACATGCGTTCGTGGGATTGGGCGTCTTAGCGAGCTTCTGGAGCGTCTGGGACCGAGCCTGGAGGCTTGTCCGGGGTGCGTGGACTGCCAGAGAAACGCCCTGGCGCCAGAGTCTGGTCGGATGGCTGTTGGCTGCCGGCTGCCGGTCAACTGGGAGTACGAGGATCCGCCGGTCGGGAGGAGGTGTGCCGGCTGGTGACGGAACCCTGAGACATCGAAGCGGAAGCTCACGTGGACTGCAGCATCACACACATGTCACGCGCTAAGGGTCTCCAGCTTGTGACCTGCACTCGGAGGTGACTGGAGTTGCAGTACGCACGGACGCCAGAATGCTGTCACGAACGAGAGGGGCAAGGTTGGAATGGCGGATCTCCGGCGCTCACTCCTCCACCACCCCGGCCCTGAGCGCGCTGGTTCTTCCGCAGCGAGCCGCTGGAGACGGTCTCTCCGACGGTCCACTGCTGCTTTCTCCATAGTTGTCTCCCTTGAGGGTGTGTCGTATTCATGGCAATGTGCCCTTTGGTGGCCTCCCATGTGTGATTCTTCGTGAGTGTCTCGTGAGTTCCGTGTGGTACAATAGCGGAAAATCGTGTAGAATTGCTCCAAAGGTGCTTGTCAGCACAGCCAGAGTGCGCGGATTTACGGAGTTGTAGGAGCGTGCTCGACGATGCATGAGGCAACATGAATCTCCGATTGACCGGGTCACCGGTCCCCAGACCCACGGTCGCTCCCAGGACTGTGGTCGTCAGCAAGCTTCTGGCTGTATCGTCCATCGAGCTGGAGCGGGTCATACAGGAGGAACTGTCGGAGAACCCCGCCCTCGAGCTGGCTGACGCGGGGTACTGCGAACGCTGCGGTGCCGTTTTCTCAGGATTGACATGTCCCCGGTGCGACGGAGCAGTCAGGAAGACCGAGACGGCACGCCGCGAGCTAGATTGGAGTGGCCCCGCAGCGCGGGCACCGGCCTCTGGCGAGGATTGGGATCCGTTCTCCAGAGTGGCGGCCCCCAGGTCTATTCGAGATCATCTTCTGTGGCAACTCTACCCCCTGTTGTCCCCCCCCGAATTGGAAGTCGCCTCCCTGTTGCTGGAGAGCTTAGACCATCATGGGCTTCTCGACTGTGAACTGGATGCGGTCTCTTCAGCCGCGGGCATGTCGCTGGCTCAGGTTTGTCATGTCCTGGGCTTGATTCAGAGACAGGATCCGGTTGGCATAGGGGCTACGACGGTGGAGGAGAGCTTGCTGATTCAGCTAGAGTCCTTCGAAAACACCGACCAAGTCGTTCAACTAAGCAGGTGCCTTATTGAGGACCACTGGGAAGCCCTTGGCAAGGGCAAGCTGGAGAGCATAGCGACGGCGCTGGACGTTGACGTGGCCGAAATCCGGAGGGCCAGGGATTTCATCAGAACTAATCTGCACCCGTACCCGATCTATGCCTACGTCGAGGGCGCAGGATCTGCCAATCAACCAGTTGACGCCTACTATCTCCGGCCCGATGTCATTATCACTGCGTACGGCGCTCCCGGCGAGGAGGAGTTCGATATACAGTTCCCCGAGGAGAAACGATTTCGCCTGGATGTGCACCGCGCCTACAGGCACGTCCTGGACGATACTGCCTTTGAGAACGCAAATGCGAAACCAGAGGAATATCAACACGTTCGGGAGTGGGTGGCGAGAAGCAAGCTGTTCATCTCTGGTTGGCACGATAGGTGGCGTACCCTTCGCCGGGTTGTGGATGCGCTGGTTGGCTACCAGAGGGAGTTCCTCTTGAACGATGTGCAGAAACTTCGTCCGCTGACTCGGTGTCAGCTCGCGGACATGCTAGGCATCCACGAATCAACGGTTAGCAGAGCCGTGGCCTCCAAGTACGCTCAGATACCTGACGGCCAGATCGTGGCCTTGGCGGATTTCTTTGACGGATCCTTGAAGGCCAAGGCTCAGATCAGGGGCTTCGTCTCGGAAGAGAGCCGCCCGCTGACAGACAGTGAACTCGTGGAGTTACTCGCCGAGGCGGGGATTTCCGTCGCCAGACGGACCGTGGCCAAGTACCGTCAGGCTCTGGGAATCCTCCCATCAGGACTGAGGTGAGATGTCGACCATCGGCGCGTTGGCAAGACTGGTGAATGTCAGGACTAGATACTTGGTGCTAGCGGCTTCGCTGCTGATCGTGGCCGTGGTGGTGATCATTGCGGTGGTCGTGCGACAGGCCCCCGGAACAGGCATCGGCCTGGGCGAACTCAGCGAGTCGGAGAAGGCCTGGTTGGCGGATAAGGGAGAATTGCGATTCGCTGGCAGGTGGGACGAACCACCTTTCGGCTTCTCGGACGAGGATGGCAACTACCAGGGATACGAAGTGGACCTGGCGGAGACTCTGGGGCCGGTCTTGGGGATTGGCATCGAGGTAGTTCCCATGCCCCGGGAGGAAGCCACGCTCGCCTTGGAGAACGGCGAGGTTGACGCGGTGATGGGGGTGGTGCCGGATGCAGTGAGCGGCGAGAAGTACGGTTTCACCGAACCCTATGTCAGCAGCTCCGCGAGCATCTTCGTCTTGCGGCAAAGCTTCGATGTCACCGGACTGGAGGACCTTGAGGGCGAGGAGGTTGCTGTTCAGGCGGAGACCAGTGCACAGACACTGTTGGCCGAGCAGCCGAGGATCCGCGCGATAGTGGTTCGATCTGCGGAGGAGGGCCTGGAGTCCCTCGTGGATGGCCAGGTCACCGCTCTAGTCTCCGATGAGATCGTCGGTTTGCGCGCCGTGCAGCGACTTGGTCTGGAGGATGAGGTCAAGGTGGTGGGCCTTCCGGCCGCGAGGTTCAACTACAGCCTTGCAGTGCCGAAAGACGACGCTGCCCGGCTCAATGTCCTCAACTATGCCTTGGCCTCGGTGCAAGCCGTGGGATTGAAACAACAGGTGGATCGGGCCTGGTTTGGGGCTCCCGTGGGCGTGACCGGCGCTCCCACGACCAGGTCGACGATCACCTACGTTCTCCTCTTCGTCGTCGTTGGCCTCGTCTTGGGCAATGTGATGTACTTCTCGCTGAGAATCCGGCGGCGTGTGGAGGAGCACACGGAGATTCTCGAGGAGTCACAATACAGGTACAGGAAGCTTGTGGAGGGCACCGATGAGGCGGTGTTCAGCGTGACCGGCGACTTGGGTCTGCTTGAAGTGAACGGCCGGGTAGAGGGACTGACCGGGCGGTCGAAAGACGACCTCCTGACGATGAGTTTGGAGGATCTGGTCCCTCCAGCTCAAAGGCACGTGGTGACCGAATGTGTACGGAAGGCCTTCCAGGAGGGCGTTGCCACCCGCGATGACGTCTCCCTGCTCGACAGGCACGGGGACGGAGTGCCTGTTCAGCTCAGCGCCCATTTGCTGACGCAGGGGGGACGCAGGATTGTCCAGTGCATAGCACGGGATGTGCGAGAGCAGACCAGAATGCGTCATCAGGTGTTACGGCGGAGCAAAGACCTCTCCACGATCAATCTCATAGCCAACATGGTGAGTCACGTGCTGGATCTGGAAGAGATGCTGAAGAGGGTGCTGTCAAGGGTGCTGGACTTGACGCGCACGGAAGGTGGCATGATCTTCCTGAGCGGGCGCGATGGAGAGATGGTTCCCGTGGTCAAAGAGGGCCTTACCCAGGAACTGATCGAGCTGATCGAGTCGACTCAAGGCCCTGGCAAACTGGCGGATGAGGTGGTCAAGAGTGGCAGCGTCTTGGTTTGGACTCCTTTTGCGCAGCCTTCGCTCTCCAGTGAGACGCGAATTTCAGAAACCGGTGCTGGCACTCAGGTTGCGGTTCCGCTGACTTCGAAAGATCGAGTCCATGGGGTCATGGTTGTCTGTGGGCGTGAACCTCGTAGGTTCACCGACGAGGACATCGCGCTGCTGACGACGGTGGGCAATCAGATTGGAGTCGCAGTTGAGAACGCTCAGTTGATACGTCAGCTACAACGCACCGTCAGCGAGATGACAGCCGTCAGGCGGTTCAACGACAGCGTGCTGAAGGGGATGACAAACGGGTTGGTGGTGGTGGATCGGCAGGCGAAGGTGAGGTTGGTGAACCGGGCCGGGGAGAGCATGCTGGGGTGCATAGAGGAGGAGGTCCTGGAGCGGTCTATCGATGAAGTTCTGGGGCCGGGCGCGGGGATGGTGAGGGGTAGTTTAGAGAGGGAGTTGGCGTATTCAGGGGAGGAGATTGCTATACGGAGAGATGGGGGAGAGAGCGTAGCGCTAGGGATGAGCGTTTCGCCGTTGAGGGGTGATGGTGGGAAGGTGAGCGGGGCGGTAGTGATGCTGAGGGATTTGAGGGAGGCGAAGGCGCTGGAGGAGGAGAGGAGGCGGTTGGATCGGTTGGCGCTATTGGGAGAGATCTCGGCGGTGATGGCGCATGAGATTCGGAATCCGCTAGCAGGGATGGCGGCAGGGATTCAGCACATGCTGACGAAGTTTGAGGAGGGGGACGAGAAGCACCAGGCGTTGGAGAGGATACAGAGAGAGGGGGAGAGGGTCAATCGGATCATCGAGGACATACTACTGATATCGCGGCCACCGCGCCTGAATCTAGCACCATGTGATATCTCGGAGGTGGTGGAGGAGGTGGTCAGGCAGCATGAGGAGAGCGCGAGAGGACAGGGGATCGAGATCAGGAAGCACTACGCTAGCGAGCTGCCGCTCGTCAGGGCAGACAAGCTGCGGTTGCATCAGGCGCTATCCAATCTGTTCGTGAACGCCGTAGAGGCGATCCCGAGTGGTGGAGAGTTGGGGATATCGGTGACGGGCCCTGAAGAGGTGAATCAGGTATTCCGTGGTCAACGACAGTACATAGAAGTGGAGATACGAGATACTGGCGTCGGGATCAAAGAAGAGGACATGGGGAAGATATTCGAGCCGTTCTACACGACGAAGGCGAAGGGGACAGGCCTCGGGTTACCGATCACGCATCGGATCATCAAGGAGCACGGAGGAGAGATAGAGGTCGAGAGCAAGGAGGGGGAGGGGACGAGGTTAACAGTGAGACTTCCGATGGCGAGTAGCGGAGAGGGTGATGAACGAGCGGATACTCATCATAGATGACGAAGAGACCCTTTGCTACTTCCTGAAGGAGTCCTTGGAGGAGAAGGGCTACCAAGCTGTGACGGCGCACACAGCGGGAGAGGGGTTGAAGGTAGCCGCGAGGCAGCAGACAGACCTGGTGTTGTTGGATTTGAAGCTGCCCGATGGGAATGGACTAGATGTGTTGGGTGAGATCAGGAAGACGGACTCAGATCTGCCTGTGATAGTGTTGACGGGCCATGCAGCTGTAGAGAGTGCGGTACAGGCGATGAAGCTGGGGGCCTATGACTATCTGGAGAAACCCATCAACCTGGCGCAGTTGACCGCTGGGGTGGCTGCAGCATTGGAATCCAGGCGTGAGCGGTCCGCAGCAGTCCATTCGAGAGCGGATGTCCCGGGAGCCGGCAGTGTGGTGACGGAACGGACGGAAAGCGCAGAGGTCATCGCGGGCCGTGATGACGGTTGGGGACAGCAAGCAGAGTTCTCGAGAATCCACAGGCACCTGGAGCGGCGCATAGAAGAGGTTGAGGCACTGGACTCCATCTCAGCCAGTATGATGCGGTCTTTGAAGCTCGATGACGTGATACAGAACACGGTAGAGGGACTTGTTCAATCATCATCAATAGACATGGCGGCTGTCTTCCTCGGCGACGAAACTGGGCGGGAACTGGTGCTCGCCCACCAGCGTCGGTTTCCTCCTCATGTGTGGGATGATCCTGAACTGCGCAGAGTTGAGGGAGAAGGCGTCCTTGGGAAATCTGGAGGGGGTTCGGATGGGCCGCTGGCACTGCGGGACGCGGGGCCTGATTCGTGGGTCGAGAAGCTCAGCGGCCGCCTGGGCGGCGACGTCGTCACGTTGCTGGTTCCGATGCGGGATGTGGACAAGTTGCGGGGGCTGATGTTGATTGGGCGCAGAGGCAGGCAGCCCTTCGATGGCTTGCAGACCCGAACACTCTGTTGCGTGGCTGAACGACTCGCACGGGTGGTGGCTCACGCGGCTGAGATGAGTTGGCTGAAAGAGCGCGTCGCTGAGCTGATGGAGCACGAGGCTTTGCACCAGGGCGTCTTGGAGGGCATTATAAACGGGCTGGTGGTGGTCGATCGGCAGGCCAAGGTGAGGTTGGTGAACCGGGCCGGGGAGAGCATGATGGGGTGCATAGAGGAGGAGGTTCTGGGCCGGTCTATCGATGAAGTTCTGGAGCCGGGCGCGGCGATGGTGCGGGGCAGTTTGGAGAGGGAGTTGGCGTATTCAGGGGAGGAGATTGCTATACGGAGAGATGAGGGAGAGAGCGTACCGCTAGGGATGAGCGTTTCGCCGTTGAGGGGTGATGGTGGGAAGGTGAGTGGGGCGGTAGTGATGCTGAGGGATTTGAGGGAGGCGAAGGCGCTGGAGGAGGAGAGGAGGCGGTTGGATCGGTTGGCGCTATTGGGAGAGATCTCGGCGGTGATGGCGCATGAGATTCGGAATCCGC
>Ga0209979_1002000_pt1 | contig 20526 bp, 17 predicted proteins | sample AnhtaG_FD_183114 | JGI IMG/M metagenome (GOLD analysis project Ga0209979, IMG submission 183114) | Deep subsurface microbial communities from Anholt, Denmark to uncover new lineages of life (NeLLi) - Anholt_01485 metaG (SPAdes) (version 2) | ecosystem: Environmental > Aquatic > Marine > Oceanic...
CCGAGCCGCATATTTCCACCCAGACCTTCTAATTTTTTCTGCTCCGGTAATATGTCGATTACCGGCTCGGAGCAATCCGGCTTAATCTCTGTGCTGTTGGCCTGGGTCAGGCCGCAGACGTTACGGGCAAATTCTATAACAGCCATTTGAAAGCCGAAGCATAATCCGAGATAGGGCAGATTATTTTCTCTGGCATATTTTATGCAGGTGATTTTTCCTTCGGCGCCGCGTGTTCCGAATCCGCCCGGGACAATGATGCCATCCACGTCAACTAAGTTGTCGGCTGCGTTTTCATCGGTGATTCCAGTCGTTTCAATCCATTTTATTTTGACGTCGGCGGCCAAAGCGATGCCGGCGTGTTCAAGGGCGTTGATTATCGAGGCATAGCTGTCACGAACGGAAGTGTATTTGCCGGTGATGCCGATGGTAATTTGGCGGCTGGCAGAGCCGATTTTGTCGGTGAAATCGCACCAGCGTGCCCAGGCCTTGCGTTCGTGGCGGAGTTTGATTCTGTCCTCGATTTTTAGCAGTCTGGCGACTTTGAAATCGAGTCCGTGGTCTCTAAGCATTGCTGGTATCGTGTAAATGCTGGCGGAGTCGGGCAGAGAGATGACCCTTTCAAAGGGGACGTTGCTGTACACGCTTATCTTTTGGCGGATTTTTTCGGTGACAGGGCCGGCTGCCCTGCAGGCGATGATGTCCGGCTGAATACCACACTGCATAAGCTGTTTGATTCCGAGCTGCGCCGCCTTTGATTTCTGCTCACCGAGTGTTTTCGGTTCCAGGATATAGGTCAGGGCGACGAAGCAACAACTGTTGGGGCCTTCTTCGTAGGCCAGCTCGCGCATCGCCTCGATGTAGTAGGCATTTTCCAAATCGCCGACGGTTCCGCCAATCTCGATGAAGACGATGTCGGCGTCAGATTCCATTGCTAATTGGCGCAATTTCAGCTTGACCTCGCCCGTAACGTGGGGGATCATCTGGACATCTCTGCCAAGGTAGTCACCGTGGCGTTCCTTGTGCAGGATTGAGCTGAATATCTGCCCGCTTGTCGCAAAGTTTGCTTTGCTTAAATCCTGATTGAGCATCCTCTCGTAAGTGCCCAAATCCATATCGCACTCCATACCATCGTCGAGCACAAACACCTCTCCGTGCCGGAATGGATTCAATGTGCCGGAGTCTATATTCAAATACCCTTCGAGCTTGATTGGTGCGACTTTCAGGCCTTTGTCCTGCATCAGCTTGGCAAGACAGGATGAAAATATCCCCTTGCCTAAGCCGCTCATTACCGTACCCATCACAAACACATAGCGGGCCTTTCCCTTTTTATAGCCCTCCGGCATTGGTGAGAAAAACTCGCTCTCAGTTGAGATGTTACTGACGGAAGCTAATAAATCGTTATCGTTCGACATCTGTTTTCCTTTTTCATTATTTGCCACAGAGTTCACAGAAAGATTTATTTTTTTAGCCACAGAGAACACAGAGTTCACAGAAAGTTATTATTCTTAATTATTACCGATATATCCTAATGTTTTTTCTTGGTTCGGATAAAGTTCCAACAAAAAGTTTTTTGTGTTTTCATACTTTCTCTTGATGTCTTGTTTCTTCTCACTGGATAAGTTTTGGTCATGCTTTACATAGCTCCACATCTGTGTCAGACATTCACCCAATGGATCACTGCCGTCGTTACCAAATAAAAGATATGTTGATATTTTGTAGGTAGGCAATCTCTGTTTTTTGGAATCTTTCATAGGTACATCATATTCCTTATAATATTCTCGAAAGTCTCTCCTGCTGGGTTGGCAATCTTGGGTATTATATATACCCATTTTATCTTCTGCTTTTTCCGATAATATATAACCTATCCAATCTTGGCTTTCTGCTAATTCATAAGCTTCAATTAATGCGCTTCCGAAATAAATACCTTGCTCTTTATTTGCGTAAAATTTCCCATAGTTTAGACATCCTCGCAGAGGAATATTTTTTAAAAACATCTCTCGAAAAAAACTTCTTGCTATATATTCAATATTTGACATGCATTTTTCTGAATCATTAAGGGAATAAAAAATGAATGTGTCAGAGAACCATTTTGCCTCAACAAGATTTTCTCTGATTGGTTTCTTTAAATCTATTTCTTCCAAAACCTTCTTGTAAATATACAATATATTGTTGAATTCATTTTGTTCGGTCAGATATACTTGTCTCTTAAATCCAAGCATATCAAAGTAGGCCACCCAGCAATTACCGTTTATTATCTTGTCACTTTCCATTTTGAATTTTTTATTTTATCTCTGTGACCTCTGTGTTCTCTGTGGCTATTTTTGTTTTTCCCTTTTTCATATATCTTCTGACGAACTCGGCGTACTGCTGCGGGGTGTCTATACCGTCGCAGGTGTGTTCGACTTTGCCGACCAGGATGTTATAGGCGTTTTCAATTGCCCGTAACTGTTCGAGTTTTTCGATTTTTTCCAGCGGCGTCTGCGGCAACGCGGTTATTTTCAGCAGAAACTGCTTGCGATAAGCATAAATGCCGAGGTGCCGCAGATACTGCTGGACGTTTCCTACGCCGGATTTTTCTCTGTCATAAGGAATAGGGAAACGTGAAAAGTAAATTGCCCTGCCAATTTCGTCGCTCGTCGCTCGTGGCTCGTGACTCGTATCACCAACACATCGAGTTATTATCACCTTTACGATGTTGGGGTCGACGATTTGCTCGGGACTTTGGAAATCAGCGGCGAGGGTGGCCATTGGGTAATCGGGATTGTCTATCAGAAGCCGGGCAAGATAGTCAATATTGCCGGGGTGGATTTCCGGCTCATCGGCCTGGAGATTCACTACAATATCGACGTCCATATAGGCAACGGCTTCAGCGATGCGGTCGGTACCGCTTTTGTGCTCGACCGAGGTCAGAATACATTCGGCGCCAAATGTCTCGGCGGCAGCAACAATTTTTTCATCGTCGGCTGCTATTATTACCTTCTCCGGTAACTTAGCTAAGCAGGCCTGCTCGTAGGTGTGCTGGATTAGAAATTTGCCTGTATCTTTGGCGAGAACTTTAGCGGCGAATCTGGTAGAACTGAAACGGGCCGGTATAACAGCTACAATTCTCACTCTCGTCTAAACCTTTACGCCGATATAATCTTTTTTATTAGCAAGACTTTTACAAAATCAAGGTCAGGCATATATTATTTAATAAAATCAGCCTTTTTGGTTTTCTTAACTAATGAACTAACTTCCTCTTAGACAATAACGTACTGTTTGAAAAGAAAAAATAAAAAAAACAATATTTTCTTTTCAAAGTATGCCTAACCTCAATTTTGTAAAACTACCCTTAATAGATAAATGTTACATATTCAGGGAACTCAATTGCCGGGATGCTTGTGCGGCGACGAAATTCCAACTGGGTACTTATAATAAAAAGAAAATATAGGTTTGTCAACAGAGTCGGTTAGAAATTTTTCCTTTTTGTCTAATATTGTTCGTTGTGGAACTTCTGACGGGGGGTCCAAAATAGTTTCTTTCCGAAAACGCTGGATTTTGGTATAATTTGTTTCATCATCTATCTTGCTGGATTTCGTTGGGAAACGATAGGTTTTTTGAAACGAAAATTCGTATACGAGCATCCATAGATGTAGCGAGTTAGTTTTAACCGGATAGTTTCAAACAAGGAGTAAGTCCATGAATAAGCTAAAAACCCCTGTTTTTGCTGCCATTTTACTGGTGTTTTACTCTCGGAGTTTTCTTTTCGCCGAAACTTCCGCTTCCGTCAAACCTCAGAACGCCTTGGTTATGGTAAATATGCGCTCCGTTATGGGAAGACGTGCTGGAAACGGTTTTGCGACTGGCGATGGTACATTGGTTGTAACTGCACATCATTTAGTTTTTGAAGAATCTAAGCAGGGCCGGCACGAAATGGCTGGACTGGTCTCGGTAATCAGTCCCTACCTTGGTGATGGGTGCGAAGCGAAAATTATCGCAGCTAATGATAAGCTTGACCTTGCCATCCTCAAAATCCCATGGAAAGGACATCCAGCTCTGCGTTTGGCCGACGAGTCCGGCCTTTTATCAATTGAACGTGTAGTTGTAATTGGCATGCCGGAGATAATTCGCAGCCTTGGTACCGGTTCTTATAAACCCCTTCCTGAAAATTTCGTTGTACAGAGGGAGAACCTTGCGGTTGATTCTGTTGTTATTTCGCGCCAGCAAATCCCTTGGTTCATATCTCTATCCGAGATTGGCCAACTGGGAGAGGGATGGAGCGGTTCACCAATGCTGTTACCTGATTCCACTGTTGTCGCAGGTTGTTTCACCGAGTTGCGCAGATCTAAACAAGGAGATATGGAACGGCTTTCGGCTATAGGGCCAGCGGTTACACAGGTCAGACATCTTCTTGAGCAAAGCTGTTGGGAGAAATCCCTCATTCCTTCTAATTCAACCATATCTCAGCCCAAAGATGGAATCGATGCTTTTATTCTTTATGCTCAAGCCTACCGTCATCTTATGAATGAACAGTATGAATTGGCATCTGACAGCATTGAGAAATTTATCGGTTTACGACCAGAATCATATCTTGGATATGCGCTAGCCGCAAACAATGCTGAAAAAAACAAGAAATTTGATATAGCCGAGCAATACTATCAAAAGGCTCTGAAGTTGAATCCTGAAGGAACGACACTGAAGATTTTTTACGCCCAATTCTTTTCAGATTATCAACCCGATAGGGCTCTCGAACTATGCCAAGATATATGGAAATTTGACAAATTAAAACCTACTGTTGCGCTATTAATGTTCAATATTCTCTCTGAACGTGGCGAGTACCAGCGCTGCGCCGAACTGTTGAGCGAAGCTGTGAAGGTTAATCCTGAAAATGCCTATTTATGGTTCAACCTTGGTGCCTGTCATTTCTATTTGGGCAAGCAGGATAATGCAGTTGCAAACATGACAAAAGCTGTAGAGTTATCGCCGGAAAGAGGTCCTTTTCGTGGCCAATTGGCTCGTTTACTCGAAGACATCGGCAAACTTGACGAGGCGGAGAAGCATTTTCGCGAGCTTCTAAAGATCGAGCCTAATAATCCAGTTGTGCACTTCTGGCTGGCTGATTTTTTGGCCAAGCATCGCCCGCAAGCCAAAGACGAAGCCCTGAAAGAGGCGCAAACTGCTCTTGAACTACCACCGAAAAAAAGCCTGCCAAAACAGAAGATCGAACAGCTTATTCAAGAATTACTCCATAAAACCACGCCTGCTCCTTAATATCCGTTTTTTGTAACACTATTAGAACATGCTATGTAAAGGTGTTTCAGACCAGATACAGCACAAATAGAGGAGATTTTCAAACGCACACTTGTAACACGAAGCAAAGCAGATATACTTTATTGACTATCAGAGGTTGACTTTTTATTATTGTTGTCGTTGTCAAAACCTAAATTCAGGGAGTTAGAATTATGAAAAAGGTCTTAGGAGCCATTGTTATCGTTGCTATATCGATTGTTGTTATTGCAATCGGTTGTAAGCAGGAAGAAACGAGCGAAGATAAGTATCGTATTGCCGTGATTCCGAAGGGCACTACGCACGTTTTCTGGAAATCAATCCACGCAGGAGCGGTGAAGGCCGAGCAGGAGTTGAAAGAAGCGGGTATAGATGTGGAGGTTATATGGAAAGGACCGCTGAAGGAGGATGACAGGGAGTCGCAAATCAGGGTAATGGAAGGTTTCGTAACACGCGGAGTCTCAGGGATAGTGTTGGCGCCATTGGACGATGTGGCACTGCGAATGTCGGTCAAAGACGCTGTGAACAACGGGATTCCGGTGGTGATAATCGACAGTGGACTAAAAAGCGAAGATTACGTCAGTTTTGTGGCAACGGACAACAAAATCGGCGGTAGAAAGGGCGGCGAACGTCTGGCCGAGATTTTGGACGGAAAAGGCAAGGTGATTATGCTGCGTTACCAGGAAGGCTCGGCCAGCACAATGAACCGGGAACAGGGATTTCTGGATGTGTTAAAAGAAAAATACCCGGAGATCGAGGTGGTCAGCTCCAACCAGTACGGTGGGGCAACCACTGAAAGCGCCTATATAGCAAGCGAGAACCTGCTGGCGCCGCTGCGTAAGCCAGACGGAGGGCTGACGATTGACGGGATATTCTGTCCGAATGAGTCAACGGCGTTTGCAATGCTGCGGGCGCTGGAGGACAGCGGCCTGGCGGGAAAAGTTATGTATGTGGGTTTTGACAGCTCTGACCGGCTTGTGCTGTCGCTGCGAAAAGGGTATATCAAAGGATTAGTGCTGCAAGACCCAATTAATATGGGTTACTTAGGGGTCAAGACAATAGTGGCGCACCTGCGGGGTGAGCAGGTGGAAAAACGAATCGACACCGGCTCGGTGGTGGCGACTCCGGAAAATATGGATGAACCGAAGATGAAGAATCTGTTGGAGCCGGATTTCAAAAAATGGCTGAACGAATAGATTCGGACCAATCGTCAATACGGCTCCAGATGCGGGACGTTAGTAAGCGTTTTGGGGCGACGGTAGCGCTGGAAGATGTGGGTATCGAGGTAGCTGCGGGCGAGGTGCTGGCGCTGGTGGGCGAGAACGGCGCCGGCAAGAGCACACTGATGAAGGTCTGTTCGGGGGCGGTCAGGGCGGATGCGGGCCGGATGTGGCTTGACGGCGTGCCGTATCAGCCGAGCAATCCACTCGAAGCTCGACGGGCCGGGGTGGCGATGATTTATCAGGAGCTTTCGCTAACTCCGCATCTGAACGTGCAGGAAAACATCATGTTGGGTATGGAGCCGGCGAGGTTAGGCGTGGTGCGCGCCAAACAGGTGCGGCGGCGGGTAATCGAGGCGATTAAGGAATTCGATAATCCGGAACTAACCCCTGATGCTCGTGTCAGTAATTTGTCGGTGGGTTCGCAGCAGTTGGTGGAGATTGCGCGGGCTTTGGCTATCGGCTGCCGTGTGCTGGTGCTGGACGAGCCGACCAGCAGCTTAACCCAGCAGGATGTGGAACGGCTTTTCGAGATTATTGGGCGGCTGAAACGGCAAGGCAAAGCTATTGTTTACATTTCGCACTTTATTGAAGAGGTCAAGCGTGTCGCGGACAGGGTGACGGTTCTGCGCGATGGAAGAGTGGTCGGCAGCAGTGATGTGGATGCTATTACAATCGACGAGATAGTAGCGCTGATGGTGGGAAGGCAGGTTGAGGAGCTTTACCCCCGCTCTGGCCGTCAGGCCGGAGAGGTGATTTTGGAGATTGAAGATTTGGCCGGCCTGGAAAAGCCCAAGTCGGCGAGTCTGGAGCTGCATCGCGGGGAGGTATTGGGCATCGCCGGGCTGGTTGGGGCGGGACGAACGGAGCTGCTGCGGAGCATGTTCGGACTGGAGCCGGTCAAGCGGGGGCGGATTCGATTAGGCGTTTATACCGGGCCTGCTTCACCGGTGAGGCGGTGGATGCAGGGGGCCGGTTTTCTAAGTGAGGACCGCAAGGAAGAGGGATTGGCGATTTCTCTGAGCGTAGCGGACAACGTGACGCTTTCCAAACTGAAGGGCTTTGGCCCGCTTGGGCTGGTTCTGCCGAGCCGACAGGATAAAGCTACACGGCGCTGGTTAGAAAGGCTGGATATTCGCTGTCTTGGACCACGACAATCGGTATCGTCCCTATCGGGCGGCAACCAGCAGAAGGTGGCGCTGGCCCGATTGCTCCAGCACGATGTAGATGTGCTGCTGTTGGACGAGCCGACGCGGGGTATTGACGTAGCGGCCAAGGCGCTGGTTTACAAGCTGATAAACGCATTGGCGACGGGCTCGCCGACTGAGGGGCGAGAGCCCAAGGCGGTTCTGATGGTAAGCAGCTACCTGCCTGAGCTGATGGGTGTGTGCGACCGGGTGGCAGTTATGTGCCGCGGAAGGTTGGGGCCGACATACCGGATTGACGAAGTGAACGAGCATAATCTTATGTTAGAGGCAACCGGCCAGGAGGTCAGGGCATGAGCGATAAGCTGATAACACCAAAGGAAAAGAGAACGTTCAATTGGCGAAGCTGGTTGAATACTGTGGGGTCGGTATTGGCCCTGATGTTAGTGTACGGGGTGTTTGTGCTGATTGCACCGCCGAGTTTTGCGACCGCACGGAACATGGAAATGATTGCCCGGCAGACGACGATAGTAGGCGTGGCGGCCTTAGGTATGACGATGGTGATTATCTCCGGGGGGATTGACCTTTCCGTCGGCTCGATAGTGGCGCTGAGCACGGTGGTGATTGCCTGGCTGCTGCGATATACCGGGGTGAGTCCACTGACGGCGGCAGTCGGGGGCGTGGCGGCGGCGGCATTTTTCGGATTGGTCAGCGGAATGCTGATAACTCGGCTGCGGGTGGTGCCGTTTATCGTTACCTTAGGTATGATGTTGGTGGTTCGTGGGGCAGCCAAGGGCATCGGACGGGAGCAGAAAATCGACGTTGACCCGGAGCGATTGAGATGGCTGGAAGAGCTGCTGGCCACGCTGCCGAAAGAGCGAGGCTGGATGCTGCTGCCGCCGGGAGTTTGGGTGCTGATTATTTTAGCTGTGGGGATGGCGGCACTGCTGCGGTACACGCGGTTAGGTCGGCATACCTTTGCCATCGGCTCGAACGAGCAAACAGCCCGGCTGTGCGGGGTGGCGGTGGAGCGAGTCAAGGTGTTGGTCTATACTATGTGCGGGGCCTTTGCCGGGTTGGCTGGGCTGATGCAGTTTTCGCGGTTGACGGTGGGTGACCCTACGGTGGCGGTAGGATTAGAGTTAAACGTGATAGCCGCGGTGGTAATCGGCGGCGGCAGTTTGAGCGGAGGAGAAGGGTCAATTCTCGGTACCTTAGTGGGGGCGCTGATAATGACCGTTATCGCTTCGGGGTGCACGCAGAGGGGGTACCCGAACTGGGTGCAGGAGATTATCACCGGTGCGATTATCGTTATGGCGGTTGCCCTGGACCGGCTGCGACACCGCCGAAGTATCTGAACTATACTTGATACTCGATGCCGGATACTCGATGCTCGTCGAGGATCGAGTATTGAGCATCCAGATTTTTGCGTTCTTTCCGTTGTTTTTGAGAAAAAAATCATCTTTCCGCCAACACTTCGGTGTCCTTTAGCATTATACTAATAGATGAACAAAGGCTGACTCGGAGTGGATGCAGACTGTGAATGAGATGAATTCGGATTTTGCAGCGGATGCATACCAGGCAGCCGACGAGCGGTCATCAAAGTTGAACCTGAATATATTTCTGGCGGAGCTTGGGCGCCTTAAACGAATTGTGGCCGGTTTTGGGTTGAGCGTACAGGACGGCGAAGATGTGCTGCAGGATGTATCAATCAAGGCGTTGAAGCACTTCGAGAAGTACCGAAATAGAGAAGACAGCATTCGGTGGTTGATAAAAGTTACAGTCAATAGATGCCTGATGGAACATCGACGTCGGCGAAGTTTTCGACGGCATGCACAGGAAATTTTGAGGCGACGGGCGGAATTTGGAGCGAAATCGAACAGAGCAGATGAAAAAGCGATCGTGGTCGAGGAGCTTGAGATTGTGCGAGAGAGTTTGCAGGAATTAGATGATTCTTTGCTTGGGCCTATGGTATTGCGATATTTCTGTGATTTGAATTCAAAAGAGGTGGGCCAAATTCTGGGATTGAACCCATCCACTGTGCGAAGCCGTCTGCGAGAGGCGCGGATGATTCTTGCTAAACGATTATTAGAACGAGGTGTTGAACCGTAATGGAAAAGTCCTGCGAAGAGATTAGAGAGATGCTCGTTGATTATGCCGATGGGCAATTATTGCCGAGCGACTCAAAGAAGGTGGCTGATCATTTGGCCGAGTGTGCGCATTGCCGAAAGATGCTGGATGCACTACAAAGGTCGCTTGAGCTTGCGGGGGTTGTTTGGGAAGACGGCCTGGCGGAAACTAAAGAGATTCGTGCTCCAATCCATGGAAAGGTGAGGAAAATTCGCTGGCCAAGATATGCTGCAATTGCAGCAGGCATTTTGCTTGTTGTAACAACTTCTATTGTATGGCGTGAATTGGTGAGGCCTGCAAAGAAAGAACTGACATTTGCTGAGATTGAGCGCAGAATAACTGAATCGAGTAATGCTGCTCGATTGTTGGCCGCGACGGAATTATTAGCCGAGTATCCCGACGCCGAGACCATCGTAAAAGAGCAATATCGCTATATTGTCGAGACATATCCGGAAACGGCCGCAGCAGCCAAAGCGAAATTAAAGATACAATAATTCAGTTATGGAGATTAGAAAAATGATTAAGTCAAGAAAAATCCAATTAGTAATGGTCCTGATTTCAATGTGTGCTTGTGGTCTGACATTAGGCGCCGAACCCAATGAGGCTAAAACGGAACTTAAATTTGAAATAAGCAGCGAAGAACAGCAATGGCGTGTCAAGGCAGGTCGATCTATGTGCGAAGGGCCTATCATTACGGGCACCGGACCTATCGAACCGAGCCACTTTGCAGAAGTCTTTATAATGGGCGACGACCTCTATACCTCCATTGTCGGTACTGTAGGAATAAGGTTTGTATCAAAGGGCTGGGTTTTTCCCGGCACTGAAGGTAGAAAGATGATTTTGCAGACCTCTGCAGGGCGTTCGACAAGCCAGAAACAACGTGAATTTGTTGAAACATCATCTTTCATTTATGGGGCATATAGTAGTGAAGTGCTAAATTATAGTCAATATCGTCTGTATGCAGTCAGTGAAATGGATGCTAAGAGGATGGTTGAGGCATTTTGTGAGATTTTGACTGAAAAGGCTAACGAAACAATGCAGGAGTTCAAAACTCATTTACACAACACTCAGGAAAGAATAGCTAATATTAAAGAGAAACTGCCTGAAAAGCAGAAACAAGCCAAAGAAGCGGAGTCAGAATATAAGGATATAAAGAATGCTCGCTATTCTTTGCTCGATGACGGCGAAGCATATGAAAAGGCCAAGGAAACTATGCTTCAAATGGATAAGATGCTGGATGTGCTGGAGATCGAGCTCGCAGGAATACGAGAGAAGCTGGGGGCAATCAACGAATATTGCAAAACTCCTCAAAACATGCAAGCTATTATGCGACGCAAGAGTTTGCCCGATGGAATGCTCGTGAAGCTGGAACAAATGTTGGTCGAGCAAATGATTGAGCAAAGAAGTTTAGCCGCACGAAAAGAAGCTGCTCTTCGGATTCGTAATCGGGAGAAAACGTTCCTTTATTTCTCCAATCAGCGAGCTAACCTTGAGAAAGAAGTGAATGCATTAGAGCGCAGTCTGAGCAAATCTGAAGAAGACCTATTCAAACTCGAGATATGGCTGGCCGAACCGAAGTCGAATATGCTGCCCCCGAAGGTATATCAGAACAAGGTAACCATTTATCCGGTGCGTGTAGAGGAGGATTAGGTAAAAAAACAAGGAGAGGAAATACCGATAACATGTGCGGTTTTTTGTACAAGAATGAGGTAGGGTATAAAAAACGGAAATATTTTTTTAATCAAGCTTGACAAAAGGGGACAAAATTGGTTTAATATAGTGTTATGAGGCAGATTAACCGTAATAATACGAGTTGTTGGTGGTGGCCTGTGGGATAAAATCCGGCAGGTGAGCGGTAATTTGCTGTACACAATTTGTTAGATATGCGAAAAATGCAGCCTGTTGGAAAAAAGCAGGCTGCTTTTTTTGTTTGTGTTTTTTTGGATTTGTGGACAGAATTGCAATAAAAGGTTCAGGATATGGAAGATTACAGGCAAATAATACATAGTGCCCAGCCGGGGCAAATCGTGCCTATCGTCAAACAGATTGATATTGACGAGCCGGTGGATTTTTTCGCCAGGTTGAGCAACTACGGTCGGGCCAAAAACTGCTGTTTGTTTGAGTCCAGGGAATACTTGGCAGGCAGTGGAGCGCTGAGTTTCGGCACGGCAAAGCCGGCACTTTACCTTACCGGTACCGGCGCTGATTTTACTATTAAGGCTTTGAGCAATACCGGCAGACGCTTATTGGGGTATTTAGCCACCCAAAAAGAGAGGTTCGCTTTTTGCGAATCGGTCGAGTTCGGTTCGGAGTCGATTGTGGGCCGAATCAAACAAATCGAAGAAGTAGTTGATGAGCAAACACGGCTGACAAGTATAAATCAAATGGACGTATTGCGGGCGGTTGCGTTTGCATTTCGCTTAGCGAGTAAGCCGTTCCGCGTAACCTGCGGGCTGCTCGGAGCTTTGAGCTACGATTTTATAGACCAGTTTGAGAAGCTTCCGCCGAGTGAAACGGACCTGTTGGTCAATCCTGATTATGAGCTTTACTTCGCTGACAATATCTTTTTGATGGACCACGAGCACGGCAAAGGCTATGTGGTTGTCAATTGTGTGATAACCAATGGCGACCGTGAGGTAGCGATTTCCGAGGCACAGAATTGCTTTGACTACTATTTCAATATTGCAAGATTTGATGCGCCAAAAGGACAAAGATATGCCGGCTCGCTCCCATCCGCCTCGACTGATACCGAACAGCCGGAATATGAAAAGATGGTCAGCAGCGCCAAGCAACACATTATCGACGGTAATATTTTACAGGTAGTTTTGAGCAGAACGCTAACAGAGCCCTGTCCGGATGAGCCGCTTGATGTTTATAAACGGCTGCGGGAGTTGAATCCTTCGCCATATATGTTCTATCTGAATACGCCTAATACAATACTGATGGGTTCAAGCCCGGAGTTGAACCTGCGTGTCAGCGGTACGGAGACACGTAATGTTGAGATTAGGCCGATAGCCGGTACAAAACCACGGGGCCGAGTCGGCAAGACAATCGATGCCGATACCGATTTTAGATATGAGGCCGAACTAAAACTCGACCGCAAGGAGCTGACTGAGCATATAATGTTGGTTGATTTGGCCCGGAACGATATTGCTCACGTAGCTGAGCCGGGCAGCAGAGTTGTTACAGAGCTGCTGACAGTGGAAAAGTACGAATCGGTCCAGCATCTGGTAAGTAATGTCAAGGGTACACTCGCAAAAAATCTTGATGCGTTGAGTGCTTATCTTGCCACAATGAATATGGGCACGCTTACGGGGGCTCCGAAGATTGAAGCAATGAAACTGATACGGCTGCTGGAAAAAACCAAGCGCGGCTACTACGGCGGGGCTGTTTGCTATCTGACGGTCGATGGTCAATTCGACAGTTGTATTACCATAAGAAGCCTGCAGGTCAGGGACCATACCGCTTATATTCGAGTCGGTGCGGGTATCGTCCACGACAGTGTCCCGAAGACCGAATTTGAGGAGACCGAACATAAGGCAAGGTCCTGTTTGCGAGCGATTCGTGGAGAGTAGAAAGACAGAGGACAGAAGACAGAGCCCCGAACGTGAGTGAGGGGTAAAAAAGACAAAAATAGGAACAATCCTATGGAAGACAAAGGTAGAAAAGTTTTGTTCATCGACAATTTTGATTCGTTTACGTACAATCTGGTCGATGATTTTTGTAAGCGCGATTGCCGGGCCAAGGTTTACCGGGCCGACACTGCGCTTGAAGAGCTTAAAGTGTTAGCTGAGGAATTTGAGCCTGACCTGCTGGTGATTTCGCCGGGGCCGGGCACGCCGGATACGGCTGGTGTCTCGCTCTCGGCGGTAGGTTACTTCAAAGACAAACTGCCGATATTGGGCGTGTGCTTAGGGCATCAGGTAATTGTGCAGTATTTCGGTGGTAAAATCGGTCATGCGCCGGAGCCGATGCACGGCAAGCCTTCGCGAATAACTCATAATGAAAAAGACGTATTTGCCGGCGTTGAAAATCCGCTGCAGGCGGGGCGCTATCACAGTCTTTGTGTGCTGGAGGTGCCGGAATGTTTAGAGAAAACCGCTGAGTTTGAAGGGATTGTTATGGGAGTTCGCCACAAAGAGCTTCCGATATTCGGCGTGCAGTTTCATCCGGAAAGCATTCTAACGCCTGCCGGCGGCAAGATAATCGAGAATGTTTTGGCAATTGCTAAAAAGAGTAAGGAAGATGTTCGATGAAGAAGAACAGCGTTCAATTTACCAATGTCCTCAAAGTGGCAAGTCAACCTGACACAGGAATTTCTAAGTATGGGATAATTGCCATATTAGCTCAAGTTATAATTTTGTTTATTTTGCTCTCTCCACTGATTCTGGCAAGCGAGATCTTGGACTATTCTGACCTTAAGGCTGCTATTAAAGCCGCTTACCAAGCCCGGTCAGACTTACTACAGAATTCTACAGGTACTGCTAATATAATTATTGAGACAAAGAAACTCACAGGTGAAGCAAATAATACACCAGCGAAGAAAGGGAAATGGACTGTCACGTGGTATAAAAAGGCTGTTAAAAACCGATATGACATCTATGTGCCACCGCCCAAGAAAAAGGACGATAATCATAAGCCTCTTCTTGAGCCTCAAAACATACGCACAGTACAAGATGCCGAAAAAAGAATCTACTATGACGCTTTAAATCAGGCAGCCTACATCGACCGGAGACTTCCTCTGTTCGGGAATCCATTTGGTCTGGTCCGCCATTTCGACATTAGCAGATTATATCGGTTTAACAGAAGATATGGTCTGTCTGACCTGCTGGCCGCTTGGGAGAGAGCAGGAGTTCAATCCGAAATCAAAGAAGATTTGATTGGACAGATGAGCTGCATCAAATTGGAGTTTAATTGGGAAAAAGTTGACCCTTCGGGATATAAACACAAGAAGCAACTTGGACTATGGGTCGCGCCGGAAATGTCATACTCATTGATAAAGGTTCAATTATTTAGTACCCGAAGTGGAAAGCCTTTTCTTGTTGAGACTTACGAGGCTACATATCAGAAATCGAAAGTTGAGGGAGTATGGCTGTTGAAAGAGGTTACGATCGTAGATAATCAATGTGGTCTTGCTCAGGATAGGTGCGAGAGATTGACGGCGACATTTCACAATACAAAGTTTGGTGTTGAAATTCCAGATGAGACATTTACATTCGAAGGATTGGGTGTTCCGAAAGGCACTAAAGTATATGATAAGAGATTCGGCGAGACAGTGGAGTCGTACTACCACGGACCGTCCAAGTCAGGGCAAACCGGGGCCTTTGTGAAGGAAGGGGCAGAGGATGGCGACAATAACTGAATATATTAAGCTATTACTTAAAGGTAAGGATTTGAGTTTTGAGCAGGCGACAAGCCTGTTGGATATTATTTTTGAAGGCCAGGTACCTGAGGCCCAAATTGCAGCCTTCCTTACCGCAATGCGGATTAAGGGGCCGACAGCGGCGGAACTTGCAGGGCTTGCTAAATCGCTGCGAAGCCATGCTGTTGCTGTGAAGGTTGATATTGATAATCTGGTTGACACTTGCGGCACCGGCGGTGGAGCAATTAAAACATGCAACATCTCAACGGCAGCGGCAATAGTGGCGGCTGGGGCAGGGGTTTATGTTGCCAAGCACGGCAATCGCGGGATAACCAGCAAGTGCGGCTCGGCTGATGTGCTTGAGCAGCTTGGTGTTAAAATAGATCCTGGGCCTGAGATTGTAGCTGAGTGCATAAAAGAAGCACATATCGGATTTATGTTCGCTCCTATGTTCCATCCGGCGATGAAATATGTTCAGCCGATACGCAAGAGTCTGGGCTTTCGGACGGTCTTCAATATTTTAGGGCCTTTGGCGAACCCTGCCAACGCGCAAAGGCAGGTGTTAGGTGTGGCCGATGAAGGTTTGATGCAGCTCGTCGCCGAGGCGCTTAGGCTGTTGGGCACACAGTACGCAATGGTGGTTCACAGTAACGGAATGGACGAGATAAGCACAGTGACGACCACTAAAATACTTGAACTAAAAGAAGGTCAAATCACAAGCAAAGAGCTAAACCCGGAAGAGTTGGGTATCGGGTTGGCTGATATAGAAGATTTAAGAGTAAGCGATGCCAAAACAAGTGCGAAGGTTTTAAGGGACATACTAAGCGGAAAAGAAAGCGGGCCTCGCAAGGATATTGTTGTTCTCAATGCTGCGGCTGCGATAATTGCGGGTGGTCTGGCCGATGATTTTGCTTCGGCAATCAAATCGGCGGAGACTTCGGTCAGCGACGGCAGGGCGTCAGCTTGCCTGGAAAAGTTAATTGAAGTCTCGAATGCATGAGGCGAAATACGATTTTGTCATTCTGAGGCGAAAAAAAGCCTGCTCTGAGCAAAGCCGAAGGGCCGAAGAATCTGGCTAATGAAAAGGAGATTCCCGCCTTAGCGGATCTTCGACTTCACTTTGCTGCGCTTCGTTCAGACTTGTCCTTGAGCGAAGCGAAGGAATGACAGAGGTTCGTAATGCGAACAACAAATATGTTGATAGTGAAGATTAAAATTTGTGGAATTACCAATTACGAAGACGCTGCGGCGGCGATGGATATGGGTGCGGATTTATTGGGCTTTAATTTTTATCCGCAAAGCCTGAGGTTTATAACGCCGGAAAAAGCTGCGGGTATAATAAGCAAGCTGCCGGGTTTTATGGATACCGCCGGTGTGTTTGTGAATGCTTCGATTGAGCAAATCCACGAGACGACAAACCTTTGCCAGTTAGACTGGGTCCAATTGCATGGCGACGAAGACCCGGAATTCTGCCGGTTGTTCCTTTCTCATAATGTAAAGACTATGAAGGCGATACGTGTAAAAGACCAAACAGACATCGAAAGAGCGGACAGCTTTTTCACAGATGCTATTCTATTAGATGCTTTTGACCCTGAGAAGTACGGCGGCACAGGGCTGACCTTCGACTGGAACGTCATAGGACATATCGGCAAGCGTGTTTTCTTAGCCGGTGGGATAAATCCGGATAACGCGGCGGAAGCGGTTAAATTAGGTGTTTATGGAATTGATGTTTGCAGCGGGATAGAAGCAGAGCCTGGTAAAAAAGACCATAAAAGAATGAAGGAACTGTTTGAAAATATACGACACCTAAGAGGATAAATCCTAAATCCTAATATCTAAATACTAAACAAATTCGAAATTCTAATGTTCAAATTTTCAAAACTTATTGTTTTTGGTCATTTGAATTTTGGTCATTAGATATTGTTTAGGATTTAGAGTTTAGATATTCGGATTTGTAAGAGATACGAAATATGAGGAATGAATTATGAAATACAAGGGTAGGTTCGGAGACTATGGTGGTTTCTATGTGCCGGAGGTTTTGATACCGGTATTGGAAGAATTGGAAGAGGCTTTTTATCGTTTCTATGAAGACCAGCAGTTTATGGCGGAGCTGGCGGAACTTTCGAGAGAATATGCAGGCAGACCCAGCCCTCTTTACTATGCGAAAAGATTCAGCGAGCATGTCGGTTTCAAGGTGTATCTAAAACGCGAGGACCTTCTGCACGGCGGAGCGCACAAGGTCAACAACACGCTCGGGCAGGGCCTTTTAGCCAAATATATGGGCAAGACCAAGCTCATTGCCGAGACCGGCGCGGGCCAGCACGGTCTGGCTACGGCGATGATCGGGGCATTGTTCGGGATGAAAACGAAAATCTTTATGGGCGTAATCGATATTGAGCGGCAGAGTGTCAACGTTCATAAGATGAAACTCTGCGGCGCAGAAGTGATTGGCGTTGAAGGCGGGACGGGGACATTGAAGGATGCCATCAACGATGCGCTTCGCTACTGGACGGCCCATGTTATCGATACGTTTTATCTTTTCGGCTCAGCCTGTGGGCCTCATCCGTATCCCACGATAGTAAAACATTTTCAAAGCTGCATCGGCAAAGAGGCCAGGCAACAATGTCTCGAACAGCTCGGCAAACTGCCGGATATGGTTGTGGCTTGCGTAGGCGGAGGCAGTAACGCAATAGGTATTTTCTCCGGCTTTATAGATGACAAAGACGTCAGACTAATTGGTGTTGAAGCCGGCGGCAGGAGCCTGAGCAGTGGCAGGCATGCTGCAACACTTGTAGCCGGTAGGGTTGGTATCCTGCACGGTGCAAAGGCCTATCTGCTGCAGGACGAGGAAGGCCAGATTCATGATACCGAATCGGTAAGTGCGGGGCTGGATTATCCGGCTGTTGGGCCTGAACATTGTTTGCTGAAAGATACCGGCAGAGCAGAATATGTTGCGGCAGAAGACGACGAGGCGCTCGACGCCTTCGGGCTGCTGACAAAAAGTGAGGGGATACTGCCGGCCCTGGAAAGCGCACATGCTTTAGCCTATCTTGTCAGTAAAAAAGGCAAGTTAGACGCCGAACAAATAGCGGTTGTGAACCTTTCCGGCCGCGGTGATAAAGATGTTTCAATTGTGGAGAAACGCCGACCCATGGAAGATTGACTCCGCCAAAAAAACGGCGGATCTACGATATTGACTATTGACAGTGTCAGTCAGTGTTAAAGTCAGTGCCAGTCAGTGTTAAGGATTTTATTGATGAAGACATACAAGCAGGTTTTTTCAGAGCTAAAAGAACAAAATAGGGCGGCCTTGATACCGTTTTTTGTGATAGGCGACCCGGATTTTGATACGAGTTTTGCGATTGTAAAAACAGCTATCGATTCGGGAGCTGATATTCTTGAATTGGGGATACCGTTTTCCGACCCGATAGCGGATGGGCCGACAATCCAAAAGGCTGATATCCGCGCAATGAGAAGCGGGATGAATTTGGGAAAGGCCCTGGAGTTCATCCGAAAGGTCAAGGATTATAAGGATGTTCCAATCGGACTGTTGATGTATTACAACCTGGTTTATCAGTATGGCGTAGAGAAATTCTTCAACGATTTCCACAAGGCCGGCGTCAACAGCGTTCTGGTTGCCGATTTGAGTATTGATGATGCCGATGAGATTATTGGTCCTGCCAGGTCGGCGGGTCTTGATACCGTTTTTATGGTAACGCCGGTCACCGGGCCTGAGAGAATGAAACTGATTGCTTCCAAAACTACCGGTTTTATCTACACCGTTTCGGTGTTGGGTGTTACCGGCAGCAGGGATAAGCTCTCCGATACGATTGAAGGGCTTCTCGGTAAATTGAAGGAGCTTACCAGCGTGCCGGTGTGCGTAGGTTTTGGAATCAGCAAAGCCGAACATGCGGCAACTGTCGCTCAGGCAGGGGCCGACGGGGTAATAATCGGCTCAAAAATAGTGGGATTGATTGAGAATAACCTGGACGACAGAGAGAAGATGCTTGCCGGGATTTCGACTTTCTTAGGTGAAGTCAAAAGTGCAATTTAGCCCCCCCACCCCTTAGGCGTGGGCCTGCGCTCAACGGTTGCGGAGCGGATTTCTGATGGTATCTGTCCTTGAGGAATCCGGCCTCCAACATTATCATTACTATCGGACTTTTTACGGATTATCGCAATAAACGGTTCTGGGTTTGCGTCTATACATAATGTACGTGAGAAGGTCTGTAAAAGCACTAATTTCCAGAGTGGGAATTAGGTGGATTGTAACTTTTTTAACCTATTTTGGAGGCTAACATTATGAAGAGGTACCTAATTTCAACAGTCGCTGTTCTGATGGTCCTGGCAGTAGTCCTTGCCGCATTTGGCCAGGCGGAAAGGGGATCCGGAAGGAGACCCCGCATGAGCCAAGAGGAACGGCTCAAAGCGATCAAAGCGATTGAAACCCAACTGGCGAAGCTCAAAGAAGCCCCGCAGATGCCAAGGCCTACAGGTGGATTTGCAGACATGTCCGAGGAAGATAGAACCAAATTCAGAGAGCAGATGATGAAGGTTCGCCAGGAGCAACAGAAAGTATTCCAGACAATTTTAGCACAGGTTTACAGACTTCAAGGTCGAAGGCCGCCCGAGGAAGAAGGCGTACAGTATGTGATAGTCAACACCACCGATCTTAAGTCAATCCAGGAATTGGCGACGAAAGAGAAAGCTACAGAGACGGGCCAGCTTATCGAGAGGCTGATTGCCAGAGCCAGTGGCCGAAGGGGATCTGGAGGCAGGACAGGTGGCCAACCTGGCGCAGGCAGACAGAGAAATCCTTGAGTTTCAAACAACAAAGCGCCGGTGGGGTAAAGCGCTTTGACCGCAAGTGTAGATTATAGTAACAAAAGTAGTATAATATCGAGCGACTTGCCCCGTGAGATAGTGAAACGTTATCTAATGGGACCTGCTCTGGTGTCTATCGGAGCAGGTTCGCTTTGATATGAGCGGGTCTGTAAAAACACTAATTTCCAGGGTGGGAATTAGTTGGCTCGTAACTTTTTAATCTATTTTGGAGGCTAATATTATGAAGAGGTATCTAATTCCAATCATCGCCGTTCTGTTGGTTCTGGCTGTGACATTGGTCGCATTTGGCCAGGCGGAACGCAGAGGAGGCCGGCAAAACCTCTCTGAGGAACAAAGAGCCAAAATGAGAGAGAGATTTCAGAACATGTCAGAGGAGGAAAGAGCAAAGTTCAGGGAGCAGATGCGTGCAAGAGGTGGCTCCGGACGTGGCGGATTCATGAGTCCCGAAGACCAGCAAAAGGCCATTAAAGCTATTGAAGGAGAACTGGCGAAGCTCAAAGCCGCGCAGTTCACACGGCCCGAAGGCGGATTTCAAAACCTTTCCGAGGACGAAAGGGCC
>Ga0209979_1002001_pt1 | contig 20509 bp, 31 predicted proteins | sample AnhtaG_FD_183114 | JGI IMG/M metagenome (GOLD analysis project Ga0209979, IMG submission 183114) | Deep subsurface microbial communities from Anholt, Denmark to uncover new lineages of life (NeLLi) - Anholt_01485 metaG (SPAdes) (version 2) | ecosystem: Environmental > Aquatic > Marine > Oceanic...
CCCTGATCGTCCTCGGTGAAGGCGAACACCTTCTCGGGGCAGAAGGAGACGCACTTGCCGCAATCGTCGCACAGGTCCTCGTAGAGAGTGGGATACCAGGGAATCTGCTCGCGAGGGATGCCCCGCCAGATGCCGTAGTCGGTCTGGCGGGTGACACCGCTCTTCCGCTGTTCGCAATACTTGCGGTACTCGCGCAGCAGAGCAGCGCCATAATCCGCCTCGGCAGCGGCGAGGATGTAGTTATCCTTCCGCGCTCCGGCCAGGAGCTCCGGCACCAGTGCCTCATCCAGAGCACCGCCCGCCTCATAGAGCTCGCCGAACATCTCGTCCAGGCCGATCATCCCGCTCATGAAGCGCCCCACCAGAATCTGACGATAACTTTTCTTGTACATCGTTTTCCTCGGTTGTGTTGTTTGCTCATGTGTTCATACCGAGGGTGGTCTACAAGAGAGCGATGACCAGCCAGGCGGCCAGCCCTGCGAAGAGCAGGGCCATTCCCAGTTTGACCGTGGCCGCGTGTCGCTGCAAAAAGCCAGTCAACTGCTTCGCTCCCGTCGTCCCGTACCAGACCAGGATGAAGACCACCACCAGTGGGATGATGAATAGCAGGTTGTAGAGCACCAGGAACGACACTGCGCGGGGCCGCATCGCCGGCACGCTCATGACGAAGATGATGGTGGGCAGGTAGACCTGTCCAGTGCAGGCCAACTCCAGGAACGAGACCAGGATGCCGGTCACGAACCCGCCTGCCACGAAGGCTCGTGAATTGCGCCCTCGCCGGATGATGGCATTGATCCGCATACGCAATCCGTGCGGCAGATTGAGCGCCATGTCGCCAATCTCCCCGCGACGCGCCTTGCGGAAGTCCAGGAAGCTGACGACGGCCAGCACGGCACAAAGAACAGCTATCAGCCCGTAGAGCCAGCGTCCCAATGTCGTCAACAGGTTACCAAACAATTTCAGCACGTGGTGGAAGCCTAGCCCCACCGCCAGGTAGGCCAGGAAGACACCCGCTGTGAAAGCTGCCCCCACTGCCAACACTTGCTTCCCTTTGCGCCCGCTGATGGTCAGGTAGGAGACGAAGAAGATCAGGGTGGCAAAGGCGCACGGGTTGAGACCATCAATCAGGCCGGCGAAGGCCACAGTGAAGACGCCCAGCGACTTGAAGCGCTCGACGATACTCTGCTCCACCGCCGCCGGGTCGAAGTCGTCCCAGGTGGGCGGCGCGCCGGTGACGGCGTACTTCTCCACCAGCGCCTCCAGGCTGCGGGCGTTGATCTCCTGGCCGATGAGCGCCTCGTGGCCCACGAAGATAGCTGGCGCGGTGAGGCGCTCTTCCTCTGGCACCCCAACTCGTGCGCCCAACCACTCACACAGCGCCGATTGCTCCCTCACGTCGAACTCCGTGACCGCCAGCGGATAGCGCTGCTGGAGATAGTGCAGGTCCAGCTCAGCGCGGTCGCACTCTCGGCAGCCGGCCTGGTAGAAGTAGGCCAGGTGAATGAGTGGCGCGTCGCCCGTCGGGGCAGGCGCCGCGCCAGGGCGGGGCGGATAGTCTACACCGCCGGCAGCCAGATAACTGGCGATGGTCTCATCCAGGCGGGCGCGAATCTCGGCCTCTCCAATCAGGGCCGTATCGCCAATGAAGACCTCCGGGATGCCTACCTTATCCGGTGGTATCTGATAGGCCGCCTCCATATCGAGCAGCCACTCGTAGTTGTCGGCATCGGAGATCTCAATGGACTGGATCTCCAGTTGTGCCTCGTACTTTTTCTGCAAAGGCGAGAGCACTTCGTCAATTACCACCTGGCAATGATCGCAGTCCTGTGAGTGGAAGAACAACAGGTGAACAACTGGCCCGTCAGCCTGGACTGTGGACAGTAATAAAACCGGTAAAAGCAACGGTACTAGCAGTAGTTTAGCCTTTTGCCTCATAACGCCCAAACCTACTCCTCCTGACTCTTTGATTTTGGTTTGTGTGTGGCATCATCTTTCAATAGTAAATAGTTACGATTTCTGGCATATCTCGTCTCTCTGCCGGTCAGTTGCCCGACCAGTCGCCGAGTGCAGGCCTCCAGGCAACAGCGGTTGGCTGTGTAATACACGTGCTGGCCTTCCCGCCGGGCCAACGCCAGCCCCGCGCGGCGCAACAGACCCAGGTGATGGGAGATGGTCGGCTGCGTCAATCTGAAGCAGGCCACTATCTCTCCCACGCTCATCTCCCGGTCCTTCAACAGCTCCAAAATGGTCTGGCGGGTCTCGTCGGCCAGGGCTTTCACAAAGTCTTCGTACCGGGAGCAGGTGATCTCATCCACGTTCCGCCCAATCCAGCATCATGACCTGCACCCGTGCGCCGACGGGCAGGTGGTCCACGTCTTCCGGAATGATGGCTAACCCCTGCCCCTGCACCATCGAGAGCAGAATGCCTGACCCCTGGTCGCCGGTCAGCCGAGCAAAATACTCACCGTCTCGTTCCTCGAGCACGACCCGCAGGAAGTGACGACGGTTGTCTTTGCGCCTTACCCCGCCCAGCAGCGTGGCTTCAATGGTGGGCTTCGTCAGCTTCGTCTTGCCCAGCATTTTGAGGATGGCCGGGCGGGCAAACAGCTCGAAGCTGACCATGGCCGACACCGGGTTGCCCGGCAGGCCCAACAGCGGCACTCCCCCGATGTGGCCAAAAGCCAGTGGCTTCCCTGGCTTCATCCGCACCCGCCAGAAGCCCATCTCCCCTTCGGCCGCCAGCACCATTTTAACCACGTCAAAGTCGCCCACCGATACCCCGCCCGAGGTGAGGAAGAGATCGGCTCCCTGCTCCAGTCCGGCCCGGATCTTGGCCGTGAGCTCAGTCACGTCGTCACGGGCGATGCCCAGCAGAATAGGAACCCCGCCGTAGCGCACTACCTGGGCGGCGTTGGAGTAGCTGTTGGCGTTGCGGATCTTGCCCGGCTGCCAGGGGGCGTCCACCTCGATCACTTCGTCGCCGGTGGCCAGGATAGCCACCCGCGGCCGGCGGTGCACGAGAGCGGCTTTGTGGCCCAGGGCAGCCAGCATGCCCACCTCTTGCGGGCGGATCGCGGTGCCCCGGGGCAGGATCAACTGGCCCCTTTTCACGTCCTCGCCAGCCTGGCGCACGTTCTTGCCCACCGGCACCCCTTTGAAGACGTTGACCCACTCGCCGTCCCGCTCCGTGTCCTCGAAGCGCACCACGGCGTCGGCCCCTGGCGGGACGGGCGCGCCGGTCATGATGCGGATGGCTGTCCCGGGCGTCACCGCCACATCGGTGGTGTAGCCAGCCGCCAGGTCGTAGACGATGCTCAGGCGCACGGGCTGCTCCGGGCTGGCCCCGGCCGTGTCGGCGGCCTGCACGGCGAAGCCGTCCATGGCCGTGTTGGTCAGTGGCGGGATGTCCATGTCCGCATAGACGTCCTCGGCGAGCACCCGGCCCAGCGTCTCCAGCACCGGCACCCGCTCCGGCGGGAGTGGTCCGAAGACGGCCAGCACACGCGCCAGGGCTTCTCCTACGCTCAGCATGGGGTACAGTTCTGCCATATCACCTCCACAGCTCATCGTCGAACACTGGCACCCGGCCGTCGGCCACGCAGTGATGAGCGTAGACGTACATCCCCGCCGACCAGGCCTGATGAGGGTAGCCCATCGGCCGGCCAGTGCGGCCATGGCACCACTCGTTGAATTCCCACTCCTCGTTGATCCCCAGCCGGTTCACTTCGGCCAGCTTCTCCAGTTGGCGCTGCGCCTCTTCCTGCTGCCCTGTCTTGACCAGCACCGCCACGTAAAAACCACCCACGAAGGGCCAGATGCCGCCGTTGTGGTACTGGTCGGGCAGGTTCAGGTTGTTGTTGCGGTAGTACTCCCGCCAGTCCTTGTTGCCCGGGTAGATGACCGGATGCAGCACCCGTACCGGGTAGGGCTCAGCGATGCCCACCTGGTAGAGGTAGTCCAGGATGCGCCGCTCCTGGGCCGGGTTAGCCACCTCGAACAGCACCGCCAGCAGGTTGCCGAACACGTCGCAATAGTCGCCATAGTCGCGGAAGGCCACGTAGGGCAGGAAGAAGGGGCGTTTGACCAGCACCGGGTCTACCTGGCTGAGGGTGTGCTTCCACTCCGTATGGCCGGGGCAGGTGGGCCCCCATTCGTCGGCGCTCTCTGGTCCCACCCACAGCACGATGCGCAGTTTGTGACGCACGTCCGAGGCCATATCGTCGTAGTGCGCGCCGTCCTCCTCCAGTGCATCAGCCATCACCGCTATGGCCTTCAGGGCCGCGTACCACAGCACGTTGTCGTACAGGATGTTGAAACGGTTGGCCAGCAGGTCGGCCCAGTCGGCGGCCTCGTGCACCTCCAGCAGGCCGCAGCCGTTGGAATCCTGGTAGCGCAGCCACAACAGCGCCTGCTGCAACGACAGCCAGTGGGCACGCAGGAAGTCGGTATCGCCGGTCATCCGGTGGTTGACGTAGTGGCCGACGATGTACCACAGATTGGAGTCCACCGCGCCGGCGTTGGTGTGGTCCAGCCGCCCTGTAGCCACACTGACGTTATTGGGGATGGCCCCCAACTCCGATTGCTGTCCGGCCAGCGTTTGCAGCGAGGTGCGCAGGCAGTCCTCGTGTCCTGGGGTCAGGATGGCCCCCAGGCCGGTGATGACGCTATCCCGCGCCCAGACGTGCGGGTAGCCCTCGGGCGAGGCCATCAGCCCCAGGGGACTACACTCCCGTGCGAGAACGGCCCTCGCCTTCTCATAGGCAATATCTATGCGGTTGCTCATAGGTCTGTGCTCTCTGTAGCCAGCGTCACAGAATGTTCGAGGAAATTAATCTCGCGGATGACCCCTCGGACGGTCTGGGGCGGTTCGAGCAGCTTGGTCAAAACAATGCCTGCTTCAGTCGCCTCGATCCGCACCACATCATCCATTACCTTATTACGCTGGCCATCCCGTTCCATATACACCGTTGATTCACACATTGATCTCCTCCCTGCCTGCCACGGATGTGGCCAAGCTCAATCCGCTCATCGCTTCATCCATGAAGGGTCCCACTGCTCCTGGAGTAGCGTGACCTAAGTTTTTCTTCGTCAAATCGTGAGGCGTCGCGCCAGCTTTACCTGAAGCGCAGCACCGTTGAGCATGTTCAATCGAGCCGGTCTGAGACATGGCCTCGTTTGAGGCTCAGCCTGTTTCAGGACGATACCTTTTGTCGTACAGCTCCTCATCATATGGTGCTTTCCTGGAGGGACAGTGCTCCCGTGGACACAGTTGGCAGCTTGCAAAGGTCTGTTCCGTAGGAAACCTGACCCCCGAAACGGACTTGGACGGTATCATCCACAGGCTGTCCGAAAGCCGAACGCCAATCGCCTCTTCTGTATCGCCGAGGAGGGCAAAAAGTGGCTGCTGTGCCTGGATAGGCCAGTCTGTCAGCGACCCTGGCGACATCGTCGATGTGCGGCCCAGGCGATACCGCTCAATCAGGTGTTCCCTCAGAACGGCCAGTGCCAGGCGCAAGGCCATCTCGCTGATCGTCTCGGCATAGTAACGCTGCAAGATGTCGTCCTGTGCGTCCATCCATTCGTGCAGCTCGGTCCCGCACGTGGCCACAAAGGGAAAGACCCGATGTGCATTCTCCAGGTTGACTCGGAGCACGCGACTGTTGAACGTGATTCCGTCAATGACGACGCTGCTCTCGCTCTTGGAACCAATGTACGCGACCTTGTAGAGCGCTCCGGGCCTGGCGATGGCCTGAGCCTCATTGACCAGGCGTTTGGGTCTGTCAGTGTAAGCGCTACCTTCTTTCAGGTGGAGCTTTTTCATCAGCTTTTCTAGATCTGGTTGGAACGAAATATCATCTATTACCACTGCGTCCAGTTCGCTTGTCAGTCTCACCTCGTCATCCACGAAGGATCCCACGGCTCATCGAGCAGGGTTACCTTCGCCTCTTTCACGCCAGGCACGGCGGCCGCTGCCTGCCGCACCTGGTCAGTGATGAAGTCAGCCAGGGGACAGAACGGGGCAGTCAGCACCATCTTGACTTCAACCACGTCCCCTTCGATGGTGACCTCCCGGATCATCCCCAGATCCACCACGCTCATCCCGATCTCCGGGTCCATGACCGGGCGCAGTGCTTCACGAATCTCCTGTTCCATCGGCATTACTGTTTCCTCCCTTCGAAAACCCATCACCCCATCAGTTCCGCCAGCCGCCGCCCGCCTTCAGCGTAATCTGGTGCGGTCAGATGAGGACACTCGGCCAACTCACGTCCCCCCAATAACAGCCCGAAGGCGAAGGCCATGCAGGTGGCCTCGTGGCACGCCTTGCAGTTCAGCTTCGGCAACAGCCAGTACACGTCCAGCGGCCCCAGCAGCTTCCGCCTCTCGTGGCAGGGGGTGATCTCTCCCCGCCGACGCCAGGTGTCGTTGCACAGTTCCTGGAACCAGCGCAATTGGGCCACGGCGTCCTCCTCGCCATCTACTTTGGCCATCACTGCCACGTGGGGATAGAAGGTCAGGATGCGCCAGGCACGCTTAATGGTCACCGCATTGGCACCCGGGTTGTACATCAGATTGGGCACGATGGCGTTGAGGTAAGGGAACACCCCCGACACGTCGTCCGAGAACCTGGCGATGACCCGGTTCTTGGTCGGGTCGGCCACGCAATCCAAGACGTGAGTGATGGTGAAACCATGCAACAGCAGGTCGTCACCGACCATGATCGCTCCCTCGCGTCTCTCCTCTTTACCCGAACAATCTGTGCCCCGGCATTTTCTGGATGCCCGCACCGGGCACCTCGATCATCACCTTTCAGCCGCCTTCCAGGGCTTCGTTGGCCGGCTTCTGGAGATGCTCATCCAGGAAACGCAGGGCGTCCTGCTCGTCCCGATCCAGCAGGATGCGGCACAGGTCCAGCAATTCCTCATCGGTCAGAGGCACTACCAACGCTTTCTTCACTGCTCTCTCCCATATTCACCCTGATCAGCCGGAACGAGAGCGCCATAGCCTCGGCCTCCTGCAGGGACTGGAGCGGGGTCAGGCAGCCCGGATCTTCTCCGGCGTGGCCGGCAGCCCGATGATGCGCACGCCAGTGGCGGCTTGGATGGCGTTAATGATGGCTGGCGCGGTGGGGATCGAGGTGATCTCCCCCACCCCTTTGGCCCCGAAAGGCCCTTCGGACGTGGCCGCTTCCACGATGATGGGCACCACATCCGGCATCCGCCCAATGCGAGGGATGCGGTAGCGGGCCAGGTTGGCGTTCTGCACTATTCCCTCCTCCACCAACAGCTCCTCGCTGAGCGCAAAGCCCATCCCCATCACCACCCCGCCCTCCAACTGCCCGGCGATGGCCTGGGGGTTGATGGCCCGCCCCACGTCGTGCGCGGCGATGACCTTAAACACCTCCACCTTGCCCGTCCGGGTGTCCACCTCCACCAGCGCGGCCTGGGTGGCAAACCCGTAGGCGAAGTGGTCGTCGCCCGGCTCGCCCAGGGGGGTGGTGGCTGGCGGCCGGTAGACGTGCTCGGCCGAGAGAGGTCGCTCCTCCCGTCGGGCCAGGACGATGGCCTCCTCCAGCGACATCTTCCGCCCGTCGGGGGCCATCACCCGCCCCGTGGCAAAAGTCAGGACGTCGGGGGGCACGTTCAGCACCTCGGCCACGGCGGTCGCCAGTTGCTCCTGTACCTTGAGCGCAGCGTGGCGCACGGCGTTGCCGGTGATGAAGGTCTGGCGGCTGGCTACCGTCGGGCCGCCGTCGAGGGTGCGATCAGTATCGCCCACCACCACCTGCACCCGCTCGTAGGGCACTCCCAGCACCTCGGCGGCGATCTGGGCGGCGATTCCCACCAGCCCCTGCCCCACCTCAGCCGCCCCGATGCGCACCACTGCGCCCCCTTCGTCGGTCAGGTCCACCGCCGCCCCGGCCGTATCTGGCAGGCCGCCCCCCAGCCCCACGTTTTTCAGGCAACAGGCGAAGCCCCAGCCACGGCGTTTATCCTGTCCCGAAGGAACCAGCACCTCCTCGCCCAACTCCCGTACTGCCGCCTCCACCCGGTCTATAGTCTCCAGCAGCCCCACGCTTTCCCGCAGAAGTTGGCCGGTGGCCGTGACCGAGCCGACCTGCAGGGCGTTGCGCCGCCTGAGTTCCAGGGGGGGCAGGCCGAGCTTCCCGGCCAGGATGTCCACCGTGCTCTCGATGGCGAAGATGGCCTGGGGCACGCCGAAGCCGCGCATCGCGCCTGCCGGCGGGTTGTTGGTGTAGACAGCGTAGCAGTCAATCTTCACGTTGGGCACCTGGTAGGGCCCGGCGACGTGGGTGGCAGTGCGAGTCATCACGGGCTCACTCAACGAGGCATAGGCCCCGGCATCACCCCAGATGGTGGCCTGCACGGCAGTCAACCTGCCTTCCCGAGTTGCTCCTACCTTCAGCCGGACGGTGGTGGCGTGCCGCTTGGGGTGCACGCGCATGGATTCCTCCCGGCTGAAAACGAGCTTCACCGGCCGGCCGGTGACCTGGGCCAGGAGCGCGGTGGGGATCTGGACGGTGATGTCCTCTTTGCCGCCGAAGGCACCGCCCACGGCTGTCTGCACGATGCGTACCTTTTCTTCAGGGATGTCCAGTGCCTCGGCCACCTGGCGACGGTCCTCGAAGGGGATCTGGGAGCCGACGTAGACGGTGATGCGACCATCGAGCCCGGGCACGGCCATCCCTGCCTCCGGTTCCAGGTAGGCGTGCTCGATGAAGGGCGTGCGGTACTCCTCTTCGACGATGACGTCGGCCTGGGCGAAGCCGTCCTCCACGTCTCCCTTGCGCACCTTAATATGCTTGAGCAGGTTGCCGGGGGTGTCGTCGTGCATTAGCGGCGCGCCGGGTGCCAAGGCCTGCTGGGGAGAGAAGACGCCGGGGAGCGGCTCGTAGTCCACTTCGATCAAGGACAGAGCCGGCTCAGCGATGGCCCCGCTCTCGGCAGCCACCAGGGCCAGGGCATCGCCGGTGTAGCGCACCTTGTCCCAGCAGAGGGTAGGCCAGTCGGCGCGGATGGTACCGTGCGTGCGGGTGCCGGGAATGTCGTCGGCGGTGAGGACAGCAGCTACGCCAGATAGGGCCCGCGCCCGACCAGTGTCTATCCGCCGGATGCGGGCGTGTGGGTAAGCGCTGCGCAGCACCCGGGCGTAGAGCATGTTTTCGAAATAGAGGTCGGCAGAAAAGATCGCCTCCCCGGTGACCTTGGCTCGGGCGTCGGGACGGGGCACCGGCCGGCCAATAGTTCCGGGTTTCAAGTTCAATGTCTCGGGTTCAAGAGAACCTGGAACCCGGAACCTGAGACCTGAAACCGACTCGATGGCCCGGACGATGCTAGCATACCCGGTACAGCGGCACAGGTTGGGCGCCAGGGCCTTGATGATCTCCTTGTGTGTCGGATGTGGGTTGGCATCGAGGAGAGCCTCGGCGGCCATGATCATGCCCGGTGTACAGAAGCCGCACTGCACGGCCCCTTGCTCGATGAAAGCTTGTTGCAACGGGTGCAGTTCATCGCCTCGGGCCAATCCCTCAATAGTCTCTACCTGTGCGCCATCCAGCCGGCCGATGGGGGTGATACAGGAGCGGACGGACCGGCTGTTCACGATGACAGTGCAGGCTCCGCAGTGCCCCTGGCCACAGCCGTTCTTGGTGCCGGTTAGGTGCAACTCGTCGCGCAGCACCTGCAGCAGCGTCGTCTCTGGCGACACCTGTAGCCGATGGGGCACGCCATTGACGTGCAGAGTGATCGCCTGCCTATGCACGTTGTTTCATCCCCATCAGAACCCTCTCCGCCGTGGCCAGCACCCGCTCCAGCCGCACCCCCACTGCATCGTGAATAGCGTTGAGCACCGCCGGGGCAGTGGGCAGGGTGATCATTTCCCTCACCCCTTTGGCCCCATACGGCCCATTCGGGGCGGCCACCTCGATGATGATGCGCACGATCTCCGGCGGCATGTCCAGCAGTGTACCTTGTCCCCCTCGGCCACCAGCACGGGTTGGTCTATGGTGTGGATGCCGTACTCGTTGATCGGCACGTCCCGGTAGGTGATGACCCTCACCACGCCGGGGTAGGCCTCGGCTTTGGAGGTGTCAATCTGCCGCACCCGGGCGTGGGGGTGCTCACTCCAGACACTTTGGCCTGGAGCATCCCCGGTATGGAGAAATCGCCAGGGTAGCGGGCCTGGCCGGCGACCTTGTCCCGGGCATCAATGCGAGACAGGCTCTGACCTACGACCTTACCTGTCATGTACCCCACTTCCTTCGCCTCTATCTCTTCTGTTCCTCTGCACCCTTGCTCCTTCGCTCCCCTTTCCCTCCGCACCGCACCTGTCCCCTCAGCCAATCCAGCCAGGCCTCCACTCCTTCCCCCGTCTTGCACGAGAGACGAAAGATGGCCATCTTTGGGTTGAGGGCTAACACGGCCTGCTCTACCTTCTCCACGTCGAAATCCACCATGCCCAGCAGGTCTATCTTGTTGACGACCATGGCCTGGGATTTCATGAACATCAACGGGTACTTGAAAGGCTTATCGTCCCCCTCGGGCACGCTGAGGATCATGACCTTGCGGTCCTCGCCCACCTTGAACTCCGCCGGGCAGACCAGGTTGCCCACGTTCTCAATGATGAGCAACTCCCGCCCGGCCAGGTCCAGCCTATCCAGAGCATTGCGGATCATGTTGGCATCCAGATGGCACTCGCCGCCGGTGTTGATCTGGAGCACGGGCACTCCGTAGCGCCCGATGCGCTCGGCGTCCAACTGGCCCTGAATGTCCCCCTCGATGACGGCCATGGCGAACTCGTCCTTCAGTGCCGCCAGGGTCCGCTCCAGCAGAGTGGTCTTGCCTGCGCCGGGCGAAGACATCAGATTGACGACAAATACCCCATGCTGGTCGAAGATGCGCCGGTTCTCCCGGGCGATCATGTCGTTGGCGGCCATGATGTCCTGCATCACTTTGATCCGCATGTTCTCGCTCCTTGTGTGGCCACTTTTTCCCGTCTTTCAGTCCAGGCTGTCGAACAGGTTGGGCTCCGGCGTTCCCTCACCTCTCGCCAGGCGGAAGAACTCGTGGCAGACCAGTCGCTCGGCCTCCTCGCCTGTCTCGCCAGGAAAAGGCTGATACTGGCTCCGGTGGCACTGCATGGCTCGCACCTTGGCCTCCCGGTAGGGGCCGATGTCAATACTCACTACCCCCTCGCCGACCTCCCTGGCCGGCACGCCGCACCCTTGCTCCGTGGCTGGCGAGGGGACCACGTAGTACAACCGGCGCACGAAGCCCTCGCCAGCTACAGCGTCGAAGGCGGCGGTGGCCAGCCGGCTCACCGCCACGTGGTCCAGGTGACCGGAGATGCCATCGGGGCCAAAAGTGATCACCACCTGGGGGCGTAGCTCCTGTATGGCCTGGGCCATCCTCACCTTGACCTCGTCGGGGTCAGCCTTGGCCAGTTCCCCGTCGCGGTAACCCAGGAGGCGCACCTCCCTGACCCCCAACACGGCACAGGCGGCCCGCAACTCCTGCTCCCTCACCCCGGCAGCCTCTCCTGAGCCTATACCCTCGATTCCCGCCTCGCCTCGCGTGGCGCAGAGCAGTGAGACCTCCACCCCTTCAGCGGCATACCTGGCCAGCGTCCCTCCGACGGTGAAGGACTCATCATCGGGATGGGCGAAGATAGCCAGAAGCGAGGCTGTCTCCCGCTCTTTCCGGAACCTCAACAGCCGCCGGGTCAATAGTCCTGACATCAGCCATTTTCCTGCCCCTTCTTCGCGCAGAAGGCGGCGTACTCTCGCAAGAGAGCTGCTTTGTACGCTTCCTCTGCGGATCGAGGCACATAGTTGCGAGCCTCGACCATGGCCAACAGTTCGTCCTGGATCGAGTCATCGGGGCCCAGCCCCATGGCGTAAAGTTGCTCGAAGGCTGCCTTGAGGCCGGTTATCCCAACGGTCATGCCGTCACCCCGGATGTCCACCTGGGTGACTTCATCGCTGCCACCGCAGCAACTGGCCATCCGCCACATCATCGGTCCCCGTCCTGGCATGATCTCACCTCCTGGTCACCGGGCCGGACCGCAACTGCCGCAACCCGGCAGGCAACTGCCCCCCGCCGGGGGGGTGAAAGCCACTGCCCCTGATTTGGCAAAAAAGACCAGACCACCGAAGACCTGGCCTGTGTCCTTGCTGCCACATCGGGGACACTTGGGATTCAACCCTTTGTCCTTCTCGCTGAATGAAGCGCGGACGTCAAACCGTTCACCGCAATCACCGCATTTGAATTCGTAGGTTGGCATGCTGCCACCTCCTGTCAACCGATCAACGTCTGAACAAAGCGCGCCAGGCTGAAGAGCCCAGCCCCGATGAACGTCCAGGCGGCCACTTTACGGACTACCAGTTCGGCTCGCCCCAGCAGATTGAGCCCGGCCGCCGCACGCTCCAGCCCCAGCGCTAGCGGCACGCCCAGCACCAGGACTGGCATGCCTGTGCCAATCCCAAACAACAGCGGTAGAGTGAGCCCGGCGGTTGAACCGAAGGCCATCGGGATCAGGATGCCAAAGTAGAGAGCGGCGCTGTACGGACAGAACGCCAGGGCGAACAGGAAGCCCAGCAAGAAAGCACCGACCCCGCGCCACTGTGCGACTCGCTCTTGTAACTGCATGAGCATCCCGGAACCCGCTGTCAGGTTGGGCCGGATCACGCCCAGCAGCACCAATCCCACCAGGATCAACAACGGTCCCAGGCCGACGTCGGCCACGTTCTGAAGGCTGCCAGCCAGTTGGCCCACCTGTGCCCCGGCCACCAACACCACCAGCCCAACCAGGCCATACGCTATCGCCCGGCCCAGGGTGTACAACACACCGGTCGCCACCACCGCCCGGCGATCGGTGAACTGCTGGGCCGTGTAGCTCAGCGCCGTCACGTTGGTCGCCAGCGGACACGGCCCGATGGATGCCAGCAATCCGACCAGGAACGCAGCCAGGAACGGCAAATTGGTAGTGGTGATGATGTCCTGAATCCAGGGACCGAGGTCCATCAGCGGCCTCCGTAAGCGATGTTGATCTTGTCACGCAACACCACCATGAACTTCGCCTCGTCTCTCAGTGCGAACCAGATATCGCTTACAAGCCAAGTGTACTCGATTCCATCCTTCACGATACCCAGGTAGAGGCACGAACTCAAGGCATCGTACTTTTGCGCCAGGACTGCGTTTTGTGGCTTTTGGATATCGGTCACCATCAGACTCATCTCGCCACTCTTGAGCCGGTCGGCGAAGTAGGTATCGAACGTCTTGCGGATCAGCCGTTCAGCTTCGATGCAGCCTGCACAGCGCTGGGTGCGATGGAAGTAAGCCACCTCGATGTGTTCCGCCTGGCCGGGGGGAAGCTGCTCCAGGTCATAGATTTGCTGGATCGGCACATCGGAGCTTGTTGCCGAGTTGGCGGCCGCCACCGTTGGGGACTGATCAGGGCGCGCTCCGATCAGCCACAGGCCAGCGCTGATGACCACCAGCGCGACCAGTACCATAGCTGCTATGCGCCAGGTCTGGTCCTTTCCAGACGGCGTCCTGAGCTTGTCGAAGGATCGGGGACGAGTCGCTGCTCGTGTTTTGGAAGATCGCGGTTTTGTTCGACGTTTTGTCATGACATCCTCCTGAATGGGTTGGGTACAGGGTCAAACTTCAGGTAAAAGCGGCCGTACCCCGCAATGGCAAACCGCAGTTCCGTAGCCTGGGGGGCCAGCCCTGCCCAGATTTCTTTAGACAGATAGACCTCGATATCTTCTGCCATAAATCGGATGTAATCTTGCTCGTTTTCGGGTTTGTCCATCAGACCTGATGGGGTTACGTAGGCTGTTCATCAATCCACCACGGTCATGCGGGTGGCAATGTTGACGATGCCACCGTGATCCCGAATGTACTGCTTGGCCCAGCCGGATGCGATTCGAGCTTCTTCCATATGAATCCTTCTCCTTCCTGTTCTTCTCAGTAGTTGACTTTCGACATGAGTGCCTTGCCGCCATGAAGGGGTATGGGACTCCTCGTTCCGCTCCTTCTTTTCTACTATCCGATTGACGGTGCCTCGATGACGATGGCCTGGAGCTGGACCAGCCCGTCGGCGTATTGCGGCTCGAACAGGGGTGGGCAGTCTTCCAGCCGCACCTGCGCGGCAGCCAGCTTCAAGCCGAAGATGAAGCACGTCGGCTGGCCGCACTGCTTACAGTTGGTGCCCGGCAGCAGCTTGTACACCTCCATGGGTGTCGGCCGGCGGTGCATCTCATGGTCTGGCTCGATCTCCCCCCGTCGCTCCCAGGTGCGGTTGACCAGTTTCACCAGCCCTTCTACTTCCTTAACCGCCGCGTCGCGGTCTTGTACGTTGCCGACGGCGATCTGGTATGGGTGGAAGGCGACGTAGTGTCCGCCCTTCGTCCAGGTGACAGCCGGCGCGCCAAGATTGTACACCGCTCCACGCAGAGTGGCGTTCAGGTAAGGAAACACCTCGCGGATATCGGTCACCAGCCGGGCCATGGCGCTAAAGCGTTCCGTCCCTGGCTCGCACGGCGGGGTGGTCACTTCCAGATCATAGTTCTTGATAAGCATGATGGCCCCTTAACAGTGCAGTTATCCTCACGTCGTCCAACACGTCTTTCTCAGCTCAGAGCATCCCTGATCCACGAGCGTACCTCATCCCTGGTGGGCAACCTTCCTTCTGAGACCACCTGGTTATTGATGACCAAGCCAGGTGGCCCGACCAGCACGTAGCGGTCAATCTGGCGAGGATCCTCCACCCGCCTGACATTTGTCTTTATGCCAAGTTCGGCCAGCACCTGCCCCACCAGAAGCTCCAGCCTGAGCCAGTCGTGGCAGCCGGAGCCCAGGTTTCTGATGTTCATGCCTCGCCTCCGTGCAAGCGACAGCCCCCGCCAGGTGAGCCCACTACCAGCCCTGGGCGGATCCGGCGGGGGCATATCGTTTATCCCGATGCGTATTTCTCCCTCAGCTCCTTGATCAGAGCCACGATTTGCTCCTTGGGCGGGAAGCTGATGGCGTCTTCCGGACAGACTTTGGCACACCCCACACAGTACACAACGCAGTTGTACGGACGCGCGCCCAGGGGGTAAGCGTTTGCCTCATCCCAGTCGAACACATCGCCGGGGCAATGCTCGACGCACTCCTGGCAACCTGTACAGTCATCGGTGTTGACCGTGGGATACCAGGGAATCTGCTCTCTCGGGATCCCTTCGTATACTCCTGACATCTCTATGGACTCCTTCGGCTTATTACCGACAGGATGAGTTGACAAGCAGCCCATCCCGCCGTCTGACGATCACGAACTCAGGCTCGCCACCGTCTCGGCCACCTTGTTATAAGCTTCGTCGGTGGACATGTTCCGCAGGTCAAGGGGGATGATCTGTTTGTCAAAGTCACCCTCTATCTCTGCGATCGCATCCTTGAACATCTTACGCTGCATCCGAGGGTCACAGCCGCCTACGATGTAGGTCCGGCCGGGCTTGAAATAATCCAACCAGAAGCGATCCCCGTCGTCCACGCAGAGCTGAGGGTGGACGATGGCGTACTCCACCTCCAGCTCGTTGCGCACGCGGTTGATCAACTGCCAGAGGTTCAACTCCTGGAACCCTGGGCACTCCCCGGTGCAGAAACACATCACGAATCTTGGTTTGTCTGCCATTCTTTCTCACAATCTCCTTTTCCAGTGATTTTCCATATTTTGGATTGTAGAACTGTTTTCAAGCATCTGTGATTAGCATTCTCCGGTCTCTTAGACATCACCTTCTTGCGATTTGAGAATTCTCTACGCTCCACCCTTGCCTGCCACCGCCAAGACGATGGGCACGGTGAATAAGACACTGTTTCCCTTGCGTCGCAACCGCAGCTCGGTCTTCACTGCTCCGGGTATCTCCGACCAATCGGCCACGATCTCTCTCAGCTCGCCAGCGTTCTCTTCCACGCAGAGGACGTGCCAGTTGGTTTCGTTCACCTCCAGCCCGGCCTCGGCCCACGGTCGCAGCACTTGGGTCTGCTGCCGAAGATACTCATCGGTGAAGACGTAGCGGTTGAGGAAGGCCTGCGCCAATGGACTGGTGGCCAGGAAGTCAACGCCCACCACGCGGCCCCCGGCTCTGACCACCCGACGCATCTCCGCCAGAAATGGCACCTGCTCCGGGAACTCGTGCAGAAACCAGCGCGATGACACCAGGTCAAAGACTCGGTCCCGGAAGGGCAAACTTCGGCCGTCGGCGACCACCGCGTGGCCCGGCCTGATGTCACCCTTTTCGGCTCCCCGCTTCAGTCCGGCCGGTTCGATGTCCAGGGCGATGACTGATCGGCCGGCCCTGGCATACGGCTGGCTCGAAGTTCCGTCCCGCGCGCCCACGTCCAGTAGCAACCGACAGGATAGCAGCCTTTCAGCCGTGTCGCCCATCCAGGCCCGGATGTCGGCATCAGTCACCATCCGGCTTGGGAGTCTCTCCTTCCTGATCTTCATCGCTTTCTCCCATCCGCCCTCGCAGTGGGTTGGGCCCCAGCCGCCGGATCCGCTCCGTCATCTCATTGGGCGATCTGGGCGAAGCGCCCCCCCTCGGCTGAGGATAGATAATACATCTCCAGCCGCTCCCCGGTTCATCCCCTCCCCTTTCCGAAGCGGGCCGCCCAAGAGGGGTCGTTGATGCCATTAGGGGGCGCTTCACCCTTAACCAGTGCCACGGTCGCCGGCAACAGCGGCCCCAGGATCTCCATGCTCTCCCGCACCGCCTGTGGATTGCCCGGCAGGTTGACGATGAGAGTTTTTCCACGTATGCCGGCCACGGCCCGGGAGAGGGCAGCGAAGGAGGTGTGTTTCCGATACCCCTCCAGTCGCATCAACTCGGTCAAGCCGGGCATTTCCCGCTCAATGACCACCCGCGTCGCCTCCGGGGTGACGTCTCTAGGCGACGGCCCTGTGCCCCCCGTGGTCATGATGAGGTCAATGCCCTGCCCATCTGCCAGCTCTACCAATTGCGCCATGATCTCATCCCGCTCGTCGGGGATGATGTGGTAGGCCACGACCTCTGCCCCCATTTCGGAGAGCAGTGTGCCCAGCGCAGGGCCGCTTACGTCCTCTCGCTCGCCCCGAGAACCTTTGTCGCTGACGGTGATCACAGCGGCTGTGATCATTTGTCACCCTCGCTTTTCGTCTGCACTCCGCTTGTTCTTTTCATCCAAGAGGGTAGGCCTTGGATAAGATCATCAGGCCCAAGCCCACCACGAAGAGGGCGAAAACGCTCCAATCCTGCTCCCGGTGCAACTGGGGCAGGAGATCGGTAGCTGCCACGTAGAGGAACGAGCCAGCGCTAACCCCTAAGAGCAGGGCCAGAAGTGGATCACCTGGCCCCTGAATCCCTCTGTAGGCCACGATGGCCCCTAGTGGCGTAGCCAGAGCGACGACCAGGGAGAGCAGGAAAGCCTGCCTTCGGCCATAGCCTGCCCCCAGGGCAATAGCCGCCATGGACAGTCCCTCAGGAAATTCATGGACGATGACGGCGAAGGCCGCCACCAACCCCAATGAAGTTGAAGCACCGAAGCCGGCCGCCACCGCCAGACCGTCCACCAGGCTGTGTAACGTCAGAGCGGCGAAGGCCACCAGGCCCATAGGGTGTAATGGGCACTCCTCGCAGTATTCAGGGCAAGCGTGGGTGAAGGTCACCTGCTCCAGGGCGAAGAGAGCGCCGAAGGAGGCCACCAATCCCCAACTGGCGGGGCCACTGCCCCGCACCACCGCTTCCGGGATCAGGTGCACGAAGGCTGCGCCCAACAGCACCCCGGCACCGAAAGCCATCATCCGGCGGAGCGGACCCGGTTGCCAGCCAGCCCGGCGGAGCGGAGCCAGGCTGCCGATCAGGGTAGCTGTGCCGGCCAGCAGGCTGTAGAATATGACAGGCTGCATTAGTAATTACTGCCTTTCGTTTCGCTCCATCAGCGACGTGCTGTCCCCTTCTGCTCCCGTCGCCCGCTACAGCGGGGACAGGGACAGACCCGCCACACACTTCTCGCCGGGAGGCGCGGGGCGCTTCCCCCAGCTCCCCGGCGAGCAACTCGAGTAATCGAAGTAGCCAGCCGTTGTTCAGGCAGTACAGGATGCGGTTGCCCTCCCGCTCGTGCACCACCAACCCAGCAGCTCGTAGCACGGCCAGGTGCTGAGAGACGGTGGGCTGGCGGCAGCCCAGCAGGGCCACCAGATGGCAGACGTATTGTCCCCCCTCCTGCAGTGCATATAAGATGCGCAAGCCGACGGGGTGGGCCAGGGCCTTGAAAACTCTGGCCTGATCGCGGTATGCCAGCATCATCTCCCTCGCCTCTTGGCCAGCCTCCCCTTACCCCTCAAGCTCCGATTGAGCCGGTGCTGAAGTCACCCAGTCCTTGACCTCGGCTTTCGATGGGATGCGACCACCACACATCAGTTGCTCGTTGATCACCAATCCTGGCGTGAACATCAGGCCATACTTCAGAAACTCCATATGGTCAGCGACATGCTGCACGGTGACCTCAGGCAAGTCGTCTCCCCGTTCCGCCTCCAGTTCCTCCAGAGTATCCACCACCACCCGTAAGACCAGCTCGCAGTTGATGCAACCAGGGCCCAGAACCTTGATGTTGAGTGCCAATTTGGACCTCCTGTAAAGTTTATTTCACCTCGATGGTCGGCTCGACCTCGATCTCCGACTTCACCGAGTTAGCGACCAGACTGTACTTCTGTGCCGACTGCAAGGCACGACGCGCCCGCGCCTCCACGACCGCCGGGGCATCCTCCCCCGCTGCAATCTGGATGATCGGCCAGAGGCAGACGTGAGTGAAGATCTCCGTCCGATCCAGCTCGATCAACTTGGTGCCTTCAGCGCGGCACGTGTACGACAGCAGATTGAGCTTGAACCGCTCAGCCGCCCAGATGAACATCATCATGACGCAGGTGTTGACCGCCGCCACGAAAGCATCTTCGGGAGTGAGCACGCCAGGGTGACCGTGGGCGTCGGGCGGGGCGGAAAAATCCATCTCCGGACCGTTGCCCATAACGACGTGTCCCCAGTGCTCCCCCTTCCACGAAACGGTGGTGTGATAGGTTGCCGTGCGACTCATGCCAGCACCTCCTCTTTCTCGCTGAAAGCCGCGTATTCACGCCGCAGCGTCTTCGCGTAATCTTCCTCTTCCTCTTGCAAGATAGGATTGTAGATCTTCACCACCTCCAGCAGCTCGCGCGCCGTCTCCTCGCCAGGCATTTTGCCGGCCTGGTGAAATTGCTGGAAGATGAGGGGCAAAGCGATCAATGTGACGACGCGCCCATCCACGGCGACCTCCTGGATAGGGATGCCCGATCCGCACGCACAGGTAGCCTGAACCGCCTCTTCGGGTTCGGACGCCTCGGCCAGCTCTGTGAACGTCTCGGCGCGCTGGCCCGCCGTCTTGCCCAGGAGCATGTCCACCAGGTCCGCCACTCGCTCTGCCGTGGCTTCAACGGCCTGTTGCCCGGCATCATTCAGCCTGCGCTTGCCTTCAGGCTGCCCCATCCCATCCTCGGCCACCAGATCGCTCACCACGACGCTAGCGGCGGGTTTGCCAGAATACATCTCGGTGGCACGGGCCGCACAGCGTTTGTCGCAACCGTCCACGGCAACGGTTGGATAAAAGCGAGCAAAGGCGCGATCCCCCTTGCCACCGGCTAGAAAGAGGGGCAGACAGATGGTCACTGTATCGGCGGGGCGCAGTTGCTCCAACACCTTCAACGCCGCCAGCCGCGTCACCGTCCCTTCCGACAGTTCCTCGCCAGAACAGGCCACGATTCCCACTTTCTTCTTCGGCAGGTCAGGCATTTTCCCCCCCGTTATCTCTGGAAAGACTGTCCACGACGGCGACGATTTCTTCTGCCAGCACGCGGGCCAGTTCATGCCCAGCCTCGTTGAGCTCAGCGATGCCCTTCGGCTTGAACTGGCGATGGCGGCGGTAGACGTCGAGGACGGCGAAATCCCGCGCTACCGTCCCACCACTCTCTTCCACCATCTTGGTCGCGCAGGCCAGCTTGCAGCCGTCAATCGTCACCGCCGGGCTCCCGGCCACCGCCGCGCGCGCCTCCTCGTCCCCCAACACCAGGAGGGAGAGCGCCACCAGTTGCGCCTCGGCAGGCCGCATGTCCTCGGTCACTTCGTAGGCCGCCTCACGGCTCACGGTGCCGTAAGTCTTGCCAATACCGCTGCACGGCACGATTACCACCTTTCGCCTGCCCTCACTCATAGTCTCTTGGCCTCCTCTTCGGCTTCCTGCTTCATCTCGAGAAAGTAGGCCTGCGGGTCGAGCAGGCGGGCGCGGTCGGACTCCCAAGCGCTGGCCTCCATCACGGCCAGCCAGCCTTCGCCGTACGGGTCCTGGTTGATAACTTCCGGCGCGATCTCCATGGCCGGGTTGACTTCCACAATTCTACCGGTCACGGGCGCCGCCAGGCTGATGTCGGCCTTGATGGTCTC
>Ga0209979_1002002_pt1 | contig 20488 bp, 16 predicted proteins | sample AnhtaG_FD_183114 | JGI IMG/M metagenome (GOLD analysis project Ga0209979, IMG submission 183114) | Deep subsurface microbial communities from Anholt, Denmark to uncover new lineages of life (NeLLi) - Anholt_01485 metaG (SPAdes) (version 2) | ecosystem: Environmental > Aquatic > Marine > Oceanic...
AGGCTCCGGCCAAAAGGGAGCTCAACCAGAGAATAAAAACCATGTTCGATCCCAAAGGGGTTTTCCCCTCCCTGAATCCCTTGAAGTAGGGCTTTCCCGCTGTTCGTTCCCTTTTTGCCTGACATAGACATTGAGACAGCAGACTCACCGAAGTCTCCCAGTCGAACTGGGCTTTAAGAAGAAAGCCACGGCACCGGGCCGTGGCTTTCTTAAGCGACTATTGAGAGAACGCTCACTCGGGGGGGAAGTTGTCGGAATGGAACTTCAGCACCGCCCTCAAGCGGTCGGCGATGTAGTTGAAGTTGTTGGCAGGCAGATTCCCGTACCCGCTGTAGTAAGCAGGGGAGTCATGCTCCACACCGGCATTGGTCAGGGCAGCATCGAAGGCTTCGGCGTGGAGATTCATATCCATCTCGTCATCTAGCCCGCAGTCAATGTAAATTGTGAGGCTGTCAAGGGCGGGCTTAAACCTGGTTGGATTACTGCTCACCATCGTAGTCACATCTTCGGCGAGCCACTTGTTCCAGATGGTCGTGTTCAAAGTGCCGCCGGGTGAATAATCGGGACCGAAGGGGAGATCAACTCCCACCAAACCCTCGTCCGCCGGGGCTAAGCGATGGAAATAAGTGGTGTCAGGCTCCGACAGACTGTGGGGGCTAAAGACCGCGCCCATGCTGAAGAATAACGTCGTCCAGGGTTTCGTCTGGGAGGGAGAGAAGGCATAATAACCGGCAGAATCCCCGAAGCTAACCCCGTTCTCGCTATAGACATCCGATATGTGCTCTGTCGTGAGACTGAAGGATAGAGGCGCTGACATCGCCGACACCGAGGTGTACAAGTCCGGATGGCGCATCGCAACCTTCATGGCTCCGTAGCCGCCCGCAGAATGACCGCTTATGGCGCGATAATCCCTTGCCGTACCGGTGTGTTGAACGGAGTCGGTCGGCTGGCCCAGATTGTCAAAGGCGGTGTACTCCCACCAGGGACCGTCATAGGCGGAATAAGCGGCTTCCACCTGCTCAATCACATCCCGCCAGATGTAAGTTTCGTATTCTCCGGTGAAGGTCAGCTCAGCGTAAGCGGTATCCTTCACCGCCGTGGACCCAGCGGGGTTGCCCATGCTATCATACCGGGTGTACTCGTAATAGACAGTGTATTCAACCGCCGCGGTCATCATGGAGTCCGAATCGGTGTAGAAGCCACCTCCCAGCTTGCTGGAGGCGTCGGGGGTGACGATCAACATCGGTCTTATCTCCCCCCTGGAGATCATCTCGTCGGCGATCTCCTTCAAGGAGAAGTAATCCAGGAAATAGCGCTCGTTTCCCCAGAAACCGTGCAGGAGATAAAGAGTCGGATAACGGGTGTTTGTGTTAGTCGGGTCGTATCCCGGAGGAGTGTAGACCGCGATGTTTCTCTGAGTGAGATCTCCGCTCAAGTTTCCCCAGAAGGAGACGGAATCATAGAACGAACCGGTGTAATCTAAACCTTCGGAAATCTGAGGTCCGGCAGGATTTTCCCTCTCCGAACATCCGAAGAATAGCAAGAGACCTGTAACGAGCACCAGTATGCCTAGTTTCTTGAAAGCTGGTATCATCTAATCCTCCAATTCTAGATTTCCGAATCCTCAAGAGTTAGAAACGATAGGTCAAAGAGAACAGGGAGCTAAAGCTGTTCATCTTGTAAGAACCGGTATAATTGTCGAAAAGCCCGTCTCCATTCGGATCGGAGAGGGTGTCTATATCGCGGTCCCAAGAGGAAACATATTCGAAATTGTAGCTGACCTCGTAACCACCAAAAAACAGCGATCCCCCGATGTTGAAACTGTTCTTATCGCCAACGTCGGGGAAAAGCGGGCTTAAGGTCTCGTCGGGTACCGGGGAGGGATCGTAGTAGTAACCGCCCCTCAAGGTCACCGTCTCGTTGAAGACATACTGCAATCCCGCGGAGAAACGCACCGTGTTTTCCCAGTTGGTGACTATGGTGATGTTCTCCGCCGAATCGCCCACTGGTGTCATTCCCTCAAGCTCCAGTTCCAAAAGCTCCAGCTGGTCCCACTGGGTGAAGCTAACGTCGGCGGTGAGGGTGAGTTTATCGTTGGGTATATACGCTATCCCGACACCGACATCAGCGGGCAGCTTCAAGTCTAACTCGGCGTCGGGTTTGGTGGAGCGCAGCCCTCCTTTGAAGAGGTTGGCGATGGTGGTGTCTTCAGCAGTGCCCTTGTCCAGAAAGAACTGCTCCATCCCGGGGTTTTCAGGAAGGTATAGGTCCAGTTTGGTGTCGCCTTCGAGTTTCACAGTGGTGCCCGATCGATAGCTGACCCCAATCTGAAATTTGGGATTGAGCTTGAAGAGCAAGCCGGCGTTGAAGCCATAACCCCAGCCCTTTCCCTTAAAGGCCACATCGGTGTACAGGTGATCCAGGGGCCGAGGCAGCCAAATGGTGTCGCCGGTTGTGGGATCAAGTTGAAGGTTCGGCGTTATCTCTGTTTTCCGGAGGTCCATTTCGCAGTATTGCGCTGAGAATCCTCCACCGAAGAACAGCTTATTCTCCACCACCTCTTTGGCGACGGAGGGATGAAAATCAATCACCCTTAACCTGGAGCTGTGGTCGATTTCGGGGTATTCTACGGTGTTGTTATAACCGACCGGCGGGTCGAAGAGGTCCCATCTGAAGTTGAGGTCATGATTCAGGGAGACTCCCACTCCGGCTGTCATTCCCTTCACCCCGGGCAGCTTCACGAAGCCACCGGCGTTCGGGAAGACGTTGATTTCGTCCTTATGAAACCAGCGAGTGCCGTTCTTGAAGCCGATCTCATAAAGAGATGTGCCCTCCCCCAACTTGATATTCGGAGTATACTCGCCTCGGTGGGAGGTAGCCATTACTGTGATGTTCACCTCCGAGGATTCAAGTTGAGCCAGACCGGCTGGATTCCAGTAGACTGCGCTCCAGTCATCCGCCAATCCCCGAAAAGCCCCTCCCATGCCGACAGCCTTGGAGCCTACCCCGCTGGTGGCGAAACCTCCCGCGAGGGAGCTGGCCGCTAGCAAGAAACTCAAGAATGACGATAAACAGAAGAGAACGGTCATTTTTCTAAACATCGACAACTCCTATTGTGATTTCTGTAGTCTTTATGACTGTGTCCCGGTTTGATCTTAGGCTCTCAGATTGATACACTAGATCCAAATCGGCTCACCAGAATCGCGGGATGCTGCAAGCTTTGCCTGATTTCCGGGAAGCCTTTCAACCAACATAACTTCTCTGCCCGAAAAAAATCGCTAAATATTACGAAAACAAAAAAACTTTGTCAACACATTTTTAGAGGTTTTCTAACTTGGAGATGCCGGCGAGGGAACTGTCAAAGCCGAGAACGAGAGTCTCTTCAGAGCTGCAGCAGTATCTCGTTCCGCTGCTCAAACTGGAGTTCATTGATCTTGTCTTGCCCTTGGATGATTGGCTTACTCGAAGCGATCTCTCCAACAGTCTCGCTTTGCGCTCATCTCAGCTGTCGTCGACTATTTCGGATTTTGCCTTTTGTCTCCTCAGGAGAGTTCTGATGGCAGCGCTCGAGGAAGGTACTTGACAGATTTAATCACGTATCCCTATGGGTGGCAAAGACTTCTCTTGACATTGAGAGGAGACTTTTTTATATAAGCGTGATTTCAAAAAGCAAGCGTTACTTGAAACCACTACCTGGAGGTAGGAGAAACAGCAATGTTCATCAAAAACCATGCTATTGTGAGGAGGCTGAAGTTTCCTATCCCTCCTCTCAAGAACCGTTGGTGGGGCAAAGCCTTCGCCTTTTTCATGGGGCTCCTTTTCCTCAGTGGAGCTTGCGTCCTGGCGAAGTCGCCTGCCGGTGCTGAGATGGTCGGTGACGAGACCTGCTCGTGGTGTCACGAGGAAAGAAGCGTGGCTTTCTCTGGTAACATCCACGCCAGGCTCTCGGTTGGAGGTGACAATACCTGCGAAGCTTGCCACGGTCCGGGCTCAATACACGCCGAAGAGGGAGACCCTGATCTGATCTATCATCCCTCCAAGGACTACTCCATCACGGAAAAGAACCGGTGCAATAACTGCCATCGAAGTGGCACAATGGATTCTTTCGGTGGCCTGGCGCACTCCGAGGTGGCAGAGGGTTGTGGTGACTGCCATCAAGTCCATTCCGAAAAGAGACACCTCCTTAAAAAAGAGGACCCCGGATTGTGTTTTGATTGTCACTTAGACACCAGGGCGGAGTTTCGTCTGCCCTCTCACCATCCAGTCGCGGAGGGTCTGATCCGCTGCTACGACTGTCACGCGGTTCACGGCGGCACCGTCAAATTCGCCCTTGACCATCGAGACCGTGAGCTTTGCTTCTCCTGCCACGCCTCGAAAGAGGGACCCTTCATTTTCGAACATGAACCGGTCAACGAAGACTGTGGAGCCTGCCACAATCCTCACGGGACCGTCGCCGACAACCTGCTGATCCAGAATGAGCCGTTCCTTTGCCTCTCCTGCCATGCGATGCATTTCCACACGGGACTCACAGGCTTCGAGGGAGATTTCATTGCTCCGGTGCATCCAGAACGAGGAGGCCTCTCCAGCCGCGACGGCATGAAGCAGGCGTTTTTAACCAAATGCACCCAATGTCACTCCGAAATCCACGGGTCTGATCTTCCCGCCCAGTCAATTTCGGGTCACGGCAGAGCACTGACAAGGTAAGGAAAAACAGATGAAAAGATTGTTTTTGACTGTTGCCATAGTTGCGCTGGCAATCGGCTTTTCACTTCCTCCGGCTCCGGTCTCTGCCCAGGAAGGCTTTTCCACCTGGAGCTTATGGGTGGGGGGTCACTACACCGGGTTTGAGGACTACTACAAAAGGGTCGGGGAGTTTGATCGGGGTGAAGAAGGGGCGATGCCGGAGATAGCATTACGATATTCCGGCTACCGGGAAAAGGAGAATTTCTATATTTCCGGACATTACTACGACCCCAAGAGGATGTCGCTTGAGCTGGAGGGAAGTTCAAAAGATATCATCTCCGCACGGATTTCCTACAAATCCTTTCACCGCCAGAGGGGCACAGATCTTTTGAGGAATCTAGTGGTTCGGGAGGCGACTGATCGAACCGCAGGCACTCCCGGTGGCAAAATAGTAACTTATGAGGATAAGGCCTCGGGAGCTGATTTCGGATATACCCGGCACCAGATTGAAACTGATTTTCAGGTGAAGGTTCCGGGTGCCTCCGGGGTGAGGTTCTGGGTTACCCACCGGGCTCTCTTGGAGGATGGCGAGGAGCAGAAGGTGGTTTCCATGCACTGTTCCTCCTGTCACATGGTTTCGACCTCTGCCTCGGTCGATCGCCGCACTCACACAATCAACACCGGAGTCGAAGGCGAGGCCGGGCCATTTTTGCTCTCTTACGAGTTCACCTACAGGAATTTCAGATCCGAGGTTACCACCACGGAGGCTTTCTACGACACCGCCCAACATCCGGTGAACGGTGGGGCTATAGATGAATTCGGCTCCCGGGTGAACTTCGATGGGGAGTTCGTTCCCTTTGGCCAGTATGCGGACATCCAGAAGTTAGCTCACACCATCAAGGTCAAGACCGAGCTGGGTCGAGGTCAGCTTCTAGGTGGATTCACCAATTCCACCGTGGATAACCAGACTGTTGACCTCAAGGCCAAAGGCAATCACGGCAGCCTGAAGTTCATCTATCCCCTCTCCAGTAAGACCAAGATGGTGGCCTCCGCTTCGATGGGCAAGATTGAGAGCGACGAGGTCATAGTCGACCTCGCCCCCTGGAGGGATGGTTTAACCGGTGGAGGTCAGAATTTCGATTTCACTCGCTACTCCAATCTGACCCGCGCCGAGGTCAAGGGTTCGCTGGAGATGCTATACCAGCCGAGCAGGAGATATCGCCTCTCCTTTCTGGCAGGCTATGAGGGGATAACAAGAGATGATTTTCCCGAGCTTGGCGCCGATCAGAAAACCACCAAGCTCAAATTCCAGATGGGAGTGAAATATAGACCGCGCTTGAAATTCACCGGTCGGCTGAAATACTCATTCGAGACTATCGACACTCCGTTTTCGCCCTCCGGGAGGATGTTTGAGGCCTCCGGTAATCCTGTAGGCAATCCTGTTTTGACTCCCCTTGCCAACAACACCCAGGTTTTCTACTTCCAGCGCGATTCCATCCGTTATGGGGATGTCACCAATCAGCCAACCAGTCGTCATGGAGTAGAAGTGAGCTTGAGCTTCAAACCCACTCGGAAGTTCAGCTTCTCACCGGGATTGAAGGTGAGCAAGGAGACAAACAGCGACAACGAAAATCTGGACTTCGAGCGCACCAAGTTTCAACCTCACTTCTTGGTCAACATCTCCCCGAATGCTAGCTGGAACTTCTTCGGTGATTATACTTATCTTTTCGATAAGTCGAACGGCTTGGCGGTAGTGCCGATGATGGATGGGTGAGGGGGTCACCTTGCCGGCGCCACAGGTGGTGGCGTGAAGCACTATGGCTCCCTTTTCGCAGAGACCGAATACAGCTCCAAATCTCATAACCTCCAGGCTGGGGTTTTCTTCAGCCCGGAAAGAAGCTTGAACTTCTCCCTGCAAGGGAACTACCTCAAGAGCGAGGCCTCCTTCGATCCCATCCAGATGCCTCAGGCTCCTGCTGAGGTGACGAACGAGATCGCCGCGAGCGACTACGATTACTCCAACGTAGATCAGTATTCCGACCTCTCTTACGAGTGGTTCACTCTCTCCTTGGGCTTAGAATACAAGTTGTCACCCCAGGTCTCTCTGACCGCGGATGCTAACTACTACGACTTGACAGACGACCAGCCCTACGTTTACGGAGTGGAGAGCGGTTCCTTCTACGTAATCAGAACCGGTTTCAGGATAAGCTATTAGTCCTCTTAAGAAGGAGTGAGATTTCAGAGACGGACGGGCTGAGATCGCCCGTCCGTTTTTGCATCATCTCTGGGTGTCTTTTTCAGATGTCGGAGACTACTGGAATTCGTCAAACCCACGCAGTAAAGGTTTGACATCATGGCCGTGCGTTGGTTATCCTGACTCAAAGTAGTAAGAGACTCGCGCATCTTTATATGGTCTGCCTCACAAACAAAAAGAAGATTGGCGCAAATCACCTGTTGGAGGAACTGATTATGATCCGACTACTTATTGGCATCTGCGCGGGACTCTGTCTCCTCATTTCATCGTGTGGCCCGGCGCAAAAGCAGGAAACCTCGAAAGGAGAAGAGATGACGACGAGTTCGGAGCTGCTCGCCAAGGGGGATGAGCTGTTCAACAGTCGAAATTACGCCGAAGCCACGGAAACATACCTGCAGGCGGTCACCGCCGCAGAGAAGGAGGAGGCAGAAGTAACACTTGTGGAGGCTCTCTCTCAAGCTGCTCGAGGATACTTGGCCCAGGGCAAAAAGGTGGAAGGACGTCCCTGGCTTGAAAAGGCGAAGGCTCTGGCCTCCGACAGAGAGCCCAAAGCCTGGTCTCGCTATCTCGGTGTCCGGGGGCGATTCGAGTGGAAGGACGAGAAGCTGGAGGTGGCAACAGCAACTTTCAGGCAGATGTATGACTACTGTCTCCAGAATGAGCTCCACGGTCGGGCCGTCGATGCTGCCCACATGGTCGCAATCACAGCCGGTCATGAAGAACAGATCGTCTGGGCTCGAAAGGGAATCGAAGCCGCGGAGGCCGGCAATCTCGATGGCTGGCTGGGGCCGTTGTGGAACAATCTGGGATGGACCTACGATGAGATGGGTCAGTACCAGGAGGCCCTGGGGGCTCTGAAAAAGGCCCGCGAGTATCACCACAGGGTGGGCGGCGAGCATGCAAAGTTGGTGGCCGATTGGTCGGTGGGGCACGCATACAGGAAACTGGGAGAGCTCGATACCGCCCTGGAGTGGTTGCGTCCGGTGCTGGCGCGGGCCGAAAAGCGCTACGCCGCCGACCGCAATCCCGACACTGCCGAGTGGGTGGGACACTCCTGCAAGGAATTGGGCGAGATTGCCGTTGCACAGGGCAAGCTGGAGGAGGGCTTGAAGTACCTCGAACGAGCCAGAGATGAGCTCACGGTTGCGAAGATGCCGGAGTGGGATCCAGACGGATTCAAAAAACTCACCGACAGAATTGCCGAGATCACAGAGAGGATAGATCGCTAAAAGAGAACTTACCGTTGTCCGTCTGGTCCACGGCTCCCGCATTAGCCCCTTTTTTCCCACTTTGATCTGCAGGGGACGGAACTCTTCCAATCGCGAAAGAGATCGTGCGACTCACCATCCGGGATAGGTCATCTACTGATTGAATGACCTGAGCCCAATCGCTCAAGTAACCGGAATAGCGAACGATTCTAATAGAGATACTTGGTTTAGTACCGTCAGCTGTGCAGACCTTCAGAAAGGGGCTTTGAATATGAACAAGACGTATTTTGCACTGGTTGTGGGCCTGCTTGAGCTTCTCGTGATTGCTGGATGCTCGCAGGCGCCGATTCAGGTCGCGGAGCTACATCATTTTCCCTTAGATAGTATGGAGGGAATCATCACTCAATCCGGAGTGGAGATTGACCGGCAGGTTTCAAGTGATGGAAACGGAGCCTTGCGGGTCATTTTCAACGAACCAACAGTCGTGCGGTTGTTCGAACTGAATGACATAAACATCGAGAATGCCAGGTTGATTTACCAAGCCCGCCTTCGCACTGACAACGTCGAGGGGCAGGTCTATCTGGAGATGTGGTGCCATTTTCCTGGTAAGGGTGAGTTTTTCTCTCGTGGGCTTCAGAATCCCCTGACGGGAACCACAGATTGGGTTACCGAAGAAACCCCGTTTTTCCTGGGGGAAGGGGAGAGGCCGGACCGGGTGAGGCTCAATCTGGTTGCCAATGGGAAGGGGACTGCCTGGATTGACGAAGTCAAGCTTCTGAAGGGTTCTCTTGGATAGAGCTCACGGTTGGGAATCCCCAGCCCCCGGTTGATGTAACCACGAGCAGGTGACTCAGAATCTCCGGTCTGGTTAATCATTCTCTGATGATTTGGTCTCCGCCTGACGTCTCCAGCTCCCTCGTTAGGGGATCGATGGGAGCTTTTAACATCCATTGTCTTTGTCCCCGAAAGAGCTGAAGGAGTTCAACGCCAACGTCCCTTCCTCGGACCGCGGTCTTGACAATTCCTCAGACGCACCGTGGAGCCTAAGCCTCTGAAAATCCTTGACATACACTATAAGCGGGGTATATTGTTAAAAATGAGTTGTGTGACTTGTCAGTTTAGCACTTCGGCTTGAGTCTAGATCTGGCCTGGCGTTTGATGATGTACTCGGTGAGGTTAGTTGTGATCCTCATGGTGGGGGCGGCAATATTGGCTCCTGCTGGCGTCACAGCAATTGAGGTGCAGGGGGACGTCAAGGGGACTTGGAGCATGGAGGACAGTCCTTACAATGTCGTTGGCAATCTTCGAGTTCCAAGGGGAAACAGCCTGAATATTGAGCCCGGAGTTGTGGTAAATTTCCAAGGATATTACAGACTCCTGGTGGACACCATGGCGGTGCTAAAGGCCATTGGAACCGAGACCGACTCCGTCATTTTCACGGCGCAGGACACCGCTCAGGGCTGGCGAGGAATAAGATTCATTCACGCAGGTCAACTCTCCCGATTGAGTTACTGTCGGATAGAATACGGTCGCGCTACCGGCTATGACCGGGAAGAATTTGATGGCGGCGGCATCCTCTGCTGGAGTTCCAACCCCTCAATAGTCAATTGCACCATCAGGAGGAATCGAGCTGAATGGTGGGGCGGAGGGATCTGTTGCGAGGAGCATTCCAACCCTCTGATTGCGGGAAACACTATCTGCGAGAATTCGGCTACTTACGGAGCCGGAATCGCCTGTTCCTTTTACTGCTCTCCCTTGATAACCCGTAATCAGATCTACGACAATTCGGCTAAAACCTTAGGCGGCGGTATCTATTCCCGTTACTCGGAGCCCCGAATTGAAGATAACCTTCTCCACGGGAATCTGGCTAAGTTCAAAGGGGGAGGGATCTATTGCCGGGGATCGAAGCCCAAGATAACTAATATCACCGTCACTCAGAATGAAGCCGTTAGGGTCGGCGGCGGAATCTGCTTTGTGTTTTCTCAGCCGACGATCAGAAACAGTATTATCTGGGAGAATTCCTGTCCCAAAAGCCCAGAGATACATTTGGACAGAAGCACCCTGACAATCAGATACAGCGATATCAAGGGTGGCTGGAAGGGTACAAGCAACATCAATGAGGATCCTCTTTTCGTAGATCCCAAGAAGGGGGATTTCACTTTAGGGGAGGAGTCTCCCTGCATCGATGCCGGTGACCCCGAATCCTTTCAGGACAGGGATGGCAGCGTCTCCGACATGGGAGCGCGTTTTCCCAGCTGGCTGGAAGATAAGCGATGACTGCTTTCTGAAATAACTTGCCTCTTCGTGAAAAGTCTCTCTGGATTGGACTGCGTTTTTTCTACGACTAAGATCTTTCGGAAGTGAGTTATTGGAACTCTTAAAATCAATCCTTTTGCGGAAGGAGGTATCTATGAAGTACCTCATTGAGAAACGGGTTGGGCTCTCTGTTCTGGTAGTCTTTGTATCACTTTCGCTTTCGGGTGCAGCTTATGCTCTGGAGTATGTCGAATCCTCCAATGGGCTTGATTACCCACGGATGGAGGGAGGGCAGACCGAGCTGGAGCTGGCGGATGTGAATGGTGACGGTCATCTGGATATCCTCTCCATAGGTGACCATGGTTCCCCTTACGTTAACAGCGACCAGCACGGAGTCATGGTTTGGTTCGGGGATGGTGCTGGCAACTGGTCTGTCTATCAGAACGGTAACTTCGGATATGGCGGAATTGCGGTCGGTGATGTCAACAACGACGGGTTGCTCGATGTCGGTTACGCCATGCATCACAATTATTCCGGAAACGATTTCGGAGACCAGCTGATGGAGGTCGCTCTCGGTGATGGCACCGGAAGGAACTGGCAACCCTGGGATGACGGTTTGGCCACCAACGGTGAGGACTGGGGGATGTTCGGAACCGATTTCGCCGACGTTGACTGCGATGGTTTTCTGGACGTGGCCTCCAACTCCTTCGGTTGTTGTTCCGGAGTTCACGTTTACATCAATCAGGGGGACGGCAGCTGGGTGCAGTCTTCCGGTTTTTTGGGCGGCAACTCTCAGATGGATTTGGTCTTCGGGGACATTAACTGTGACGGCTATCCCGATTTCGCGGTCGGTCATCAGTATGGCACCGTCTATTTCGGCGACGGTGAAGGTGGTTTCACCAACGCCGACGGGAATCTGCCCTCCCCGGGCTCTCAGGGGCACGATGGAGTCGATCTGAGGGATGTCGATGGCGACGGAGGCATGGATTTGTCCTTCGCCAATTCCTCCGGGGGGGTGGAGGTCTGGTGTTGGGACGAGGCGACTGAGCTGTGGGTTGACTTCTCCGGAAGCTTACCCTCCTCCTGGAACGCTGAAGCCACCCAACTGGCGGACATGAACTTGGATGGATTTGTGGACGTGGTCGCCTTCGGGCGGGGGGATGTTGTTGTCTGGAGCGGTGATGGTGCTGGCAACTGGACCCCGGAGACAATGTTCAACACCCCCAATCCGGGATACAAATCTGCCCTCCGCGTTGGCGGAGATGCCGACCACAACGGTTACCCAGACATTGCTCTGGTTTCCGAAGAGGGCCGTTGGCCGAACGAACGAAATCATTTGAGGTTCTTCAAGGAGACATCGATTCCGGACAGCCTGACTGTTCACCCTGCTCTTCCCAGCGGTGGCGAGGTTTTCATTGGAGGCTCGGTCGGCTTCATCGATTGGACCAGCGCTGTTCCCTCCGGCGAGACCACCTCGGTGAGGTTGGAATTGTCGCTCACCGGGCCTGACGGGCCTTGGTATCTGATAGATGAAGATCTGCCGAACAACGGACGTCATCAGATAATCTGGCTGCTGGAGGCTAACTCCTCCAACTGCCGCATACGTTACACCGTCGTGGGAATTAACGGATCTGCTCAGGAGATCACTCCAGCCTCTTTTGAAATCCGTTCCTCCTCCGCAGAGGTAGTGGAGTTGACTCTGACTCCGTATGATCCCCCAGTTACGATTCCGCCACAGGGAGGGAGGGTTTTCTTCCGCGCCAAGCTCAAGAATTTGACCGGTGAGCCTCAGAGTTGGCAGGTGTGGTCAATGGCTAAGCTTCCGAGCGGCGAATACTACGGACCGTTAGAGCTGCGGCCGGTTGGACTGGACCCGAATCAGACCGTGCGTGTGGATAGTCTGGGCCAGAACGTTCCCGGAGGCGCTCCGGCGGGGAGCTACCTGTACATCGGGTATGTCGGAATCTATCCAGACAGTGTAGCGGATTCGAGCTATTTCGAGGTGATCAAGATCGAAGGGGACAAAGCAGCGGCGGTTTTCGACTGGAGCTCATACAGTTGGACAGTGAAATCTCCGGAGATCCCTTTGACAACGTCACTAACCAGAGTTTACCCCAATCCCTTTAATGCCGAAACAACCGTTGAATTCCAGCTCGCTTCCGAAAGCAAGGTAACACTGGAGCTGTTCGATATTCTTGGGAGAAGGGTAGCAACCCTGGTGGATGAAACAAAGAGCGCTGGGAGACACTCTTTCATCTGGGACGCCTCCGGGCAGACAAGCGGAATATACTTCTGCAGGCTTACCGCCGGGAATTACTCTGAGACCATGAGAATGACATTCTTGAAGTGAGGCGGCGAGCCAATCCCTTTCGCTACTCACCGAGAAGCAGATACCATGTAACCCCCTGGCCTGTGTCAGGGGGTCTTCGGCGAGTGGTGAGTAGTGAATAGTCAATAGTGAATGGTAAATAGTCTTCCGCTGGGTCGTTCCCTTACTTCATTCTGTCGCAGCCAGCCCCCGCTTGCTGCCTCTTGTTGTAAAAAAAAGCCGTTGTACGCTTGCCGAGTCTCGAGAGGGGGGCTGAAACTCGAAAATCGAGCAAACGACAACGGCAGATTTTGCTTGTTCCTCCAAGGGACTTTGTCCGTGGATATTCGCCACCCTCCGTATATCTTCCATGATATACCCCTTGGTGGATTCTATTGCAAGTGTCAGGAACTCCAATATCGTCCACCTGACAGATTTTGTCAATAGATATTTTACATTTCGGCATTTTTCTTCAAATTTTAATAGACGGCTTCTACTCTTTTTCCATTTTCTTTAGAAATCCTTGGGAGCCGGGGAATTGAGACGGATCTGGAGGTCTTGAATAACATCAACGCTCAAAGGCCTTTACTGTCCCTGAGTTACCGGTTGAACAAGACTCGGTTCAGTCCCTTCGATGTTTGCCAAAGCACCTCAATGTCCCTGCACCAGCAGGAGATAGGCGTGAGTTTGCGGCTGAAGTCTCGCCTGAGCTGCGTGTGTGAACTTGGAGAACATTGTTGCAGGAGCCTCAGTCATGCCAGATGATCTCCTCCAGTGGAAACACCGGCCCGTCCTTACAGACACGCTTGAGATCGAAACTCTCGTGCCCTTGGGTCCCCTTCACCTTCACTGTGCATCCCATACAAGCGCCGATCCCACAGGGCATAGCCGTTTCCAGAGAAGCCTCGCAAGGGATGTTGTACTTGGCTGAGAGCCTCGCCATCTCTTTCAGCATCTCCTCGGGCCCACAGGTATATACCTTCAAATCATCCAGCGGTAGAGAGGTCGATTGTATCGCCTCCTCAAAACAGGAGGTTACAAAACCGCCGTGGCCGAAACTGCCATCATCGGTTGCCGGGAACAGGTTGACTCTCATCCTCCGCAATTCGGGTAAGCCGAAATGCTCGCTTCTTGTTCTCATTCCGACATAGAAAAGGATGTTCCCCGGCGGCAGCTTTTTTTTTTGCAATAGAGTCTTCGCGAAGAAGTGGAGAGGAGGAACGCCCACTCCACCGGCGACCAAGGCTACGATGTTTCTTTTTGAGGGGAGAGTGAAACTGTTTCCCAGTGGGCCTAACAGATTGAGCATGTCGCCCTTTTTCATCCGGGAGAGCGAGCTGGTCCCCCGCCCGACGACCTTGAAGACGATCTCGAAGATCCCTGCCGCGGTGTCGGTATCGTGAACTGAATAGGCCCGCCTCCAGAAAGGCTCTCCGGCTTTCGATGTCAAGATATGAACGAAATTCCCGGGGCGGGAGCTCCTCGCAATTGCAGGGCAATGAAGAGTCATCCTGAAAAGGGAGGGAGCTATCGATCTGATCGCGGCAACGGTGGCATCAAGTTGATAGGGCACAGAGTCAACACCTAAGTTTAAGGACCGACCCCGGGTTCATAGCGAGAACCCTTGCGCTCCGGAGGCTCAAATTTCACCTGATGAAGGAAATAGCCGTTTAGCTCTTTCGGGTCCATACGGTGGAAATCGAAGGTGGTCTTTAGGGCGGCATCGATGGCGGCCTGGTCTATCAGATCGGAATCAGAGGAACCTAAAACCTCAGCCTCTCTGACCTGGCCAAAGGTGTCAATGAAGATCTTCAAGAGGACTTTACCCCTGTACTCATAGTCGATCAGCTCCTCGGGATAGACCAAGAGCCCGGCTCGGAGGGGTTCCGGTGCCATGGGATAGCCGAGCTTGCTGTAAGTGGTGGTGTCTTCGGGATTGAAGGTGGTGGTGTCTCCTCCTTCGACCAGGGTGTACTCAGCCGCAAGATCGGAGGTCTTCCTGGTCAGACCCAGACGGTCCCTTGCCGCCTGAGCAAATTCGGTGTCGGGGTATTTCTCGATTATCTCCTGATACGCATATATTCCGCTGGAATCCTCAGGAAAGAGATAGGTGTCGACAATCCAGGCGCGGGTGAAAGCGGCTTGAGGTGCATAGTCGCTCTGGGGGAAACGGGCCTCGACTTCAAATAGCAACAGCAACGCAGAATCGGGATCTCCGCGGTTAAAAAGCAAGTCCTGAGCGTGTTCAAAGAGAGCGCCCAGGTTGAGGGAGTCGGCGATGGCTAACTCTCTCCCCAAGGAATCTGCGACCACCAAGGCGTACTCGCTTGAAGGATACTCCTGGGCGATACGCTGGTAGAGGTCCACTGCCTCTGCGGTGTCTCCCTTGAGCTCCTTGTGGATATATGCGGCGGCGTAGAGGGCCTTGGGAGCATAATTGCTTTCTGGCTCTCTTTCCACCAGATCCATATACTCCTGGAGGGCAGAGTCGGGCTGGCCCATGTCCAAAAGCAAGGCTTCCGCAAGCAGGAACTGAGTCTCCGCGCCGGCCTCACCGAGTGAGTCGGCCAGCTGCTCTCGATAGGATTTGAGCTTGGCAATCTCTGCGGAGCGAGCCAGAGCCTCGTTGGCCACATCCGAGGAGGGCTTTTCCGTCTTGCACTTGTCGAACATCTCTTTGGCCCTGGTCAAATCCAGTAGCTCCAGCTGGTAAATGCGCCCCAACTCGTAGTATGCCCGGGCCGACTCCTCGGTTCTGGGATGCGACTCTATGACCTCCTCATACGTTTTCATTGCCCGGTCTTGTCTTCCCAGCTGATGTTCTCCCGCGGCGATCTTCAGCTTTACCGCCGCCTGATGATGGAAGTACCTTTCATCCTCGCCGAGTTTTTGAAAGACAGCCAGCCCCGGTTCCTGTTTCCCGGAAAGATAAAGGCTCTCTCCCCTTCGAAACTTGGCGAGGTAGTGAGTTTCAGCATTGGGGTGATGTTTCTCGACCATTTCGAAGGCAGCGGCTGCGGCCTGGTAATCTTCGAGCTGGAAATGGCACTCTCCAATCTGAAGCTGTGCCTGGGCGGATTTTTCGCTCTTGCGATACTGAGATAGCATCTGCTGATACAGCTTTATCGCCTTGGGATAGTCCTGCTCTTTGTAGGCTATCTCCGCTAACATAAAGCTCGCCTGATCTTTCAACTCTTTTTTCTTGGGGATCTTTAGGACCTCGCCATAAGCCTCCTGGGCCTTAGCGTAATCCTCCAGATGGAAGTGGCTCATGCCCATGTAAAAGTAAGCTTTAGGAATAAACTCGCTCTTCGGGAAGTTGACCACCAGCTCTTTGAATTTCCGGTCCGCCTTCTGATATTCCTCCATGCTGTAGTAGGATTTGCCAATTATATACAGGGCATCGTCGACATATTTACTCTTAGGATGGAAGGCTAAAACCTTGGAGGCTTTCTTGATCGCCTTTTCATACAGTTCCCTATCGGGATTGTAGCTGGTTCGCGGCTGAGGCTGGTAACCTTTCTGGTAGCCCTCTTCGTAGCCTTTCTGAGTGTACTGCCTCCCGGTGGGTGGGTATGATTGCGGTTGTTGTTGCCCTTGGGCCTGTTTTTCTCGCTTTTTCTGATTCTCTTCGGCTTGCTTGAAATACCTCTCGGCGTAATAGAAGGTGTTGTAATAGACGCAGGTGCTATTCAACAGAAAATAGAGAGACAGTACTGGTAGCGCCAACGAGAGTTTCAGGCCATTTCTAATTGCTGGAAGCATCGCTCGCATAGTGTGAAACCAGGCTTCAGATTCCTAAATGCAACAAGCACTCAAAGGATAGCTCAAAAGCTCATCTTTTGCAACCAGATTTCAATAAAGAGGCTCCGGCTGAATGTATCCTTTCGAGAGCCCGGCTTCGAAAAACCACCTCTTGACCTGCCTGAATTCGGATCTATTCACCCTTCGGCAAATCTCCCTTATATCTGGAGCCTCATAGGCCGGGAAATACTGGCTCATCAGACCGACGCAACTGTGTTTTGAGACCTCCTTGGCCAGAAAGTCGAAAATCTTCTTGCTGCCTGAAAGGCCATTGGGCAGGACTAAATGGCGGATCAGGACTCCCCTCGTGGCAACCCCGTCTTCGTCCACAACCAAATCCCCGACCTGACGGTGCATCTCCTTGATGGCGGCTTGGTTCACCTCCACGTAGTCTTTTACGCCCGAGAAGCGTGAAGCGGACTGATTTTCTCCGTAACGCATGTCCGGCATATAAATCTCCACTATCCCATCCAACAGCTTCAGGGTGTCCAAAGAGTCATATCCAGAGCTATTATAGACTATCGGCAGAGTTAGGCCCTTCTTCCTGGCGGTCACCAGCGCTTTCAAGATCTGCGCAACCACGTGGGTGGGAGTGACGAAGTTTATGTTGTGGGCGTCGGCCTTCTCCAATTCCAACATCATCGTCGCCAATGTTTCCAATGATGTGACCTCCCCGTTTCCCATCTGGCTTATGGGATAATTCTGACAGTAAAGACATCTCAAATTGCAGTTGGCGAAAAATATCGTTCCGGACCCACGGTGTCCGGAGATAGGAGGCTCCTCCCCGAAATGGAGGTTGTAGCTGGAAACCAACGGTAGCTCAGCGGTTCTGCAAATCCCAACTTCTCCTTGCAGACGGTTAACCTGGCATCGGCGCGGGCAGATGGAACAGTCGGAAAGCATCTGCCACGCAGTTTCAGCCTTTTTTTCTAATTCGGAGAGCTCGACCACGACCAGAATTTAATCCCAAAAAACGGAGATTTCTACTTCTTTCTGACGAGTACCATCTCCCTGTCGGCGGTGCTTATGGCCTCGAAGAATTCCTTTATCTCAGAGTAATAATAGGGGTCTAAGTAAACTTCCTCCTGCTGCAAGAAGCGGTGATACTTCAAAGTGTCGCCGACAACGTGGCAGCTCGAACGAAAAAGCCCGCATTTGCAACTGAGGCTTTTGGCAGAGGGGTAGCTCTCAACCTGATAGCCGTTGGGGAGCAGGAAACTTAGGGTATCGATTTCGGTATAGGGGTCGTAGAAATGTAGATGGTGTTCCCTTTTCTCCTCGGAGAAGGGAGCGGTCGATTCCAGGCGGTTCAGGATATTGGGAAAAAAGACCATCTCCGCCCCGACATCATCGGCATAGTCCTCCACTTTGAAGGAGAGCCAGATTCTGACGTTTCCCTCCGGAGAGTCGAAGTTCTCCAGTCTGAAGTCAATCAGAGTCGCCCCCGGACACCATTGGTTGAGATACCTCCTGGCGGCTTTTTCTGACTCTTCCCGGGAAGCATAGGTGAAATCGGAGCGTACCTCTTCCATCCGGGTTCCACCGTATTCCAAAAAGCCCTTGCAGGTAAGGTCACCCTCTTCGTTGATTGAGAGATTGAATACCCTCTTGCTCAGGTTTTCTCTTTTGTCTGACGGAGGGGTGGTCACAAACTCTGAGCCACCATCTTGTCGGACAACGAAGGCCTCAACTTCTCGGTCCTGCCAGGGGAGGAAGTTGAACGGTGCGAATTTGGAGGTGGCATCGAGCCAGATCGGTTCATCTTCTCCGGGGATGTAGACGATCATGTGATTGAATGGATCCAGGGAGCAGATGGTGGTGTCGACAAAGCCGTAATCCTTGGTGCAGATGAGGGCGGGATGGGCCTCAATCCCGATCCCCTTCAGCATCGAGATCAGAAGCGCGGATACATCCTTGCAGTCGCCGTATTTGTTCTCGAAAACCTGCCGTGGATAGTGGGGCACATAACCGCCCCTCCCGAGGTGGATGGCAACGTAGCGAATATTGTCGCGGACGAAGTAGTATATTGATTTCATCCTCTTGAGCCTGTCCTCGGTGTTGGAGGTCAGCTCCCACACCTTCTGGGACAGATTCCCCGAGGATCTCAGTTGTTTTTCGATTAGCTCATAGTATTTGTCGCCAATCTCCCTCCAGGTGCCGGAGATCCCGTCAGAGAAGATGACTCTGGCTCTGACCTGCGAAAGAGGTGGCATAAACGGTTCGAGCTCAATGCCTAGCATGTCCCTCGCAGTCCAGGTGTGGGTGATATAGCGCTCCTCTCCTGGGGGAGCGATTTTCGGGATTGACCCTTTGAGCGGTTCCCCTTCGATTCCGTAAGTTTTGTGTCTCCATTTAAACCAGTCGGATTTGCCGGATTGATCGGGCTGGAAGAACCTTCTGGGCAATATCAGGGTGTAAGTCGATTTGACCGTTGGGAGAACCCCCTGGAAATTCCAGGTATCCCAGGCCAAGGGGTTCTTGTATCTTTTCGTGTACTGGTAGTCTATTATCGAGCCAACTAGGATTTCCGGGAAAGCGGCCACCTTCGCCTTGGTGTCAGAGTAAAGGAAAAACTCCGGAAAAGCAGTGACCTCCAGAAGCTGTTTCTTATCCACCTTGACCACTTTTCCCTGTGGTGTGATCACCCGGCCTTCGAATTCGGTTATTTCGCTGTTGTGCCCGAAATAGATTTTCAAGTTCCCGTAGTCTTTTCCCAGGGGATTGAGAATAAGCAGGATGTGTCTTTTCTTCAACTCGGTGTTGAAATCGGGACTCACGCCTCTCTCCAGCTCGATCGAAAACTCGCCGGAGTCGTAAAGCACCACCGCCGGGTGATCGGGATAGTCATCCTGGGTGGGAAGGCGTTCCAGTTCACACAATCGCAAAATTTCCTGAAGGGGGTCGTCACTTGAATGAGCAGTTGAGAACAGGAAGAGCAAAAGCGTCAATGCAGAGCAGACTGCCCTTTGGAAATGCTGTAACGTTGGATTTCTCATTTTCTCGTAAGGTTCAAGGACCCTCGAACGTCTTGGACAAGAAGTGTTGAGCCTTTTCCTGGAAGTCCGCTATCATTATATTACAAGAAAAGAACGCCAAAGCTTCAAGGCAAGTGTTTTGAAAAGTCTAAAAGAAGTCCAATCTGAATCCACCCGCCAGAAGCTCATCTTCATCGGACAGCTTGCGGTTAAAATGAGAAAAGGAGAGGAATGCAGGTGAGAAGAATCAGCCTTCCCTCGTTTTTCCTCTTTTTGCTGATTCCAGCATTTGCTCACTTCGTGACTGAGACTTCGTTTTCACAGAAAGGGAAGATTGAGACGGTCGCGGAGAAATATGATCAACCTTTAAGCCTTTATCGACAGAACCGAATTGAGGAGTCCTTAAGGCTAATCTCAAAAGGGCTTAGGGTCGACCCCAAATCGGTCGCCTTGCGCAATCTCGCCGGATGGTGTCATTACAGACTCAGCAACCTAGAGAAGGCGGAAGAGGAGTTTCTCACCTCCAGAGATCTGGATTCCACAAAGGCGGAGACATTAGCGGGTTTGAGTTACGTCAAGATCAATAGGGGAGAGGCTCAGGAGGCGTTGGATTGTTACAGAGAGGCGCTGAAAATCTCTCCGAAAAGCCGTGACGCTCTGGTCGGGTATGGGATTTGTCTTTACAGCTTCGGACGGCTGCGGAAGCAAAGGAGGTCCTCGAGTACGTTTTATAAAGTAGGGGACAGGAAACAGGGAATAGGAAGGTGGAAACCTGAAGGCTTCCGCTACCAGTAAATATTTGCCCTTGCCGAATTTCTGCGAAACAAATTGGACTCCTGTCGACAGACCGGGATACCGGGAGAAGAGTTATCGTGGCTGAAGCCGAGAGGCCATACTCAAAAAGAAATATCATCTCGTTTGGATTTATCAGCTTCTTCAACGATACCGCCTCGGAGATAATCTATCCCCTGCTGCCGTTGTTCTTGACTTCGGTTCTAGG
>Ga0209979_1002003_pt1 | contig 20482 bp, 16 predicted proteins | sample AnhtaG_FD_183114 | JGI IMG/M metagenome (GOLD analysis project Ga0209979, IMG submission 183114) | Deep subsurface microbial communities from Anholt, Denmark to uncover new lineages of life (NeLLi) - Anholt_01485 metaG (SPAdes) (version 2) | ecosystem: Environmental > Aquatic > Marine > Oceanic...
TGGATAATATTTTTTCGATAATGGTTTTACCAGCCATTTCTTTCTCCCGTTCAATCAATGGAGGTCTGAAGACCTCCGCTACAATTAAGACCATAGCGTCCGACAGGATCGTCGAACGTTACGTAACCGTAACGCCCGATCCGCCTTTGGCGGATGTCGGGCGACCTTTGTCCTTATTTTTTAACCCTCTTTTTTCTCCTCAGGTTTTTCCAAAACATCAAGATGCTCGACTTTAATACCATCCCGAACAGAATTGATTGTATCGCTTAGCAAATTCCAAATATCTCTGCTTGCTTTCTTAGCATCAGGGTCCTTCTCTCCTAAGTCTCTGGCAAACATATGAGACCTTTGAGTCAAACTATAAAACTTTTGTCTTGATACGCTATCTAAATAAAAACAATTCTTATTCCACCAATCTCTTGCTTGGTCAGCAACTTCATCTATTTTGTCTTTATTACCAATATTCAAAGCGTCATTTAACTGCATTAACCAAGCAAATGCTTCCTGATGAGTTTTTATTCTAACTTCATATTTTATCTCTAAATCTTTTTTGAACTCCTCTAATTTTCTTTCTAGCTCATTTTTATATGACTCAAATTTATATCTTTCCTTTCTTTCAATAAAATAAGGAATCAATCCAATTCCTGCTCCTATTATTACACCGATAAAACCTATTATTATCTCCATAAATCTCCACCTTCTGTTCGTGCGGGAATTGGATTTTTCCGTCTTTAGCGGAATCCTGGTGACCCGCACAGTGTGAGGCTTTCAGTCTTGCCTTAGCGACCCTGAAAGGGTCGCACTACGAAAAAATTTTAATTTTTCTGTAGCGGAAGGCTTTAGCCTTCCATATTCATTCTACCAATGGAGGTCTGAAGACCTCCGCTACATTTAAGACCATAGCGTCCGACAGGATCGTCGAACGTTACGTAACCGTAACGCCCGATCCGCCTTTGGCGGATGTCGGGCGACTCATGTCTAATTTATTTATACGTCTCCGCAAACTTTATCCTTTTAGAAACCGGCGGATGGTCATAGAGTAAAAATTCAATCACTGGATGGGGATTGGGGTTTGAAAGGTTCTGATAAGCTAACTTATTCATCGCCGAGATAAAAGCATCCGGCTTATGGGTTAAATCCAGGGCGAATTTATCTGCTTGACGTTCTATATGTCGTGAATAAGCAGGCAAAACTGGTAGAGTAATCAGATTGAATATCAAGAAAATTAACATAAATAAAGGCAAGCTGGCAATATCTGCCATATTTTCGATTCTCAAACTTTTCTTGAATCTATTTATGAACCTACCCATAGTCAGATGAATGACTAAAAATCCAACCGCAGAGATAAAAGACATCAGGGCAATCAATTGCCAGATATGGTGTAAGATATTATGCCCCATCTCATGAGCAATAACAACCTCGATCTCCTTCGGAGTATATTCCTTGATCAGGTTATCACCCAGAATAATCCTTTTAGTATTCCCGATCCCGGTGAACATCGCATTCGCCTTTTTGGTCTGCTTGCTCATATCCATCTGATAGATCTCCTCTACCTTCACATTGGCTTTTTCTGATAGTGAAATCAATCTATCCCTTATCTCACCCTCAGGCAAAGGGGTATAGACATTGAAAAGGGGCATAATCAAAATCGGAGCTAAATTCACCAAAAGGACCGTGAAAAAGACAAAGACGATAGAAACATAAATCCACCAAGTCTTAGGAGCTTTCTTTAATGCCAAATATATCCCCTCAATCGCAATCAGCCCTATGATAAACAGAACTAAAAGTCCTTTAAGTTGTTCCCCAAACCATTGAGAAAAATTCTGATTGGAAAGATCGAATTTCTGTTCCAAATGGAATCCGTAATAGCTTGAGGGTAAGCCCACGATAAAGGCTAAGATAATGAATATCAGCGCATAGAAAAAAATTAACCAGAACCTCTTTTTCGTTATCTTTTCAATCTGGCGTCTCAAGAATGCGGAGAGTCCTAAAAATAGAAATAAAATCAGAAAAAGAATCGTATAACCCTGGTCTGCGAAAAAGTGGATGTTCTTGGCATTCTGATATTTTATCGCCTGTTCTAACCTTTCTTCTTTCTGTTGCTCCTCCGGGATTTGAGATTGAGTTGTAATCTCTTCCTTATCCTGAGCCAGGACTAAACCTTGACAGATATTAAACCAAAATAAAGCAATCAAAATTATTACAAATGTTTTCCGGAGCATCTTTTTCTCCATTTAAAGCTTTTCTTCACCTTAAACCTTTAATCTCTTGAACCCTTTAACCTTATCTTAATCCTAAAACTTCTCTATACCCGGGAATATCCATAAACCCGTGTCCGCTTATATTAAAGGCAATGATCTTCTCTTCCCCGCTTTTTTTACATTTCAAAGCTTCATCCATGGCACAGGCAACACTGTAAGCAGACTCCGGTGCTGGCAAAAACCCTTCTGCCTGGATGAAGAGCTTAGCCTTTTCAAACACCTCTTTTTCATCCTGGGGATAAGCGATGGTATCGATATATCCTTTATCCCGGAGTAAACTTAGAATAGGGGAACAGCCGTGATACCTTAAGCCATCTCCCTTAATTGGAGCCATCTCCTTGGTGTGACCCAAGGTATACATCTTCAAAAGTGGAGTCAATTCTCCATGGTCTGCAAAATCATACCTATATTCTCCCTGTAGATTAGGCGCGACCTGGCTCTGCGCCGCAATAAATTTTATCTTCTTACCCTCTTTCAACACATCTCCAACAAAGGGCAAAGCAAATCCTCCGAAATTACTCCCTCCACCTAAACAGGAGATAACCATATCTGGATACTCACCTATCTTTTCGAATTGAGCCTTGGTCTCCAAGCCGATTATGGTCTGATGCATCAGCACATGATTTAAAACCGAACCTAAACAGTAGATCGCCTTTTTATCTTTTTTTGCATCCTCGATCCCTTCGGAAATAGCAATTCCTAAAGAGCCTGGATGATTTCGGTCCTTTCCCCAGATCCTCTTTCCGACTTCAGTTTTATCGCTGGGAGAAGCATAGACCTCTGCTCCTAAAATCTGCATAAACCCCCGGCGGTCATTTTTCCAGTTATACACCGCTCTGACCCAGAATACAGTGCATTTCAGTTCAGCTAAACTGGCAGCATAAGCTAAGGCATTGCCCCATTGACCTGCCCCGGTCTCAGTAGTCAGCCTTTCAAAACCCTGCTCTCTGGCATAAAAGGCCTGAGCCAGGGCAGTGTTGACCTTGTGGCTTCCAGTAGGAGAATAGAACTCACTTTTATAATACATCTTGGCAGGGGTATTTAATTTTTTCTCTAAGTTTAGTGCCCTGAATAAGGGTCTGGGCCTGCCAGCCTGATAATATATACTCAAAAGCTCATCTGGTATATCGATCCATCTTTCCTGGGAGAACTCCTGTTTCAAGCATTCAGCTAAGAGGAATTCTGGAAGGGCTTTGATCCTTGACTCACCGCTCTCCGGATCCTTAGGCGGCGGCAAAGGCTCCGGTAGATCAGGTAGAATATTATACCATCTCTTGGGCATCTCATCTATGGTCAATCTAATCTGTCTTTTCTTTGAATTCATTCATTCCTCCTGAAATTGTAGGTTATAGGTCTTAGTTTTTTCCCTATCTACTGTTTACTGTTTACTTTCTCCCTTAACAATCTCTTCGCTCTTTCCAGGTTTTCCCTGGTTCCCGGTAAATCAGGGGAATATACTAAACTTTTCTCCCACATTTCAACAGCTTTTTTTAAATTCCCTAAATTTGCATAAGAATATCCTGCTCCAAAATATGCCTCCCCATATTCAGGATTAAGAGCTAAAGCCATCTGATATTCTTGCAAAGCTTTTAAATATTCTCTTTTTTTGGCATAGATATCTCCTAAATAGCGATAGGCATATACCTCTGTGGAATCAACCTCTAAAGCCCTTTGCAGTAACCTTTCTGCCTCAGCATAATTGCCTTGTATAGAGCGGATAACTCCCAAGCCGGTAAAAGCCCGGGGCTGGTCTTCTGAGATCTGGATTGCCTTTTTGAACTCCTTTTCCGCTTTCTGGTAAGACCTATCTTTTAGATGGGCATTCCCCAGGATATAATGAAGCTGAGCCTTATAAACCGGATCCATCTGATTGGTCAGGTCAATGCTTCCAAAAAAGATTAGGGAGATACTCGAAAAGATTAATATAATTTTTGTCCTAATTTTTTCTTGCTCGATTATTTTAAAAATAGCAAAGGCAGAGAAGATGAGAAGAAAGGGGATCACCGGCATACGAAATCTGGTATTTACAAAAAAAAGTATTACCGAGAACATATAGGTAAAGATAAATCCCAAGACCAGAGAAAGCCTTTTCCATTCTCTAAAGGCTAAGAAAATCCCCAGCCAGGCTAAAGGTAGAAGTATGCCAGTGGGGAAATAGATAATTTTTTTCCAGAGCAAAGGTCTCAAAAGATTTTTGGGGTGTGACCAGAAAAAATAGATATTAGGATTTTCCGAAATCTCATATCCTCCTAAAAAAAGGGCGATCTTTTTTAAATAAAGTTTTAAAGCTAAAAATGGTTGCTCAAAAATAAAATTAAAACCCTGTTTAAACCAGAAATTTTGTGTCTCGGAAAATTTAAGCTCTCTGCCAGTCACTTTCTCAGCTAAATTGATGCTGTCATAATAAATCCCATACCAAGTCGTCCTTATGCCAGAGGCAACCGCCTTATACCCAGAAGCATGAGGATTACTTCCTAAGTAAAAGTTTATCCCACCCTGCCAGGCGATAATAACAAAATCCTTTCCGACAAAATAATTGACTAAGACCACCGGTAAGACTATTAGAAAAAGACCCAGGATGAAAAAAAGTATGAAGCTAAAAATTATTTTTGAGTTTACCTTTTTCCGGAAATAAAAAAATACCCAGAAAGGGATAAAGAGTGCAAACAAAAGGATATTGGGGCGAGCTATAGCAGAAAGACCTAAAATAATTCCGCTAAGGAATAATCTGAAAAAGGAGGGTTTCTCTTGAGTAAAGAGCAAAAGGTGGATTAAAAGAAGGTTCAAAAAGATTATTAAGAATGTATCCAGAAATTCTGCCTCGAAATAGATTAAAGGTGCATACAAGCAAGCGAAGATGGATGAGAGTAATGCTACTTTGGAATTAAACATTCTCCGGGCTAAAAGGTAGACTAAAACACAGCTCAAAGAGCCTATGAATATCTGGACAATTCTCAAAAGGTAAAGGTCTTCACCGAAGACCTTCATAAGCAATGATAAAAAGAACGGGTAAAGAGGAGCTCTAAAAAAAGGTACCCTTGCCCATAAGTTGCCAGCGACAATCTCTTTTGCCCAGTCTAAATTGAATAGCGCATCTGCAAAAGGGAACTCGAAAAGAGGAAGCGATTTTATCCCCAAAAGGTAGATAAACCTTATCCCGAAGGCTAAAATAAAAATCAGAAGGAGTATAAATTTCTCCTTCTTTTCAATATTGTCTTTAAACCAGCTCATAAAAGAGTTGTAGCGGAAAGCTTCAGCTTTCCACGGGTTTACCTCCAAATAATTTTCTTATCAATGGCATTGACCCCGCCAAAGGCGGGGCACTCCATATTGGAGGTCTAAAGACCTCTGCTACATCCTAATGCGGCTGTCGGATCGCCTAACCTGACGAAGTATTGTTGTTCAAACTGACTTCAGTCAGGTTTCTCACTTACGCCACTAAAGTGGCTGTGAACATTTACCTTGCAAGCACTGTAAATATGGAGACCTGAAGGTCTCCGCTGCATATCCCTTGAACCTTTGAGCCTTTATCCGCCTCTGGCGGATTGAACTTTATTTCTAAGCCTTCCCGCCTAAGACTTCAAAATTTATAAAATCTGCATGGTTGATGATTATAGCTTCGACCGAACGATAACCCTGGTCACCCTCATGGGAATGAACCGCGATCAGATGAACGACCTCCTCTGGGACTCCACATTTGTAAGCTAAAGCCGAGCCTGAAAAAGGATGTCTCAAGAATTTACCTTTAGGGCTTTTAGTTGTCTTCCCACCTCTTCTGGTATATTCCAAAAGTTTCCCCACATCATGCAGAATCCCGCCAGCGACCAGAACATCTTTATCTATCTTGACTAACTTTCCATAAGCTCTGGAAACTGCTTCAGCCACCCTCAGTGCTGTATTGGTTACCGCTCTGGTATGCTCTACAATATTGATTTTGGAATTTGGGAGAAGCAAACTAAAAGGGATTTTCTTCAAATCTTCTATCCTCCATCCTCCAAGCCTTATCCCCTCTTCCCAGGTTGAGATTACCTTTTCCCTGAGCTCTTTGTTTTTGATCTTCCTGATCTCCGGCAAAATTTTTAAGATATCTTTTCTCATAAAATTTTGGGGTTAGATTTTTAATCGAACTTTTCTTACTTTAACACAATTTTTTCGTAGCGTCAGGGTTTATCCCTATTCCCTCTCCTGTAAGGAGGGGGCTAGGGTGAGGTTATTTTTCTCGTCCAATTGGACGCTACCATCATCAATCATTTTCCTTCTTACTTCTTCCATCTCACTTCTCCCTTTTTTAACTCAAACTCCGCTTTAATATAACCAACTTTTTCTTTGCGGAAATTAAAAATTTTAGGCTGGTAAAAATTCTCCAGAGCTCTGAGTTTTTCTTCACTCAATAAACCTAAATTTTTGAAGACCTCTATCGTAGCCGGAGCAATAGCTCTTCTGCTGCCATCTGTTATTTTAACCACCATTCCCCATCCCTTATCTAAAATCCCGGAACAGTTCAAAGCTTCGCCTCCCGCTTTGGCTAATATATTCTTTTTTGAAGCCCTAGCCAAGCTTAAATCAAATCTACCTTCACCTGATACCATCTGCGGATATTTTTTCATAGAATCAATTATCATCCTATATGCTTTAGACGTATTTTCATCTTTTGAGTTAAAATTTACCAGATTTGAAAACCCAACTGCCATATTATAAAGAGGTAAAGCATGAACCGGCACCCCACATCCATCTATCCCCAATCCAATCTTTTTCTGTGGATACTGACATATCTCCGAAATTGCTTTTAAAATCATCTTCTGTGCGGGATGTTTTTTATCTAAATAATTTTTTATTCCCCATCCAAAATAAACGCACAAGGCTAAAATTCCAGAATGCTTTCCAGAGCAATTGTGATGAATCTGAGAAAATCTTTTACCCGATGGAGGAGTGATATTATTAGCCGTATAGTAATGTGGAATATGAGTACCGCATTGTAGATTTTTTTTAGAAAGACCGATTTTTTTGAGAATACTTTTAACTGTATCAGTATGAATTTTTTGACCATTATGAGAACCTGAAATTATGGCGGTCTCTTTTTGAATTAATCCAAACTCTTTCGCCGCACCAGTGGTTATCAAGGGAATAGCCTGAAAAGGCTTTGCAGAAGAGCGGAGATAGGTAACAAAATAAGGGTCTCCAATGGAGTAAATCAGCTTACCCTTAGAATCCACCACCGCCACCGAGCCAGAGTGAATACTCTCAACCGTATCTCCTCGATAGACTTTTACTAAGATCTCGGACATATTAAGAAATCCAATATAGTTGTTCAGGTAGGTCAGACATTCTTGTCTGACATTATGAACAGACAAGATGTCTGTTCTACCACTCTTTTGTCCTTTGTTAGTGCGGGAATTGTCGTTAAAATCCCGTCGAAGGCGGGGGATTTCCCGCACGGTAACCGTTGCGTCCGACAGAATCGTCGGACGTTACGACCTTCTATGTACTCGTCGGATCCACCGACTAACCTCCGTAACGCCCGATCCGCCTCTGGCGGATGTCGGGGGGGCGTCTTAGCGACCCTAAAAGGGTCGCGCTACGAGAAGTAGGGGCAATTCATGAATTGCCCCTACAATTTATCTATATCCCCAATCTCTTTAAAATCTCCGGTATATCCAGAAAAGTCTTAGCAATATGAGCGCCGCCTTGTTTTAAGGCTTTTAGCTTACTCTGGGCTGTGCCCATCTCCCCTTCCACTATCGCTCCGGCATGACCCATTCTCTTGCCCGGAGGTGCAAAAAGACCCCCTATCATAGCGATCACCGGTTTCTTCATCTTGTTTATGGTATCCTTAGCCTTCTCCTCATAAACTCCACCTATTTCACCCACTAAAACCACAGCCTTAGTCCTTTCATCCTCTTCAAAAAGCCATAAGATCTCATCAAAAGTGGTTCCTAAAACCGGATCACCTCCTAAACCTATACAGGTAGTCTCTCCATAGCTGGTGCGGGTTAAGGTATCAGCTACATAATAGGTCAGAGAGCCGGAACGTGAAACCGTCCCTACCCTGCCCGGAGAAAAAGCAATATCTGGCATTATCCCTAAATTAGCTTCACCTGGCGTGATTATCCCTGCAGTGTTTCCACCGATTACCAAAGCATTATGCTTCAAAGCCTCTTTTCTTATCTGCATCATATCGAAGATGGGGATATGCTCAGGGATTACTACCACAAATTTAATCCCCGCATAGATTGCCTCCACACAAGCTTCCAGAACGAAACGGGCGGGTAAAAATATTACTGAGGTATCAGCCTGATGATTTTTCACGCATTCTTCTACGGTATCATAAACCGGAACATCAAAGACCTTTTCCCCTCCTTTTCCAGGAGAAGTTCCAGCCACAATTTTAGTCCCGTATTGTAACATCCTCTCCGTATGAAACCTTCCAGCCCCACCGGTTATCCCCTGCACGATTACTTTGCTATTTTTATCTACCAGTATTGCCATTTTTTCTTCCTTTACAAAATACTTTTCATAAATTTTTTAATGTGGTCGTCGGGTCCCCTGACCCGACAAAAATCATATTCGTAGCGCGAGGCCGTCAAGGTCTTGTCCACAGGATCCTGCGGAAGACTTTTAGCCTCGCTTGGCGACCCTGTCCTACGGATCCGCTCATAGGAAAAGGATCGCGCTACGAGAACTGACTATCTTTAAAATTACTTTTCTACACTTCTTTTCTCCGTTCCACTTTTAACCCTTGAACTCTTAAACCCTTAAACCTTTGAACCTTATTTCAATAACCCAATTTTTTATCCACCAAATTAATCATCTTCTTTTTAGCTAAGTATCTTTCCAGATTCTTCTTAAATATCTCACCAACCCTTCTATAATAATCTGGCATGCTTCCAGCTATGTGAGGGGTGATTATGACATTTTCAAAATCGTATAGAGGGCTATTCGAATCTAAGGGCTCATTTTCAAAAACATCCAGCCCCGCACCTTTTATGGTCTTGTTTCTTAAGGCAGATATTAGATCTTCCTCTTTTACTACCGCACCTCGAGCCACATTTATTAGATAAGCCTCCCTTTTCATCCAGTTAAGTTCCTGCTCACCTATCATATGATAGGTTTCTTCTGTCAGAGGAACAAGCAATACCACAAAATCAGACTGGCTCAAAACCTCTTTTAATTTATCCTTGCCTAATAATCTATCCACACTCTTATACTTTTCCCCTTTTTTAATTTTATTCTTCAAGGCAATCACTCGCATTCCAAAAGCCTTAGATTCTTTAGCTAATTCCAATCCTATATTTCCGAGCCCAACTATGCCCAATACTTTTCCTTTCAGCGTAATCCTTTTATCAATAAGCTCTCTTTGAACCCACTCTCTTTTCATCTGGGCTTTGATGCTTGCACCAATCCCTTTGGCAAATGCCAAAATCATTCCCATCACATGCTCGGAGACGGTTTCTTGATGTATCCCCTTGGAGGAGGTTATCAAAACTTTGCTCTGTAAAAGCTCCGGGAAAAGCGATCTCTCAACTCCAGCCACGGCAAAATGAATCCATTTTAATTTTCTTGCCTCTAAGAATATCTCTTTTTTAATGGATAAGGTGACCAAGATTTCAGCCTCACCAATCAGTTTTTTTAGATGCTCTTTGCTTTCTGAATATAGAAATTCCACCTTTTTGCTTAAACTGGGGGAGGATAGAACTGGCCCAGCAAACTGACCACAACTATAGCGAGATTCTGGTAATGCAACTACAATCTTATGTTTAACCATTACTTTAAGAGACTAATATAAGTTACTGATATACAACGTAATTTTGCTTTCCGCTAACTGTTGGTCTCCAGACCAACAGTTGCTACCCTAAACCTTTTTTGCTAACTCTACCGCTTTTCTGGCTATCTCCTCAATCGGGGTTTCAATCCCGTGAATTTCGATATTTTTGAAGATTTCCGGATTTTTTCTTTTAGCCTCCTGGAAAATCTTTACCCCTTCCTGCCACATATTTCCGGTCATCCTCAAAACCATGGGCTTGGAAAGACCATGTTCCTTTAAAAACATAACCACACCTTTGGCAAAGTCATCGCAACGGGAAATCCCTCCAAACCTTGCCCCAAAGATAGCTTTGATCTGAGGGTTTTCATCTAAAAGGACTAACATCCTGGCTAACCTTTCAGGGGTCGGACCTCCACCGGAGTCCATAAAATTAGCTGGCTTTCCACCAAAATAGTGAATAAAATCATTCCCCATTATCCCGAAGCCTGCGCCACCGGGGAACATCCCGATATCCCCATCTAAATCTAAATAGGGTATTTCCCATTCCCTTGCTTTTTTCTCCCTTTCAGTCATCTCCCCTTCCTCATGCCTTTTCTCAATCCCCATTTCGGAAAGCTCCTCGTGCCGGAACAAAGCATCATCATCCACACTCATCCGGGCATCGCAGGCAATATATTCACCCTCCTTAGTCAAAATCAGCGGATTTATCTCCACTAATTTAGCATCATATTTTTTAAAAACATCGAAAAGGGAGAAAATCATATTCCCCACATTTCTTATCTGTTCACCTCTTACACCTAACCACTTAGCCAAAGTTTGAGCCTGAAAATGATAGAATTTCTCATTGATGTCTAAATTAAGTTTTTTAACTTTTTCCGGCGAACTTTTAGCCACCTCCTCAATCTCCACCCCTCCTTCAGTGCAGGCAATGATGACTAACTTGTAGTTTAACCTGTCAATCGTTACTCCTAAATAAAGCTCCTTCTCCAGATTTATTTTTTCTTCTACTAAGATTTTTTCAACTGGAAAGCCTTTAATCTTCAGAGAAAAAAGCTCAGTAGATCTTTCTTTTGCTTCCATTGGGTCCTGAGCAAATTTTATCCCACCTGCTTTACCCCTTCCTCCTGAAAGGATCTGGGCTTTAAGCACCAGAGGCTTACCTAATTTTTCAGCAAAAGATTTAGCTTCTTCAGGAGAACTTACTATTTCTCCCTGAGGAACAGGTATCCCGGCTTTTGAGAAAAGCTTTTTAGCTTCATATTCGTATAGTCTCATAAAAACCCTCCGCTTATCTAACTGATTTCTTGCTGTGTCATGCTGAGCGAAGCGAAGCATCTAAAACTCAGAATAGATTCTTCGTCCGCCTTTGGCGGACTCAGAATGACAACAATACCTTGGGCGGAGACCCTGAAAATCTGGGTTTCGCAAGCTCAACAAACTCCGCCCCTACGCTTTATCCCTCTCCTCTATAAGGAGAGGGATAAAGGGTGAGGTCTATTTTTTCTTTCTTCCAGCTATATTCTTTACCACCTTCTCAAAAATCTTCAAGGCTTTATTAGCTATCTCCTCATCGATTATCAAAGGTGGCACAAACCTGACTGAATTTGGCCCGCAGGTCAAAAGCATAAGCCCGTTTTTGAAGCACTCCTGTTCCACCCCGTGGGCATAATCCCCGGCTGGCTTTTTGCTCTTCTTATCCTTGACAAATTCAATCCCGATCATCAAACCTTTACCCCGCACATCTCCGATTATATCATACTCCTCCCACATCTTCTTCAAACGAGACATAATAAATTTACCCATTTTTTCTGCATTCTTCATCAGTCCATTTTCTAAAAGCTCAATTGTCTTAAGTGAGGCGGCACAGGCTATGGGGTTACCTCCAAAGGTGGTGGAATGAGCTCCCGGCACCCAGGATATCATCTTCTTAGGTGCAATACAGGCTCCTAAGGGTAGCCCTGAGGCTAAAGCTTTAGCCAGAGTGATAATATCCGGGACAACCCCCCAGTGTTCGATGGCAAACATTTTTCCCGTTCTGCCCATACCGGATTGAATCTCATCCACAACATAGTAGATCTTATATTTCTCTGCTATCTTTTTGAGCATGGGATGAAATTCCTTTGGAGGAACTATATATCCTCCCTCTCCCTGAATCGGCTCCACAAATATGGCTGCCACGTCCTCTGCTGGAGCAACTTTCTGCAGTATAACCTCATCGATGAATTTGACACAGGCCATATCGCATTTGCCATATTCTAAATTAAAAGGACAGCGGTAGCAGTAAGCATAAGGAACATGAGTTACCTCAGGCAACATTGGAGCAAAATATCTTCTCTGGACAAGTTTACTGCAGGTTAAAGATAAAGAGCCCATAGTCCTGCCGTGAAAGGCACCAATAAAAGCGACCATCCTGGGCTTTTTCTTGTTATAGCGGGCTAATTTTATAGCAGTCTCAACCGCCTCAGTGCCTGAATTAGTGAAGAAAGTTCTTTTATCTTTGTTTCCTGGGGTGATCTTAGCTAATTTCTCTGCCAAAGCTCCTACTAAAGGATGATAGAAATCAGCAGTAGCTATATGGATAGCCTTTTCAGCCTGTTTTTTTATAACCGCCACCACCTCTGGATGGCAGTTACCAGTGGAACAAACCCCTATCCCGGCATGGAAGTCTATGTAGGAATTACCATCTGAATCCCAGATATAAGCTCCTTTGGCGTGATCTACAACCGCAGGATAAACCCGGGTATAGGATTGAGAAACGAATTTTTCGTCTTTAGTAATAAGTTTTTTGCTCTTAGGCCCCGGAAGTTTGGTGCCAATATGAGGTAATCTTCTATTAACCATTTTTTCATCCTTTAAATAAAGATTTTCAAGTGAACTTTGTCTAAAATTTTATCCGAATTTGTATCCTTATGAATTGAAAGTTAAGTCGGACATGATCTTCCTCGTAGCGTGAGGGTTTATCCATACGTTAATTTTTCTTGTTCATTCGGGAATTGTCCTCAAGACCCGTTTCGGGGAATTCCCGAATATCATAGGGTGCGGGAAATCCAATTCCCGCACCAACTATAGAAAAATTTAAGTCTGCCCCTTGAGATAGATCCGATGTAGAATTTCTCTTAATGGTTTTATCATTTTTGTTCTCACCTTCTTACAAGCTTGAGAAAATTTTCACTAAATTTAATTGTTAACCCCATCAAAGTCAACCCCTTTTTAGAAAAGTAGAGACGCATTGCAATGCGTCTCTACAGCATATACCCTCTCCTTTCTGAGGAGAACACAAATGAACAGACAAGAATGTCTGTTCTACCAATCAAATGTAGCGGAAGGCTTTTAGCCTTCCAGAGTGTAGTAGGGATTAGCTTTAGCCATGCGAAAAGAAAACAACCTCAAAGGATTGCCTTACGAAAAACTCTATTTGTAGAATAAAAAATGCTTGATTTTCAAAAAAGAGATAGATAAAATAAAGGAAGGCAAAAAAATAATTAAATATCGGAAAGGCATGTAATGAGGCTATAAGAAAAAACATGCTTATCAAATAGGCAGGAGATCTGATTCCATCAGGGTAGAAGATAAACCCCGTTAGATACTTTCTATCTAATGAGGTAAACGAAAAAGTTTGGATTATCTCCTATTTTGGTGGGATAAACGAACTAATGTTCGGTTACTTTAAATTAGGCGCCTTTTTGGAGAGGAGAGAGTAATAATATGCAACAACTACCAACAAAACATAATCCCTACTTACATGACTTGATTTGGAATCTATTAAAACCCTATCCTCCTGGGCGTTTATTAGATATGCCGTCTGGTCCTGGTTACTTTGCTCGACAAGCCAAAGAACATGGGTTCGATACAATTGCCGCAGAAGTGGATGAATCGCTTCATGTTTTCCCTGATATCTTTTATCAGAAGGTAGATCTGGCGAAAAAATTACCATACGAACCCGAGAGTTTTGAGTATATCATTTCCATCGAAGGGATAGAACATATCGAAAATCAATTTTTGTTTCTTCGAGAATGTTCAAGGGTTTTGAAAAAGAGCGGTAAACTTTTCCTGACCACCCCAAACATTTCTTCATTGGAAAGCCGTTTTTCTTTCTTTTTAACGGGTGTTCACGATAACCCTCCACGCCCGATAAGAGATGATTTGCCTAATATTTTTATGGAGCACATTAACCTGATTCCCTTTTATCGTCTTGAAACTTTTCTTCGGCTTGCTGGTTTCAAAATTCAGACGCTTTCAACCTATCGTATGCGCAAAGGTAGTTCATTATTGTACCCTTTTGTCTATCCTTATGCATTTCTCCGTTATCTGATAACTTATAAAAGGCTGTATAAGGGAAAACCTGATGAGCACTACTACTGGAACATTTTTAAGAGATACTTGTCTCTTGAAGTTCTATGTGGTAGCCACAATGTTATTGTTGCCCTAAAGAAATGACACGGCTTTTCTAAAACGGTGCACGACAAAGCATTTAAGGCTTCTTTTCACTTCAACTAACTCGTCAACGGCGAGTTCGTAAATGTTCGAAAGTTATCCCGCCAAATTCACTCCTGTGCAATAGGAAACTTGCCCTGCACTTAAAATTAAAAAGCCCCACATTTTAGCGGGGCTTTTCTCCTTCTTTAAATTAAATTTTTCTTTAAAATCCGAAAGTTATTCCACCCAAAATTGTCGTAAAATCTGTCCCTTTGGTATCTAGCTCCTCCTGTTCGGTCAGGATGCGGGTATATCTATATTCACCAAAGAACTCAAAGGGAAGTGCAGGGAATTTGAAGGAGATTCCTGCTACTCCGTGATAACCTAATCTATTCTCATCCACTGGATAAACGAGTGCAGGCTCAGAATCCAGGGAAGTAGAATAGAAAAGCCAGTGCCAGCCCAAGCCAGCTCCGATATAAGGCTTAATTGCCGGAACAAGGTTGAATTTATATTTGGCCGTCACATTTAGTGAAAAATCCCTCACTGTGAAATCAGCTTCAATAGTCTCGTACATAAACTCCTTTTTCTTCCAGGCCATCTCAGCTGATCCCTCCAGATCCAGCATGGGAATAAAGCCGAAAACCACATGAGCACCTAACATCGGCATCTCACTTAAGTCTAGACCGAGTGGAGATTCATCCAGCCCGGGATTATCATAGTTCTGAATAAATCCACCTCTGACACCAACCCCCACCCCGGAAATAGCATAGACCGGAGAGGCAAAAAACACCAGCACTCCCAGTAAAATCAAAACCTGTTTCATCCTTCCTCCTTTTCTGGTTTTATCCTTTTATTTATCTTATTTATCGGAAATTAAAAGGTAAATCCTTAATCATTTTTTAAACTCTTTCACCTTACCAATAAAAGCTATCATCCCAGTGCTTGCCAGGTCTCCTGACCTGGCAAGTCAAAGACTTTTTCCGTCAGGTCAAGGGACCTGACGGTCACGCTTAGGGGTGAAGCTTGTTGAGTGAAGCGAAATCCCGCTTCTGCGGAGCCTCCACCCTTCCCACTCAGGGCGGAGTTAAACTCCGCCCCTACGCGGACTGTTCTTTTCTGACTGACTTCAGTCAGGTTTCCGGTCACGCCACTAAAGTGGCTATGAAGATTACTTAATTTTATCGAAAGTTAGAAGAACAATCTTAATCATTTTTTAAACTCTTTCACCTTACCAATAAAAGCTATCATCCTGCCAGCCTTTTCCTTATCCCTTCTGTAAGATTGATAAAGCCTATTACCGCAAAAGGTGCAATCTTTAGATACAAAGATATTTTCTTCCCTTACACCAGATTTCAAAAATCTATCTTTAACCAAACTATTCAAATCCAGATATTTTTCAGCTCCTCTTCTCTCAACATATTTATCATCTACAAGAACTGATAGGCTGTCAGAGATTTTATAACAGCACTTTCCAATTGAAGGACCCAGAACCAAATTCAACTTTTTTAAATCAGATTCAAAAATATAAAAAGCTTTATTTATGAATTTCTCTGCCATACCCAAAAGAGCACCTCTCCAGCCGATATGGGCTAATCCCAAAAGTTTGTTTTTACCATCAACTAAGAAAACAGGCAAACAATCAGCCACTTGAACCACCAAGAAAAGATTCTCCTGATCGGTCAGCAGAGCATCCCTTTCTAAACTCTTACTCTTTTCCTCTACTTTTCCCTTTCCTACGGATCCGTTCTCGGAAAAGATTTTGACCTCAGCCTGATGCACCTGTGCGGGGATTACAACCTTAAATTTTTCCTCGGGGATACCAGAAACTATGGAGATCAACTTTGGAATATCTGGAGGATTAATCTTTGTTCTGTCTCTATAACCTAAGATAAACCCATATTTGAGAAATGAAAATCTTTCTAAAGGAGCAAACTTCTGATAACTTAACCCATTTTTCTCTTCTATCTCTACATTTTCGCTAAACCCGGAAATAGCTTTCATACAATTTATCTTTCCTCTAACTCCACCCCTTTGGTTCTCTCCACCTCGATCACCCCTTTGACTCTTCTTATCCTCTTGATCGTCCGGTTAAGGTGCCTCAAATTCTTCACCTCTATGATGAAGTTCCCAACTGTTGCTACCTGTCCTGGTTTTATCTCAGCCCCACGCACATTTATATCTGCATCTGCTATGGCTTCGGTGATATCCCTCAAAATGTTTTTCCGGTCTTCAACCAGTATCTCTAAATTGACCATAAAGGATTGTTTCTTATCCACATCCCACTCTACCTCCACCCTTCTGTTGGTATCCACCATCATCTGCAGTGCATTAAAGCAATCAGCTCGGTGAACTGAAACCCCTCTACCTCGAGTGATAAAGCCAATGATCCTCTCACCAGGAACTGGCTGACAGCACTGAGCAAATCTGAACAAAAGATTGCCCAAACCCTGTATCTTTATACCGCTTCGTCCTCTGGCTTTCTCCACGAATTTCTGGATAAAGCCTTCTTTTACAGGTGAAGGCGGCTCCTCAGGTAATATCTCGGATAAGACCCGCTTTATAGAGAGGCTTCCATTTCCTAAAGCTGAGAGAAGTGCTTCAGAGGAGAATAAGTTTAACCTCATAGATAAATCGGTAAGCTCCTGCTCTCCCAGCATCTTGAGGTGATGTTTTTTTAGCTCCTTTTCCAAAAGCTCCTTTCCCAAACTTAAGCTCTCCTCATACTCCTTCTGCTTGAGAAAGTGTCTGATCTTACTTCGGGCTTTGGTGGTCTTAACAATCTTCAGCCAGTCAAGTGTGGGAAACTGATGAGAGGAGGTAATTATCTCCACCTTATCTCCGCTGGAGAGGATGGTGCTCAAAGGTACCATTTTTCCATTTACCCTTGCACCGGCGCAGTGATGGCCCACATCAGAATGAACTGCATAGGCAAAATCGAGAGGAGTAGAGCCCTTTAGCAACTGCTTCAACTCCCCCCTTGGAGTGAAGACGAAAACATCATCCTGAAACAGGTCGATCTTCAGATATTCCAGGAATTCCGAGGGGTTAGAGAGTTCCCTCTGCCATTCTAAGACCTCTCTCAACCAGATCATCTGCTTGTCCGTTTCATCTAACTCTTTTTTTCCTTCCTTATAGAGCCAGTGAGCGGCGATACCATATTCTGAGGTGTGGTGCATTTGATGAGTCCTTATCTGGATTTCCACCATTCTACCTCGGGGACCGATCACGGTGGTGTGCAGGGATTGATACATATTCCTTTTGGGAGTAGCGATATAGTCCCTGAACCTCTCTGTCACCGGAATCCACAGACTATGAATTGTGCCTAAAGCTTGATAGCATTCTCCCACTGTGTCTACAATCACCCGGATAGCGAAAAGGTCGAAGATCTCAATAAGCGGTTTATTCTGCTCTCTGATCTTGTGATAGATGCTGGATAAATGCTTGGCTCGGCCAGTTATCTCAGATTTAATCCCGGACTTTTTCAGTTCATCTTTTAAAGGATTTACCACCTCCTGTATATATTCCTCCCTTTCTTCTTTCTTTTCATCAATATTCTTTAGAAGCTCTGCATAAGCTTCTGGCTCTAAAAATTTAAAAGAGAGGTCCTCCAGTTCTGTTTTGACCATCGCCATCCCGAAACGATGGGCTAAAGGAGCGTAAACCTCCTTGGTCTCCTGAGCAATCCTCAATTGTTTTTCTTTAGGCAAAGCATTCAAGGTGCGCATATTATGCAATCTATCAGCTAATTTTATGATTATCACCCTGATATCCTTAGCCATAGATAAAAGCAACTTGCGGTAATATTCTGCTTGTTCCTCTTCTGCACTTTCGAATTTAAGCTCCCCTATCTTGGTAACTCCGTCCACCAGCATAGCAATCTCCTCACCGAACTCTTGTTTTATCTCTTCAAGCTTAAGGCTGGTTTCCTCTATAACATCGTGGACCATCCCGGCAGCAATTGTGGCTGTATCTAAGTGCTGTTCAGCTAAGATAAAAGCCACCTCCAGACAGTGCTGAATATAGGGGTCACCTGATTCCCGGAACTGCCCCTGGTGGGCTTTGTCTGAGAACTCATAGGCTTTTCTCAGAAGAGGAATATCCACATTGGCATTGAAGGACTCAATCCTTATCACAAACTCAGCTAAGTTCATCTATTTACCCTTGAGCTTTTCTCTTCAGAATCTTTTTTACTCTCGCTATGATCTCATCTGGGTCTATTTTCTCCATACAATTAAAGTGAGGGCATTTTTGGGGTTCGCACTTATAACAGCTCTTCACAGAAGGCACGACCACCTCGTTTCCTTCTCCATAAGGACCCCATCTTTTGGGGCTGGCCACAAAAAGTGGGGAGAAAAATGCCACCACCGGAGTTCCTAAGGCAGCAGCAATATGTATCGGCCCAGTGCTATTAGAGATTAAAAGGTCTGCTCCATTCAGAAGGGAGCAGAGTTGTCTTAGATCAGTCTTACCAGTAAGATCAATGGTTTGATTCCTCATTCTTTTTCTCATCATTTCAGACAACTTCACTTCTTTTTTATTTCCGGTTAAAATTATTTTAGCAGAAAACTCCTCTATAAGTTTATCGGCTAACCAGGCAAATTTTTCCAAGGGGTAATTCAAAGAAGAGCCTCTGCTTCCCGGATGGATTACAATCTTTATATCTTCCTTTTTGATTTGCAGATCATTAAAAATTTTTTTTGCAAACTTTTCCTCCTTCGGTGACAAATATATTTGTGGCTCAAGCACTTCAGAGGAGATGCCCAAAGGAGTAAGCATATTCAGATTGTATTCCAATTCATGCTTTTCGATAGTCTTACGATGTTCATAAATCTTAAGATTGAAAAGGAGCTGATAAGCACGATAACCGGTCCCGATCCTCACCTTTATGCCGGATAGAAAAAGCAGTAAAGCCAACCTCAAGGTGGGGTGCAACAAAACAGCGAAATCGTACCTTCTTTTCCTTAACAATTTTACCAACTTAATGAATCCTTTAAAGCCCGATTGATCATCAGTAATTATCTCATCTACCCAGGGGTTGTTCTTTAAAAGATCTTTGGTATAAGAAGAGACCATCATACTCACCCAGGACTCAGGATACCTCCTTTTTATTACCTCTAAAACCGGAGTGGATAATACCACATCCCCGATCCTATCCGTCCTCACAATAAGGAATTTCTCCTTCTCCTTTACATTTAATTTTTTCATTGCTACCGTAGATTCCTATTTGATAAAGCACAGTCAAAAATTTACTTAACCAAAATTAAAACTTAACCTAATCCCATCTATTCATTTTTATAATATCCAATCGAGCAAGTTGAATCAAGAAGATTCTTACGAATTAAAAGGATTATGCTTCCTCAGATACCACAACTTAGCATACTTGACCAAAACATGAAAGGAGGAAAAACTGGCTAAAAGAAAGCCGTGCCAGCCATCTAGGAAACCACGTTTTAAAATAAACATTTTGAAAAAGATAGCCGGTGGCCTTAGGAGCAAATCAAAAAGAGTTGTGGTTTTCCCCTCATCCAGAAGCTTTTTTGCTCCCAGGGTGGTATATTTATCCATTTTTGAGAGATAGTGGGGAATATCTGGATCAGTGTAGTGCAAAAGTACATTTTCTAAAAAACCTACTTCTCCATTTAAAATCAATTTCTCATGTACTAAGGATTGAGCAAATCTTGCTTTATTCTTCCTGAAAAGCCTCAATACATAATCCGGATACCAGCCACCATGTCTAATCCATTTTCCTAAAAAATTCGAACGACGTGGGATATAATATCCATCTAAAGATTCATCTTTTTCGACTATGCTTTTGATCTCTTCTTTCAATTGATCGGGAACCTTCTCATCTGCATCAATGGATAAGACCCAGTCAAATGAAGCTTTTTCTCTGGCAAATTCCTTTTTTTTACCAAATCCCTGCCACTCTACATCAAAAATTTTATCAGTAAAAAATGAGGCGATCTCTTTTGTCCTGTCTTGGCTGTAAGAATCAACCACCACTATCTCATCTGTCCAGCTCAGGCTTCCCAGACACCTG
>Ga0209979_1002004_pt1 | contig 20475 bp, 20 predicted proteins | sample AnhtaG_FD_183114 | JGI IMG/M metagenome (GOLD analysis project Ga0209979, IMG submission 183114) | Deep subsurface microbial communities from Anholt, Denmark to uncover new lineages of life (NeLLi) - Anholt_01485 metaG (SPAdes) (version 2) | ecosystem: Environmental > Aquatic > Marine > Oceanic...
GGGTGCGCACCCTGATCAGGCGGGAGTTCGCGGAGGCCTTTGAGAGGTACGATGCCCTGATCACCCCCACCTCGCCAACGGTTCCCTTCAAGATCGGGGAGAAGGTGGATGACCCCCTCCAGATGTACTTGAGCGATGTGTGCACCCTGCCCATAAATATCGCTGGCATCCCCGGGCTCTCCGTTCCCGCCGGCTTTTCCGACGGTCTCCCGGTGGGCATGCAGATTCTGGGCAAGCCCTTCTCCGAGGAGACGCTTCTTCGCATCGGCTTCGCCTACGAGCAGCAGACGCGCTGGGGGGAGAGGAGACCGGAGTTATAGGGAGGCGAGTGGAAATGGACTTTGAGAAAGAACAGATAGAACTATTGAAAACAATCGAGGAAAATAGCAAGCCCCCTGAGAGGGTTTGGAACAGATACAATGGCGATGTCTGTTGTAGAGTTGTACAGGAACATATTCAGAGACACGTCCCCAATAGCTACAAAGTCACAGGTCCAAATGCTTACATCGAAGATATACCTACTGAGTTCGACCTGCTTATTGTGGATTCTTCAGTGTGGCCAAAAACATTTACAAATGCTTATCCCTCGAATTCGGTGCATTGCGTTATCGAGATTAAGAAGCATGGGATTTTCTCCCGGAATGAACCAAATCTATACCGTGATCTCTTTGATTCAATAGTTGGGCGGCATCCGCACATTAATTGTATGTATCTGACAATTCAGGAAGTGGGGAAAACTAAGAGGCCTAGTTCAATAAGCTACCTAGAACTTATGCAACAAGCATTAGAACCAAAATTTAAAGCCTGCACGCTAAAACAAAGTCGAGGGGGCGAGATTATCCAAGGTGAGTGGAGGCGTTTCATCAATTCTTTGCAAGACGCATTGTCTAGCAATGACAACGGGATATGACCAATATGGAATACGAGGAGAACCATTCTGAACCAATCCAAGTCACCTGCTATTCCGGTCGCAGCTACGCCGACCGCCCGGCTTCGTTCGTCTGGCAAGGCAAGAAATATGAGGTGCAGACGATCGAAAGGGAGTGGCTTGAGCCAGGGGAGAGGCACTTTTTGGTGCGCACCGAGGGCGAAAAGAGATTCGAAATCTGCTATCATGAGCGTGAAGATTCGTGGTCGCTAACCGAGCTATAGTTAATTGCGGAATTCCTTACAATTCTCCCTCCCCTAGCGGGAGGGAGTTAGAGGGAGGGGGAAATTCACCCTCACCTGACCTCTCCCTTCAAGGGAGAGGAATTTTATAACATATTATGCGGAACACTATATAATGGAATACAAAACATTTATCGATAAGAGAGACCTCGCCATACTGCGCCACGAGGTGGGCGAAATAAAGGGCTTCGATTCCTATTTGAGGAGGCGGCTATCGGACAAAGCGATAGATGGGCTCAAGGCATGGGAATATGGCAAGGTGACCAATTTCATAAGGGATTTCAGGGGACTAAGGGTCCTGGATGTGGGGCCGGGGGATACCACCTTTTGTGTTCTGGCCCAAAAGGAGGCCAGCCGATGATTCTCATCACTGGTGGGACCGGCTTTGTGGGTAGTCACCTTGTCCCCAGGCTGGCCAAGAGCGAAGAGAAGATAAAATGCCTGGTGCGAAGTTTCGCAAAGGCGAAGGCACTGCAGGACTATGGGGTAGAGCTGGCACTGGGAGATGTGACCGATCCTCAAAGCCTGAGAGAGGCAATGCATGGTCTGGACACCGTCATCCACCTGGTGGCGATAATCAGAGAGAGAAAAGAGGCCACCTTCAACGGGGTTAATGTTCAGGGAACAAGAAATGTAGTAGAGGCTGCCCAGGAGTCAGGCGTTAAGCGGTTCATCCATATGAGTGTCCTCGGAGCTAATGCTGACCCCAGCTACCGCTACACCTACTCCAAGTGGCAGGGGGAGGAGGCGGTGCGAAGCAGCAACTTGGACTTTATCATCTTCAGACCATCGGTTATGTTTGGCCAGGGCTTTGGCTTTATCGACCGACTGAGGCAGTCGCTCACCATGTTCCCTTTCATTGCCCCAGTACCCGGCTCGGGAAAGGCCCGCTTCCAACCCATCTGGGTGGAAGATACGGTCTCCTGCCTGATTCAGGCACTAAAGGGTGAAAAAGCTGGCCAGATCTATGAAATAGGTGGCCCGGAGCATCTCACTTACGAAGAGATACTGGATACCGTTATCAACGTCCTGGGGATTAGACGAGTCAAGGTTCACATCCCTATGCCCTTGATGCGACTGGCGGTGATGGTGATGGAAAGAACTATGCGCGACCCGCCTGCGACCTCGGTGGAGCTGGCTCAGCTCGACCTCGATAATACCACCGACCTGGACTCAGTGGAGCGCCACTTCGGATTCAAGCCTATGGCGTTGCACCAGGGGTTAGGCTATATCAAGCCATCATGAACAGGATGGCGGATAGAAAAAGAGTTACCATAAGGGAGGAAGTCAATGAAAGAGGTTTTTAGAATCCTGGAGCAGGATGCTCGAAGGACCCCCCAGCAGATCGCCACCATGACCGGCATCCCGCTGGCTGAGGTCAAGAAGGCGATTAAGAAGGCGGAGGGCGACCGCACCATCCTAAAATACAAAACAATGGTCAACTGGGATAAACTGGGCGAGGAACAGGTCTGGGCTCTGATCGAGGTGAAGGTGCTTCCGCAGCGGGATGTTGGCTTCGATGCCATCGCCGAAAGGATCTATCGCTTCCCCGAGGCGCGCTCGGTTTACCTGCTCTCAGGCACCTACGACCTGGCGGTCACGGTGGTGGGCAGCAATATGCGAGAGGTTGCCGCCTTCGTCTCCGAGAAGCTCGCCCCCCTGGAGTCGGTGCAGGGAACAGTCACCCACTTCCTGCTCAAGCGATACAAGGAGGACGGCGAGATCCTCGGGGTGGAGGAGCGCCCGAAGCGGGTGCCCATCATGCCTTAAGTTTTTTCGAACATCGCGATTGATGAAATTCAAGAGACGGTAAATCTGGAAATCACATGACGATTGCCTTGTAGCGTGAAAGAGCGAAAAAATGAAGAAGCGCGATCTTATCTCCAAGCGAGTTAGAGACATCTCCCCATCGGGCATCAGGAAATTCTTCGACCTTTTGGCCTCTATGGAGAGCGTTATATCTTTAGGGGTGGGCGAACCTGACTTCGTCACCCCCTGGAACATCCGCGAGGCGGGGATATATTCCCTGGAAAAGGGATATACCAGCTACACCTCCAATTACGGGCTGCTGGAGCTTAGAGAGGAGCTCGCTCGCGATCTTAAGACCCGCTACGGCCTGGATTATGACCCCCGGAGCGAATTGCTGATCACCGTGGGAGTTAGCGAGGGGGTCGACCTGGCGATGAGGGCCATCCTCGACCCAGGGGATGAGATCCTCGTTCACGACCCGGGCTACGTCTCCTATATGCCCTGCACCATATTGGCCGGGGGAGTATTCGTTCCTGTGCCCACCACCATCGAGGACGATTTCAAGGTCAAAGCAAAGGACATCGAAAGGCGGATTACCCCAAGAACCAAAGCCATCCTGCTGGGCTACCCCAATAACCCCACAGGGGCGGTGATGGACGGGGAGGAATTAGTGAAGATAGCTGAGGTGGTGAAGAGGCACAACCTTCTCGTGATCTCCGATGAGGTCTATGACCGGCTGGTATATGGCGTGGAGCATACCTGCTTCGCCTCCCTCCCTGGGATGAAGGAGCGCACCATCCTCTTAAGTGGCTTCTCCAAGGCCTATGCCATGACCGGGTGGCGGATCGGTTACGCTGCGGCAAGGGAAGAGATCATCGAGGCCATGGTCAAGATCCATCAGTACACCATGCTTTGTGCCCCGATAATGGGTCAGATGGCGGCAATTGAAGCCCTCAAGACAGGGGGGACCCAGGTTGAGGAGATGGTGGCGGAATATGATAAGCGCCGCCGCATCATGGTTCAGGGGCTGAACGATATCGGGCTCACCTGCTTTGAGCCTAGGGGAGCCTTCTATACCTTCCCCTCAATAAAGAGCACCGGGCTCTCCTCAGAGGATTTCGCGGAGAGGCTCCTCCTCGAGGATAAGGTAGCGGTGGTCCCCGGCTCCACCTTCGGTCAGTGTGGAGAGGGGCATGTCCGCTGTTGCTATGCCACCTCTCTGGCGGACATCGAGGAGGCGCTGGAGAGAATGGGGCGCTTCGTTAAGAGGCATCGATCTATCTGATGAAATCAAATTCGACCCCCGGGCTAAAGGTTGCCGTATCGTGGAGCGGCGGCAAGGACAGCTGTCTTTCGCTCTACAGGGCAATGCTCGGTGGGTTGCAGGCCTGCTTTCTCCTGAATTTCATCAATCGAGATGTTCGAAAAAGCATGTCCCACGGCCTGGACCCCAAATTATTATCGGCGCAGGCAGAAGCTATCGGAATCCCGATTATTCAACAAGAAACCACCTGGGATACCTACGAGCAGGAGTTTAAAAGGGCGGTTGAGGAGCTTAAGCAAAAGGGGGTTGGTGGAGTGGTTTCCGGGGACATCGACCTCCAGGAGCACAAGGAATGGATAGATCGGGTTTGTGGCGAGCTAGGGGTGATGCCCATATTGCCTTTATGGGGCGCTCAGCCGGAAGAGATCCTCTCCTCCTTTATAGATGCCGGCTTTGAGGCCATGGTGGTCACTGCCAAGGCCGATTTTTTGGGCCAGGAATGGCTGGGGAAAAGGGTGAGCAGGGAGTTCATAAGAGAGCTAAATAGACTCAGCGAGGAGTTAAATATTCACATCTGTGGCGAGCAGGGGGAATATCATACCTTTGTCACCGATGGCCCTTTGTTTAAAAGGCGGATGCGGATAATCGATAGCAAGAGGGAGTTGAGAGAGGGATACTGGCTCCTCGATATTTTAAGGTGTGAGATTGTGGGGAAGTAGGGGCGCCGTGGCGATCATGGCGGAAGGGAGTGCCACCATGAGCTCCACGACCTGCTCAAAGGCTGGCTGGTGGAAAAGGTGGGGATAGGCCATGATTAGCGTGAAGCTCTAGCTCCGCTAATAAGGGCGATCCTAAAGGTTGGGGCTACTTAAATTGACTTCTAAGCCCGCCCCCTAATCCGCCTCATGAACTCCTCGTAGATCGCCTGGCTGGTGGCGATGACCCTTTTGCTGCGGATACTCACCGGCTTCCCGTCTGTTTCGCTGATCTTGCCCCCAGCCTCGTTAATCAGAAGGATGCCGCTCGCTAGGTCCCAGGGGGAAAGGGAGAGGTGAAGGTAGAGGTCCAATCGACCGCAGGCGGCGTAGGCCAGCCCCAATGTAGCCGAGCCCATCACCCTCACACTCTGCACCCCAGGCCAGAGGGCGCTGGCCACATCCAGCACCTCCTGCCCCCTCTCAGCATCGTATCCCATATCGAAGCCGATGAGAGAGGCCTCCAGTGAGGTCTTCTTGGAGACAGAGATGGGAGAATTATTGAGGAAGGCCCCCCCTCCTTTCTCAGCCCAAAAGAACTCCTCCCGCAGCGGGTCGTAAACGATGCCCAAAAGCACATCATCACCTTGAGTCAGGGCAAGGGCAACGGAGAAGTGGGGGATGCCACAGGCGAAGTTGCGGGTGCCGTCTATGGGGTCGATAACCCAGGTATAGGGTGAATCGCCAGCGATTTCCTCCGACTCCTCGGTGATGATGCCGAAGCTGGGATATTCTTTCTGAAGAAGAGCTATCATCCTCTCCTCAACCAGCAGGTCGACGTCGGTGACAAGGTCCGTCCTCCCCTTATATTCGATGCGCTTCTCCCCTCGGAAATGCGCCATAACCACGCCTCCCGCCTCCCTCACCACCTGGTTGGCTACCCCGAAGGGTTGTCGACCGCGCTTGGTTAAAGGTAGTTCAGTCATCTTAAATAAGCCCCATCTTCCCCTTGACCTCTCTCAAGGTCTCGGTAGCGATAACACGGGCGCGACGAGCGCCATCGGCAAGGACCTCCCCCACATAGCCAGGCCTTGCCGCAACAATGGAGCGCCTCTCACGGAAGGGCTGAAGAGCCCGATTTATCCCTTGGGCGAGGAGTTCCTTGCAGTCGACGCAGCCAATACCGGCAGCGCGACACTCTGCGGCAAGCTCCTCCAGTCGCTCTGGGTTATAAGACCTATGAAGGCGATAGACATTGCATACCTCAGGGTGTCCGGGGTCGCTGCGGTAGCGGCGGGCGGGGTCGGTGAAGGCGGCCATCACCCGCTCCTGGGTCTCCTCTGGCGACGCCGCCAGTTCGATATGGTTGTTGTAGCTCTTACTCATCTTGTTTACCCCGTCCAGCCCCAGGATAAGGGGGGCATCGGTGAGCTTTGCCTGCGGTTCAGGGAAGGTGGGACCAAAGAGATTGTGGAAACGGCGCACGATCTCCCTTGCCAGCTCCAGATGGGGCAATTGGTCCTCACCCACCGGCACGGTGTCCGCCTTGTACAAGATAATGTCTGCGGTCATCAGCACGGGGTAGCCCACCAGCCCATAGTTTATGTTGTCGGGCTGCATGCGCGCCTTCTCCTTGAAGGTGGCGACCCGGGTCAACCAGCTAAGGGGGGTGATCATGCCGAGAAGGGTGTGCAGCTCCATCACCTGGGGCACGTGGGATTGCACAAAAAGGATGCTCCTCTCCGGGTCAAGCCCTGCCGCCAGCCAGTCAAGCATCATCTCGCCAATGTTTTCCTGGAGTTTGTCGGTGTCCTCCAGGCTGGTGAGAGCGTGAATGTCCACCGCGCAGTAGATACACTCATAATCCTGTTGAAGGCTAACATAGTTCTGGATAGCACCCAGATAATTTCCGATGTGCTGCCTTCCCGTTGGTCTTGCTCCAGAAAAGACACGACCTTTCACTTTTGAACTCCTTTGAGGAAGTGACAAAATCGCGGGAAATCAGGGGTTTTCATGCTAAGCTTCAACTAGCCAGAGCGAGAGACCTCTCCTCGGCCATTAAGGCTGCCCCCAAGGCTGCCATGATCTGGGGCTGGGGTGGCACCAGGAGATGAACCCCCAGCTTTTCCTCCAACCTCTTGATAAGCCCCACGTCCAGGGCACCGCCGCCAGCTATGGCGCAGTCCTCCTCCAGACCCACCCCGCTGATCAGGCTGTAGATCTTGAGGGCCATGGCGTTATGGACCCCAGCCAGGATGTCTTCCTTGGGGGTACCCTCGGCAATTCGGGATATGGCCTCCGATTCTCCGAAAACGGCGCAACTTGTGGTATAGATGACAGGCTTCTTCGCTTGAAGGGATAGGGGACCCACATCCCCAAGCTCTATCTGGAGAACACGAGCAATGATCTGAAGAAAGCGACCGCTCCCCGCTGCACACCTCTCGCTGACCACAAAATTGGTTGACCTCCCCTCCTCGTTCACCCGAATCACTTTGCTCGCTTGACCGCCAACATCGATGACCGTCCTTACCGAAGGAAATAAGTGATTTACCCCCTTTGCGCAGCAGGATATATCGGTAACCTGTAGGGTAGCAAAATCAGCGTTACTTGCCCCATATCCGGTCGCTACAATACAAGCTATATCTTTAAGGGATAGCCCGGCCTTTGCCAGAACCTCCTCCATCGCCTTTTGAGCCGCCATCTTATAGTTTGCCCCCGAAGGGACCAGATGGTAAGCTGTAAGCTCACTGTCCCTGGTAATGACAACCTTAGTTGTTACCGAGCCGACATCAATCCCTGCAAAAAACGCCATGAATCACACCTCCAAAGATAAAGCCCTTCCTATTTGAAGAAGGTGGCCTCCTCGAGGCGGCGCGCCCCCCTTTCGATAGGCCTTCCGCTCTCCAGGGCATTCAGGGTAAGCTCCTTGCCCAATAAAGCAGCCCCGACAGCGCCGGTAAGCAGTGGCTCCTCGGGGACGAGGACAGGAAAACCCGCGTGCTCCTCCAGTGCCTTAACCACGCCTATATTCTTCGCTACCCCCCCGGTAACCACCACATCTCGCTCTATCTTCAGCCTTTCCACCATTCGGAATACCCTGCTGGCGATGGCCTCATGAAGGCCCGCCAATACGTCCTCTATAGGGGTGCCCTCGGCGATGCGGGATACCACCTCCTGCGCGGCAAACACGGTGCAGGTGCTGCTGATCTCAACCCTGTTCTTGGAGTTCAGCGAGAGTTCCCCCATCTCCTCAAGCCTAAGACCCAAATCATCGGCGATCACCTCTAAGAATCTCCCCGTCCCAGCAGCACACTTATCGTTCATCACAAAGCCTACCACCCTGCCATCGGCGATCTTGATCCCCTTGGCATCCTGCCCCCCAATATCGATAGCGGTGTGAACCGTAGGGAAAAGGCTAGAGACCCCTTTAGCATGGCAGGTTATCTCCGTGATCTGTTTGTCGGCAAAGGGAACGCTAATCCTGCCATAGCCTGTAGCCACCACATAGGATATTTCATCGAAGGACAAATTTGCTTGCCTCAGCGCCTCCTCCATAACCTTATTGGCAAGGCGGCGGTGCTCAGCGCCGGTGGGACCGATGACGCAGGCGAGAACCGCCTCATCCATAATCACCACCTTGGTCATGGTGGAGCCTATATCAACTCCCGCAAAATACATAGCAAGCCCTTACTAGCTTCCCGCCCTTTTCCTGGCCTCCAGGGTCTCAAGGAAGGCGCTGAGCTTCACCTTCCAATCGGCCTCAAAGTAGTCACGGACATCGCACATATCGCTTTCCAGGAAGAGGGTAGGCAGGTTAGAGCGCTCCTCGAGGAGGTTCTTCTGGTAGACCTGGCCGATGGTGGTGCCGCGGCAGGAGCGGAGCCAGTGCATCACCACCCCATCCACCTTGAACTCGTCCACAAAGAGCAAGGGATTTCCCAGGCCTACGAAGTTGCATAGATCGAAGAGTCCCAGCTTTCTATCAAGCTCGGCACGACTGATGGCCGCCTCATATCGCGAATGGACCATGCGCTCCAGGGGATCGGTGATCCTGTCGGGAACATCCGCGAAGCGGAGGGGCAGGTAGGTCGACTGAAAGACGAAAACCGCCCCCTGTTCCTCCACATAGTTGAAGATCTGCATGGTATGCCAGGGGGGGAGCCCGCCGCCCCAGAGGAGGCGATACTTTTCCTCGGGGATGCTGCCTATCTTGTTATCCACCTTATACTTGATCTCATCGTAAAGTCCCTGATAGAAGTCGAGGGCTTCCACCTCGCCCATCATGAAGAAGGCGGGGAAGAAGCAATTGAAGGAGTCTTCGGCGGGGAAGGGACAGGGAACCGCCCCGCCGGCGAGCATGTAAGCATCGTACCATAGAACATAGGTCTTCTCACCTCTGCGGACGATCTCATCCAGCTTGTCCCAGTCCATCTTCTTCCCCAGGCGCTCCTCCATAAAGCTTACCAGCCCCTGAAGCTGAGCCAAGTTATACTTTATATACTGCTCCCTAACGTCAGGGCGATAGGCAGTAGCCGCCGGTGGACCAAGCATATCAAAGGCGTAATAGGGAACGTCCATGTATCGGGAGTAGGTCTGGAACCATTTATACCTGGTATCACACACCAGGCTGGAACCTACCATCATTATGGGCTTTGCCATCCCTCCGTCGGGGGCGAAGGAGGGTATCTCCCCCATATCCTTCCAAAGGGCAGCATAGCCAAGACCGATCCTAGCATAGCTACAGCTGACGTTGGAGAAGCCATCGGCCTCCGCCCTGTCAATGAAGGGATTGCCAACGCGCTTGGTGGCGCAGAGCCCAGCAAAGTTCTCGGGGTAGACAGGCACCACATCCATGGCCACGAATAACTCGTTGGCCAAGGTGAACATGACCCAGGCCACCGGCTTGCCCTCGGTGAAGGCACGGACATACATATCCCGGACCAGCCCGCGCACCTTCCTCGCAGATTCGGTCCACTTTTTTGCCGAGGTCCTCTTGGGCACCTCCTGCGTTGCCTCTGGATTTTTCTGTTCACTCATCGCTACTTCCTTATAGGCTGAATTAGAAAGATCTCCCTACTCGATCATCTCCAAGAAGGCCTGGATCCTGGTCTTATAGCCCTGAATACTGGTCAAACTATAGTCATCCTCCAGGTGGAGAACGGGTATTCCAGCCTCCTCAAGATAGTCCCTCACCTCAGGGGCATCGAACTCAAAGGTATCACAGTACCTTATTATATAGAGGATAGCGCCGTTGACGTTGAATTCCTTGGCGAAATCCCTTATGTAGCTAAATCTATTGTCAAGGTCCTGTTGACGCGTTCCCCGTGAGCGGCGGAAGGTGCGGGGACACATGATCTCCCCTAGAATTCGGTGGGCCAGGTTCTTCAAAGGATCGCCCTCCATGACCACGTCCTTCCAGTAGTCCCTGGTACCCATGCATAGGTCGTCGATGACCACATTGGCCCCACACTCCTCCACCAGATTTATGAAGGCGATATCATCGATTTCACATCCGTAAATTAAAAGTCTGGTCGCCTTATTCTGGGGACCATCCTTTCTGGTGCTGACCTCCTCGATAATATTCTTCAACATCTCATTGGATTCATATACTGGTATGCTCATCGCAGCCATCATCACCTGGGTCATCTCGGTAGCGGAGATAAGGGGCGGGGCCTGCTTCCTCAGCCCGGTGAGCTGCCTGAGTAAAGCTCGGTTCTCGTTGTGGACGCCGATGGCCTCCTTGAGGCACTCCTCTGTTATCTTGACCCCGCCAAACTCCTCGAGGCTCCCCTTTAGCACGTCGAGCTCTTTGGCGAAGAACTCGAAGGATGAGGGGTCTGGCATGTGGGGGACGTCCAGATAGTGGAAATAGGAGTGGGGGACATAGTGTTTCCAGATATCGAAGGTCTTCTGAATATTGTCACAGGTATGGGGCCAGATCATGCCATCGACGAAGTCATATTGCTTTTTGATGCCGAGGTCGAGGCAGCTCCGAACGTAGGGGCACATCAGGGTCTCAAGATAGGCATCGGCCTCGGCTATCGGCTCCAACGTCCCGGTGATTCGATAGGGCACCAGGCCCGCCGCAGTGATCAGCTCCCTAGGAGGAAAGGCACAGATATAGCCTATGACCTTCTTACCCTCCTCTCTCAGCTCCTTAGCCCTCTGGCTACGGTTTTCATATAGCCTCTTTGCCCAGTCTAGCCCTTTTGCCACAATATTACCTACTCAAATACCGCTGTTGACATTCTAATCTTATCAGACATTCGCCTCGAAGTCAACGAAATTTCTACGTCAAGCTTTCAGGCTTGCGCCAACCCTCAAAGGGACGGAGGCGGCATACTCCGATGCCGCCATCTTCGGTGAACCGACGGGCTGTACCCTTTTCACCAGGATTGCGCCACCAGCGGCAGCGATGAGGAAGCCCTGCTCCGTAAGCTCGATAATTTCACCGGGGGCTACTTCCTTAGTGATGGGGCGAAGCTCCGAATCAAAAATCTTGAGCTTTTCCCCCTTAAAATAGGTAGTGGCTCCGGGCTGGGGATTGGTCCCCCGGATAAGGTCATAGACTTTCTGAGCAGGCTGGGACCAGTCGATAATGGCGTGCTCCTCGCCGCAAGGCGGTTCATAGGTGGCCTGAGCCTCATCCTGGGCAAGTCGGGGGGCGGTGCCCTTTTCCACAGCCTCCACCGCCTCCACCAAGGCCTCCACCCCCAAAGGGAAAAGCTTGTTGAAATAGAGGGAGCCCACGGTATCATCGGGGTCGATCTCCACCTCTTTCTGGAGGAGGATGCGGCCGGTATCGATGCCGGCATCGGGCCAGAAGATGGTGAGACCGGTTTTGGTTTCGCCATTGATGATGGCCCAATTGATGCCGCTCGCCCCGCGGTGCCTGGGGAGGAGCGAGGGGTGGTACTGGATGGTGCCCAGTCTTGGGCAGTCTAAGATGGTCGCCGGCACGATATCGGTAACAAAGGCCATGACCCCGAGGTCTGGGGAAAGCTCTTTATAGCCGGCATAGACCTCGGGATCCCTCATTCGCTGCGGCTGAAAGAGGGGGATACCCTTAGCGAGGGCCAGCTCTTTCAGCGGGTCGGGCCGAGCGCCGGGGACGTCAGGGGGTTTATAGACAGCCACCACCTCCTTCCCCCGCTCCAGGAGCGCCTTTAAAAACGCCTCAGCAAAGGCAGCCTGTCCGATCAAAGTGATGCGCATTCAGATCACCTCCTCTATTCTCAGCTTCTCGATCTCCTCCCAGCTATAGCCGCCGATCTCCAGGAGCACCTCCTCGGTGTGCTGACCGAATTCAGGGGCGGGAAGCCTCAGCGCCCCAGGGGTCTCGCTAAAATGAAAGGGGATCCCCACCAGTTTGATGGCACCGAAAGAGGGATGGTCGAAGTCGGCGATGTACTGGTTGGCCACAACCTGGGGATCCTGAGCAAGGTCGAGGAGGCTATTAACGGGGCCGAAGATGAAGTCCCCTCCCTCCTTTAGGACCCTCACCCACTCATCCCTGGGCTTACTCATGAAGACCTCATCGAGGATATCGATGAGTTCCCCGTGGTTTTCCGACCTCTTGAACATGTCCTCGAACTTGGGATTGGTTGCCAGGTCCTCCCTGCCCAGCACCTTGCAAAGGTCGGCCCAATACCGATCCGACTGGAGCATGGCGAGCATGATCCACCTCTCATCCTGGCACGGGTAATAGTTCCAGAGGGGGTTCCCCTGGCCTTTCCTGCCACGCCTCGGGATCACCTTATTAACGGCGAGCGCCAATGCTATGCCGAGCTGCTGAAACCAGCACATGCTGCCCAGGAGGGAGACCTCCACCTTCTGCCCCACCCCTATGCGGTCTCGGGCGATCAAGGCCGCCAGTATCGCCAAAGCCAAAGTATTAGCCCCCACCTGATCGGCGAGGCCGGGCTGGTTTGGCAAGGGGGGAGAGTCGGGCTCCCCTATGGTAGTCATTATCCCGCTCCTCGCCTGCGCTATCAGGTCCATGGCCGTCTCCCCAGCCTGGGGTCCCTCGGGGCCATAGCTGGATCCGATGGCATAAATAAGACGGGGATTGTAGCGGGAGAGGGTGTCATAATCCACCCCTAGCCTTTGGGGGACATGCTTGCGAAAGTTGTGGACGAAAACATCCGACTTCTCCACCAAGCGGTAAAGAACCACTCTCCCCTTTTCCTTGCTCAGATCCAGGGTGATGCCCCTTTTATTGCGGTTGTGTCCTTCAAAGTAGGTATTGATGGGGACCTCCTCCCCTATCATCGTTCCCATGATGGCTTTCATCCCCCGCCCCGGGTCACCACGCTCCCGATGTTCTATCTTGATCACGTCAGCTCCCAGGTCTGCGAGCATAGTGGTGGCCACAGGCCCCTGCTGCCATTGGGTCCAGTCCAAGACCCGGATCCCCTCTAGTGGCATAGTCATAGCCCTTCACCCCCTCTTAATAATAACCCTCACTAAATAAGAAAACAAGGAGTCTGCCATGACCGCATCTCCCTGTTCAAGGCTCATCTTTGCGAAAAGGAGTGTAACCGGCGTGGGTATGAAAGTCAAGGCAGGGGAAATCCTTGACAAATCTCCCCACTAGATGTTAGATTTATATCGCTTTGTCCTATATAGACAGGGAAAGAGCGCCCCAATCCAGTGGTCAAGGAGGTGAGATGGAAGCATCATAAAGGGGTGGCTTGGATAAGGTCTTGAGATTCGTTTCAAGAAGAAAGGAGGAAAAGATGACCGAGGTAAAAGAGGTCCCCTTGGGGATGAGGGAGACGTATCCCTATCCTTCGATGTACATTGCTGAGGTCCTCAAGGAACAGGGCGTAGAGGTGGTTTTCGGGGTTCACGGGGGGCACATATGGCAGATAGTGGATGCCATAAGCGATGCCGGAATAAAAGTTGTCCTCATGCGCCATGAGCAGTCCGGCGGTTACGCCGCCGAAGCCTATTCCAAGGTGACCGGCAGGCCCGCGGTTGCCTACGCCACCGTGGGTCCCGGCGTGGCAAACATCGTTAGTGCCGTTCAGCAGGCATTCATAAGCTGCTCACCCGTCATCCTGCTCTTTGGCGGCGTTGAGATCGTGCATGATCGAACCTATACCATTCAGCCCTCCTACGTAGAGGACCTGTTCAGACACATTACAAAGTGGACACAGCGGCTTGTCGACCCCTTCACATATAAGCACTACATCACCAAGGCCTTCAAGGACTCCCAGACATATCCCAAGGGGCCCGTTGCTCTGGAGTTCCCCCTAAGCGGGCTTTGGACCCCGGTACCCCCTAAGACTATGCCAGGTATCCTGTGGGGACCAAACCCTCTCTATGTTAAGGAATGGCGGGGGGAGGAGACCGCTAGTCCTTTGCCCCCAGGGGGAGACCCCCAGCTAATTGAAAAGGCAGTAAAGCTCATGTGGGAGGCGGAAAGACCGGCGATCTTTGCCGGAGACGGTGTCCATTGGGCTCAAGCCTCCGAGGAGCTGAGAGAATTTGTGGAGCTGAGCCAGATTCCGGTTTCCACTAGAAGAATAGCCAGGGGAGCTCTATCGGAGGACCACCCTCTCTATCTCGATTCCCGCACCGCTCGCAGAGCCCTGCGGGAGAGCGACCTGCTCATCACCATTGGGATGAAGGTGGGTACCTTCGACGACTATGGAGCAAGATGGCCGAGGGCTATCCAGATAAATGAATCGGCGGAGCACATCTGGACCTACTTCCGTACCGATGTCGCCATAGTGGGGAGCCCCAAAGTGGTCCTCAGGCAGATGATCGACTATATAAAGGGCAAGAAGCTGAAGCCAGCGGCGGGCAGAGAGGAATGGACCCAAAAAGCCAGCGCCACACAGGAGTCAGGTTACCAAGCGAGGCTAGCAAAGGCGGAGAAGTATAAGGACCATAAGCCGGTCCACTTCGGCTATCTGGCCAAGGCGATCTGGGACATCTGCGAGGAACTCTACGGCGGCAGAAACCGCATCATAATCGATGGCTTTACCATCTCCGATTACATGCCGGCCTTTATCCGCGCCCGCTACTCAGGGCAGGTGATGGATGCCTCGGAGCAGGCTGGGGTGGGCCATGGCGTCGGGATGGCCATCGGCGCTGCCTTCAGCGACCCGGAGACCAGGAGGTGTCCCGTCCTCGCCTTGATGGGCGATGCCGGGATGGGGCTTGCCGGAATGGATGTCGAGACCGCCCTGAGGTATCGCCTCCCCATCGTCTACGTGGTTACCGAGAACAGGGGCTGGATGGGGGGCATAAAATATGTGCACTATGGGAAGAACTGGGAAGGCCTCGGTCCCCAGGATCGGGAGTATGGCGAGGAGTGCTTGCCCGATATTAGATATGACAAGCTATCCGAGGTCTTCGGCTGCCATGGAGAATATGTGACCGAACCGGCCGAGATCCGTCCCGCCTTGGAGAGGGCCTTCAAGGCCGCCGAGGGCGGAAAGACAGCGGTGGTAAATGTCAAGATGGATGCCAGCGTTAGCAACCGTCAGTGCTATAGCGGCGCATATCAGTTGTGCTGGTCCCACATACCCTGGGATAGGCTGGCGAAAAGGGGTAAGGCACTGCGCCGCAACATGATGCGCTTCCCCTGGGATGACGCCGGTGTTCCCGCCATGCCCATGCCCGATCCCTGGGAGCCGGTAAGCGATGAGGAGGCAATACCCTAAGCACAACTATTCCCCCAATCGGAAGCAAGCCTTTTAACTAAGGGAGCTACTCTTGAAAGATCTCTTTCACGGGTAGCTCCCTCTCTCTTTACGATTTTGGAGATTCACAAGGGGTGGTGAAGCGGAGAAATATAAGGGCCGCTATTTTTCTTTCACCCCTTTTACCTTTTTCACCCCTTTTACCTTATCCTCCCAGGGATCCCACCTGAGCTTCCGACCCTCAAACTCCTTTGCGATGAAACTGGCGGAGGCGGGCTTGTACCGGGACGGGTCTGCCCAGTAAACTTCCGGTGGGCCATAAGGGGGTATGTATGCTAAGCTCCTCTCGGGTATGTTCCACTCCACTGGCTGTTTAATTGGTCTCCCCGCCTTTGTCGTCCAAGGATGCAGAGTTCGCCCCATGGTCCACTCCAGAACCCTTCCCAGCTGAAGCATCCTATCGATATCAATGCCAGTATCGATTCCCACCTCATCAAGCATGACCAGGACATCCTCAGTGGAGCAGTTTCCTTTTTCCATGGAGTTGTCGTAGTAGGGTCCGCTCCCGAGGCCAGGAACACCATCAACTATAAACGATGGCTGCCCGCCTCCCAGCCCCAGGGAAGCCTCAACAATTCGGGCACCACCTAGAATTGCCGCGAAAGTGTTGGCTATTGACATCCCACGGCCCTCATGGAAATGGGCAATTCTGAACTGGATTTCATCATCATACTTCCCAAACTTATCCACCAGGGCACTCATATATTCATAGCTTCTCAGCGGGTTTGATTCACCCGTGGTATCACAGGGGGTGAATTTTCTTATTCCCAGATCCAGCCCCCGCTCTATCAGCTCAATGGCATTCTCTATGGGCACCGGACCAGCACATGGTGAGCCATAGACGCAAGCCATAGCCATATTAATCTCAAAGCCATTCTCTTTAGCGATTCGCACCAGATCGGGGATATCCTCGAAGTATTCCTCCCTCGTTCTGCCCGAGTTCCTCCTGCCATGGAGGTCCTCTGTAGAGATGGTGAAAGCAACGCTATGGGGTGGGTATCCCTTCTGGGCGCATTCCGCCGCCCTCTCCAGAGCCCTTCTGGTCATACCGTAGCATTTTAGATGCACCTTCCCCTGCTTTACCGCATCGAGCTGCGATACCCTTCTTAAAATCTCCTCAGCATCGCCGCTTTGAGGAAGAAGCCTGGGATGACCAAAGTTGGTTACCTCTATCAATTTATATCCTGCTTGTATGCATTGATCGGCAAACCACAGCTTCGCCTCAGTGGGTATAACAGTTGGCGCATGTTGTAACCCATCCCTTAGCAACAACTCAAGCATCTCCACCTTCTCGGGGAGCATCTTCCTCATATCAAACTGCATTCCTTACCTCCCGAATAATTTGTTACACCTGAGCCTTCTTCTTGTATTCCTCCCTGAGAACCCTCTTCAAGATTTTCCCGGTAAGGGTTGTAGGGAACTCGGTGACGAAATCGACTTTCTTGGGCACCTTGAACGCTGACAAATCGGCCCGGCACCACTCGATGATCTCCTCCTCGGTGGCCTCCTCGCCCTCCTTCAACCTAACCACAGCGGTACACATCATTCCCCACCTCTCGTCGGGGAGACCGATTACCGCCACCTCAGCGACCTTTGGGTTCTTATTTATTAGGTCCTCCACCTCAGGGGAGGCGATACGCTCGCCAGCGCTGACGATGGTGTCATCCCCTCTATCTACCAGATAGAAATACCCCTCCTCATCGGTGTAGCCCAGATCGCCGGCGCAAGCCCACTCGCCTCTTATGGCTGCCGCTGTTTTTTCAGAGTCCTTATAGTAACCGTCGAATTTTTGGGTGCTCTTAACCCAGATCTCACCGACCTCACCAGAAGGCAATTCCCTGAAATCTTTATCGAAGACCTTTACCTCCACTCCGGGGTTCGGCAGTCCAATGCTGGTCGGTTTTTTCGCCAGCTCCTTATACCTCAGGGTGGTCGCTGGTCCTGTTTCTGAGGAGCCGTAGCTGTTGCTCAGTCTCACCCCCTTGAAGTAATTGGTCATCTTCTCGATGACGCTGGGAAAAAGCATCGCTGAGCCGCTGCCAATGGAGGTGATGCTGCTTACATCATACTTGTTTCGGGCCTCCGCGGGGAGGTCGAGGATCTTGGTCAGCATAAAGGGCACCACGGAAGAGGTGCTAACCTTCTCCCTGTCGATCACCTGCAATATCTCCTCGGCATCGAAGCCCCGCGACCGATAGACAACATTCTTGCCCCCGTACCAGAAGGTGATGCAGGTGCTCCAGATGGAGTTGGAGTGAACCAGGGGCATGAGGACAAGGAGAACTCTATCCTCGGCGCTGATCTCTGCTCTCCCGTATCCCCTTCCCATAGCACCCTTCATATTGGTCATCAGGCCGCGATTTGAGGTAACCACACCCTTGGGCAACCCCGTCGTCCCCGAGGTATAGGCTATGTAAGCCAAATCTTCCGGTCTCACATCCACTTCAGGGTTTGCCGCCGACTTGGACAGGATGTCCTCATAGCGACGCAAGCCGTCGCCGGCCTTCTCACCGATGACGATAAAGTTTTCTGGCGGGATATTCTTAAGGTTTGACTTTATGGGTTCGATGAACTCGAGCAAATCATCGCCGACGAGAAGGCAGGTCGCATCGCAATGGTTGATGATGAACTCCATGTGGTCAAGATTGAGGCGGTAATTAATGGGAACCAGGGTAATTCCAACCCTCAATAGAGCCTGGATGACCTCCAGCCCCTCCATGCAGTTATATACTAGATATGCTATCTTGTCCCCCCTCTTAAACCCCATCTCCAGAAGCCCGTTTGCAAGACGGTTCACCCTCTCGTCGAGCTCTGCATAGGTATATTTTTTGTCAAAATAAACCGCAGCCGTCTTATCCGGGTATTTCCAGGCACTGATTCTCAATCCATCACTGGCGTTCATCCTGGCACCTCCAGCAAAAAATTAGCCTCAACCTCTTGCCTTAGAGGCATCCAAACCTCCCCTTTATGGTATCATAATTTACTTCTTTTGGTCAACAAAGTCAAGAGCATGTTAAATGCTGGAGAAGAATCGAGCCAAGGCGAGATGGAGCTGGTTACATCCTGTCAGGGGCGGTCATCCCCATGAGGCGGAGGGTTTTCGCCAGAACGATCTTTGCTGCCTCAACCAGCTTCAGTCGAGCCAAGGTGAGCGCCTCATCTGGGGAGATGACGCGACACTTTTCGTAGAAGTCGTGGAAAATGGTGGCGATGTCCGTGGCGTAATAGGAGAGATGGTGGGGTTCTAAGGTTGATGCCACCATCTCCATCACCTCCGGCAGCTGGAGCATCTTTCTGATCAGGGTTAACTCAGGCTCGGCGGTGAACAGGGAGACATCCCCCCCTCTATAGTCGATTCCCCTTTCCTGGGCAAGGCGAAGGATGCTGGCGATGCGGGCGTGGGCATATTGAATATAATAGACGGGGTTGTCCGCCGATTGCCTTTTTGCCAGTTCCAGGTCGAAGTCCATCTGGCTATCGGCGGAGCGAGAGAGGAAGAAGAAGCGGCAGGCATCAGCACCAACCTCCTCCAGAAGCTCCCTAAGGGTGATCAGCTCTCCCGTGCGTTTCGATAGCCGAAGCACTGATTCGCCACGCTTCAGGGTGACCATCTGGGAGATGATGATCCGGAGCCTTTCTGGGTCGATCCCTAGGGCACCTACTGCCGCCTTCATCCGGGAGACATGACCCTGGTGGTCCGCTCCCCAAATATTGATCACCCTCTCGAAGCCCCTCTCGATGAATTTGTTATAGTGGTAGGCAATGTCGGAGGCGAAGTAGGTAGGGGAGCCGTCGCTCCTCACCAGCACATTGTCCTTATCCTCACCGAGGGCGGTGGAAACAAACCAGGTCGCCCCCTCTTTTTCTCCGGTATGGCCCTTCTCACTGAGGAGGGACATCGCCCTTTGGTACTGCCCATGGTCGAAAAGGCTCTCTTCGCTGAACCAGACATCGAAGCTCACCCCCAATAGCTCAAGGTCGGACCTGATGGAATCGATGACCCTCGCCATCCCGATCCTGCCCAATTCCCTTATCGCCTCCTTTTCGAGGAATCGGCGCCCCTCATCAGCGGCGATCTCCCTGGCTAGGGCGATCAAATATTCTCCGAAATAGCCCTCGGAGGGCATCTGGGCATCGATTCCCAGCACCTGCTGATAGCGGGCATAAAGGGAGCGATAGAAGGCATCCATCTGACTACCGGCATCGTTAATGTAGTATTCCTTGTTCACTTGATAGCCAACGGCACCGAGCACATTGGCCAGGGCGCTGCCCAGGATGGCGCCCCTGCCATGCCCCAAATGGAGGGGACCGGTGGGATTGACGCTGACGAATTCCAATTGAACCCTGGCACCCTTACCCAGGTCAGTATTGCCGTATTCCTCGCCTGCGCTCAAGATCTCCTCAACCTGCCTGGCAAGCCAATCGCTCCTCAAGGAGAAATTGATGAATCCCGGGGCTGCCACAGCGATCCTCTCGATCTCCCTGGGGAGCTGGATCAGGCTAGCGAGGCTTTCAGCGATGGTTAGGGGGTTCATCCTTGCTCCCCGTGCCAGCTTCAGGGCTAGGGGGCTGGCATAGTCTCCATGCTCTGGATTCTGGGGGCGCTCCAGTAAGATATCGGGCATCACCATGGGGGGAAGCAGATTCCTCCTTATCGCCTCGTTGGCCGCCTTTTCCAGAAGCTCGGTGATCTCTTCTTTTATGGTCATGCCTCACCCCCAGGGACTCCACCCTGCCAAAGCCGAGCCACCTCGCTGGCCAGAAGCTCATGCTCTGGACGAGAGAGCGCAGGGTCCTGTTTAAAAAGGCGAATCGCCTCGTTGCGGGCAAGCTCCAAAAGCCCGATGTCGGAAAGCTTCGCCATCCTGAGGTCGGGAAGTCC